>JACXTT010005886.1_pt1 | contig 17701 bp, 16 predicted proteins | sample 9270951 | NCBI WGS metagenome assembly JACXTT01 (sample SAMN15532306, study PRJNA645909) | rock metagenome | isolation source: weathered quartz diorite | place: Puerto Rico | collected 2017-06-21 | reverse complement strand
ATTTTTTTGTTTGTTTTTTTTGGGGGGTGTTTTCTTATGATCGCCGGGGTTTTGATGGCGGGCGGCAGTTCGTATTTGAAAAATTATCTGATTTACGGCTGGCCGGTCATGGGGCTTATCAGTGTTGGCTTGGCGTATATTTATCATGAGCAATGGGCGCAGGCGGGAGAGGTTGTTTCGTTCTTTGGGACTATTTCATTAGCCAAAGTTGTCGGTTATATCGCTTTTATCGTATGTGATATTTTTATTGGCTCAAAAATTGCTTCAGAACAGACAAATACGGAAGAAACGATTTCTTTTGGTAAAGTTTTTTTGGTTTTATTTACGACAGCTTTTATCGTCGGGCTGGTTTTGTTTGCCGGTAAACCAGTGAAAAAAGGTTTCCATCACGGATTTTATAAAACGACCGGCCGCGCGGACTCTTCCCGGAGCGTTACGGCCTTAAAACCAATGTCAGAAAGCCAGACGCAAGATGCATCTTCTTTGAAATCGACAAAGGAAGCTTCTGAAAATATCCGTGTCGCTCAGCAAGAATCAGCGGTTGCCGTCAAGGAGGATGAAGGCCAAAGGCAAATCGTCGTCGCGCCTAAAATCAATCAGGAAGAAGTTGGCAAGGAAGGTTATCCTTATGCGGTTATGATTGCTTGGCTGGCCGCTTTATGTTTAATGCTTTCCTTTGTATTTAATTTTAACGAGCAGATGCAAGCCTTCCATGTATTATTGGGCATTGGATTTATCCTATTGTGCGTTTACGCGATTGTTATGAAGCTCTGGCCGCTTGTCATCGCCGGGCTTTGTTGTGGTGTCGGTTCACTGGTTGTGTCTTTTTATAAAAAATAAATTGAATGTAGTGGTAGAGTGGTAAAGTGATAAGTGGTAGAGCAAACAGAGAACATTTAATTTTTAGATTGCTTTACCACTATACCACTCTATCGCTCTACCACTTTTAAGGGGGGAACTATGGGACGTATTGGTATCGGAGAAATTATTGTCATTGGGGTTGTGTTTATTTTGTTATTTGGCGCCAAGCGTCTGCCGGAAGTCGGGGCATCGATTGGCCAGGCGATTAAAGAATTTAAAAAAGCACTTAAAGGATCCGGCGACGACACCGATGACAAGAAATCCTAATGAGTTTACTTTTTTAGAGCATATTGATGAACTCAGAAGCCGGATTTTAAAAAGCCTTTTGGTTTTTGTTGTTCTCGCTTGCATTCTTTATAACTACGTCGATCCTATCTTAAGTTTTGCCATCAAGCCCATCGGTAAAGTTATTTATACATCCCCTACGGATGCCTTCATGGCGAAGATTAATTTAACGCTTTTAGGCAGCCTTTTCTTGTCTTTGCCGTTTCTTCTTTATCAGATTTGGCAGTTTGTCGCCGTCGGACTTAAAGGAAAAGAGCGCAAAGCCGTCGCTGTCTTTGGACCTTTATCATTATTGTTTTTTATGGTCGGGATTTTATTCGGATACTTTATCGCCGTCCCGATCTCTTTGAAGTTTCTTTTGAGTTTTTCAACGGACCAGATGGTCGCGATGATTACCGTCAATAACTACATTTCTTTTATCGGATCAATGGTCTTGGCCTTCGGGATTATTTTTGAATTGCCGCTTGTGTTAATGTTTTTAACCAAAATCGGGATTGCAACGCCGGCATTTCTTATCCATTACCGTCGGCATGCGATTGTGGCTATCATGATCATCAGCGCTATCTTCACACCGCCGGATGTCATCACGCAGTTTATTATGGCGATTCCACTACTTGTATTGTATGAATTGGGTATTTTATTTTCTAAATGGAGTTATCGAAGATAATTTGTTTTTTTATATTCATAGAGGATTTGTTTTATTATAATTTTTTTGTTTAGAAGGGGGTTGACCGATGAACATGCATGGATTAAGAGAGTTGTTAAAAGACAAGCGGGTGATGGAAGAGATCCATAAGCACTTGTGGATTGAGAGCCAGAAGGCCGGACACAGTATTGGGCTTGAACGGGCGACCGAAGAATGGCTGACACAGTATTCTATGGGCTGGCTAAAATATAATGAGCCGCAAAAATATGAAAAAATGTTTAATAAGAAGAGAAAATGATCTGCGTTTAGTAAATAAGATTTCAGAATATCGGAATATCAGAAGGAGATTTCAGAGAATCAGATTAGAACAGATTTTGGAATCGGATCTGAACTCTGATTTTCTGAAGTCTCCTTCTGATTGTCTGATTATCTGAAATCTAACCCGAAATGTCCCATCCCTCCCTATATATCCATATTCCTTTCTGTCATCGTAAATGTTTTTATTGTTCTTTCGCCGTTTCCATCGGACAAGAAGCTCGACGAGGTCAGTATATAAAATGTCTTTTGAAAGAAGCCAAAGAATATGAGGGGATGGCTATTGAAACGGTTTATATTGGCGGCGGGACACCTTCTTATTTAACAGCAGAACAAATCGAAAATTTTTTTGATCTCATTCGAACTAACTTTCAGATTAAAAAAAATGCTGAGATTACTTTTGAATTAAACCCTGAGGATGTGGACCCCACCAAGTTAAAGATTATAAAAGAACTTGGTATTAACCGACTTAGTCTTGGCGTGCAGACTTTTTACGACGGACATTTAAAGTATTTAGGGCGCAATCACGATGCCAAGAAAGCAAACGAGGCTTATGATCTTATCAGAAAAATGGGTTTTCATAACGTCAATGTGGATTTGATGTTCTCTTTCCCTCAGCAAACGCCGGAAGAACTAAGAGAGGATGTCCAAAAAGTTTTAGCGTTGAAGGCGGACCACATATCGCTTTATTCATTGACGGTTGAAGAAAAGAGCAGGTTCTATGCCAAAAATGTTCGCTTGGCCGACGGGACTCGACAGGCTGATGATTTTTTGTTTATCATTAAGGAATTAGAAAAAAATGGGTTTAGGCAATATGAGATCAGTAATTTTGCTAAAGAAGGATTTGAATCTCGACATAATCTGAATTATTGGGTCGGCGGCAATTATATTGGCTTGGGTGTCGGCGCACACTCTCACGTCGACGGCCACCGGTTTTGGAATACATCAAATATGTTTGAATATATGAAGCGAATAGAAGCCCATACGCCCGTCAAAGAAGGAGAAGAATTTTTAAATCCATCGATGAGACTTATGGAATTGGTCTTGTTTGGATTAAGGATGAGAGAAGGCGTTAATCTTAAGGAAGCAGAAGAAAAAAGCGGTGTTCGTCTTGATAAAGAAAAATTGGATTTGATCGATGATTTTGTCAGCCACGGGTTATTAAAGAGAAAAAAAGATGTTATTGAAGCGACGCTAAAAGGCAAGCTCGTTTTAGATGAGATTAGCGCAAGGTTAGTCTAAAGATCATTATGGACATAAGAACGGACAGATTAAATCACTTTATTGTTGCCCTCATTCTCTTTGGTGTTGTTCTTATCACTTACAGCAACAGCCTGCATAATCCATTTATGATGGACGACGACGGGTTGATTTTGCAGGACAATAAAATCCATAATTTAAAGTTTTGGTATTATCAATTCATCCCCGACAGACAAATAGTTTTACGCCTCGAGGGCGGCGGGCACGATAATTATTACCGTCCCTTGGCCCACATTCTTCCGATGCTGGGATACTTTTTGTTTGGCAGAAATACTTTTGGTTATCATGTTGTTAATTTAATTTTATTCGGGTTGGTTTGCCTCTCGATTTATGTCCTTATTGTCCGTTTGTTTGGCAATAAAAATTTGGCTCTTTGGACGGCTCTATTATTTGCCGTGCATCCCATCAACAGCTTGATTGTCAACTATATTACGGCCAGCGTCTTTGCCATCCAACTTCTTGCGCTTATTTGGTCCACCATCCTTTTTTTAAAAGCCCAGGAAAAAGAAAGAAATATTCTTTTAATACCGAGTCTTTTGTTGTTTGTAATCGCAATTTTATGTCATGAAACATCGATGGTATTCCCGCTGTGTCTGGCTAGCAGCCTGATCATAGCCCATAAAAATAATTTTAAGACAGCATTGATTAAATGTTTGCCGTTCTTTTTTATAGTCGCTGCCTATTTGATCTTTCGGATGTATTTTGCCAGCCTGAAAACAAGTATTTGGGATAAGTTTTTTCTTTATCACATGAATTTTTTGCAATACTGGGCGACTTTCACAAAATTAATTGTTTGGTATTTTATGCGTATAGTTCTCCTGACGGGCACAGTGATTATTTGGGCGACGCCCATTGTCAGAGAGCACGTCGGAGCCTGGATTTTTTTCTCAACATTATTGTTTATTGGAGCCGCAGTAATATATTCTCTGCAGTCAAATAATTTAGAGAGACGATGGGGATTGGTTTGGATTTTAATAGGATTTTTACCCGTTACGGCAGCTTGTTTTTTTCAGCCGAGATATGGATTAATGATTGAACCCCATTGGCTGTTTTTTCCATCGATCGGGGTTTTTGTTATTCTCGCATCAGCAATGTTATCTTTAAGGAATCCCAATCTTTCCACTATTTTCAAATTATTGATCATGACACTTCTTATTATTAATACGAGAAATATGAATCGGTTGTGGTCTAGTGAAAAGCAATATTGTCAATATTGGGTGAAAGGCTTTCCGGGATGTATGTTTTATTTGGCCAGTGCCTATATGAAGGAAGGCGATTACCGTCCAGCCAGAGAGTATTACCCTAAAGCGCTAGAAAATAGTTTTTTTGATTGGGAAATCGTTAATAACATGGGCCTTATGGATTTTAAAGAAGGGAAAAACGCGGAGGCCATAGAATATTTTAAAAAGGCGCTAGAAATCGCACCTAAATCCACGACGGTATTAAATAATTTAGGGTTGGCGTATTGGAAAAATAATCAGATTGATTTGGCTAAGGAATGTTTTACTCAGGCCATTGACTATAATCGATTCTATCTAGAGCCAAGGTTTAATTTAGCTCAGATCTATCAAGATCAAGGAGCGTATCGGAAGGCGAGAGACTTGTATCTTGAAAATTTCTCTATCGACCCCCAAAGAGAAGACAATAATTATTTCTTAGCCGAGGTTTATTTTAAGACAAATCAGCCGCAGGAGGCGGTGGCTGCAGGCAAAAAGATCTTAAAAGAGAGTACAGACTCCTCAACCTTAACCCGCTACGGAAGTTTGTTTGCGGCCAATCGATATAACAACCTTGCCTTTGAGTTATTTTTGAAATCCATCCAGATTCCTTCATCTAGTCCAGATACCTATTTAGAATTAGGAAAGTTTTTAGGCAATCAGGGAAAATGGGATGAGGCTTTAATGGTTTGGCAGGAAGGTTTAAAGAGAAATCCTTCCGACGGGCGTTTCGAAGCATTGATCAACGAGATAAAACGTTTTAAGGAAGAAGGGAAATAATCAAGCGATATGATTTTGCTCAGCGATGATGCGGCTTTGTTTAAACAATGAGATGATTGCGTTTTCGATGACCTGTTTATAGGGATTATTCATCTTAAGAGTTTTTAAAAGCCGTAGCGTCTGCCCGACACGGGCCTGGACAGCCTCAAGGGCATATTCTAAGCTGCCGGCCTGAACAAAAATTTTTCTAACCGCCACCAAGTCGTGATAAGTCTTTTTATTTTTGTTAAAATAACTTAAGAATTCCCGTCGTTTGGAACTGGAGAGATGTTCAAAGGCATGGCAGACCAAAAGTGTTTTCTTGGATTCCGCCAAGTCGCTAAGAATCGATTTGCCGATATTTTTTTGTGAATCAAAAATACCGATGATATCATCCTGGATTTGAAAGGCTTGTCCCACCAGAATCCCTAATTGGGAAAGTTTTTTGATATCTTTTTTTTCCGCGCCGGCCAAAATAGCGCCCGTGACTAAAGGGCAATCAAAAGTATAGCGGGCGGTTTTTAGAGTATAGTTAAGAAACACATCTTTTTCTTTGACCTTTTGGATACGGTCCACGCCATGGATGGTATCGATAAATTCTCCCATGGCTGTAAAAGCGGCTGTTTGGATAAAATATTTCAGGGCCTGTTCTTTGCGGATGGGGTCTTCTTTGATGGAAAGAAAGGCGTCGATCGCTAGAGCATAAACGATGTCGCCGGCGACAATGGCCAAGTCAGAGCCCAGTTTTTCCTGTTCTTTAGTCTTGATCGTGCGTGCGAGCAGTTTGTGCAACGTGGGTTTTCCCCGGCGAAGATTAGAGCGGTCGATGATATCATCATGGATGAGCATAAAATTATGCAAGAGTTCAATGCAGGTTGACGCATTATATAGAGAAGGCGGAATTTTTTTATCAGGAGGACAATAACCTTTATAACTTAAAATCAGAAGCAAGGGGCGGATGCGTTTGCCTGGCCGAAGGGAAAATTCACGGATGCTCCCATAAAGGATCGGATTCACCAAGTGGAGTTTGTACTCTTTCTTGATGCGGTCCATAAAGGATTCGAGGCTTTTATCAATTTGTTTTCGTAAACGCTCTATCATGAAGGCCTTATGGTAGCATACAAAGTTTTTACTGTAAAGTTAGTTGGTATAAACAGTTGATAGTTTATAGGGTTAGTAGTTGGAAAAGTTATCGGTCGATTGTTAATGGGGATGACCCTAACAACCATTTCCCAAAGACCTTTCTAGCTACTAGCCCTATAACCCAACCACCACATCTCTGAGGTGTAGGAAATGCGAAGTAAACGTTTGACGGTTATGGACGCATTCAATAAAATATCTTTTTAAATAGGCAAATTAAGGAAAGGATTCTTATGCGGGTTAAATTTATTTTTACATTGATATTATCTTTTATTTTTACGTCATGGGCGCACGCAGAGACAATTTATTTTAAGAACGGCCGGGTCCTTAAAGGAAAAGTCGAATCAAAGGATACGCTCTATACAACAGTCCAGGAAGGGCAATATCCCAAGAAATATTATAATTTTGACATTGATCATATTGAGGCTGACAAAGATCCTAATGCTGTTTATACACAAGATCTTGAAAAAATTACGGATAAGGCGGAATTGATCAAAATGCTTTTGGATGTCAATGGCACGCGCGCCACGATGGAAAATAATTTTCAAGCTATTCTTGCTCAGGCCCCGGAGGATAAAAGAGAAAAATTAAAAGGCATGCTTCAAGTTGACAAGATTGTTGATTTGGTTATTCCTGTTTACGAAAAGCATTTTACCGAGGAAGATTTGAGAAAATTGGTCGAGTTTTATCGTAGTCCAACAGGGACAAAGTTTTTAGCTGTCACGCCAACGATCCTTCAGGAAACGGTCGATGTGACCATAAAGTATTTTAAAGAGAAGGATGCGGAGTTAAAATAAGTCGTTTTTTAAAAAAAATCTTAGAATTTTTATATGGCCATAACTATCTGACAATAAATAGGTTATGGCCATTCTTATTGTAGTTCTCAAGGTTCACACATTATTTTTGTTTGACCAAAAAAATTTTCTCTGATATAGTATGGGAGTTTTCAATCGGGTAAAAATGATTTTACATCCCCGCCACAAATGACCTAAATATCTATCATAAATTGTTTTACATCCATAAAAAAAAGGAGCAAGCCACATGATTGATCGTTACACCCTGTCTAAAATGGGAGAAATTTGGTCCGAAAAGCATAAGATGGAGATCATGCTTAAGATTGAAGTTTACGCCTGTGAAGCCTTGTGCAAGCTCGGCGCTATCCCAAAACCTGCCTTAGAAAAGATCAAGAAAAACGCGAAGTTTGATATCGATGAAGTTAGACGTCTGGAAGAAAGAACCAAGCACGATATCGTGGCTTTCATTAATAACGTCGGACAAAGTTTAGGACCAGAAGCGCGATATCTTCATATGGGTCTTACCTCATCGGATCTTTTAGACACATCCCTTTCCGTCCAATGTGTTGAAGCAAGCGATATCCTCATTAATGACATTAAGAAATTACTCGCCGTTTTAAAACAAAAAGCAAAAAAATTTAAAGATACGCCATGCATTGCCCGTACGCACGGTGTTCACGCTGAACCCATGACGTTTGGTTTGAAATTAGCGGTTTGGTACGATGAGATGCAGCGAAATTTGGTGCGCATGGAGCAAGCGCGCGAGGCGATGCGTTATGGAAAACTTTCCGGCGCCGTCGGGACGTTTGCGAATATTGACCCTCACGTGGAAGAATATGTCTGTGAGAAACTTGGCCTTCGCCCAGTCAATATCGCAACCCAAGTCATCCAACGCGATCATCATTGTCAATTTATCGCAACAATAGCTCTCATCGGGACCACATTAAATAAAATTGCTACGGAAATCAGATTGTTACAAAAAACGGAAGTTCTTGAAGTGGAAGAGCCGTTTTTCAAAGGCCAAATCGGCTCCTCGGCGATGCCGCATAAACGTAATCCGATTTCCTGCGAACGTATTTCTGGTTTGTCCCGTATTTTACGCGCCAATGCGCAAGTGGCCCTTGAAGATATGACCCTTTGGCATGAGCGTGATATCAGCCACTCATCGGCTGAGCGAGTCATCTTGCCTGATTCCACAATCGCTTTAAATTATATGTTGCATAAGATCATCCCTATCGTCGACGGATTGTTGGTCTATCCTAAAAATATGGTGGCCAGTTTGTCCAAGACAAGAGGCCTCATTTATTCCCAACGTGTTCTTCTTGAATTAATGAAGAAGGGTCTTACACGTGAAGCGGCTTATGACATCATCCAAGGCTGCGCGATGCAGGTCTGGCAGGAAACATCTGATTTTAAGCAAATCCTTTACCGCGACCGCAAGGTCCGTAAATTTTTATCCAACAACGAAATCGATAACTGTTTTGATATTAAGTATTACTTAAGGTACACAGACGTTATCTTTAAAAAAGTGGGGCTCAAATAATGGAAAAACGCGAAAAATTATATGAAGGTAAGGCCAAAATCGTTTATGCAACGGATAATCCGGATTTAGTCATCCAGTATTTTAAGGATGACGCAACCGCCTTTAACGCCGCGAAAAAAGGCACCGTCGATGAAAAAGGCATTATGAACAATAAAATTTCCGGGCGGATTTTTGAGTTTTTGCAGTCGCAAGGGCTGCCGACGCATTTTGAAAAGACCTTAAGTGAGCGCGAAATGCTCATTAAAAAAGTGCAGATTGTTCCCGTGGAAGTCATTATCCGTAATCGCGCGGCTGGGTCGTTATCAAGACTTTTGGGCATTCCCGAAGGGACACAGCTTAAGTCAACCGTTTTGGAATTCTGTTACAAGCGCGATGACTTAGGTGATCCGCTTATCAATGATTCCCATATAAAAGCTTTAGGGCTTGCAACGGAAGAAGAAGTAAAGGCGATCAAAGAATTGACGCTTAAGGTCAATGAGCTTCTGAGCAAATTCTTTTTGAAATTAAATTTAGAGTTGATTGATTTTAAATTAGAATTTGGCCGATATAAAGGCAAAATTATTTTAGCCGACGAGATTTCCCCCGACACATGCCGTTTGTGGGAAGTCGGCACAGGCAAGAAGCTCGATAAAGACCGTTTCCGTCATGATTTAGGAAACATTAAAGAAGCTTATCAGGAAGTCATGCAGCGCGTAACGGCATAAGATTCAGCCATTAATCCTCGTTAATAAAATCAAGTTCCGGCTTGGTTTTTACTTTTCATGATCTGGCGTGTTGAAATTAAATTAAAAGATGGGTTTGTGGATGCCCAAGGAAACGGTATTCAGAAATCCATCCTGGATTTGGGAATTAATTCTGTTTCCAAAGTCGACGTCGTCCAGGTCTATAATCTCCAAGGCAAGTTTTCTGAAGCCCAAGTCAAACAAATTGCCGCAGAACTTCTGACCGATCCGGTCACGCAACAATATTCTTTTACATCCAATCTTAAGAAAACTGATTCCTCATCAAACCATGCTCATGTCGTTGAGATCGCCTATAATCCCGGCGTGATGGACCCGGTTGAAGCCTCGACGATCAAAGGGATCAAGGATTTAGGGATTGCCGCAATCGATGCTGTTCATACCGCTAAAAGATACTTATTGCACGGCACATTAAGTATGCAAGAACTTGAAACGATCATTGCTAAAGTTCTGTCCAACAAACTTATCCAGCACCACGTCACGGATTTTAGCCACGACAAGTTGTTAACGGCAAAGGCACATCAATCAAATTTTAAGTTGATCCATGCGGATTTGCTTGGCAAAAATGGCAAAGAGCTTGAGTGTTTAAGCAAGGATGGCCAGTTGTTCTTAAACTTAAATGAAATGCGCTCGATCCAAAAACATTTTAAATTAAAAAAGCGCAACCCGACGGATTGTGAGCTTGAAACCATTGCCCAGACATGGAGCGAGCATTGTTACCATAAAACGTTTCGCGCGGACATCAATTATCAGTTCGTTGAGAATGGTAAAACAAAAAAGAAGCTTATCAGGAATTTATTTAAGTCGACGATCGTTAAGGCGACAAAGGAAATCAACAAATCTTGGTGCGTTTCCGTTTTTCATGATAATGCCGGTGTCATAAAGTTTGATGATAAAGACCACGTTTGTTTTAAAGTAGAAACCCACAATCATCCGTCGGCACTTGAGCCTTTCGGCGGGGCAAACACAGGCGTCGGGGGCGTTATCCGTGATATTTTAGGCACCGGGCTTGGGGCCAAACCGATTTGCTCAACGGATGTCTTTTGCTTTGCGCCGCCAAACATGCATTTTGACGAACTACCAGCTGGGACGCTTCATCCTAAGCGTATTATGAAAGGTGTCGTGAGCGGCGTACGTGATTACGGTAATAAAATGGGGATCCCGACGGTCAATGGTTCTATTTTATTTGACCGCAGATTTGTCGGCAATCCGCTTGTCTATTGCGGCAATGTCGGATTATTGCCTAAGGGCAAGGTCAATAAAAAAGTTTCTCCCAAGGATTTGGTCGTTGTTATCGGTGGACGGACCGGACGCGACGGCATTCATGGCGCGACATTCTCATCCGGCGAATTAACGAGCGATTCGGAAGTCGTTTCCTCCGGAGCTGTGCAAATCGGTAATCCAATTGAAGAGAAGAAAGTATTGGATGCACTTCTTAAAGCGCGTGATGAAAATCTTTACAGCGCAGTCACCGATTGCGGGGCCGGTGGGCTGTCGAGCGCCGTCGGAGAAATGGGCAAGGACACGGGTGCGAAAGTTTATTTAGAGAAAGTGCCTCTGAAGTATCAGGGATTAAAATATATGGAGATTTGGATTTCTGAATCCCAAGAACGCATGGTCGTTTCCGTCCCATCGAAGAATATTAATCGCTTGTTAGAGATCTGCCGCGCGGAAAATGTCGAAGCTACCGTTATAGGAGAGTTTACCAATACGAAGCGGCTTGAAATTTTTTATGATGGCCAGAAGGTCTGTGATTTAGACATGGCGTTTTTACACGCTGGCCCGCCGAAGATTATTAAAGAAGCTATTTGGAAACCAAATAAAGATAAGGAACCGCGTGTCCCTTGCGCGGATGATTTAACACCAAAACTTTTAGAATGTTTGTCCCACTACAATGTCTGCTCTAAAGAATGGGTCGTGCGCCAGTATGATCATGAGGTGCAAGGCGCATCCGTCGTCAAACCTTTTGTAGGTGTCAATGCCGACGGGCCATCGGATGCAAGTGTGCTTCGTCCGAAATACGATTCGCAAAAGGGAATTGCTGTCAGTAACGGCGTGAATTTTCGTTTTGGCATGATCGATCCGTTTTGGATGGCCGCCTCTTGTATCGATGAAGCGGTGCGCCAAATTGTTTCCGTCGGAGGAGATCCTAACAAAATTGCTATCTTGGATAATTTTTGTTGGGGCAATCCGGATAAATCTGACCGTCTGGGAAGCCTTGTGCGCTGCGCCGAAGGTTGTTATCAAACAGCCGTCGGGTTAAAAGTTCCGTTTATTTCTGGTAAAGACAGCTTATATAATGAATATGCTGAAGGCGGCCAATCAATTGCTATTCCTGGAACAATTCTTATCTCGGCGATTGGCGTTATCGATAACGTTACAAAAACAGTCACAATGGATTTTAAGCGTCCGGGGAATCTGATTTACTGTGTTGGCGAAACAAAAGATGAGTTGGGTGGGTCAATCTATCTGGACACGTTTGGGTTTTTGGGAAACAGCGTGCCGCAGGTCAACGCGGCGAAAGCGTTAAAAACATTTCAGGCTTTACACAAGGCTGTTCAAAAAGGTTTAGTTTGTTCTATCCATGATTGCTCCGAAGGCGGGCTGGCCGTGGCTATTTCTGAAATGGCCTTTGCCGGCGGGTTCGGTGCGAGAATATTTCTGGATAAGCTTCGCTATGTTCCCAAGAATAAACGAAACGATTATGCGTTGTTTTCAGAATCCAACTCCCGTTTTGTCGTCGAGATTGCGGCCCAGGACCAAAAGAAATTTGAAGCAGTCTTAAAAGGAATCCCGATAAGTTTGGTTGGAAAAGTGGAAGAAGAGGATAAGTTATATATTTATGGCCTTAAAAAAGAATTGTGCGTACAGGCATCGCTTGCGCAATTAAAAGAGGCCTGGAAGAAACCGTTGGATTTATAATTGTGGTCACCAGTGCACTTGTCACCTGTCACCTGAGGTTTTTAGTTGAAACTGGTGTCTACAAGTGACCTGCCTGCCGGCAGGCAGGCGTGTGACCGGTGTCTGGTGACTATTTAAATAAAGAGAGGAAAAATGAAAAAAAATAATGGCAAGAATAATAAACATGTCGTCGAAGATTTTAAAATGGAAGACCCATGGCGGGTCTTTCGCATTATGTCGGAATTTGTTGAAGGGTTTACCGAATTAGCCGAGATCGGTCCAGCGGTGAGCATTTTTGGTTCCGCGCGCACGCCGCAAAATCATATTTGGTTTAAGCAAGCAGAGAAAACGGCTGAGCTTCTGGTCAAACAAGGCTATGCTGTTATCACCGGCGGCGGGCCAGGGGCGATGGAGGCCGGCAATAAAGGGGCCACAAAAGCCAGAGGCCAATCGATTGGATTAAATATCGATTTGCCATTTGAGCAAAAACCAAATCTCTACGTCAACCATCTGATTAATTTCCATTATTTTTTTTGCCGCAAGGTCATGTTTGTTAAATATGCGAAAGCCTTCGTCATTTTCCCCGGCGGGTTTGGAACGCTCGATGAATTATTTGAAAGTTTGACGCTTATCCAAACAAGACGCATCAGCCAATTCCCGGTCATTTTATTTGGTTCAGAATATTGGCAAGGGTTGATTGATTGGCTGACGGAGGTGGTCTGCAAAGAAAAAAATATTGATCCAGGAGATTTGACCATTTATCAGATCGCCGATAAGCCTGAAGAAGTTGTCAGGATCATTAATAAATTTTATAAGAAAGTCAAATGAGCAAAGTAAGGGTTGCTGTTTTACGAACAGCCGGAACGAATTGTGATCAGGAAACAGCGTTTGCTTTTAAAGCCAATGGCGCCGAGGCAACGCTTGTTCACATTAATGAGTTTTTAAAGAATCCGTCGCAATTAAAGCGGTATCACATTTTGGCGCTTCCCGGCGGGTTTTCCTACGGCGATGACATTGAATCGGGACGTATTTTTGGTAACGAGCTTAAGTTTAAATTAGGTAAAGAGATCAATGGGTTTATTGCCGACGGTAAACTGGTCATTGGGATTTGTAACGGGTTTCAGATTTTAGTTAAGGCCGGCATCTTGCCAGGAACACTGAATGACCAGGCATCCAAAAAAGAAATGATGGCACAGACGAGTACGCTAACGAATAACGATTCAGGAAAATTTGAGGACCGTTGGATCCATTTAAAGGTAACGGGTAAAAGTGTATGGACCAAAGGTGTTAAGGAAATCATTTATTTGCCGGTCGCGCACGCCGAGGGGAAGTTTATCCCACAGGATGAGGAAACGTTAAGGACATTAAAACAAAATGGGCAGGTTGCTTTTCAATACGTCAACAGAGACGGGCAGAATCCAAAATACCCAGAGAATCCCAATGGAAGTGTCGATGACATTGCCGGGATTACAGATAAAACTGGGCGCGTTTTGGGGCTTATGCCGCATCCTGAACGGCATTTTCTTTTAACCCAGCATCCCATGTGGACAAGGCTCGCGAAAAAAGAAAAATTTGGCGACGGGGCGAAGATATTTGAGAATGGTGTTCATTACGTAAAGAAAAATTTATTATAGTTGCTTGTCGCTGGTTGCTTGTTGCTCGAGCAACCAGTAACGAGCAATCCTTCGGTAAGCTCAGGATACCTCTCGACCGAATTATCCCGAGCGAAGTCGAGGGACGAGTAACTATGAAAAAAATAACTTATAAATCAAGCGGCGTTGATATCGACAAAGCCAACCAGTTTGTTAGTAGCATTAAAGGTTATGTCAAATCGACGATGACCCCATTGGTTATTAAAGACCGTGGGGCTTTTGGCAGCTTATTTGGTTTACCTAAAGGGTATAAAGATCCGGTGCTCGTTTCTTCCACCGACGGCGTTGGGACAAAATTATTGATCGCCCAAATGCTTGATAAGCATGATACGGTCGGCATTGATTTGGTTGCGATGAACGTGAACGACATCCTTTGCTGTGGTGCTAAACCGTTATTTTTTCTTGATTACATTGCCTGCGGCAAAGTCCATCCCAAAGTCCTTAAAAGTGTAGTCAAAGGGATCTCCGACGGATGCAAAATGGCTGATTGCAGTTTGGTCGGCGGTGAAACCGCTGAGATGCCGGGGATGTATAAACCCAATGAATATGATTTGGCTGGCTTTACGGTGGGTGTTGTTGAGCGTTCTAAAATTATCGATGGGCGCTATATAAGAGAAGGCGATGTGGTCATTGGCCTTCCTTCAAGCGGCCTTCATTCAAACGGCTATTCTCTCGTCAGAAAAGTTTTGGGGAAGAATGAAATTAAAAAGCATGCAGCGGCGATCATTTCGCCGACGAGGATTTACGTCAAGGAAGTGTTGAGTGTTTTAGACAAGTTCGAGATCAAAGGCATCGCGCACTTAACCGGCGGGGCGTATTATGAGAAATTGACCAAGATCCTTCCTGCCGGGAAATGTTTTGAAATCAACCAAAACAGCTGGCCTGTACCTAAAATCTTTTCAATCATACAAAAAAAAGGTAGAATACCATTTTCTGAAATGTATCGGACCTTTAATATGGGCATTGGAATGGTGATCGTGATTGATCAGAAAGTTATGAACGAAGTAAAGGTATTTTTAAGGGAGAAAGATATTAAATACTACGAAATTGGTCAGGTGGTTAGAAGAACGCAAGCCAAGGTTGAGTTTAAAGAAACAATAACCAAGAGACAATCATCAATTAAAACCTAATAATCAAGAAACAAAAACCAATCAATTTGATGATGATCAAACTAAAGAAAACACTGCATGGGAGGATAAGATGGCAAGAATATTCGATTTGGAAGAAAGGACGACGGAGTTCGCCAAGGTCGTCATACGGTTGTGTAAAAGTTTACCCAAAAATTCTATGAATGATCGTTTAATTGGACAAGTTGTCGGTTCAGCAGGTTCTGTGGGCGCTAATTATAGAGAAGCCAACGATGCTTTAGGAAAGAAAGATTTTATCCAAAGAATGAAGATAAGCCGGCGAGAAGCTAAGGAGGCTCTTCATTGGCTTGATATTATCTTGGAAGCCAATCCAGAAAAACGTTCTGAAATTGAACCCTTATTGCAAGAAGCTTTGGAGTTAAAGAAGATATTATCAACGATTATTTTTAAAATTGAATGTTGATAATTTGGTTATTGAATTTTTTTGTATCTTGTTTCTTGGTTGTTGATTATTAAAGGAAAAAGAGGAAAACATATGAAGATTTTGGTTTTGGGTTCAGGTGGACGAGAACACACGCTCGTCTGGAAACTCAAGCAAAGCCCGTTGGTCAAGCGCATCTACTGCGTTCCCGGCAACGCCGGCATCGAGCCGTTGGCCGAATGTGTTGATATCGATATCTCTGATTTCCCCACGCTTATTAAATTTGTCAAAGAGAAGAAAATTAATCTTACCGTCGTTGGGCCTGAAGCGCCGTTGGTGGAAGGTATTGTGGATGCTTTTGAGCAGGAGGGCTTAAAGATTTTCGGCCCGTCGCAGGAAGCGGCCAAGCTTGAGGGCAGCAAGGTCTTCGCTAAAGATTTTATGCATCAATGCAATATCCCGACGGCGATTTTCAGGACGTTCGATAATCTGGAAAAAGCTAAACATTTTGTTTCCCAGGCCGAATATCCTTTGGTGATTAAAGCGGATGGTTTGGCCGCCGGCAAAGGCGTTGTCATTTGCGATAACCAAAAGCAGGCTGAGGCAACGCTTGATCAGATGATGAGGGATAAAATTTTTAAGGAAGCCGGCGCCAAAGTGGTGATTGAGGAATGTCTGGTTGGCGAAGAAGTCTCGGTTTTGGCGATTAGCGACGGCACACACCATGTTGTTTTGGATACAGCGCAAGACCACAAGAGAATTTTCGACGATGATTTAGGCCCGAACACCGGCGGCATGGGCGCGTATTCCCCCGCTCCGGTCGTCGATGAAGAGCTTTTGAAAACAATCGATTCGCGGGTCATCGAGCCGACCATTCGCGGGATGAAGCGTGAAGGGGCCGCGTTTAAAGGGGTTCTCTATTGCGGGCTGATGATCACTAAGAACGGTCCGTATGTTTTGGAATATAATGTCCGTTTCGGGGATCCCGAGACCCAGGCTATTTTGCCCCGTCTTAAAAATGATTTAGTGGAAGTCATCCTCGCTAGCTGTGAAGGCCGTATTAAAGATATTAAATTGGAATGGGACAAACGAAGTGCTGTATGTGTCGTCATCAGCTCCGGTGGATATCCTGGAAAATACGAAACGGGTTTTGAAATCAAAGGCCTTGAATTGTTTACTGAAGAGCTCGACACGATTTGTTTTCACGCCGGGACAAAAAAAGAAGGTGGAAAAATTGTTACCGCCGGCGGACGGGTTTTAGGCGTTGTAAGTCTGGGCAAGGGGTTAGATAAAGCTATCAAACGGGTTTATGAAAGTGTAGAGAAAATAAAGTTTGACCGCATGTTTTTCCGTCGGGATATCGGGTCCAAAGGACTTTTGTGGGTCGGGCCAAAACCAAAAGCAGCAAGCCATCGTTAAAAATTAGTCACCAGTCACTAGTCACACGTCACCTGTAGTCACTAGTTTCGACTAGAAACCACAGGTGCTCTGGTGACCAATGAAATGAACGGAGATAAAAAATGAGTAAAGTAGAAGTTGCTATATTAATGGGCAGTAAGAATGATTTGCCGGTCATGCAGGAAGCGGCCAACATGTTAAAAGATTTTGGCGTTTCTTATGAAATAAAAGTTTTGTCAGCGCACCGTACACCAAAAGAGACGGCTGAATACGCCGAAAAGGCAAGAGATAATGGCGTTAAAGTTTTTATTTGCGGGGCTGGCGGATCGGCAGCGCTCGCTGGAGTTGTCGCCGCGCACACAACCGTCCCTGTCATCGGCATTCCGGTTGATTCAACGCCATTATTAGGGCTGGATGCTTTATTGGCCACGGCCCAAATGCCGCCGGGCGTTCCTGTTGCGGCTGTTGCCGTCGGAAAAATGGGTGGTAAAAACGCGGGACTTTTAGCTCTTCGGATTTTGGCGTTGTCGGATAAGGCCCTTGAGAAGAAATTGGTCAAGTACCGGGAAGATCAGCGTAAGCAGATTTTGGACACGAAATTATAATATTGTGAAACGCCGTACGTGAAACGTTTTACGATGAACGTTTCACAGTGAGCAGAATTTGAAAACTGAAATTATC
>JACXTT010005885.1_pt1 | contig 17704 bp, 16 predicted proteins | sample 9270951 | NCBI WGS metagenome assembly JACXTT01 (sample SAMN15532306, study PRJNA645909) | rock metagenome | isolation source: weathered quartz diorite | place: Puerto Rico | collected 2017-06-21 | reverse complement strand
ACCCATTAAGAACGGCATGAAACGATACGCCAGAAAAACGACGAGACCCAGCACGGCCACAAAGATAATGATCTGCAAAACAAATTTCAGCGAAGCCATGTCCCATCCGAGATCCGGTGTAGGTGCCGGGTCAGGAAACACTTTGTTGAGCCATTCGAGGATCCTTCGTTGTAATCGCTGAAACAGACTCTCCTCTTTTTCCTGTGGTTTCTGGTATTCCTCGCGGCGGAGGATCTCGGCTAGTTTCTGCTTGTCCTCATCCTTTGAGCGCTCTGCTGATGACGGATTTTTGAGTTCGTTGATCTTATTGCTGATGGCGGCCAATCGCTCGTTGACACCGGTCAGGATCACTGCTCGTTTTCCCGGGTCCTGTTCCTTTTGAAATGATCCCAGATCGTCGGAAAGCCATTGATTTGAAGTTTCAACCGAGCCGCCGGGCCAGTCTATCTTTTCGCTTTCCGGCAGTTCTTTCTTTATTTGCTCGATCACAGTCTTTTCGCGCACGACATCGCGAGGGCCATTCTCAGAGCGTGCCACTGAATCGAGCAATGTATTGACGTGCCCCTGAACAACTCCGATCCGACGTTGATAGTCATCGAGGGTTGCTGCCGACAGTTGGTTAGCCGACAATAAGCAAAAACCGAAGGTCAAGGCAACGAATGAAGCCCTGATCACCATTATGGCATTTTCGCCCCGAACCGTTCCCATATTACTTTAATCCGAGTGTCGTCAGGGAGGACCTGTCTTTATGTTCGGATGATGTCGAGCCAACAACCCCGCTGGCAAGCGCGGGCTGAAGGGGGTTGATATACGTTGTCGGAACGGATGGAATGTTACCCAGGCGACGCGCCGCCATAAGTTCGATGTCGTAGCCTTCACGTCTGACACGTTCATCAACGTAGAGTAAACACAATCCGACCATCCATACCGGCGACAACAAGATAAAACTTATCTGCCAGATAAGATTGTAGGCTATCTCATACCATGCCGGCACAAGGTTTCCGCCAAAGCTCATAAGCTGCACCCCTTGGGCCGATGCATACCATGCCAGCGGAACGTACAGTAAGGCAAGGGCCGAATAGGTTGCAACGGTCGTAAAGAAAAAGAGGGCTGCCAATCGGACCACATTGCCGCTGGCAAGACCGGCACTGCGTGCTACAGCCGAAAAGATACCCTGACCTTCGACCAACATCACTTGCGGTATATAGGTGAATCGCGATGCGACCAGAAAAAACAGCCATATAGTGCCCAAGGCAACAGCCAGGCCAATGACGGTCCCGATCACAAAGGCAAGGATCGGCACCGAACTGAAAGCGGCCGCGATCAGCACGATCAATAGAAATCCGATCAGGAAGCCAAAGTAATAAACAACGATCCCGATAATGCCGAGCAGAAATACGATAAATGTCGATGCGACCGTCAATCCGCCAAAACGCCGCCAGACGTTCGAATAGGTGTCGCGAAATGACAGAGGCTCGCTAAAAAGCAGGTGGCGAACAAAATTACGTGAGGCTCCGCCCATCACGACAAGCGTTGCAATTGTCTCGGTCAGCCAGATGATAATGCTGCCCAGCCACAGAAAAATATGATAAAAGGTATTCTCGGCCGAATAACTGTCCGGCCCGATTGAAAAAATAGCCCGGGCTGCAAGTGTCCATCCTACCGACACCAGGGTGCCTACAATGACCGGCGGCGAGGCTATTAGGATAAAGGTCCAAAAATTTCGCCGGTAAAACCGCACGGCCCTGTCGATCAGATCGCCTGCACCGAGCGGAGTGATCGAATTGGCCTGGTCAGCAACCTGCTCTGCCTTCATTATCAGGATTTTAGCAGAAAGGGCTTGTCATTTCGAAACAAAAAAGGAGAGCCGATGTCGGCTCTCCAAAAAAGTCTCAGTGGACTTTAGATCAGAATATCAGTCTAACGCCGAGCTGAATGACCCGGACAGCATACTGAATATCGCCGAAATTAGCAAATTCACTACCCGAAATGCCTGCGTTCGTCAGGTTGTTGCTTGGCAGGTATCCAGATCCGTTGCGTGCAACGCCAATGCCCGGATTCGGATGATTCAGGACATTGAATGCCTCCATGCGGAACTGGGCCGATACTCTCTCGCGAATCTTAGTGGTTTTGAAAATACTAAAATTCATCTGATTGTATCGCGGGCCACGCAGGGCATTTCTCGGAACATTACCGAACGGCGTACCAAAGATCCTCGCGGCTCCCGGGCCATTGATAATGAACCGGACGTCGTTAACGGTAACTGGAACGGCTGTGCCAGTATTATTAATGGCATTCATCGACCAGAAGAGGAAATTTGTGCTGCACGGAGCAGGATTACAGGCTATTCCAAACACCCTGTTGGCATCGGCCTGGCTAATGCCGACCGAGCCTACCGGAGCGGCTTGACTGCCATAAAACGGGCGATCACCCGCCGTCAGATAGGTTGCACCAAGACCGAAGACATTCGCATTAATGAAATTGTCCGGTGTATATGGCGAACCATCCGTCAGGATGTATGTGCCGTTCATCTGCCAGCCACCCAGGATATGCCCGGCAAATCCACGCTGCTCCTTAAAGTAAGGAACATCATAGACCCAGTTCATCGAGAATGCCTGCGGGCGGTCGAGGTTTGAGATCGACCGTTCACAGATATTGATGCAGAAGGGGTTCTGGGCATTGGGGCTGGTCCCGTCAAAATTGAAGATCTCGCTCACATCGTCAATCGTCTTGCTAAACGTATAGCTCATGCTCAAGGCCAATGAATCCTTGTAAAAGCGTCCGTGATAGCTAGCCTGCAACGAATTGTAGTTCGAGTTCCCCGTATTCTTGCGGGTGGTTATGCCTGCCGCGTTATATTGACGGTTAAGGCAGTTATTCACATTGTCAAACGGGCCAATTATGCCCGTGCAGGTTCCGTTGACCGGTATGCCGGCAAAGGCCGCAAAGCCAGGATAAGTAACTCCACCGGCCGTAAAGCCGTTGACCAACGGGCCGATGAAGAAATTATCGTTGATGCTCTGGAACAAGCCAACTCCGTGATTACCGACATAGCGGACCTCGGCAATATGCTTGCGCCCGAATTGGCGTTGCATACCGAACGAATACTGTTCGGAATACGGAGCATGGAAATCCGATCCGACCCTGGTCTGGGTCAAAAAGATCGGGTTCAGTGAACCCCTCGCCAATACTCCCTGCGCCGTTGCATTTGCGCGAACGACAGGGCCAAAGGGATTGTTTGGCATTGGGCCGATATTAGCCGCACTTGCCGGCAGCGATGCGGTCGGGACAACGATATTGATCAACGACGGGGCAGCCGTAGCAACATTCAACAGGATGTTGTAGAACGCCGGTTCATAGGCAATTGAGTAACCACCTCGGAAAACGGTCTGGTCCTCACCAAACAACTTCTTCCAGAAATGCGGGCTGTAAGCAAATCCCAGTCGCGGAGCAAAGTTGTTGTTATCCGTCGGTATCCTTGGAACTACGCGATTAGCGAGCGGAACAGCCGGGTTAAAGAACGGGGCTCCGCCGCTCTCGCGCGGCACTGTCAGATCGTTAAGGGTATTGACCGGCTGTCCGGTATTTTCATAACGGACACCAAGATTCAGGGTCAGATTCGGCCGGGCCTTAAAATCGTCCTGAATGAACCAATACTTGTCCCTTTCGATAAAGTGCAGGGCCTCATTGCCATCTGCGATCGTGATCGCGCTTGGCCAGTCATTCTGGATACGGGCCAGTGAGTTAAATGTGAAAGCACCGTTGTAGGCCGGGAGGAAAGGCACGAATGTATCGATATACTTAAATTCCCCACCGAAGATGACCGAGTGTCTGCCCCATACTTTTGTAAAGTTATCAGCGATCTGATAGACCTTGCCCAATCGGCCCTGCGGCAGATTGGTTGCCGGGCCCAGGGTCGGCATCCTGTTGGTCGTCGTAATACCCAGTGATGTCGGATAGGCAATATTGGTAAAGTTTTCACCGATACGTCCACTACCCTCAGGTCGGCCGATACAGCCTGGCGTAGGCACGCTGCAGCCGCCGCCGAATTCGACGCCGATACTGGCATAACTGAGCCGCAGATCGTTGAACATCGTGTTCGAGACCGTGCGTGTCCAGTTGCCGCTTGTATTCTTACTGGTGGCCGGCACATCACCGAGCCATCCCTGCGAAAATGTGCCCGTTCCTCTTGTATTAAGCTGGTTTTGCTTGGTAAAGCTCCACCGGACACTGTCTCTGCTTGACGGGCGAACGTCTATGCGGGCATTGAAATAGTCCTCGGTGTAGGGATCCGCCAGCGTCCGCTCGTACCGCGCGCCCTGAATCAGGATCGGTGCGGCCGCGCTTCCGAAATTCATAATGTCATACGAGCCGCCTATGAGGTAGGGCTGGCCTGTCGATGGATTGTTCGGAGTAGTATAGACACATCCCGCTGCAGGGGTTGCCCCGACAGGTATCGCCCTGGCGCAGCCTGCAGTAGTAAATGGGGTGAGTATTTGTGCCTGCGATACCGTCCCACCGCTGGTGGTATTCACTATCGCACCGGGGATAGCAAACGGGCTGAAGTTAACGATCGCATTTGTCGCGGGATTGCCCGGGAAGTTTGCAGTCAACTTGCCGAATTCCGACGCCATGACCCCTAATCCGGTCGTTGTGCTCGAGTGGCCAGTGAAGGTGGCGGGGTTGCGAATGCCCTGATAGGCAAAGAAAAAGAATGCCTTATCGGTCATGCGCGTCACGCCCGGACCTTTGTCGCCGATCGTCGGCAGGTACAGCGGGCCGCCGACCGTTCCGCCAAATACTGTATATAGATTGGGGCTCTTGGCGACGCCGCTACGAACGTTGATGTTATTGTTTGAGTTAAAATGGATATTGTCCTGGTGATAAAGAAAGGCACTGCCGTGAAAATCGTTCGTGCCGCCCTTACCGACAATATTGACGATCGCTCCCTGATTGCGGCCGTATTGGGCCGAGAAATTATTGGTAATGACCTGATATTCCTGGACCGCGTCCGGTATATCCACAAACAAAGCGGGTCCGCCAACCGTAAGGTCATTATTGTCACCGCCGTCGATCTGGAAGTTATTCGAACGTCCGCGGTTTCCGTTGACCGAAAGGCCCGAGCCGTTCGTGTTGGTTCCACCGGCCCTATTAGCAATAACGCCCGGAATGAGCAAAGCCAAGGTGTCGATACCGCCACCGGCTCCGTTTGACGGCAAGTCCTGGACCTGACGAGTATTAAGCGTGCTGGAGATCTGTGACTGCTCTGTCTGAAGGACCTCATCGCCTCCGCTGCCTGTTATGGTAACGGTCTCACCGATATTACCCGCCTCCAGCGTAACGTCCACCGGATTGACAATGCCGACCTTGACCTCAACACCGGTCCTTAAGACACGTTTGAATCCTTTGGCCTCTGTAGTAACGGAATAGGATCCGGGCTGCAAAGCCGCAGCTGTAAAGATACCGTCTCCATTGGTTACCGTTGTTACTTCTATGCCTGTACTGTCGCTCTTGATCTTTACGGTCGCGTTCGGGACTACCGCCCCTTTGGCGTCGGAGACTGTCCCGGACAATGTTCCGGTAGTCGCCTGGGCCAAAGAAGGAACGACCGAAAAAACGAGAACGAAGAGCACAGTAGCCACAAAAAGCATGGCTGATCTAAACTCCCAATTTTTCATCATATCTCTCCTTTGCTAAATTAATTGGTTGTGACGTTAGCAGTTCAGGAATGAACTCATTGCCAATTCTGCCTTGTCGTTTCGAAACTTTTCTGGTTAACAAAAAACCTACCTAGAAAGTAAAATGTATTTTTTTAACTATTAGACATAAAGAAAGAAGCAATAATTATGCCAGCCTCGATGCACAACACTAAACTATTATATTGCTTCACTTAGGTCTCATCTTTGAGGATAGAATAAAGGCATTCATTCGTATTTTTGGACTATTATACAAATTGATGAATTTCCCAAAAAATGGTGATCGAAGGTAATTTTACCGATCATCACCAAACAGCAAGCGAAAATGTAGATTTTAACTTGTGAATCCTGGGTTTTGATCGTCAGTTTCCGAATCGATCTTGTAGGTCTTGATCTTGGAATTCAAGGTGGTCGCATTAAGCCCCAAAAGGCGTGCGGCGCGAGATTGATGGCCAGATGTTTGTTCGAGTGCGCGGCGGATCAATTCTATCTCGAATTGCTTTACCTCATCATAAAAGATGACCCCTCGTGCAATATCAATGCCGGCGGATGATCCGTCTACGGACCGCCGCATCATATCGTTGGCACGCGATGGGTCCTGAACCTCAGGGCGCAGGCATTCTGCGGTGATCTCATTCGTGGGAGCGATCACTACCGCTCTTTCGATTATATTCTCAAGTTCGCGCACGTTACCCGGATAATTGTAATTCTCGAGCAATGCGAGAACTTCGGGTGAGAGATTCTCTGATATTTCCCTGTCATTCTCGGTCGAATATTTTTTTATGAAATGTACCGCAAGCGGAAGGATGTCTTCGCGGCGCGTGCGAAGCGGAGGAAGTTCGATCGGTACGACCGACAAACGAAAATACAAGTCTTCGCGAAACTTACCATTTCTAACGGCCTCTTTTAGATCGACATTTGTTGCCGCGATTATGCGGACATCGACCCTGACCGGGGTAATATCGCCAACAGGGGTAAATTCGCGCTCCTGGATCACCCGCAGCAGCCTCACCTGGGTCTCGGGCCGCAAATCGCCGATCTCATCCAGAAATATCGACCCCGAATCGGCCACCTCGAATAGCCCTTTCTTGGCGGTTACTGCCCCTGTGAAAGCTCCTTTTGTATGGCCAAAGAGCTCGGATTCAAGCAGTTCGGACGGGATATTAGAGCAATTGACCACCACGAATGGGTCGGACGAACGCGGGCTTGCCTCATGGATCGCCTTAGCCACAAGCTCTTTGCCAGTGCCGCTCTCTCCGGTGATCAAAACGGTGGAGCGGGCCGGCGCTACACGTTCGACGAGACGAAAAACATTCTCCATCAGCTCGGAGCGGCCGATAAAACCCTCTCTCTTGACCGAGCGTGCCATCGCCTGTCGCAGGTTGTGGCGCTCCTCTTCCTTGCGCCTTTTTTTTATCCCGCGGGCGACAAATGCCGTTATCTGTTCATTTTGGAAAGGTTTGCGGATGACGCCCGCTGCTCCTTTTTCCCAAGCCGAGATCGCTGTGTCGAATGTCGCGTAAGCCGTCACCATCAGCACTACGGCTTCAGGATCCAGTTTTATGAGGTTCTCCAACGCTGTCAGGCCGCCCATGCCGGGCATCGAGACGTCCATCAATACGACGTCATAAGGTTTTTGCGAATATGCTTCGACGGCTTCCTCGCCTGTTTTTGCGAGATCGACCTTGTAACCGGCTCCCGAGAGGATCGTCTCGAGCACGTCGCGCATTATCTCTTCGTCATCGCAAATGAGGATCGAACCCTTCTTCGCCATAGACATTGAATATAACGTAAATCGGCCGCAGGCGTCTATCTGTCCGTTTTGATGCGGGAATAAACCTTTTCGCCCGTCGCGGCGTAATATAGATAAGAATAACCGCCTGTTTGGCGTGAGATAATTTAGTTAACGATCACATTGATCGAAAAACACACAATGGCAATGTCAAAATCGTCCAAGGTCCTCCTCGCAGTGGGTGCGGTAATTATTGTTTTACTGATCGTCGGAGCAGCAGCTCTCTTCTACGTAGCCCGGTCGATGGGCAAACCTTCCGTTGCCGACAACAGTGTCCTGGTGCTGAACGTTTCGGGCGAATTGCCTGAATACGTTGCCGAAGAGCCGCTCGCAAAGGCGCTTGGCTTTAAGCAGACACAGTCCTATTCGAGCCTCCTCACCCAGCTTCGCAAAGCAAAGGTCGATAAACGCATAAATGCTGTCCTGCTTGATATAAATTTCCCCGCGATAGGCTGGGGACGGGCCTATGAACTGCACGATGCGATCGCCGAATTCAAGACCTCGGGCAAACCGGTTTACGCTTACATGGAGCTCGGGACCAACCGCGAATATTACATCGCAACTGCCGCAGACAAGATATTCATCCCGCCATCAGGAGACCTGTATATAAATGGTTTCGCAGCCGAGGCGATGTTCTATCGCGGATCGCTCGACAAGCTGGGCATCGAGACCGACGTCATACAGATCGGCCCGAAATACAAGAACGCCCCCGATCAATACACCCGCAAGGAAATGTCCGACGGCCAGCGTGAGGTGATAAATGCCGTCCTCGACGAATATTTTACGATCTACACCAACGCCATCGCCGAATCGAGAAAAAAGTCGCCCGCCGACATCAAAGGCATCATCGACAACGCCCCGTATAACTCCGAACAGGCAAAATCGCTCGGCCTGATCGACGACGCACTTTACCCCGAGCAGGTGGACAACGAGCTAAAAGCGCGTCTGGGCTACAAGACCGACGACAAGCTGCGGACCATTCGCGGCAGCGAATATCGCGAGATACCGTCCGATTCGCTCGGTCTCAATAATGGCGAGCGCGTGGCCGTGATATTCGCCTCGGGTGCGATAAATGTCGGCCATTCGTCCGGCGGGACGTTTGGCGAGCACATGGTCGGCTCGGACACCATGGTCAGCTCCATCAACGACGCCGCCGAGGACAAATCGATCAAGGCGATCGTGCTTCGTATCAATTCGCCGGGCGGATCGTCGCTCGCATCCGACCTGATCTGGCACGCGGTCGAAAAGGCAAAAGAGAAAAAGCCCGTCGTTGTTTCGATGTCCGACGTCGCCGCATCGGGCGGTTATTACATCGCCTGTAACGCCAACAAGATCGTCGCCGAGCCCTCGACCATTACCGGTTCGATCGGCATCTTCATGGGCAAGCCGGTCGTCAGGGGCTTTTACAATTGGCTCGGCGTCTCGAACGAATACGTCATGCGCGGGCGCATGTCGGGCATCTTTCGCGAGACCGAGCACTGGACACCCGAGGAACGCTCAAAGATGGAGCAGCAGATCAGCAGCATCTATTACGACAGCTTTGTGCCCAAGGTGGCCAAGGGCCGCAGCAAGACCAACGAAGAGGTCAATACCATCGGCCAGGGCCGCGTCTGGACCGGCACCCAGGGCAAGGCGAACGGCCTGGTGGATGAATTCGGCGGCCTCGAAAAGGCCATCGACATCGCCAAACAGCTAGCCGAACTGCCCGCCGACAAGGACGTAAAGCGCGTCGTTTTCCCTGCGCCAAAGCCTTTCCTCGAATCGATCTTCGGCGACGATTCGTCAGCCGACGCCAAAGCGCTGCAGACGCAGAACGCCCTGATCGACGCCCTGCCCGCAGACCTCAAACGGGCTTTCCAATACGCTGCCATCCTCGACCAGATGCAGCACGGCCAGGCAATGGCAATGCTCCCCTATGAGCTCGAGATAAAATAGCTATTATCAAATTTCGCTGCCGGGGCAGAGATGAGCCCGCTGTCTCTACGCGGTCTTTGCCCTTTGGGGCTGATTTGCCTAACATAGAGATTAACGGAGAATTAGTTTATGCGTATAGCGCTTGGCGTAATTGTGGGGTTTGTTGCATGGACGGTGCTGTGGGTGGGCGGCAACCAAGTGCTTGGGTCGGTGTCGCCGGCGTGGTATGGTGCGCACGAGATCGCGTTCGAAAAGGCGTGGATGAATAAGACCGCCTTTGATGCCGACATGCTGATCCTCGTCATCCATCTGCTCCTGAGCTTTGCGGCTTCGCTGATCGCCGGTTATCTCGCCGCCATCGTAGCTGGCGAAGTGGCGAAAACTACGCTTGTGCTGAGCGTCCTGCTCATCGTGATGGCCCTCGTGGTATTTTTCCTGACGTGGAACCTGCTGCCGCTATGGTATTTCCTTATATTTACGTTATTGCTGCTTCCCGTTACGAGCTTCGGCGGAAGAATGAAGAAAACATAAGAGGAGGGTGAAATATGCGTTTCATAATTGCAGTGATCCTGGGCGGGATAGTCGCTTTTGCCTGGGGCGCGGTGTCGCACATGGTCCTCGGCCTCGAGGACAATGTCGTAAAGCCGGTCCCGAACGAGGCGGCCGTGATGTCGGCCCTGAAAACGAATATCAACGAGCCCGGATTTTATTTTATGCGGGGCCTGGACAAGGGGCATGCTGCGTCGCCCGAGGAGATGGCCGCCTGGGGCGAGCGGTATGCCGCCGGCCCCAATGCGATACTGATCTATCATCCGACCGGCCAGCTCGCGATGTCGCCACGACAATTCGGCATCCAGATCGGAACTGACTTTACCCTCGCCCTGGTGATCGCCGTCATCCTCGGTTTTGCCGCCGTCGGATTCATCAGAGGGGTGATCATATCGACGCTTGTCGGCGTGGCGGGCTGGATCGCGATACTGGTACCTTACTGGAACTGGTACCGGTTCCCGCCCGATTTTGTGGCCGCCGGTCTGATCGATCAGGTTGCCGGATTCTTTCTGGTGGGCCTCGTTATGGCTTTCGTTCTGAAGCCAAAGGCTGCTGCTGCGGCCCCGCCCGCATGATCGCGAGCGGCAGCGGCAGCAATGGACTGGACACCCTATAAGTTCGTCTGTTCAAACCATCGACCAGGCGTTCGCTTCCGTTCAATAATTCGTCGGGCGGCAGGTCGGCTGCGGTTTCATAACACGCGTGCGCTATGCACGGCAGCGGCTTAGCGTCGTTGTGCACCAGGCAGCCCGCTCCCTTTTCGAACAACGGGCAGGCATAGGTCTGGGCAAATGTATCGCCATCGGCTGTGAGGCCATATTTCTCGACCGTTTCTGCTATACGCCGGTAAACACAATCCCTGTCATCCTCATTTAGCCGATCGAGGACGCCATGTATAGCCTTCGCCTCAAGACGCGAGATATGGACATTTACAAAATGTGCATCGAGACAACACGCTCCGGGGCTCGGGCAGGTCTCACAGCTTTTGGCGCGGTGCGCGTAACGGGCAGAGATCGTCAGTTCGAAACCTGACCTGATCGCGGCCAGACGGCCGAGAGCTTTGTGTTCGCTGAGCAATCTGATCATTTGGATAGAGGCCGATGCCTCGTGATACAATTTTACCAGTACAGGAGAGATATGCTAAAAGTAGGCGATAAAGCACCGGATTTCACGTCAAAGGACAAGGACGGCAACCCCGTCAGTCTTAAGGATCTTCGCGGCAAGCGCGTCGTGCTTTGGTTCTATCCAAAGGATGCGACGCCTGGCTGAACGATGGAGGCGTGTTCGCTCCGGGATTCGAGCGGCAAATTTGATAAAAAGGGTATCGAGGTGATCGGCGTTTCGACCGACAGCGAAAAGTCGCACCAGAAATTTATCTCAAAATATAACCTGCCATACACTCTGGTCGCCGATACAGACAAGGAGGTCGTCCAGAAATACGGCGTATGGGTCGAAAAATCGATGTACGGCAAAAAGTATATGGGCATTCAGCGCACGACATTCCTCATCGACGAACAGGGCCTAATATCGAAGATTTTCGATAAGGTCGATGTCGCAAAACACGCCGACGAGGTGCTCGAGGCGTTTGGGGAGAAGTAGGCAATGCGTCAAATAGTGGTCATCGTCGCGTTACTCGCTTTACTTGCCTGCTGCAAAAGCGAAACATATAAAAACGCAGTTTCCTCGACGTCATTTAATAGCGATGCTGATGTGCCGCGGATCAGTCTCGCGGATGCAAAAAAAGACTTTGACACAGGTGCCGTGGTGATCGTTGACAGCCGAGCCGAGGCCGCTTATAAACAGGAGCACATCGCGGGTTCGATCAACGTGCCATTAGGCTCGCCGGACACTGAATTCAGCAAGATCCCACAAGGAAAAAAGATCATCGTTTACTGTTCCTGACCGAACGAACACACGAGTGCCAGTTTGGCATTCCAGCTAAATCAAAAAGGTATTCCCAACACTTTCGCTCTGCTCGGAGGCACGGTTGCGTGGAAAGCCGCCAGCTACCCAATGGAAAAAAGCGATTAAGAATTAGCCCACGAAATACACCAAACATACGAAAATAAGAGGTCTTAATTTCGTGTTTTTAGTGTATTTCGTGAGCGATCTTATTTCAGGAGTTCGTCGCAGATACGGACGGCCGTTTTGCCATCCCAGAGCGGCGGGACATTTGCGCTCTTTGCTGAGTTGTCGCTGTCGAGAATATTGAAAGCCGCTTGTTTGATCTTTACCGGATCGGTACCTACGAGAATATTTGTTCCCATCTTGATCGTGATCGGACGCTCCGTGTTGTGACGCAGCGTAAGGCATGGGATGCCGAGCACGGTCGTCTCTTCCTGCAAGCCGCCTGAGTCGGTTAGAACCAACTTTGCTCCGCTGTAAAGCCTCATAAAATCAAGATAACCGAGTGGTTCAATGAGCTGAATACCGAAGGCGGAAACACGACCGGTAGGGAGTGTGTCGATCCCAAACTCTATAATCTTGGCACGTGTTCGAGGATGGACCGGAAAGATGATCGGCAGTTTTTCGACGATAGCAACCAGAGCGTCGGCGATGCCGGTGAAGATTGCTCTGTCATCGACATTCGACGGCCGGTGAAGCGTCAGAACGGCATAATCGCTGCCGCTGACGCCAAGCCTTTCACGGATATCCGACTTCTCGGCTATCTTTAGATGCTCAAGCAAAGAGTCGATCATTATATTGCCGACAAAGCGTATTTTCTCCGCCGGAATTCCCTGTTGCCGCAAATTTTCGTCCGCATCCTGAGATGTCGTAAACAGCAGATAAGAGATCGCATCGGTCAGGATGCGGTTGACCTCCTCGGGCATCGTGCGGTCGCGCGAGCGGAGGCCCGCCTCGACATGGGCGACCCGGACGCCCAGCTTTGCACAGACCAACGCACACGCAATTGTCGAGTTAACGTCACCGACAACGACGACCCAGTCCGGTTTCTCCCTCAGAACGACCGGTTCAAATTCGGTCATTATCTTTGCAGTTTGAACTGCGTGCGAAGCCGAACCGACGCCGAGATAAATATCCGGTCGCGGCATTCCGAGATCGTCAAAGAACGTATCCGACATCGCCGCATCGTAATGCTGTCCAGTATGCACGATCATCGGAGCAAACTCGCTCGCTAGGCGTTTCATCTCGGCGTAGATCGGCGCGACCTTCATAAAATTGGGCCGGGCACCAACGATGAGTAGTACTTTGAGCATTAGAGTCTGACGATCTTTGCTTTACTGCCGTTTCGCGTTTCGGTGGAGAGGGCGTTGCGGGTATCTACTATGAGCGATGCAAGCTCGCAAACGCGGCCGTAGTCGATAGGGGAATGTTCGGTGCAGATAATGACGCAATCGGAAGCCATGATGAGTCCGTCGGTCAGCTCCTGATTGTAGAGCGGTTCGCCGTCGCCGATCGTGTATGCGTGGTCGAATGTGACCTCGGCAACGAACGGATCGTGGTAATAAACATCGGCTCCGTCGGCACGAAGCAGGTCAATGATCGACAGCGCGGGTGATTCGCGCATGTCGTCGATGTCTTTTTTATACGCAACTCCGAGGATCAATATTTTCGAGCCGTTTACAGCCCTTTTGTTTTCATTTAAGGCATTCGTGACAAGTTCGACGACATAGTTCGGCATCGTCGAATTGACCTGCTCGGCAAGCGAGATAAACTGCGAATCAAAACCGTGCTGACGTGCTTTCCACGACAAATAGTGCGGATCGAGCGGTATGCAGTGGCCGCCGATGCCGGGACCAGGATAAAACGGCATAAAACCGAACGGCTTGGTCGCCGCCGCATTAACGACCTCCCAAGTGTCTATGCCGAGGGCATTACAGAGCTTTGCCATCTCGTTCGCCATACCGATGTTGATCGCACGAAAAGTGTTTTCCCAGAGCTTCGCCGACTCGGCCACTCGTGCCGATGACACCGGAAAAACCTGTCCCACGATCTGCCCATAGAGCAATGCGGCGATGTCGGTCGAATCCGGCGAGACGCCGCCGACGACCTTTGGAATGTTGTGTGTTTGAAATTGCGGATTGCCGGGATCTACCCGCTCCGGTGAGAACGCGAGCAGGAAATCTTCATTAAGTTTGAATCCTTTTTCCTCAAACATCGGCTGTAATATCTCGTCCGTAGTGCCCGGATATGTCGTCGATTCGAGTATGATCAACTGGCCGCGGCGCATGTATTTCTGGATCTCGCCACCCGCGGTCAGGATGTAGGACATATCCGGGTCTTTTGTCTTTCTGAGAGGCGTCGGAACGCAGATGATGATCACGTCACACTCGCCGAGCCTGCCAAAATCCGTCGTAGCGGTGAGCTTGCCGGCATCGACGCATTTTTTCAGGTTTTCAGAGGTTACATCGACAATGTAGGAGCGTCCGGCGGTGATCTCGGTGGCCTTTTTATCATCCACCTCGAAACCGATAGAATCAAACCCCCTGAGCGCAAATTCGACTATTAGGGGCAGGCCGACATAGCCCAGTCCGATTACACCGATCCTGGCTTGCGTTTGAATAATAAGCGGTTGCAGTTGGTCTTTTATCATTAACTATCAGGCAAGAAAAAATACGAAATATGGTGTGAAAAGGGATGTGACGGGGACGCTCCGTCCAATTATTAAACTATGTTATGTGGCGTGGTTAGTCAAGATAATATCGATATTATGTTAAAATGGGAATGCTTGGAATTCGTCTAAGTCCCCCGAGTATTTATACACCCAATTATAGTTTTTCTCCGGCTTAATATGAGTGCAGAGATCACATCGAGCAACCCGGTCGTTAAGGCAATGATCGATGGCAGCGCGCCCAGACCGGCGCAGGTCGCGGCTTCGCGCGGCATTTTGCCTCTGCCGCAGGCCGACATGCTCGAGATACTTGTTGCATTTCAAAGCGGTAACGATAGCGAACTAAAAGAAAACGCTAAACAGGCTCTAAGCTCTCAGAATACCGAAGATCTTGAAATAACGCTCCGCTCGACTGACGTGGCACCAAGTGTGCTGGCATACTTTGTCGGGCAAAATGATATGCCAGCCGGGATCCACGAAACGCTGCTGTCGAACTTAAGGACGCCTGCGGACTCGATCGCTTCATTTGCTGCGACGACACAAAACGGCTCGCTGCTCGAACTTATTTCATTTAACCAGCAACTACTGATCCAAAATCCGGCGATCATAGAGGCTCTCCTCACAAATCCATCTCGCTCGCCCGAATCTGAACGCCGAGCCGCCGAGATAAAACGCGAATTCTTTGAAAAGGAGCGCGGCGCTGCCCAGATAGCCAACGAACTTCGCGCTCAAGGCAACGTGGCGGCGGCCGAATTTTTGGAACAGGCCGAATTCACTTCCGACCTAAGTCGATCAGGCCTTAGCATAGAAGACGCCATTCTTCTGGCTGGGCACATCGAGGTCCCGGATCATGAAACGGATGATTCCTGGCTTAGCCTGGAGTATATCGAAGAGATATATGAAGAAACCGAAGAACAGCGTAAGGCCGCCGTTGACAAGATCCTCGGCGAACTCAGGAACGAGGAAGAAGAAATTCCGGGCGAGCGCATCTCAATGATAAACCGTGTAATGAAGATGGGCGTCAAGGATCGCGTAAAACTCGCAATGAAGGGCGACCGCGAAGCACGCAATATTCTCATTCGCGATCCAAATAAACTTGTCTCGTCCGCCGTTGTCAACAACCCGCGTATAAGCGAGCAAGAGGTGGAAATGGTCGCATCAATGCGCTCGATAGCAGAAGACATCCTGCGTCAGATCGCAGTAAACAGGCAATGGGCGCGCAGCTATAATGTAATGCACAGCCTTGTCCGGAATCCTCGAACTCCTATCGCAAACGCAATAACGATAATGTCGCGGCTGCAGCTGCGCGATCTGGCCAACCTCTCAAAGAACCGAAATGTTTCGGATGCGGTTCGCCGCCATGCCGACAGGCTTGTCCAGGCACGGACCGGTGGCCGGCACTAGAGAAACTTCGCGATTCGTCCCGTCTTGACGAACGAACCTGCCATATCCGTAAGCGTGTGGCTGGCCGCACCGAACCACAAACCTGCAAAAGCCCATGCCAGGAAATGATCGCCAAATTTTGCTCTGCCCGCATCGCCGATGGATCGCCATAGGACCATATATTCCATTATGCCCGGCAATTTGCCGCCCGAATATGCCGCATAGACATAGGCCGCGACAAATGCGGCCAGCGTGACCACACCCATAAAATATACGACCCTTCCAAACGCGCCAAAGATCAATCCATGCGAGAAACGCGAACGGTGCTTGAAAAACCTGCGATAAGGAAACCAGATAAATCGAAAGATCAGCCAACGCGAATATTGCCGCGAGACCGTGTCCAGATCTGGGCCGAACATCACTCCGCCAAAAACAAACGCAGCAGCCATAACTACCGATATTGAAAAGCTTTTCGTCACGGCGTAGTCAGCGGCAAATGCAGGTAGAGCAAGCAATAACGTAATCGCATCGTGAGTCTTTCCGCTCGGCATCGTCTGATTTTACCGCAGTCGTTATTGCTTTGTTACAAAGATCGAAAAAAAGCGCTTGCAAAACATTACACCCTATGGTGTAATATTGAATATGAACCAATTGACCGATGTCCTGACAGCGATCTCCCATCCGACCCGGAGGGCGATAATTGACCAACTTGCAAACGGGACTGCCCGTTTTCTGGATATCGCAAAGCCTTTTGACACAGCGTTAAATGCGATCACAAAACATCTGAAAATGCTCGAAAGGGCCGGATTGATCGTGCGTCAGAAACAAGGGCGCGAAGTATTTATTTCACTTCGCGGGGAGCCGCTTGGGCAGGTGGCTGGTTGGGTGCATGAGTACGAGCGGTTCTGGAATGAGCGCCTCGATCAATTTCACCAATATTTTGATGACAAGAAAGAAAAGGAGAAACGAAAGAATTATGAAGAACACAAAGAAAACGATTGAATTTAAGTTTGAGCGAGAGATTTCTGCTCCACCGAATGAGGTTTACGATGCCTGGCTCGATCCGAAAGTTCCGGGCAACCCATGGAATGCAGCCGAAAGATTTCTGTTGGACCCAAAAGTAGACGGGTTATTTTACTGGACACTCAAAGGCAACTCACATTACGGCAGATTTACCGAGATCGAGAGGCCGGGTCGAATTCAGCACACCTGGGTGTCGCCGAGCACTCTCGGAGAAGAATCGAAAGTAACCCTGACTTTTGAGAAACAGGGAGTGAATACGCTCATGACCCTGGTGCACTCAGACCTTCCTGACGAAGAGGTAGCAAGGAACCATGAGCGCGGTTGGAACTACTTCATGGATATTTTTCTCGATCAATTCGCAGAAGGCACACGCAAGGAGTACCTCTGGGAAGAAGCTCATAAAGCTGCCAAGAAATAAGGAGTATAGTTATGACTAAGGTAATTTTTGGAAATCATTCATCGGTTATAGTTCCGCGAAATGACCGGGACGACATCCGTAAATTCTATTGCGATGTCCTCGGTGGCGAGATCACAAGAGCGGAGGATGAAAGGGACTTTTTGCGTTTAGGAGATGGCTTTTATATCGCATTTCTTTATGGCGATGTCCCTGATGAGAGCGAGTTTCTGCGAACCGCAAGATCGGTCTGGCTGGAGATCAAATCTGACGACGTGGAAGTGATGAGGCGAAAGATCCTCGATTCCGGTCTTGTCAGGAAGCTGGAAATCCCCGACACGCACCCCTACTTTCAGGCCCACGGAGTACAATTCCTGCGG
>JACXTT010005884.1_pt1 | contig 17706 bp, 11 predicted proteins | sample 9270951 | NCBI WGS metagenome assembly JACXTT01 (sample SAMN15532306, study PRJNA645909) | rock metagenome | isolation source: weathered quartz diorite | place: Puerto Rico | collected 2017-06-21 | reverse complement strand
CCAAAGACGCTGCACCGCTTGCGCTCGGATCGATCTTTGCGACGAACGCATCGAAACTTCCGCCTGAAAAGACCTGGAAAGCATTCTGCGTAGGAAAGTCAGGCGACGCGCTGTAACCCGCAACGTAGGCAACGCCGGCAGAATCGACCACGACGCCGCTACCGCGATCGGTCGCGCTGCCACCAAGCATCGTTGAATAAAGAATGGCGCTGCCCGCGGCGTTGAGCTTCAGGAAATACGCATCGGTGTCACCGGCGCGGAATGATTGAAAGGCAGTTGCGGTCGTCGGAAAACCAGACGAACGCGTGCCGCCGGTGATATAAGCATTACCACTCGAATCAACCGCCACGCCCTCAGTAGAGTCGTTGTCTTCCCCGCCAATGAACGTTGAGTAGACGAGCGCGTTGCCCGCGGGATTCAGTTTGAAGAGCACGCCATCGAAATCGCCGCCCCGATAAGTGGGCGCCAGTGAACCCGCCGTGGTCGGAAAGTCCGGCGAAGTGTCGCCGACGCGGCCAACCACGTATGCGTTCCCGCTTGCGTCGATCGCTACGGCGGCGGCGCGATCGAGACCGCTGCCGCCGATGTACGTCGAGTAGACGATGTTTGCGCCCGCCGCATCGATCTTCGTCACGAAGATGTCGCTGAGACCCTTGTTCGTCGCGAAGGCTGGCGTGCGTGTCGGGAAATTTGTCGACGCGGTCGTGCCTGCGACATAGACGTTTCCGCTTGAATCGATCGCGATGCTGCTCCCTGAATCATCACCGCTGCCGCCGAGATAGGTTGAATAAACGAGCGTCGGATCAATGACCAGCGGCTGCGAACGATCGTATTCGGAGACAGCGAATCCGACTTCATGATTCGGCAGGAGCCGGTAATTACCTTTGACCGCGTGTCGTTCGCCGTCAATCGTCTGATACACGACCGGCTTGCGTTGCGTGAGCTCGATACCCCGGGCTTTGAGGATCAGCTCGCCGGTGTTCGAGATGCTTGCGCGCACGCCGCGATTGAATGCTAATCGAATCGCGCTGGGATCGACGCCGGGCGCAACTTCAAAGTCGTATTCGAGCTGTTTCTGGTTGCCATAGAAACTTAGATTGATCCCCGAATAGAGTGCTTCATAGACGACGCGTCGAAATGTCGGCACGTCCGTGCGCCATTTGGATGGGTCGTTGCCAAGCAGGAAGTTGCGACGCTCCATCAATGGTTCGACACCGATTATTTTAGGCGCGCCATTTGCGCCGGCAAATTGAAGAGACAATGTCGCTCGTGGGAATTGAATCGTTGCCGAGTCCGCGGCTAATTGCAGTTCAGCGCCGGCTTCGCGCGCGACAAACTTGATGCTTGAGTTGTTCTGCCCTTGGTTCGCTTCAAATGCTAGCGGGATATTCGCGAACTGGAGCATGGGCATTCGCTGGAGCGCAGCCATCCTTGCCTGCGGTTCACCGGCATCCCTGCCGGTGGTTTTCAGAAATGCGGGCAAGATGCCCGCGCTCCGCACGCGGGATGCGTGCGCTCCGTGGGCGCGCCACTCGGAAACCAGAACTACAGTGACTATCGACGCAAAGATAACGCTTGAGAGAATTCTGCGGCGGCGCTTCATACGATTAAGACAATCAACTGCGAACCATCACGATTATAGACAAAAAGGATCGAGTGTGGCTGAACACTTTTCGTCGCACCACTCCTCGATCCTTTGCTAGTTATGTGGGCGCTTGACTGCGCCCTTGCCCTCGGGCGGCTCCGCCCGTCTCTCCCTTACCCGAGGAAACCAAGGTTCTGGGTTGAGAACTTGCTCAGATTCGGAAACACCGTCGTCAGCAGCGCCGGATCCAATCCATACCAACGGGCCAGCGTTGCGCCATACTGATCGATTGACGTTGTCGGAATCCAACGCCCGCGGTTGCCGCCATCATCGTCAGGTCCATTGAGCGCGAGCGTCGGATAGGTTCCGTAAACTCTTCCGCCCTGCACTGCGCCGCCCATAATGAAACCGTGGCTACCCCAAGCATGATCTGATCCTACGGTGCCCGCACCTGATCCAGACGCTTGGAAGGTCCGTCCGAAATCTGAAATTGTGAACAGCGTCACACTATCACTTATTCCCTGTGCGACCATCTCATCGTAAAAAGCCCGCGAGGCCTGACTGAACTGGGTTAGCAAGTTCCCCTGGCCTCCGGCCCCATTTGGTACGGTCGGGTTCGTGGAAGTCTCATTCGTATGAGTATCGAAGCCGCCCAGGGAACAGAAGAAGATCTGTCGATGCATGCCCAGCGCGTTTCTGAGAATGACGAGCTTCGCAACTTGCCGCAGTTGGTTAGCGATACCCGTAGTCAAAGCGGCCGGAAACGTCAATAATGTTGGATCGGGCTGATTCAGTGTCGTGTCGGCGGTCAGGGCTTGATTCATCGTATCGCTCGCACCCTTGATGAGAGTGGCGTTCGTGTCGAAGCCAAGCACCTGGCGGAAACCGCTACCGTTCGTGAATGGGTTTTGGAGATTTCCCGGAAGACTCCAATTCAGGTTAAGAACGCTGGCCAAAGTTCCCGTACCGATCGCCAACTGGCGTGCCGTCTGACCGGTTTCAAAGAGATTCGTGCCGGCCACTGAGATGTTCATCGGCAAGACGGTCGCGCCGTTGAGGCTGCCCGTATTATCTGCCACTCGGCCGCCCCACCCCGTCTGACCTGCGCGATTCGAGACGGATGTCATCTGCTGCGCGACTTGATCGGAATGCGAGAACAATTGATATGGCCGAAACGCTCCGTTGACGTTGCTCTGATATTGCGCCTTGGTTGTCGGCTGTAGCAGCGAGCCGTAATTGAATAGCAGCGCCAGTTTGCCGTCGTTCCATGGCTTGAGCAGACCGGGAGTCGCTCCTGCATTATTTGCTTCCGGCGACAGGTTCGGGTGCAAACCATACGAGCCACCATTCAGCGGGCTGATCGGCAATAGCATCGATTGAGTCAGCCCAAGGTTTGGTGCAGTTGAATCGTTACCGCGGACGGACGAGTAGCCGGCGAACTGATTGATGTCCACCGCCATGTTGTTGCAGTCCGATCCGCCGCTTAGGAACACGCAGACCAACGCCTTGTAATCGGACGCGACCTGCGGGCCCTGTTGCACCATCGCATTGATCACTGACAGCCGATCGAGACTGTTCACCACTGCCGCCGCAGTCAGGCCGCACGCTGTGTTTTTCAGAAAATCTCTTCGTGATTTTGTCATCGGGTCACCTCTCCACCTGGAACTGCGACGAAGTCGCGACTAAGTAAATCCCGGTCTGCGTTCTCAGCCTCGCTTGCGTCGTTGGGTCGGCATTCGTAATCGCGGTGATGGTCGTGACGATCGTGTTTTTCATCGACGCTGACATCGTGCCGTGCATTAGGTTTGTGTTCAGCATGTCCGCTAAAGCTGTAGGACCTGTAGGACCCGAGTTTTGGACTGTCGTTTGATAAGCCGAGAAATTCGGCTGAGTGCCGCTCGGCCGATTCGGCGCGCTGGCGGCGATGCCGTTGCCGCTGTTGGCGACAATCAGAGTGTTGACGAAGTTCGCGCGCTGATAACTGCTCGACGTGTCGAGGATGCCGAACTCAGGCGCGACCATACTCGTTCCCGGCAAACCATAATCAGCCGGGAAGTAGCTGAATACGGTCGGTGGATTGAAAACGTCCTGACCCAGAGCCGTGCTGAAGCTGCCCGCGCCTGAGACGTTCGTCACCAGCACAAAATCACTCGTCCCGTTGAACCAACGCAGCAGGTTGGTCATCAGTTGCGCCGGCTCGCGCAGACGTCCGTAATTCGGATCGGTCTTTACATCGCCGCGGGCTTCAGGATCAAGCAGGATTTCCGTGATGATCGTCTTCATGTCACCACGAACTCCTGAGCCGTTGTTCGCGAACGCCGCGGCACAACGCCCAACATAGCCCGGACTCGGATTGCTCGTCACCAGGTTATGAATCAACTGCGTGCAAACATACGGCCCGGTGTTTTGGTGATTGAAGAGGTTGTCGATGGCCGCGTTCAATTCGGCGTTCTTGTAGGCCTGCATGTTGGCTGCATTGCCGGTGCAGTTTGTACACGCTGGAAGATTCAGGCCGTTGAGCAGCGTCTTGGCGCCGATATCGTATGGACCGTTTGCGGCCGTGTTGTTACTGAAGCTCATCGGCCGAATGTAATCCGGAACTGACTGCCCACTGAATGTGTTTGCCGTAGTATTAACAATTACCCAGCCGGTGAACACGCGCGCGAAATTCGTAATCTCAGTCTGGCCATACGTCGGAATGCGATTGCCGTTCGCATCCAGAACTGGCGTCCCGTCCTGATTCAGCACGTCCGTGCCGATCGAGAAAAGCTGCATCAACTCGCGCGCGTAGTTTTCATTTGGCGAGACACGCGAATTGCCGGCCATGTCGAGATAGCGACCCATGCCCGGATTCAAAGTCATCTCGAACAAAAGAGTGCGGAAGTTACCAAACGAATTCCGGTCGATCGTCTGCAGATAAGGTGCATACCAACTTGCTTCGTTGTTATTCATGTCACGGCCCGCCACGACGATGAACTTGTGCAGAGCCCATGACACGCGTTGTCGTAATTGGTCGGGACGACTCAACGCGCCGGTCATGAAATTAACGTGCAGTTGATACAGCGTGTAGTTGTCGCGTTGACAAACTGCATCAACGCCACAAGGCGTGTTGACGGGATACAGGGTCGTCAACGGATAATTCGAAGATATCGGAAAAGTAGGGATCGAGTTATCGATAAATGCCGGCGAAGTATTGAACTGATTGTTCAGCCAGCTTGAAATTCCCATCGACCGCACATTCGCTAACTCAGCATCGCTCGGGCCCCAGGTCGCCTGTTCAAGAAATCTGATGCCGTCTTGTCCGGCAACTGCGGCGGGCGCGCCCGCCTGAGCTTGGAATTGAGCGAGCGTTAGCGGCGAAGCCGCTCCGGGTGGGGTCGCGGGGGCCGGATTCGGCGCAGAGTCATCGGCTGGGCCTCCACCGGCTTGACCAATCGCCACGCGCACCCGATTGCTCGCCATGCCGTGCAGATTAAGTCGCACCAGCACATCGCCGAGATTGCTCGCCATGTTGTCGTTCAATCTCACAACGACCATGTACACCCCGGCGAAGTTCGGCACGGTGCCGACATACTCAACCTTCAACGGATACAGATTTCCGGCGGCGTCCTGCGCATCGGCAGTCAGGCCATTCGCGCCTTCGCCCTGCAACCACTCGAAATTCGTCCCGAACAAAGTGATGCGCGTACGCGGATCGGCGGGACTGAAATTTCCTTCAGAGTTGAGCGAGAAGGGTTCACCGCGCATCGACACCGACTCAAGCACGACTGCACGGGTCGATGACGATGACACGCTGAAGACGGACGGTGACTGGCTCGGGGATGCGGAGACAACCGTGAACAAACCGCAGACGACTCCCGCGGCCGCCGCGCACAAAAGCGATGCAAGACGCTTGCGTAAAGCAAAGGCTCGTTTCATAGGGGTAGCTCTCTCTTTTTCAACCGAGTGTTGAAGTGAGGCTGGATTCCAAACCTGAAAAGCTGGTGGAGGGGGCCACCGGGCCGTGCACCCTGGTTCAAGCGACTATAGCATGTCGAACCAGCGCATGGTCAACAACTTTTTAGACGAAGCATCCGTCAATTTGGTTGAAGGATTTTTCGCCCTATTTTGCCGCTCTCGGCGCGTAAATCACGAAATCTTGACGGTCGAACGGATGAATTCATAGAAACCGGCGGCCGCACCCAGAACAATTCCCGCAACCAGCAGCCAGGGCTTTGTCCCAAGCCATCGATCAAGCAACCACCCAACGATTAAGCCGGAAACGACCGAGGCAAAGAGCGAGAAGGCCGCAGCGTAAGCAATGCCGCTGTTTCGGTTGACGTCTTCATTCTCTTCGTCTTTCGCCATCGCCTTACCACGATCCGCGCGTCAGATAGTTTTTTGGTGCTTCATAAAGAAGTGCGCTACGCGCATGCCGCATTGAATCATGGATAAAACAAACGTGCGTGCACCAGCAGGCATTGCCACCGTCGATCGCAGCCAGTTCGCGCTTGCGTGACGCATCCGACCATAGAGCGCCAAAGTCGTAGTTGTAGTCCTTCAATGATGCAAACTTCTCGCGCAGTTCGCAGGCGCGCACGTCGCCGTTGTAATCAATCACGGCGATAGTCTCGCCGGCGGTGCACGGAAACGGCCAAGCGGTCGGTTTTACGAAGTTCGCATGCTGGGTTCGATAATGCGTGGTGATCGTTCCCACGTACGCGACGTTCTTCACGAAGCGCCTCGACGCGTCGTCGTCCGCAAACATCCGATCACCGTATCGCTTAGTGAGCCGTGAGACGAACCCATAGATACCGGGCAACGCTTCCCCCGGAACCTCTTTGATGCTGTCGCCGACTAGCGTCTCGCCGCGAACGATATTGAAGTAGTGACCATCCAGTTCAAAGCCGTTCCACATAAACTCAGCGAGGCTTTCGATCTCATGAAAGTTGTCGGCACAAATGACGGTGTTGACGTTCAGACGCAGCCGATCTCGAAACTTCTCTTTGAGTGGATAAAGTTCTTCGATGCAATCCAGCGTCTTTTCCCAATGGCCCGGCACGCCGCGAATCCGATCGTGCGTCTCACCCTGACCATCAAGCGCGATGTTCAGATATATATCGAGTTCCTGGTGAGCACCGAGGGCCCGCTCAACGATTTCATAGACGCGCGACTTCACCAGGCCATTTGTCGGAATGATCAGTCGCTTAATACCATTGTTGCCGACAAACATGTCTATGATCTCCGAAACATCGTGACGCAGCGTCGGCTCGCCGCCTGACAACCAAAGGTCTGTGATTGGCGCCATGCTGCGTGAGACTTTTTCGATTTGCTCGAACGTCATATCACCGGGCTGATTCAATTCCGCGTGATAGAAACAGGTCTGACAGAGTGAATTACAGCGTGAGGTTACAAACAGAATGACAGTACCAAGACGCTTCTCGCGCTTCGTCGAACGGACCAGCTGAACAAACTGTGAAAGTTTGCTACCCAATAGTTCGTTTACCTTTCTATGGACGCGGTCGCAACGGCCTGATTACTCGCTGAGTCTCCTGCCGCTGATCACGTTCGTAAGTTGCCGGCCGCGCCTGTCGTTTGATGTTCACCAGTTCGACCGGAGGTGGGTTGGGTTTCCAACGATTCGAATCAATCGTCCTTTCATTTAGCTTAACCGCCTTCATACCTGGCAACGTACTGAGCAGAGAAGTCTGCACGGCATACTCGACTTTGGCGTAACGCATCGTGCTGCCGGGCTCGATCCACATCGGGTAGTAATCGTAACGAGTTGTCGTTCCCAGCGTCACCATCAATTGCCCCTGGCCGAGTGTCTGCGCAGACTTCTTCATGTAGCCGCCCGCGGTGTGATAGTCGCCGTACCAATATTCGTTGCCGGCGAGCGTGAAGCTCGTTGGGCTACCGTTGCTTTGCGAAATCGTAAAGTCATCGGTGAACTTACCCTTCGCCGTAATCAGGCGACCGCGCACCGTCACTTTCTTGGTGGCGCTGTCCAGATCCGTCCAATAGAGCAGCACGGGGCCGCTGCCCGGATCGGCTACCGCCAGATGAAAGACGATGTTGTCGGTGTTCGCTTTGATCGGAAGGATCGAATCGTTGTCGGTTGCGTCGCTCACCGTTCCCGCCGCGCGATCATAAAAAACAACTCGATACCCCCAACCCTTGGAACCGAAATTATCCGGGAACGCCAACACCAGAGTGTTTGCGTCCGGCGTCCGTGCCAACACCGGCACCGCCAGGACGTTCGACCCGATCAGATTGATTGGGATGTTGGTGTTGCCGTTGCTGTCTTTGAAATTCCACTCACCCATCCAACTCCACCCACCGTTGGGCGCCGGCGTTCCATTCGAGTCAAACGAGTAACCGCCCTGGGCGTTCTTTTTGCCGGTAAGTATCGCACTGCCGAATCCGAAATCGAGTTCATTCTTGAATGGGAGCAGGCTGAAGCGCCAAGCTGGCTGATCGAGGTAGCCCAAACTCTTCCAGCTTGATTGATTGGGATCGAACTGCATTACCAGTGTCCGATTAATCTTCTTCTTGGGATCGAGTAGCGGACTCGGCTTGCTCGTGTCGTCTCCGGTATAGCCGACGCACTGAAACGTCATAAAGACCTGGCCGGTAGCGGGATCGACGCGGGCGAGTTGTCCATCCGAACCGCCCATGTCCCACGGGGCGGACGTGATGCGACAATCTTCGCCTGTTGCGCAAGGTGACTTGATGCGGAACTGCGGCAGGGCGCAGGTAGCACCAAACTTGACGGGATCCATCTCAGCAACGAACGAGAAGTTCTCGCCGCAATCCGTCGATTTCCAAACCAAAACATTCGAGCGAGCATTGGGACCGAAATCAAAAGTCTTAGTGCAATTCCCGAACGCATCAAAGGCCGCACACACTCCGGCGCGATAAGTATCTTTGAAAAGCGAATTCATCCAGATCGGGAGTGGACGCGCACCGGGTGAAGTCAAAGGCATCCTCGTGAAAGCACCGGTGATGTAGAGCACGTCTCCGTTCGGCAGCGTTAACAGATCGTGATCATTAGTCCCGAACCAATACTTCGCGTTTGTGAGATCGCTCAGATCATAGTTTGCGGCCAGTAAACCCATATCAAACGTCGAGCTGATAGGATTGCTGTTGGTTGTGTCGTCGAGCTTCCTTCCCATGACGACACCAGATGGCGGACGCGCGCGATCGTTCGTGACCAGGAATCTTCCTTCCTGGCACTTGGGGTGGCCGGGCGGCACCACTGTCGATTGCGCCTCTCCGGCATTTGTACTAATCGTCAGTTCATTTGAAACGGCTATGTTTTGTGCATGGGCAGCCGCCGCGATCGTGAATAGCACCTGCAGCGCGATCATGATCCTACACTTGTGCATGATTCCTCCAATTGTTAGGTCGGACTAGCAGATTGAAAGAGCGCTCGGGGGATTGTTCATTCATTTAGCTATTCGAAGGGTGGCCCAATAATGGTTGTTTCGCTCGGAGATTTCAATAGATAAGTGATCCCGCGCCAGGTTATTTTTGCCGAAGCGACCGCGGCGATTGCGTTATAGAGATAGAGCACGGACGCCAGCGGCCAGAGTGTCACGTGCGCGAGCGTCGACGCGGTTGAGTTCGCACGCTGGTCACCGATTACCGCCGCGATTACCCGCACCCGCAGATGAGACTTCGCTGCGCCCATCGCAAACATGATCAAAAGAAGGATGAGCGGAGTCATGAACGAGAGACCAAGAGTCGCGCGCGTTGCCACTAACGCGATTCCACCAAAGAAGGTCACGACGAAGATCGCGGCACCGAAGAAGACGGCCTTCCATAAGTGCGGCGCGTAGACGCGAGTGATCTTCAACTGTCGCGTCGTGAATTCCAGCAACTCGCTAGACGAGCAGTTCTCATACGAAGGCGTCAGACACTGCGGCACAAATTTGATTGGCAGGCCAACTTCACGCAGGGCACGCGTCATCGCAAAATCATCGGACAGGGCGCCGCGCCAATGCTTGAGGACTCTGCTTTGTTCGAAGGTGCGCCGACTGATTGCGGTCGATCCGCCCCAACAGAAGTTACCCTTCTCAGTATCGCGAAGCGCGGAAGCTATCGAAGCGTTCCAAACCGAACGCAAGTGCGAAGCGAGATTATTTCTCGCCGGCACAAACCAACGATAACCTGTGGTCGCGCCAATCGTGTCATCCTGGAGCGGGGCTACCAACGAAGCCAACCAGTGCCGGGCGACGCGCGCATCCGAATCGACAAACGCGAATATCTCACTCTCCGGATCCGCATGTTCGAGCGCCACGCTCAGGTTGTGGACCTTTTGGCCGCAATCATCGGCGCGTCCCGCCACGACTGTTTGCATCGTTGGTCCCGATTCACGGGTAAACAATCGCCGGGCATCCTCGACTATGCCCCAGGCTGGATCGTTCGCATCATCACTGACAAAAATCACTTCATAGTTCCGGTAGGTTTGCGCGAACAGCGCCGTGATGTTCTTTTCCAGATCCTGATCGGCCCCGCGCAGGGGAAGAAAGACAGTCACGAAAGGCTCGTAGGCGGGAAACTCTTTGGCCAACTCTGCTTGCAGGTAACGAATGAATCGCACGCCGTTGCGCAGCGAAAGCACCCCGAGGTAGATCGAAATTGCGGCCAGGACATAAAACGTAACCAGCAGGATCGTCATGGAACGAGGATGATATCAGTCAACATTCGGAGGGCTTATCTGCAGAGTTCGAAACGGTTGCTAGTGCTTCGCGTCCATCCAGTTGTCACCAATTCCGGTTTCCGCGATGAGCGGCACGTCCAGTTCGACGGCATTTTCCATTTCGCGTTTTAATGTCGCTGCTACTTTCTCGGCTTCGGGCGCGGGACACTCGACGAGCAACTCATCGTGCACCTGCATCAGCATCTCCGCGCTCAGCCCTTCGCGACGAAAAGCTTCGTCGGCATGAAGCATGGCAATTTTCACGATGTCGCTGGCGGTTCCCTGAATCGGCATGTTGATGGCTTCGCGTTCGGCCGCCTTGCGGATGTTTGCGTTGCGATCGTTGATTCCGGCGAGCGGACGAATGCGCCCATAGAGCGACCGGACATAGCCGTGCTCCCGCGCCTGCACCGGAATCTCGTCCATGTAGCGCCTTACGCCTTTGTAGGTCGCATAGTAGTCGTCGATCACTTTGCGAGCTTCCTGTCGGCTGATGCCGACGCGCTGCGACAGACCCCACGGCTCGATCGCATAAGCGATCGCAAAGTTCACAATCTTAGAAAAGCGGCGGGCCTCCTTCAACTCTTCGTCGGTCTTCGCGCCAAAGACGAGTCGCGACGTGCGATTGTGAATGTCCTCGCCCTTCTGAAACGCATCGAGCATCATTTCGTCGCGCGTGATGTGCGCGAGCAAACGCAGTTCGAGTTGCGAGTAGTCGGCAGAGATCAGCTTATTTCCCTTCTCTGCTACGAACGCGCGCCGAATGCGCCGGCCCAGCTCGGTGCGGATCGGTATGTTCTGCAAATTCGGATCGCTCGCGGATAGTCTTCCGGTGGCGGCCACGGTTTGATTCAGCGAACCATGAATGCGACCGTCGGCTGCAACCTGATGCGGCAGCGCGTCGGTATAAACGCTCTTCAGCTTTTCTAATTCACGATATTCGATAATCAATCGCGGCAGTTCATGCGTCAGCGCCAACTCTTCAAGCACTGCTTTGCTGGTTGAGACTCGACCCGTTGAAGTCTTGCGTCCGGAAACGATGTTCAGAGCTTCGAAGCATTCAGCCACCTGCTTCGGCGAATTGATGTTGAATTCGCGTCCGGCGATCTCGCAGATGCGCTTCGTCAGTTTTTCGAGTTCTTCGCCGAGATGCCGCGACAGTTCGGCGAGCACGTCACAATCGACGCGAATGCCGGCGCGTTCCATCCGGTAAAGCAGCGGCGCCAGCGGCAACTCGATGTCGCGATAAATGCTGTCGAGATCCTTTTCGTGAATTCGTTCACGCAAAATGGGCGCGACCTGCGCGGTCAGATCGGCAGCTTCCGCGGCTTGCCAAGCGCTCTCGCTCCAACCTGCAAAAGGCGGGCCGCCGCCTTCAATGCCAACCGTGTCGCGCGCCAAGTCAGACAATTCGTACTTACTTCGCGTGGGATCGAGTACGTAAGCGGCAATCAGCGTGTCATCGTTCGCGCCCGCGACTTCAATTCCCAGCGGCGCCAGCAACGCAGTCATCCGCTTCAGATCATGGACTGATTTTTCGGCGAGCGCATTCGTGAAGAAATCTCTCAGTGCTTCGACCGCTGTGTCTCGACCTTCGGCAAAGTTTTCTAAATCTACGAACGCCGATTGACCCGCCGATGTCGATAGCGCGATCCCCTGCGCGCCATGGTCGTCGCGAATGCTCTGCTGTTGCCCCGCCCCGGCAGGCAAAGTATTCGATAGCGCGAGCCCGATATTTTCCGCTTGCCAAAGCTTCTCGACTAACGAATCAAGTTCGCGCTGATTGCGAACGATTGAATACTTGCGTTCGACTGAGGTGACGGTCGCCTTCGCTGCGTCGGCGAATTCGGTCGTCAGATTTGTGAATTCAAGTTCTTTAAATAGCTCGTAAGCAGCAGCACGATCCGGCGGCTTCGACTGCAGCGCTTCCAGATCGAGATCGATGCTTACATCAATCTTGATTTCGGCCAGCTCGCGCGATTTGCGAATCAGCTCCGCATTGTCGCGCAAAGACTCGCGATAACGCTTGTTCTTGATTTCCTCCCAATGCACCAGCGCATTGTCGATCGAGCCGTAGTCTTGAATGATTTGCACGGCGCCTTTCGGGCCCACGCCCGGCGCGCCCGGAATGTTGTCGATCGAATCGCCCATCAAGCCGAGTAGATCCACGAGCTTGTTCGCCGGCACGCCAAACTTCTTCTCGACCCAAGCTTCATTGCACCACTCGATCGGCGGTACCGGTTCCTTTCGTTTCACCACCTGCGAGTTCTGACGCATGCAGATGACCCACGGATCGACGACCAGTTGGCACATGTCTTTGTCGTTCGACACGATCACTGCTTGCAGACCCTGGTCAGCTGCTTGCTTCGCCAGGGTTCCGATCACATCGTCTGCTTCGAAGCCCGGCACCGTAATCATCGGAATGTTGTAGGCTTCGCAAAGCCGCTTGATGTAAGGAAGTTGCGAAGCGAGATCCTCGGGCATCTGTTCGCGATTGGCTTTGTAGTCGGTGAAGGCCTCGTGACGAAAAGTCTTCTCTTTCGATTCGAAAACTGCCGCGATGTACTTTGGCTTTTCATCCTGAATCAGCTTCCGCAGCATGTTGGTGAAGATGTAGACGGCCTGCGTGACCTGGCCCTTGGACGTCATCAACGGCGCGGCGCGATTAGCGAGCGGCGCGTAGAATGCGCGAAAGATGTGCGACATCGAATCGATGAGAAAGACTCGCTCAGCCGGCTGACTAGCGCCGGGGGATTTGATTTGCGGCATTGTGAATCGATCATAGGGAGCGGTATTGAGTAAGGCAAGTGACTCGGAGTTTGGTAGGGGGGATATGGTTTTGAAATCCTCTGCGCGCCTTTGCGGTTTCCTCGGTGACCCTCTGCGGTTAAGTTTCTGTAAACCGCAGAGTACGCTGAGGCACTCGCAGAGGTACGCAGAGAAAACCAAGTTGGGCCCACCACCCAGTTCGTCGCGCGTTTGCATCATCAATTGATCACGACGTAGCGGCAACGCCACAACCTCTCGGCGGCAAGCATGATTTTTCGTACTTCCGGGAAAGGCACACGCGTTGCTCTCATTAATCGCGCTCTGGTTTTCCGACATTCATCGATTCGCATTTTTTAATGACCTCTTCAAACGCGAAACAAATAACGCTTGCCTCGCCAGTTGAAGTCAGCGGGCTCGGTCTGCACACGGCGGTACCTGTGACGGTTCGCTTGATGCCCGCTCCTCCCGAAACGGGATACGTTTTTCGGCGCACGGACCTGGGCGGTTTTGAAATTCCCGCGACGGTCGAATCAGTCTCGCATTGCAGCTATGCGACCACACTCATGCGCACCGGGGTGATGCTGTCGACGGTCGAGCACCTGCTCGCGGCCTTGCGCGGGTGCGGCATCGACAACGCTTATATCGAAGTCGACAACCTGGAAGTCCCGATCATGGATGGGTCGGCCGAAGCGTTCGCGGAGATGATTGAAAAGGCCGGCGCGATTGAGCAGCCGCGCGCCAAGCGAGCCTTGCTGGTCAGAGAGAAAGTCTCTACGGTCGTAGGAAATCGAAGCATCAGCATTGAACCGGCGGACGCTTATGAAATCGATTGCACCATTGATTTTGCGCACCCATTAATCGGCATCCAGCATCGTGAAGTAACTCTGAACAACGGCTCGTTCGCCCGGGACATTGCCTCAGCCCGCACGTTCGGGTTCATTGAAGAGGTCGAGGCGTTGAATAAAGCAAACCTCATTCGCGGAGGTTCGCTGGACAACGCAATTGTTCTGACCAAAGAAGGCATGCTGAACGAAACCAGTTTGCGTTTTACCGACGAGTTCGTCCGCCACAAAATCCTCGACATAGTGGGAGACCTTGCCCTCCTGGGAATGACCGTTCTCGGTCGCGTCACGGCGATGCGCAGCGGTCATATGCTGCACGCCGCCTTGATGTCGTCACTACTAAAGAAGCGCGCCGCGTGGGAAATCGTGGATGTGCCGGCATCAGTGTCAGAAGCCCGCGCATGAGCAAGGGCTTGCCGGGACGCAGTGCCCTCATTCACGGTCGGGCTTCTGACACATGGTGTTCTTCTCTGTTAGAATCAAATCTCAATTAGACGTTTCGTAAAATAAGCGCATCTAAGGCTGCGAAACTTTTTTTGGGAGGCTTTACACATCTGATGACACGCCGCGCCACTTTCGCCCTGTTTTTCGGTCTAATTCTGGCCTTTTCAGCGGCCACTTTACGCGCCCAGCCGCGGACCTCGAATGCCGTTCAGGAAACGGACGATGAATTCAAGGTCACGACCTACAAGAGATTTGTCGACAATCGCGAACCTAACCCCGCGGCCGCATACGACGCTGCCAAGCAGTACATGGCGAAGTATTCTCGCGAGGATGACCAGTACACGCGCTATCTGAAAGTGTGGATTGCGGCGTACGAGGAAGATGAGCGCAACATGCGTTTGGCAGCCGAACGAGCAGATCGTGAACAGCAACTCCTCGGCAGTTTCACGACCAAGGACTTTGCTAAAGCTTATGGACTGGCGAAGCAAGTGCTCGCCGACGATCAGGACAACTTGAAGGTTCTCGTCGCGCTTGGTTATGGCGCTTTCGCCGCGAGCACCGAAGCGAAAAACGAATCATTCAACAACGACGCCGCGGGTTACGCGCAGCGCGCGATTAAGTTGATCGAATCTGGAAAGATGCCCGGACGAGACGCGCCTGCCGGGGCGGGCGGAGTTGGCCCGAATCCATGGGCGCCATTTAAGAATCGGGAAGATGTGCTTTCGTCGCTTTACTACGCGGAAGGCTTTTATGCTCTGAAGCCAAGGCCAGAGAATGCGATCGCAGACTTTATTAAAGCGGCGCAGATCGAAAGTGATCGCAAAACATCTCCATCCACTTATTATTATCTGGCCGTCGCCTATCAGAATGGACCTTACAAACGCCTGTCTGAAGATTACAGCAAGCGCTTTACGAACCAGCCTGAGAGCGCCGAGAGCAAAGCTGCGTTGGCGAACATCAACACCGTGATGGACAAGATTATCGACGCTTATGCTCGAGCCGTAGCCTTGGCGAGCAAGGATCCGCAGCAGGCTGCTGCCAAAAACGCCTGGATGGCGCGACTGACTGAGCTTTACAAGTTTCGTCACGATGGTTCTGATGTGGGCTTGAATGAATTGGTCGCAGGTGTGTTGAATATTCCGTTGCCCCAGTGAAGAGGGGCGCAGGCAGGAGCGCGGCATCCGTGCCTGCGATTCGCCGTCATCCTGACGGCGCGGTCGACTTTGTTAGGTGCGGGCAGGATGCCCGCGACCCGCGCGCAAGATGCGCGCGCTCCAAACCACTCCTTGACAACACATCATCAATCATTAGAATCGAATTTCTTTGATAAAGCGGGAGTAGCTCAGTGGTAGAGCATCGCCTTGCCAAGGCGAGGGTCGCGAGTTCAAATCTCGTCTCCCGCTCCAAATTCGCGAGACGCGAAGGCGGAAGCATGAAGAATCGCTTTTCAGTTTTTGGTTTTCAGTGTTGCTGCTGCTAATTTCGCGGCTGGACTGAAGACTGCAAATTGAGAATTGGAATTCTTCATCTTTCCGCCTTTTTCTTTAATCTCGCCCGAGCGTAACGCCTTGTTTGAAATTTCGGCGGCGTAGCCAAGTGGTAAGGCAGAGGTCTGCAAAACCTTTATTCATCGGTTCGATTCCGATCGCCGCCTCCAAATCTCTAATGTCCCACAATTTCTCATTCGGAATCATTTTGCGGGCGGCGATAGCTGGACGCATATGGCGGTGGATCCACATCCAGCGGCAGTCGCGGATCAGGTTCAGGTAAGCCCGCAGTTAATTTTAGCGGCACCACGCCAGCCCACACCGACATTTCGTAATCTTCTTCATCATCCAGCGGAGGACCCGTGCGAATCTTGGCTGAGCCCTCTTCAATCGGGAGCGACAGCACCGTAGTCTGCTTTAGCTCGTCTTCATTTGGCTCGCGCACATCTTTCCAACGGCCGCTGATCATGTGTTCAGAAAGTGCAACTAGAGCCTGCAACTTCTGGTCTCGATCTTCAATCATCTTAGCGCGGCCGAAAATCAGCACCGATCGATAGTTCATCGAGTGGTGGAAAGCTGAGCGTGCGAGCACCAATCCGTCAATCAACGTGACGGTGACGCAAACGTCAATGCCCTGCCCCAAAGCGCGCAACATACGACTGGCTTGGGACCCATGAACGATCAAGTTGTCTTCGACACGTGCGTAGCCGGTGGGAATCGCAAACGGCTGGCCGTCGACGACGAACCCGACATGACAAATAAAACCTTCGTCCAGGATTCGATCAATGACTTCGCGCTCGTGACTGCCGCGCTTAGGCAATCGCTTGAGATTGGTGCGGGGCGTGCGGGACAGATCCATGACTCTCCTCCTTGTTTCTCTAAGCGAGAATATTTCAGAAGAGTGTCTGGACAAAATAGAAACGCCGAGACTCGCTTGAGTCTCAGCGCTAAGCTGGGGTGACTGGGCGCACCGGGAATAAAGGCTATTAAGGCTAGGCACGCCCAGGGACACGAAAGGTGAAACTGTTAACTACTCGCCACCGACGATAATCTGATTATCGATCGACTTTACTCCTTTCACGCTGCGAACGGCTCGCTCAACCTGATTCTTCTCAGCATTGTTGTGAACCGTTCCGGTCAGCATGGCCTTACCGTTTACGACCGACACTATGATTCCCAGCGATGAAAGGACCGGATCGTCGCTCAATTTCTTATCCACGGCAGCTTGCACCGTCGAATCGTCCGGCCCCGTGGAAGCGGCTCCGCCCGACGCTGGCGCTGCGGGCGCAGGTTGACCGTTGATAATCGCCGGCGCCTGTTGTGCGGGCGCGGGCTGCTGCACGATTACCGGTGGCTGCTGCGGCGCCGGTTGCTGAATGATTGTTTGCGGCGGCTGTTGCGCGGTCGCGTTGTCATTGACCGCACTCTGCTGTTGGTTCATCACAAACAGAATAATTATCGCAGCTAATGCGACGACGCCCACAACGATCGCTGCGAGCGCAGCGCCCGATATACCACTACTACGTTCTTCCGAATAACGAACCGATTCTGTATGAACTTCTTCCCGACGCGCGGTCGGGGTCTCTACCACAATTCGTTTATGTTCTGCTTCTCGACTAGCCATAACCTTCTCCTTTTATGCTCAATCTTCCAAACTGTGCATCGATCGGGGTGAGAGAAGACCCACACACTCGCCAGAGCAAACCTCATTCCTATTCCTACTTCACCGCGTTAATTGACCAGTTCGAACACAATGAAACTTAGGAAATTGTGGCTTGCTTCCTAATTTCACGTCCGGCGATTAATGAATTTGACGAATGCAACAACGTTTGCTTTCAATGCGGCATTTCTTTAGGACCTCTCGGTTCGGGGGTTTTAACGCTATGTACTCCCGAA
>JACXTT010005883.1_pt1 | contig 17707 bp, 15 predicted proteins | sample 9270951 | NCBI WGS metagenome assembly JACXTT01 (sample SAMN15532306, study PRJNA645909) | rock metagenome | isolation source: weathered quartz diorite | place: Puerto Rico | collected 2017-06-21 | reverse complement strand
CTCACGGCTTTCAGAGTTGGTTGGGCGCGTCTCCAGCCGGGCCACGTGGCGCTGCCGCAGCTGGAGCTCCGCAGCGTCCTCGATGGTGACGATCCGCTCGTCGTCAGGGATGTACCCGGACAGGACGTTGAGCAAAGTGGTCTTGCCGCTGCCGGCGCCGCCCGTGACCAGGATGTTGGAGCGGGCATTCACGCACATCTTGAGAAACCCGAATGCGTTCTCACTGCAGCTCCCCAGCCGGATCAGGTCATCCATGGCAAGCGGACCGCGCGAGAACTTTCTGATGTTGATCATCGGCCCGTCGACCGCCACCGGCGGGATGGCGATGTGCACGCGAGACCCATCGGTGAGCCGCGCGTCGCACAGCGGGTTCTCCGCGTCGATGTGCCGTCCTACCGAGCCGACGATGAACTGGATGACGTCCATCAGCTGATCGCGGCTACTGAAGCGAACCGGGGTCAGGAGAATCTTGCCGTCGACCTCGACATAGACCTCACCCGCGCCCATGACCATGATCTCGCTCACTCGCGGGTTGTCGACGAGCGGCGCGATCGGGCCGAGCCGTGCCAGGTCGCGTGGCACGTCGGGGATGAAAGGGTTGGTCGCGCTCATTGCGTCAGGTGCACCGTGGGCGGCCATTTCCGCAGGGTTGGATCGGCACTGATCGAAACTCCTCCATTGCCGGTGATCGTCACCGTCCACGCGATCACGCCGCCGGCGATCGTCGCACGGTAGGTGTTGCCACCGTTGATCTGCACGTTCGCTGCGGGGACATAGAAGATGCCGATAAAGCTCGTGTACCCGCCGCCGTTGATGATGTTCGAGCACGTGTTGGGCGACGAAGACTGCTCCGGACCAGGCTCGAACAGCACGACCCGCGAGTACTGGTAACCGCTGAACAGGTAGATGTCGGCGCGGCCGTGGAGGTTGACGCACCCGGTGCTGGGGATGTTGTAGGCGACGGCCCCCGGCACGAAGGTGGTCGGGCAGGCCGTGTCATTTCCGGTCGACGTGTTGACGCAGTGGCCTTCGTTCGCGAGGTCGCCGCGTGGCGGCGTTCCCGGGGATGGGTTGGCGTTGCCGAGGCCGGGGCCTGGGGCCGGGTTCTGCGGGTCAGGCGGCGCCTGGCCGGCGGCGCAGGTGTTGATGGTGACGCTCGCGTTGCCGTTGCCGGTGTCGGCGCAGTACGCCAGGTCGGTGCACGACCCGTTGGTCGCGACGTAGACGTTGTAGTCCTGGGCGCCGGGGACGGCCGCGACTGAGACTTTGATGTTGCCGCTGGAGCCCAGGGCGATGGTGCGGCACATCGAGGGCGCACTTTCCCTCTGGTAGCAGGTCGGCGAGGCCGGCCCGCTGCACGAAGACACGCCGTTCGGCTCCCAGCGCACCGATGTGACCTGCACCGAGTACGTGCCGTTGGCAAAGCCGCTCGACCCCACCCTGGTCAGCGTGAAGGAGCTGCCGCAGCTTGCGCCGTTCGCGTCCCAGAACTGGTTGGGGGACCGCGCCATGGTCACGACCGTCGTCCCGCTCGCGATCGATCCGCTCACCGACTTGCTGTTGACGGGAATGGAGGTCGCGCCCGACGCCGCCCCGGCCGACGTGACAACGAACGCCTGGCCGGCGACGGTGACCGTTGAGTTGGCGGGCACGGCCCCACTCAGCGCGCTGACGGGGATGGACGTGATCGGGCCCGCCAGGCTGGACGTGGTCGCCGTCAGCAGCGGCTCGTCCGGCGGCTTCAGCTCATTGCTGACGAAGCCACCGTTCTGCGAGTAGCCGCCGGCGAACGTGTACACGCCACCGGCGAGGAAGAAGCAGCCGGCGCCGCCTCCCATGTTCGGATCCGATGCGTATGTGCCCGGGCATTCGCCGCCACACGACTGCGTACCCCAGTTCTGCGAGGAGTTGTTGACCGGCGGGGTCGGATAGCCGGGGTCGGGAATGGTGAACCCGTTCACCTGCGATCCCGAGATCGACCACCTCGGCGAGGTGAGCGGCGCGGGTGGCGCCGGACAGATGTCGGACACGTTGCCATTGATCGACCCGCCCGCCGCGCCACTCTGCTCGAACACGTTGCCGTTCGACCAGACGTCACCGACCACGGTGGTCGTCGAGTTGCCCTGGAAGGTCAGCGAGTTGCCTCCCCCGGGACAGCCGGCTGGGCTGAGAGTCTGGATCGCGGCGCCGTTGGTGCCGGTCCGGCGCGCCACCGCCGTGGCAGTGGTCGTCACGGTCATGGTGCTGCCGGAGCCGAGCACCTGCATGATCGTCACCGGGATGCTGTGGGTGGCCGTGACGGTGAACGTCGTGCCGGCGATCGAGTGATCGGCCACGGTCTGGGTCACGGCCTGGTTGGTCGAGTCATTGAAGGAGCACGAGACGGAGAGCGAACCGTAGCCCCCACACGTCGGCGACATGTACAACCGTTCGTTGTTCGCGAACTCTGTCGTCGCGGCCTGCTCGGCTTGCGTGTAGTCGCTGTTGTTCATGTAGTTGTAGGCCGCGGCCAGCGCGGCCGCGTCGACGGCGACCTGCATGGCGCGCCGGTCCAGGTAGCCGCGCCCCCCGTCCAGGGCCAGCCCGAGAAAGCCGAACAGGGCGACCAGGATCAGCCCCACCAGGACTATCGCTTGTCCCTTCTGTCGTCGAGAGGTTCGCAACTCAGTACTCCGTCGCATAGGTGGCCGCCGCCGTGATCACGATGTTCGTGTTGATCAGCTGCTTGATCAGCGGCGTGAACGGCACGAAGTTGAACCGGATCGTGACCTGGAGGGGACCGTGGTCGTGTGCCGGGTTGGTGGCGCTGCACCCGCCACCCGCCTGGCCCCACATCTGGCCGCCAGGTGCGTTCTCGAGCGACGGCGACAGTGGCTCGGCGGTGGCCGGCGGGTTCGGCTCCGTGATATAGATCCAGCCCTGGTTAGCCGGCGGGACGGCCGTTGTGATGGGACCGTTGGGGCATGGGTTGGCGAGCGAGACGTCGACCGCGTGCTGCTTCACCGAGTTCTCGACGTCGGCGTTCGTCGGGAGTCGCGGCGAGTCGCGGATCGCCGTACGCGCGCCCTCGTTGACCGCCTGGTTGATCGTGATGTACGTGTAGATGACGCGACCGAAGTCGACGATCCCGAACAGGAGCAGCAGCAGGATCGGCGCGACGAGCGCGAACTCGACCAGGGACTGCGACCGCTCCGCGTCTCGACCGACCTGTGGACGCATTTCAGAAGCCACCGATCGTCATGTGCGCGTTGGCGACGATGTGCACGGAGTTGCCGAGCGCGCCCTGCAGGAATCCGGTCGCGAAGCCAAAGCTCATGATCAGGATCACGTTCACGTCCGCGCCCTTGTAGCTGTTGTCTGTGGGCGCCGCCGCCAGGTCGAGGCCGGGCGAGTTGTTGTAGCAGATGAAGAGGTAAGGCTGATTGACGTCGGTGGGATAGATCGCGTCGTTGTACGGGGGGTTGTGCTGGGTGTTGGTGTCGGTTGGGTCGGGACATGTGCTGGTGGAGTTCTGGAGCTGTGATGCGGGCAGGCCCGAGTGCGCCAGCACGCCGTCGACGGCGTTCTTGATCGCCGTGTCGTAGAGGTAGGGGTTGGTACCCGAGGCCGGGTCGAACCAGCTGGCCTGGCGCGCGCCCTCGCGCACCGCGCCGGTCAGGCCGACATCGAAGTAGAAGACTCGGCCAAGGTCGATCAGCCCGAACAGCAGCAGGATCAGCACGACCGCCGAGACGCCGAACTCGACCGTGGACTGGCCGCGCATCGCTAGTGAATCCCCTTGAGGTAGTGCAGGACCAGCAGCGCGGCGGGGCCGAGCAGGATGACCCACAGTGTCGGGAAGATGCAGCCGATCATCGGGACGAGCATCTTCAGCGACGCCTTGGCGCCTCGCTCCTGGGCGTTGATCAGGCGCCTCTGGCGGATCTCGTCCGACTGGATGGCCAGGATGCGCGCGATGCCGGCGCCCAGCTGCTCCGACTGGATGATCGCCTGGCAGAAGTTGTTGAGCTCCTCGACCCCGGTGCGCTGGCCGAGGTCGGCCAGGGCCTCGAGGCGCGGACGGCCAAGGCGGGTCTCCTGCAGGACTCGCGCGAACTCTTCGGACAGCCCGTGGTCGAACTTCTCGACCACCTTCTCCATCGCCGCCTCGAACGTGATGCCCGCTTCCACGCAGACGATGAGCACGTCGATCACGTCGGGCAGGTCGCCCTGGATCTCCTGGCGCCGCGCCTGAACCTTGAAGCGCAGCCAGAAGGTCGGCGCATAGATGCCGATCACCAGGCCGACCGCGGCACCGAGCGCCAGCAGGACGTAGCTCCCGGCGAGCGCGCCGATGCCTATGCCGACGATGCAGAGCAGGCCTGCCAGCGCGTAGCGCACCGCGATGAAGTCAGTGCTGCTGATGCCGCCCGGCCTGCCCGCCTGCTGCAGGCGCTGGGCGATCTGCAACCGTGCCTTCTCGGGCATCGTTTGCTCCAGCAGCGTCCCGATCCGCTTCATGAGCGGCCGGATGACACGCTCCATCATCGGCTGCTGCAGCTCGATCTCGGTCAGGGTCTGCGGCAGGGTGTTTTCGTACGTCCGCAGCCGGCCTTCGACCACGTCGGCGTTGCTGGGCGCCGCCGGGACGAAGCTCCAGACGGCGGCGAACACACCGCCCGCCGCCAGCAGGCCCAGCGCCATCGCGATGTATAGCGGTGCCATCAGACCTTGAAGTTGGTGATGCGGCGGACAAACAGGTTGCCCACCAGGATGGAAAGACCGGCGAGCACGAGCAGCACCCTGCCGGCGGGGTCGGTGAACATCACGCGGAAGTAGCTCGGGGTCACAACCTCGAGGATCGCCGCCACGACGAATGGCAGCAGCGTGATCACCCATCCCGACGCGCGCGCCTGCGCCGTAAGCGCCGAGATCTGTGACTTGATCTGCACGCGCTGGCGGATGGTGTGGGCGATGCTGTCGAGGATCCGGGCCAGGTTGCCCCCGACGGTGGACTGGATCGTGATGGCCGTGACGATGAGGTCCAGGTCCTCGCTCCCGACGCGGCGCACCATGTTCGTGAGCGCCTGCGGCGTGCTCGTCCCGAGGTTCATCTCGCGCACCGCGCGCGAAAGCTCGTCAGAAACCGGCGCGGCGGTGTTGTGCGCCACCGCTTCGATCGCCTGCGGGAGCGAGAAGCCCGCCTTGAGCGCGTTCGACAGCAGGCTCAGAGTGTCGGGCAACCGGCGGTTGAAGTCCCGCAGCCGCCGGCCCTGACGGAATTTCACGAACCGCATCGGGATCAGGTACCAGACGACCGCGCTGATCACGAACTGAGCGCTGAAGCCAAACCGAAGCAGCCCGAAGGTCGCACCGACGATCAGGAACGCCACCTGGATCATCACGAACTCGGACGTGCGGAGCTTCAGGTCAGCGCGCGCGAGGTGCTCGGCCAGCGTCAGGCCGCCGTTGAGCCGGCGCTGCCGGCTGGAGCGGTCGGCGAGCGCCTGGAAGGGGCGGTTGATGCGTTCGCGCAGGGAGGTGGGCTGCCATAGAACGCCGACCTCATCGGCCTCCGGGCGCGCGGCCGCGGGCAGCGCGATGGCGAAGCCGGCGAGCAGCACACCGAAGGCCGCGAGGATGGACCACATCACGATCGATCCCGTCACAGCGCGGCTCCATACGCGACCGCGGCCAGCGGCTCGAAGAGCCCGCGCGGCACGAGCTCACCCCGCTCCGCGAAACGCTCCATATGTGAGGACACGATTCCGGTCGCGGTGTGGAACCCGGTCGCGTCACCCTCGTCGTTGATTCCGGTTTGCTTGAACTGGAAGATCTCCTGGAGCTGGATCTCGCCGTTCGCCATGCCGGTGATCTCGGTGATGCTCACGATCTTTCGCGCCCCGCCGCGCACGCGCTCGGCCTGGACCACGATGTCGATCGCGGAAGCGACCTGCTTCTGGATCGCCCGCGACGGCAGGTCCGCGCCGGCCATCAGGACCATCGTTTCGAGGCGGCTCAGCGCGTCATAGGCACTGTTCGCGTGGATCGTGCTCATCGATCCTTCATGACCGGTGTTCATTGCCTGGAGCATGTCCAGCGCCTCGCCGCCACGGCACTCGCCGACGATGATCCGGTCGGGGCGCATGCGCAACGAGTTGCGAACAAGGTCGCGGATCTCGATCGCGCCCTTGCCCTCGACGTTCGGTGGCCGCGACTCGAGACGGATGACATGGCTCTGGCGGAGCTGCAGCTCGGCCGCGTCCTCGACCGTGACGATCCGCTCGTCGGACGGGATGAAGCCCGACAGGATGTTGAGCAGCGTCGTCTTTCCCGACGAGGTGCCCCCTGATACCAGGATGCTCAGCCGGCTGCGGACCGCCGCCTGCAGGAACTGGAGCATGCCGTCCGTGGCGGTCCCGATGCGCAGCATGTCTGCGGGCTGCAGCTTGTCGCGCGAGAACTTCCGGATTGTCATGCAAGGCCCGTCGAGCGCGAGCGGGGGCAGCACGACGTTGACGCGCGAGCCGTCGCGCAGGCGCGCGTCGCACATCGGCGAGCTTTCGTCCACGCGCCGGCCGATGCTGCTGACGATGCGGTCGATGACCTTGCGCAGCTGGGCAGTGCTCTCGAACACGACCGGGCTGAGCGTCACCCGCCCGCCACGCTCGACGTAGATCTGCCTGGGGTGATTGATCATCACCTCGCTGATCGCCGGGTCCTCGAGCAGCGGCTGCAGCGGGCCCAACCCGAGCACCTCGTCGAGCAGCGCATCGACCAGGCGGCCGTAGTCGAGGCGGTTGACCGCCACGCCCGAGACCCGCATGTACTCCTCGGTGACGGTGGTGATCTGAGCGCGCACGCCTTCTCGGTCGCTGATGTCGATCTCGTCCGCGTGACGCTCGACCAGCAGGCTGTGGATCGCGGTCTTCGCCAGGGCGAAGGAATCCGGCACCAACTCCTTCTTCTCAGGCGCAGCGCTGCCATTCGCGCGGGATGGCGAGGGTGCGGCCGGCTCCGCCTCGGTGCCGGCGATGACGCTGAGCCCGGGCTCGCCCGGGACAGGTACGTCGGAACGCTTGCGCGCGTCGAGGCGATCTTTCAGCGGCATCGTGTCACCGCGCCACCAGGTGCTTCATTGCGCGCTTGCCGGCCATCTGCACGCGCAGGTTGCGATCCAGGAGCAAGACGGCGACTGCTTCCCGGTGATGGTGGGCCTTGAGGGCCACGAGCGCTCGCGCGGCCGCAATGCGCACCTTCCAGTCGCGGTCGGTGAGCGCTTCTGCGATCGACGGCGCCGCGCTACGTGAGGCGATCGAGGTCAGGGCGCGGCAGCTGGCCACGCGCTCACGCCGCGTGCCGCGCGCGAGCATCTCGAGCAGCGGCGCCACCGCGGTCTGCCGGCGGCGGAGGCCGGCGCAGATCGCCAGGGCCGACCGCACTGCCGGCCTGGCCGGGCTGCACAGCGCCACCTCGACATAGAGGTCCGGCGCGGCGCGAGCCAGCGCGAGGATCAGACTGGTCCTGGGACCGTTGCGCTGCATCGACAGCAGCAGCAGGTCCGCGCTGCGTGCGCCGCCAATGCTGCCAAGGGCGCGAGCCGCGGCGTTTCGCACGGCCGGCTCGCGCGAAGCAAGCAGCGGTCCGAGCCAGGCGACCGCCTGCTCGATGCCCAGGCTGCCGACGATGCGTGCGCTGCCCGCCCGCTTGCGCGGCTCACGAGCGCCGAGGCCGTCGATTACCGCGTCAAGCGACCGTGACCGGTGCAAAGCATCGATCACCCGCGCGAGCTCCGGGCCCTCCGGGTCCATCGTCGCCGTCGCCTCGACCACGAGGCCGGCGACGTCTACACCGGCGTCGTCAAGGTCGAGGACCAGCGATTTCCTCTTGCCCGCGATGGTCTCCTGCAGCCCGCGGCGCAGGGAGGCGCTGCGCGCCCGAGCCCGGGCCTGCTTGAACATCGCCGCGGGCGTCCTGGTCACGAGCCCTCCGCTCGGGCCTCTCGGCCATGCAGGCGCTCGAGAGCAACGGCGAGCATCTCCGCCCCACGCGTCACCTCGCTGCGCGGATCGGTCAGGCTGAGGATCTCGCCCTTCAGCGCCGCCTCCTCGGGCCGCGTCCCGTCGAATGCCACCTCGACGTTGACCGCCCGCTTGAGCATCCGCTCGACCGCCGCCCGCCCGACCGCGGGCCGCATCGTGCGGTTGTTGAGGACCACCGTGAGCCGGTCGTCCGGCGTGCCGAGCTGGCGGAGGATCTCGATCGCGTCCGCCGCGCACTTGACGGCGGACAGGTCCGGCGCTGCGATGAGCACCACGTGCTGGGTCAGGTCGAGCAGCGCCAGCATCGAGTCGGTCAGCGTCACGCTTAGGTCGACGACGATGTAGCGGAACGTCTTCCGGAGCACAGCGATGGCGCGGGCCACGAGCTCCGGCGTGACGTCGTCCGACTCCTCGGGGCGGAGTGCGCCCGCCAGGATCATCGGGCCGCGAGAGTGATAGAGCACGGCGCTGAGCAGCGCCTCCTCGAACGTGTCGTTCGGCACGTCACCGAGCCGTGCCAGGCAGGTGGTCGGCACCAGGCCCGAGAGCAGCGCCGAATGCGTGTACGGGAAGTCAAGGTCCAGGAGCAGCACCTGGCCTGGATGGCGCCGCGACAGGGAGCCCACCAGGTTCAGCGAGAGGCACGTCCCGCCCGATCCGCCCTTGGGCGAGTACATGGCCACGACCGCCGCCTCGTGGAGCAGCATCCCCCACGAAGCCTGCACGGTGGTGTCCGCGTAAGCGTTGTGGCGCTGGTCCGCGAGCTTGCGCAGCTCGTCGAGGACGCTACGGTGCCGGCCGAGGACCACCTGCAGGCTCTGCCGGTCGAGCGAAAGCAGCGTGCAGTCCGTCTGCGCGTAAACCGATGCCTGCTGCGGACGGTTGAGCAGGCACGCGCCCTCGCCGAAGATGTCGCCATCGGTGAGGACGGCCACCGTGACCGCGCTCGGGGGCCGCTCCACCAGCACCCGGCAGCGACCTGACTCGATGAACAGAAGGCTGTCGCCCGGCTCGCCCTGGGCCACGATCATCTGCCCGGCGGCTACGGTGAAGCGACGGACCCTGCGCGCGAGCGCGCGCAAGGTGCGTTCAGGCAGCGTGAAGAAGACGGGCGCTTGCTCGAGGACAGCGACCATCCCGAGCAGTTCGTGGTACGCGGGCCAGCCCGTCTCGGGATGCCGCTGGAGCAGAGGCGGGTCACGCCGCCGGTCGCCGTTCGCCGGCACGGCGCGCAAACCCGGCTCTGTCCCGTGCAATCCGCGCACGGAAGCGCTCAATGCCTAGCCCTTCGTGTAGTGAAAACGGGCGTCGACTGCCGCCGGGCCGATGGGCGTGTCCAGGCTGATGCCTGCGCAGCCGGGGTCCTGGCCGCCCGCCGGGGCGGGCGTCGTGTCGTGGTAGGAGACGAGCGCGTACTTCAGCGTGGAGTTGGTCAGGAACCAGGTCAGAAAGTTGGCGTCGCAAGGCGTCATCACCACGGTCAGGCTCGTGCTCACCCCTTGCGGCTGGCCCTGTCGGACAACCAGTGATTGGGGCCCGACACGGATGACATGCACCTGGGCGAAGACGGCGCGCGTCACCGAGCGATGGATGAACTGGCTCGGGATGCCTGTCACACCGGCCGAGGAGAAGATGTCGATGGCCACCGTGGCCCAGATGTCGATGTAGTCGCCCTGGGCGACGTAGCCGCCCACGCCTTGTATCTCACTCGTGGGCAACGTGAGCGCGAGGAATCCGGCAGGGATCGGCAGAGAGGTGGACTCCGACCCGATGATCAGCTGGTCGGGATTGCTGGCGACCACGTTGGCGGTAATCACCTGGCCCTTGTAGATGGGCACCACTGCGGAGAAGCCGGTCAGGTCGGCCACGCTCGTGATGGCTTTCGGGGGTAGGTTGGTCGCCGGGAACTGGCTGACGGTCAGCATGGCGGGGTCGATCGCCTCGCGCGCACCGATGTCCTGGGCGGCGATGACAACCGGGACCTGGCGGCCGCCCGACGCGCCCCTGGCGAACAGGATCCCGAACGTGAACATGCCGACAAACGCGATCAGCGCCAGGGCGATGCCGACGAGAAACAGCGGCGTCCTGATGCCACTCGCCGGACGTGTTTGTGCGATTGCTGCCACTTCCCTACCTCTTATCCAGTGCTGCCACGGCGCTTTGCCAGCGGCGCCCATCCCAGTACTCGCCCGGCTCGGGCGCCTCTCCGGGCGCGGGTGCCGGGACCGACACGTTTCTGAGCACGACAGTGCGGGCCAGGACGTCGTGCAGCGCCTGCTTCTGTGGCGTGAACGCCGCCATCAGCCAGCCCAACATGCAGAGCCAGCTCGACAGCAGCTTGAACCACCACCGGAAGCTGGCGCGCGAAAAGCTGATCGGGTCGCCGAGCATGTCGGTGACGTATAGGCCCAGGGCCATCTTCCCGACAGTGCCCTGCGCCGGTGAGCTCTCCATCAGGGCGTAGTAGGCCCAGCCGATGAAGAACAGCACCGGGCTCACCAGTGCGTCGACCCGCACGATGAGCGCGGACATGCCGACGCGGTCCGCGGCTGCCAGGCCGACCGGCAGCGGCACGACTGGGAGCTCGCTCGGCGGAACGAGCACCAGCACCCCCATCGTGATCACAAAGCCGATGCACCAGAGCAGGACCGCGTCGATGAGCCACGCAAGCAACCGCCTCCAGAAGCCCGCGAATGCACGCTTCTTCAATTCCAGACGTGTAGGCGGCTCTCGGCCCCCGCGAATTGCGGCACGTGAGCACCTCCCTCCCCTCCCTCTCGGGGTCTTAGAGGCCAACCGTAGTGAAGCCCCGTAAAAGGGAGAAGGGGACATTTGGCCCATGGGGGGGTGTTCCCAGGCCGGGTTTACGTTCGCTTTAGGCCGTTTTCAGATTGCGCTGCGGACGCGGTCTCTTGCCACATGCTCGATAAGGCCGGCCGCCGCGACCGTACCGGGCTTGGCCTGCAACCGCTCAGAGGCGACGCGCATGCGGTGCTTCAGCGGGTCGTCTTGCAGGAGCCGATCAATTGCGGATGTCAGCTCAGAGTCATCGAAGGAGTAGGTCGGCAGGCGAACCCCGTGGCCCGTCTCTTGCACCCGCTGCGCGTTGTCGTGCTGGTCCCAGAAGATCGGCAGCACGATCATCGGCTTGCCGAACCACATGCACTCGGTCGTCGTGTTGTTGCCGCCGTGCGTGATCACCAGGTCGACATGCGGCAGGATCGACGTCTGGGGCAGGAACTCGCTGCCGGTCATGTTGTCCGCCAGCTCATACGCCTCGTGCTGCGGGCCCTTGCTCACGATGTAGCGGTGCGGCGTGCGCGACAGCACATCCACCAGCCTCCTCATCAACGCTACGTCGGCGGAGCCCAGTGAGCCGAGGCTGACGTAAATGAGCGCCCGGCCTTCGCGCTGTGGCATCGCCCAGGCGGGGTCGGTCCCGCGGACGCTGGTCTCGAGGTTGTGCCACGTTGGCGGCAGCGCGTCGCGGCGTTGGTAGTCGAGCTCGCGGGGATAGACACACAGGTTCAGCCACGGCGACTCGTGCATGAACTGCATGCCGGGAAGTGCCGGCGCTCCTCGTGAAATGCAGAACTCGGAAAACTCAGCCTGCATGGCGCCGACCTGCCTCGCGTATTCATCTACGAACTGTGCCCACGCCGCGCGGTCGCCGGTCGGGTAGCCCGAGAAGACGGGCGGCAGATCAGGGTCGCCCATCTCGAGTGGGTTGCACGACATGATCCGCACCCAGGGGCGGCCACTCGCGGCGATGGCCGGGAACGCGACGACGTTGTCCTCGACGATCACCTCGGGCGCGAGCTCGTCGAAGATCTCGGCCAGCCTGCCGTCTACGTAGCGTGAGCCGTCGACGAGTGCCTGCCACGTCGGCGCAATGAAGCCTTCGAGCTGCTCGAGGGTGCTGCGGCGGAACACCGGCGCCGTGTCGCGGATGAAGTCCTTCCAGAACTGGCCTGGCACCTCGGGCTCCGTGGGCGCCGGTCCCAGACGCATGAGCCGCTCCTCGAATCCCTTGGCCTCGAGCGTGCCCTTGAACGACTCCTCGAGCACGAACACCACGCGGTGGCCACGCCTCCGCAGGACGTCGCCGATGCCGATGCAGTTGTTGGTCGGTCCGAAAGCACCTTCTGGGAAGAAGACGACCGTCTTGCTCATCGCTTCCTGCGCGCAGATGCCGCAGCCGCCGCGGCCTGCACCGCCTTCGAGCCTTGCGCCATCAGCACACACCAGGCTTTGGCCGACGAAGCCAGCTCCTTGGCCCTGGCGTTGACCTCGGCCACGTCGGTGAAGCGCATGAAGCGCGCGTTGGGTCCCGCGCCCTCGAGGTGCGGATGCCCCTTCTCGATGAGCTGGCCCCGGTTGAACATCAGGGTCACCGGCTTCTTGGCCACCTGGACGAAGCTCGCCATGTCGTCGACTGAGAAGAAAGTGATGGACCCGTACTGCACCTTCTCCGCCATCCGCGGGTCGGCGCCGAGGATGATCTTGCGCACGCGCTGCATCGCCTCGCCGTTCGGCAGCTTCTTCTCCGCGAACCACCGGTCGACGTCCGGGTTCGTCTTCACCCCGGACGAAAGACTAGTTGACCGCGCCTCCCTGCGCGAGGTGCTTGGAGTGCAGCCACGCCAGCAGCTCGGACGAGCTGTCGCCCTTCTTGAGCACCGCGGCGACATGGGCGTCGAGACGCGCTTTGTCGGCACGGCTCAGGTCCTTCGCGGTCGAGACGAGGATCGGGATGTCGAGCGTCTTTCTGTCGGCCTTGAGTGCGGCTGCAACCTCGAAGCCGTTCATGCCCGGCATCATCAGGTCGAGGATCACGAGATCGGGGTGGTTGTTGCGCGCCGCAGAGAGTGCCGCCTCTCCGCTGCTGACCGTCACCACCTCAAACTCCGGCTCGAGCGTCTCTTTGAGCAGGGCAAGCGTGGCCGGATCGTCGTCGACTGCCAGCAGGGTCAGCCGGCGTGTGGCCCCGCGGTCGAGGCCGTGGCGCTCGATGAACCTCAGCAGGTTGTCGCGTTGGATCGGCTTGACCATGTAGTCGTCGGCACCCATCGCGAGCCCGAGCGCACGGTCGTCTAGCACGGAGATGACCAGCACCGGGATGTCGCTCGTCGCCGGTTCCGCCTTCAGCGCACGCAGCACCTCCCAGCCGTCAGTGTCGGGAAGCATGACGTCGAGAGTGATCGCCGACGGTCGCAACACGAGTGCCCGCTCGACGACGCTCTTGCCATTCTTGACGATCTCGACGCGATAACCGGCGCGACTCAGGTTGGTCGAAAGGAGCAGCGACGCGCTGTCGTTGTCCTCGACCACCATGACGAGCGGGCCATCGCCGGCCGGCGCAGGCACCGTGGCGCGTTCTGCCTGCGGGAAAGAGATGTAGAACTTGCTGCCCTTGCCCACCTCGCTCTCGACCCAGGCCATGCCTCCATGCAGCTCGGCCAGCCGCTTCACCAGGGCGAGGCCGAGGCCGGTCCCTTGCTGCGCACTGCGGCGGCGGTCGCCGACCTGCTGAAACTCCAGGAAGAGCTTCGCCTGGTCGGGTTGGCTGATGCCAATCCCCGAGTCGGCGACGCTGACGACCACCTCGCGCCGGCGCTGCTCTGCCGACACGGTGATCCTGCCGCCCTCGCCTGTGAACTTGATCGCGTTCGAAAGCAGGTTGAGGAGCATCTGCCGGAACTTGTCCGGATCGGCATTCAAGTCGGTGGCGCGATCGACGTCGACCATGAGGCGAAGCGATTTCTGGCCGGCGAGCGGCCTCACCGACTCGATCGTAGCCTCGACCGCCTGAGTCAGATTGAAGGTGATGGGCATGAGCTCCATCTGACCGGCTTCGATCTTCGACAGATCAAGCACGTCGTTGATGAGCGCCAGCAGGTGTTTGCCGCCCCGATGGATCTGTTCGAGGAACTGCATGCGCTTCTGGCTGTCGTAGGCGCCAGAGGTGTCGTCCATCAAGAGCTCGCTGAAACCGAGGATCGCGTTCAGCGGCGTGCGCAGCTCGTGACTCATGCTCGCGAGGAACTTGCTCTTGGCCTCGCTCGCGTGTTTCAGCTCTTCGCTGATGTGCACCACCTGGTCGTGGAGCCGAGCAGCCTCCATCGCCGGCGCGACCTGCGTTGCGAAAAGGACGAGCAGGCGCACGTCTTCCGGCGTGAACGCGCGCAGCCTGTTGAATGAGACCGTCAACGCGCCGACGGGCAGGCTGCGGACGATGAGCGGCACCGCGATGACACCCTGCAGGCCACGCGGGATCGACTCTTTGACCGCGTGCTCCCAGTTCGGGTAGTCGTCGACCAGCACGGGCTCCGCACGCTCGAACGCGATGCCGGCCGCCCCCTGGCCGACCTTGATCGGGTGTGGGAACGGGTGGACGTGCGTGTCACCCAGGATCCGCAGGCCGTTGACCGCGGGGTCGAACCAGAGCAGCGTCGCCTCATCCGCGTGCAGCAGCTTGCGTGCACGTTGGATGACGAGATTGGACAGTGCCGTCGGATCGAGCACGCCGCTCGAGGCCACGGCGACCTCGTGCAGTCCCTGGAGCTCTCGCTCCCGCTCGGTCGTCCGGTCGGTTTCGTTCACGTCCTTATCCATGTGCATCCATCGGCCGGCCGCCCCAGCCCGGCGAACCTAGCAGATGGAGGCCGTTTTCGAGCCTCGTTTGGGCAGGCGGCACGCAGCTGCGGTGGGATCATGCTCATGGCATGAGCTCGTGGCCGAAGCTGGCGGCGGTCGTATGCCTGTCACTGGCTGCTTGCGGCAGCTCGAGCGTGCAGAGCCAGGTCAGGCCATCACTCGGGGCCGCACGGGTCATCTGCCACGCGGTCGCCGACGGACCCACCACCCAGGTGACCCTCCACCCCAGCAGCGGGCCGGTCGTGCACTACGGACTGCCAGGCAACGGCCCGACCGGCCTCGCGATCGGGCCGGACGGCTCGATCTGGCTGAGCGAGACAGGCTCGAGCCAGCTCGGCCGGCTGTCCGTTTCGGGCGCGTTCGCGCAGTGGGACCTCGGCGGCTCCCCGGGCTATCTCTCGATCGCGCGCGACGGGAGCGTATGGGTTCCGGAGCAGACGCTCGGCGCGGTGGGCCGGGTCACGCCGGACGGTCACCTCACCGAGTGTCCGCTGCCCCGATCGACCGGCCGGCCGTTCGGCGTTGCCACCGGCAAGGACGGGAGCTTGTGGATCGCGGAGAAGGACGCCGGCCTGATCGCGCACCTCCAGCCGAACGGCGCCATCAAAGACTTCCAGGTGCCGGACTTTGGCGGCGATCCGGTTTCGGTCGCCGTCGGGCCGGACGGCAACATCTGGTTCACCGAGGGCGCGGGCGGCGCTGTCGGCCGAATGACTGACGAGGGCAAGTTCACGCTGTTTCCGCTGCCAGGCGTGGGGTTCCTGGGGACGGTCACGGTGGGGCCGGACGGGGCGGTCTGGTTCACCGAGCTTTCGAACGGGACGATCGGGCGCATCACCACCGACGGCCAGATCAAGGAGTACCGGATCCCGGATGGGCAAACCAGCCAGCCCAACGGCATCGCGCCAGGGCCGGACCACGCGCTCTGGTTTGCCGAGAGCGGCGCGGACGAGATCGGCCGCATCAGCCTGGACGGCCACATCGCGCAGCGCCTTGCCACCCAGGGCTGGCCGGATCAGCTCGCGTTCGCAACCGACGGCAGCCTGTGGGTGTCCGAGTTCAACGCGAACGACGTGATTCGCATCCCGCACCCCTGACCCGATAGCCCGGCCACTTACCGCCTGACGGGACTTACTTAACGGGGATGAACGCGGAATCGGCGCTGCCAGAATGGGCTCCGCCACGTCCAGCTTCCGGCCCATGTCGATTGGGGCCCTTGCCCGCTTCGGTTTGCTGGCCCTGGTGCCTGTGGTGGCGCTGGGGGCGGTCCTCGCCTATCAGCTGAACGTCGACGTTCAGCAGCGCTACCTCGACTCTGCCAGGACCAGTGCAACTTTGATTACACAGGTCGGGGTCCAGCCGTTGCTCGACTCCCAGCAGCTGGTCGACGGCCTGACCACGGCCGACGTGTCCACCATCGACCAGAAGCTTCAGGGCGCTGCCGTCAGCCAGGAAGTGCGCCGGATAAAGGTATGGAACCGGGCCGGGACGATCGTCTACTCGGACAACCACGTCTTGATCGGCCGCACTTTCAGCATCGACGCCGACCTGGCCGAGGCCCTCGCCGGCAACTCGAGCGCGAGCATCACGTCCGGCCACGACGAGGAAAATCAGGGCGACAATCTCGCCGGGCCGCTGGTCCAGGTATACGTGCCGCTGGTCTTCAAGGGCTCGTCCGCTGCGAGTGGCGCGTTCGAGCTGTATCTGCCCTATGCGCCGGTGCAGTCCGCCATCGACCACGAAACCCGCCAGCTTTATGGCGTCCTCGCGATTGGACTCGTCCTTTTCTATGCGTCGATGTTCCCGGTGTTTCTCCTGGCCGACCGCTGGCGCCGTCAGCTGCAGCAAGAGGCGGAGACGACCGCCATGGCCAACCTCGCTGTGCTCGAGCGCCTCAACAAGCTCAAGAGCGAGTTCCTGACGCGAATCAGCCACCAGTTCCGCACGGCGCTGGTTGGGATCAAAGGCTTCAGCGAGGTGATTCGCGACTCCGAAGACCTCGACATCGACAAGGTGAAGTCGTTCGCCAGCGACATCTACAACGATGCCGAGCGCCTCGACCGCGCTTTCACCGAGATGCTCGAGCTCGACCGCATGGAGGCCGGCCATTCCCTCCTCGCGATCGCGAACGTTGACATCAACCAGCTGATCACCGAAGCGGTGGCGACCGCACGCCGGGAGAACCCCAGGCACGTGATCGCCGCGGTGGTGGACGCATCGCTGCCGGCGATCTCGGTCGACCGAGAGAAGGTTGCGCAGGTGCTGTCGATCCTGATCAGCAACGCCACCAGGTACTCGCCGGCGGGCAGCGAGGTCGCGGTCACGAGCGAGGTTGATGGATTGTTCGCCAAGGTCACGGTGAAGGACCAGGGGCCGGGCATGCCACGCGACTTCGACAACGGCCTGTTCGTGACCGCGGAGCGGCAGCAGCCCACTGGGAACGGGCACGCCGGCGTGGGGATCACTGGGCTCGGGCTTGCCATCGCCCGCGAGATCGTCGAGATCCACGGCGGTCGGATCTGGTTCGACAGCAAGCCCGGAAAGGGCACCGAGTTCCACTTCACGCTGCCGCTGCACGCACGAGCGTCACGCGAGGAGGCGCCGGCCGAGAAGACCCCTGTGGCCGGTTAGGCTTCGCTCGCCAGCAGAGTTCGCGTCGGCTCGTCGCGCGCCACGTCCTGCGGTCGGTCGCCGTCGTCGTTCCGCACCGTGCGGTCAGCGCCGCTCCGGAGCAGCAGCCGGATCAGCTCCTCATCGCCGGTCATCGCCGCCACGTGAAGCGCGATCGAACCGCCGTCATAGCGTGCGTCGACCTCGGCGCCTGCATCGAGCAACAGTCGCGCCAGGGACACTGAGCGCAAGAAGACGGCCGTCCCGAGCGGCGGTACGCGTGCGATCTTGCCCGTCGAAAGGACGTTCAGGTCCGCGCCATGCGCGATGAGGATGCGGACCGCGTCCTCACTGCCGCCGAAGATCGCGAGGTGCAGTGCGGTGAAGCCGTCCGAAGACAGCGCGTTGAGTTGCGCCGG
>JACXTT010005882.1_pt1 | contig 17707 bp, 15 predicted proteins | sample 9270951 | NCBI WGS metagenome assembly JACXTT01 (sample SAMN15532306, study PRJNA645909) | rock metagenome | isolation source: weathered quartz diorite | place: Puerto Rico | collected 2017-06-21 | reverse complement strand
ACAGACTTTCGTCAACGCCGCCGTCAACGTCGTCTTCCCATGGTCCACGTGCCCGATCGTCCCGATGTTCACGTGCGGCTTCTTCCGCTCGTATTTCGCCTTCGCCATACCCCACTCCTTTGTCTAAAACACAAAAGGTATACTCTAGCTGCGCTCCATGCCCTGCGCTTCGAGTCGAGCAAGCCTATGTAAAAATCACGGACCCAACATTTAATAAGATGCTCGCCCGGCCCTCAAGGTCAATTTTATTGACTCCCGGTGGTGTCAGGTACGGCATGGAGCCCACGACGCGGATCGAACGCGTGACCTCGTCCTTACCAAGGACGTGCTCTACCAACTGAGCTACGTGGGCATTCGGCACGTCAAGGATCATTCGTAAAACTCGGCTCCTCTCCACAACAACCTATTTCAATCACGACGCTTGACGTTGACTCTTACCGCCCTAACACCATTTCTTGGAGCGGGCGATGGGATTTGAACCCACGACAGCCAGCTTGGAAGGCTGGAACTCTACCACTGAGCTACGCCCGCCTGACTCTACCTCTCCTTCGTCCACACGCGCTTCAAACCAAAACTCTTGAGATGCGTATCCGGCTCGCCCACTCACAAGCTCACCGATACAAGCGAAGCTTGGTATTGGTGGGCAGGCAAGGATTCGAACCTTGGAAGACATAAGCCAGCAGATTTACAGTCTGCCCCCTTTGGCCACTTGGGTACCTGCCCGCGAGGTTTCATGGTTCTATGCAAACCAAATTTGCAGCACAACTAGACGACATTCTCAACGACAAACCATTCAACAAAGACAAATAGGCCTACCCGTGCACAACTCTCTTCCTCGAATCATTGAGATTGATCCGCTGATGTGCTCGGACAGGCTAGATCACGAAATGCTGGATTCTATTGACGAACTTTCTCCGTGTCAAGAGGAGAATTCGGCTCTGGTACTTTTTAATTCGTCATCGTCTTCGAACTCGGACAGGGGGAGATCCGAGAAAGTCCAGGGAACGCTTCCAATCGATCAATAAAATCATATTGAAAACCAAGAACTTGCCTCATCAAGACCGTTGCCTCCTCCACGGTGAGCTGCGACGGCTTGGCCAAATATCGTTTCTGTGCGAGGCGCCGTTCATCCGAATCTTCCGGGACGTAATACCCGCGAAGTTCACCCTTCTCGAGCGCGACTTGGAATCGGTGCATCCATTGATCGGCTTGCCGGGGCTCTTGAAACATTGATTTTCCGGGCTTGTGCTGCACCTCAAGCTGGGTCCAAACCGTCCAGCCAATGAAGACCGCCCACGTCTCATTGAGTGCTTCCCATGACTCGGCCGGCGTCAAATAACGCGATTCCGTTTCAGCCTTTCGTTGGGCAATCGGAGAGATTTCCACTTCCCCATATCGACAGGCTTGCCGTTCTCTAGCGAAGCGCAGGAGTTCTTCAGAGCGCTGATCAGTGTCTATGACTGCCAAGTAATCCATGTACGCATGGAAGAGCTCATGATAGAGGACTTCCAACTCCTTGTGCGTCATCTTGCCAAGCGGCTTGAGCGTCCTTCCAGCAGCGTTAAACGACAACGACCGATTGAGGACCAGTCGATGCTCGTCAGGATGGTATTCGGCCGCATAGGTCCGAAGATCATCGAATTCGAGATGAACAAAATCAGGTGGGAGTACTTTGAGAAACTTGGTCGGCAACCGTAAGCGCTCTGCGTCATCGAGAAGACCGACCCACGTCCGGACCGCACTCCCCTCTTCCTTCGAGGATGTGACCGAGGCCTCTGCGACGAAGGCCACCCCCAACCAGCAGCACCACACCAGAAATAATCGGATCGAGAGGTCACTCATAAGGGCAGGAAAGGCGAACTGACACGTCGCGACGGACACCGCCATCAATAATACGGATCTCGCGCCATCTCCCAGCCCTCTCGTCCACCCTCCTCTACCAACGCGAGTGTTTCGAGAAGGTCCGATGGCACATGGTCCAGAAACCGCGAGGGCTTCGAAAGTAACATCCCGCTGGCCTTGTCGTACACATTGATGGGGTACGTCAAAAACAAATGCCGCTTCGCTCGAGTCACGGCCACATAGAAAAGCCGCCGCTCTTCTTCCAATTCATCATCCGTGAGAAAGGAATAGGCGGATGGGAACCGACCGTCCACCACCCAAATCACAAAGACACACTGCCACTCCAATCCCTTCGCGGAATGGATCGTCGAAAGCACCAGCCGTTCATCATCGCGGTCAGGCGCCTCCACATCCACGGCACTACCATCCGGGGGTTCCAACGCCAAGTCGGCAAGAAATTCGTCGATGCCCTGATACCCCTCGGCGATTGTGTGGAGATGGTCCAGATCTCTCGTACGCTTCGGATAGTCGTCGTACTGATCCTTGAGGATGGGAAGATAGTACTCGTAAATGTGAGTGACCTGTTCAGCGGGCTGCCGGTCATCCGACCCAGCCAGACTCTCCAGGGTATTGGCTAAGCTCTTGAGTCCCTGTCCAGAGCGGCCACTCACCGCGCGTAACACGTCAAAGGGTCGTTCAGCTTTCACGATCGCGGCGAGTAAATCCTGCGCCTTCTTCGGCCCCACACCTTCCACCAACATCAGCACGCGATGCCAGCTGACCGTATCGAGAGGGTTGGAAACCACTCGCACATGGGCCAGCAAGTCTTTGACATGCGCCGTTTCGATAAACTTCACTCCCCCGCGCTTAATAAAGGGCAACCCTTTGCGCGAAAGGTCGATTTCCAGGTCAAAGGAATGAAAACTCGACCGAAACAGCACCGCCACTTCGCTCAGCGGCACCCCCTCTTCACGAAGCTCGAGGATCTTCTGTCCAATGAATCGCGATTGCGCATTTTCCCCCGCTGCCTCTACCAATGCCGGCAACGGCCCATCGATTTTTCTCGTGAAGAGGCGCTTTGTATACTTCTCGGCCGCTTCTTCGATAATGCAGTTGGCTAAGTTCAAAATCGGTTGGGTGCTGCGATAATTTTCTTCAAGTTTGTAGATCGTTGTGCCGGGAAACAGCACGGGAAAGTCCATGATGTTTTTAAAGGTCGCGCCCCGAAACGCATAGATGGATTGAGAATCATCGCCGACCACCATCACATTCTGATGCGTCGCCGCCAGTTGGCGAATGACCTCGGCTTGTAAGCGATTCGTGTCCTGGTATTCATCCACGAGAATATAGCGATACTGGCGGGAGATGTTGGCGCGAGCCGTCTCGTCGAGCAACAGAAGCTGCCGCAGCATGACTAACAGATCGTCATAGTCCAACAGTTGCTTTTGGCGTTTCGCCGTTTGATAGGCCTTCTGAAGGCGCCCAAGATCCTCCGAGTGATCGGTAAAATGACTGAACTCCTCCACAATAATCTCGTCGAGACTGCGCAGCGTGTTCTCGCTTTTACTGATCATTTCCATGATCGTCCCCTTACGGGGAAAGCGCTTGTCCTTTTCATTCAGACCAAGTTGTGATCGCAGCAGAGCGATCAAATCTTCCGCATCGCCCCGATCCAGAATGGTGAACCCGGGCTCGATACCGATAGACCGCCCATGCCGCCGCAGCAGCATGTTTGCCACGGAGTGAAACGTCCCGCCGCACACCCGCCGGCTGCTCATCCCGATCAGATCGCCGGCACGCTCCAACATTTCCTGCGCCGATTTCCGCGTAAACGTGAGCAGGAGAATGTTCGACGGATCCACGCCGGAGTCAATCAAATACGCCACGCGATAGACTAATGTGCGTGTCTTTCCGCTCCCAGCTCCTGCAATGACCAGCGAAGGACCATCGCCCGCGGTCACCGCCGCCAGTTGCTGAGGATTCAGCGTGGCAGCATAGTCGAGGGACAACTTGCGCGGCGCCGCGTCCTCGGCAGAGCGCTTTAGGACATAGGTCTTAACTTCTCGTTCCATGGAAGTAGAGGAAGGAACTGTTAGACGATTCGATCATTTGGGAGGCATAGTTGTATAGCATACTCCGCCACTATTTTTACAGCGACAGCATCACCCACAACTTGATGACTGACCACACCACGAACGCAATCATGAGCATCAGCAGCGCCACCGTACCTCCGATCATTCCGACCACGTAGAACCAATCGGCATGGGTCTCACGGTCCGGTTTCATCGCAGCCTCGCGAAGCAGTGCGGCATTTCTCGCATGGCTTCGAAACCAAACTGAGAAAAGATCTCCGGCAATCGGAACGGCCCCCACTGTCCCGTTGATCAACAGATTGAGACTCATGCGGACCAGCACGATGCGTGGAATCTGGAGGCGTGTCCCCAGGCCAAGGATAATCGTACCGATGAGATTGGCCAGCACATCACCGACCCCTGGAATGAGTCCCAAGAGTGGGTCTAAGCCGATAGACAACGACGTGCCGGGAATCTTGACCGTCATATCCAGCGCTTTGGCGAGCATGTCCGCAATTGCGAGCAGATGCTCGCGCGCCTCACCCCGCGGCAAGACCTGCGCGCGAGGCTCCGCCTCGTTATCCCGCACCGAACTGAATTCCATCTGAACACCTTATGTGTTCCAAAACACTCACTCTATCGGAAGGGGTCACCGACGGCAACACCGAGCGAGACTATCCGTCGCGCTTTGAATGCCGCTCCCGTCTCCGCTATAATCCGCGCGTCTCGAGGAGAATGTATGGCCACTGCCAATACTCAATATAGAGAGCAGCTTCGTCAGCTGGCTGAATTGATGCTCGCCGTGTCAGGCGAATCAGTCACGATGATGAAGCGCAATGCTCCTGAGCAGGCGTTGAAGCTCAAACGCCAGGAGGAGTGGGGCATCTACCTGGAATTCCTCAAGATCATGTTTAATCTCACGGACCGCCTGGTTGCCATGCACATCCCATTGAAAGATCAGATGGAGTTTATGAACGGGTTGGAAGACGCCGTGACGCAACAGTTGAAGCGCGCGCTGGAACCAGCGTTCGGGAACAATGCGGATCAAATGGAAATCGTACTGACGATCGGCACCACGGTGGCGGAGAGTCGCCAGGTATACGAGAAGTACAAATTCCTGATCACGGAAGATTCGAAGACCAAGAATGAGATGTTCCGTGATTTCGGCGAGAAAGTGACCGAGGCCCTCGGAGCGCCCGGCAACGTCCAGCTGAGCTCAGCTGCAACGCTCTGTGCCAGCGCGGCCGTTCCCGCGCTCAGCGCGGTATTGCAAGGCCAAGCGCCACCTTCTCCTGAAATCGCGCCAACGGCGCCTCTGTCCGTCCAACATACGATTGAGCAACAGCGATCGACCGGTCAGGAGATTAAGCTCGTCAGCTTGATGTCGAGCGTGTCGGGCGAGGAAGTCGAGACACGCTGGGGTCTTCATCCGCAATTCCGCAACGATCTTACGTCGGCCGAACTGCAGCAACTCACCAAACTCCTGAACCAGGTTGCGAAAATCCTTGGCGAACGTTATGCCGCCGTGGCATTCTCCGAAGAGTGGGCCTCGTGGCATAAGGCGGGGCACGCCTGATCCAAACTCATGATCGCTTTTTCACGGTCATGCTCATGGCCTCATTTTGACCTAAGGAGCGTTTGTGGATTCTTCGAATAATGATCTGAATAGTTCCCCCAACCCTCTTCCCCAAAGCCTCAACCGCCTGCCTGAATTGGCGCGGAATCTGTGGTGGAGTTGGACTTTGGAAGCTCGTCAACTGTTCGAAGTGATCGACCCGACCTTGTGGTTTCTCACAAGCCACAATCCGGTCAAACTCCTTGCTGACATCAAGCCAGACCGGCTGACGCGCCTGGCCGAGGATCCTACGTTTCTCCGACAATACTCGGCGGTGTTTCGCCTATTTGATGAATATCTTGCCAATAAGAAGAGTTGGGTGGGAACTCACCATGCCGACTTGACGAAGACGACCATCGCTTACTTTTCGGCTGAATTCGGCTTGCATGCCTCCGTTCCCATTTATAGCGGCGGCCTCGGCATTTTGGCCGGTGACCATTGTAAAGAGGCGAGCGATCTGGGGTTACCGCTCGTCGGTATCGGATTCATGTACCCGCAAGGCTATTTTCGCCAACGGATTACGCCGGAAGGATGGCAAGAGGCAGCCTACGCCCCGTTCAACCGTGACGAGTCTCCGGTTCATCCAGCGCTCACTCCGTCGGGAGAGCCTTGCCGGTTTGCAGTTGAGATGGGCAACCGCCGTGTGACCGCGACGGTCTGGAAAGTGTTGGTGGGACGGATTCCTCTCTTCCTGATCGATACCGATGTACCGGAAAACAGTCCCGAAGACCGCGCCCTTTCAGCTCGCCTCTATGGCGGCGATCAGGAGATGCGGCTGTGTCAAGAAATCTTGCTGGGCATCGGCGGCGTGCGCATGCTGCGTTCGCTCGGCATCTCGCCATCAGTCTGGCATGCGAATGAAGGTCATTCGGCCTTCCTCACACTCGAGCGCGTCCGTGAACTGGTCCAAAAAGGGTCGTCTCATGCGGAAGCCAGCGAGCTTGTCCGTCAGAGCACGGTCTTCACGACGCATACGCCTGTACCGGCCGGCCACGATGTCTTCCCCCACTATCTGATGGATCGATACTTCGGCGGCTACTGGGAACAACTGGGCCTCTCGCACGAGGAGTTTCTCCACCTCGGTGAAACTCCCGAATCGCGCGGACAGGGCTTTAACATGACCGCGCTGGTTATGCGCCTGTCGGCCCACGTCAACGGCGTGAGCCGCGAACATGGTCGCGTCACGCGCGAGATGTGGCACCACTTCTGGCCTGGGTTGCCGACCGATCAGATCCCCATCCGGAGCGTGACCAACGGCATTCATGCGCCAACATGGATCTCTCCGGAACTCCACCATTTATACAGCAAATCACTCAGCCCGACCTGGACCCATAGCTGCGACGATCCCACCATGTGGCAGCGGGTGATGGATATCCCGGACCATGAACTGTGGGCCGTTCGACAAGCGATGAAGCGGAAGCTGATGGGGTTTATCCGCGAACGGGCCAGAAACGGCTGGATGCATGGGTACCTGCAGCCGTCTCAAGTTCTCACGCGCGGCACGCTCCTGGATCCTGAAGCGTTGACGATTGGGTTCGCCCGACGATTCGCGACCTATAAGCGGGCAACTTTACTCTTCCGAGATCTGGAACGTTTGAAGGCTCTCCTCCAAGACCGATGGCGGCCCGTCCAACTGATTTTCGCGGGAAAGGCCCATCCGGCCGATGAGCCGGGGCGATACTTTATTCATGAGGTACTGAGCTTCTGCCACGATCATAAGCTGGGAGGTCGCATCGCATTCCTTGAAGATTACGAAATGCATATGGCGAAGTATCTCGTCCAAGGCGTCGACATTTGGTTAAACACCCCTCGATTTCCGCTGGAAGCCAGCGGCACCAGCGGAATGAAGGCTGCCCTGAACGGTGTGTTGAATCTGAGCGTCCTTGATGGATGGTGGGTCGAGGGATACAACGGGGCCAACGGGTGGGGAATCCAACCATTGAGCGAGCAGGCCGATCCTCAGGCCCAAGATCATCACGATGCAGTACAGCTCTATCGCATGTTGGAACAGGAGGTTGTGCCGCTGTTCTATCAGCGCGATCGTGACGGCATTCCCCGGGGTTGGCTCCAAATGGTCAAAGAATGCATCCGTACCATCGCACCTCAGTTCTGCACCACACGCATGGTGAAGGACTATGTCAGTCTGATGTACCGTGCCGCCACGGTGCGTCTACCGATGACATGGTAGCTCAGTTCGACGTTGCAGGTCGGCGTCACCCGCAGCATCCCGTCATCGACGCACTTCGCACCCGACTGGTACAAGGCGCGCTCCTTGTCAGTCTCATCATGGTGCCACTATCTGCCGCATCGGCAGGAACTTCTTCCACGGCCGACTCGAAGGCTGCGGCCTTTTTCAAGGCCGGTGATTACCCGGCCGTCACCGCTCTCTTCCGAGAGCTGCCACCCGATGCCAGGCCATCGCGAGAATTCCTCCGCCTTGCCCTGTTGAGTTATGTCAGCCTTGGGCGAACAGAGGAAGCACTGGCGATTTACGGAAAATTGAACCAGCCGGGGCAATCTCACGACTTCTCGCTCCTTCGTCCGTTGGCGCTCAGCGTGATTACCAGCCATGTTCGAGACCGGAAGGAGCATGTTCGCATTGCGGCTTACTCGGCTTTGGCGGACCTGGGTCTGCCGGAGACTGCAGCGTTGTTAGAAGATGGCTTGCTGGATACCTCGATTGTCGTACGCGCGCGGGCGGCAGAGGCGATCGGGAAAGCTGGACTCGCGGCCAAGTCTGGGGCACTGCGCCGCGCATTGCGGGATGAGATGCCGACCGTCCGCATCGCCGCGATGACTGCATTGGGAGAAGCGAACGCCACCGACGTTCGGCAACGGTTGCTCGATGTTGCACGCACTGAAGACGGACCCGAAGCCATTTTCGCGGACGCAGCTCTGTTTAGGCTGGGCTATTCCGAGAAGCTGGACGACATCGCCAGTGCAGCCACCTTACCGGATGCTGAATCGAGGATGGCTGCGTTGGGTGTCTTAGGACGCCTGAAGCGCCCGGTAAGCCTGGCAGTCCTTGCCCAAGCTGTGTATGATCCCGATCCATCCGTGCGTGCCTTCGCTGCCGGCGCGCTGGGAGAATTCGGTTCCCCCGGCGGTGTGGCTCCGCTGACGCATGCAATCGGGGACGAAATGGCGATGGTTCGCGGCGTTGCCGCCGCAAGTCTGGGGAAACTCGGGATCAAGGAAAACCGACCTCTGCTGCTGGCGCTCACCAGGGATCCGAATTTTCAAGTCCGTGCCAACGCCGCAGAAGGGCTGCTGCGCCTCGGAGAGGCCTCGGCGATTATTCTCGCATCCGATCTGGCCAGGCACCCCGACCCGTCCATTCGCGGTGCGGCAGCGCAGGCCTTGAGCGCATCCTCGAGCGAACAAGCACTGACGGTTCTACAAACCCTTCTGCAGGATCAGCAGCCACTTCCTCGCCTGATGGCCGCCAAGGCATTGCGAAAAAACGGTGCCACCGCCATGCCCGCGCTGGTGAGGGGATTACAGGACTCCGATGAGGCCGTGCGAATCGCCGCGGCGAATAGTCTGTTACAACAATTAGGCCGGTTGAGCTCATCAAAAGGTCGCCGTTAACCGAGGACGTCCGTGGCCAAGTTTCTCACTGTCCTATTGCTACTCGTCGGCGCATTCGGAGCGGGCTACTATCTCGGACAACGGCCCGTCGGGACGTTGCAAAAGACAGTCTCCGATCTTCAACAGTCGTTGAAGGATTTATCCCGAAACGTATTGGATACGACACTCGGAATCGAGCGCGATCTCCGCCGGCGTCAAGGGTTGGTGGATGCCAAGTCCCGCCTCGTGCAGGCCAAGGCACATCTCGTTGAACGAAATTTCGGTGACGCGGCGAAGGAACTGGCCGAGGCCATCACGGCTGTGGAAACCACCACGAAGGGGATCAAGCCGGACAGCTCCACCAATGCCCTAGCGGATTTGGCTGGCGCACTGCGGGAGGTACGGTTGGAAATCGCGATGGGGAAGCCCGTGTCGTTGAAGAAACTGGATGAGCTGCAGGACCGGATGGATCACTTGCTCAATAAGTAACCCGGGTCAGGCGTTGGCCGGTTGAGAGATCGGCGGCTTCTTCCACTTCGCCAAAATTCGTTCCACCCGCATCTTGACGACCATGTCGGGATCCTTGAGCAACGGCTTGATCGCCTCGCGGCCTCGTTCGTCTCCGATCGATTCCAAGGCGGCAGCCGCCGTCAACCGCGTAAACCAGTCTTTATCACCGAGCATGTCAATCAACGGATCGATGGCTTCGCCACTTTTGATCTTTCCCAGCGCGAGAACTGCGCTCTTGCGGACACTTTCATCCTTGTCGCGAAGCGCCACGATCAGCTTCTCAACAGACGGCCGTCCCAGCTCGACCAAGGCATCGATGGCATTATCCTTAAACTCATCGTTCCGCAGCTGGAGCATCAAGGGATCGAGCACCCGCTCATCGCGGATTTTGCCGAGCGCCGAAATAGCGTATTTGCGCACTTCCCAGTCGCGGAGCAGTTTGAGAAGCGTGTCGACAGCGGGAGAACCCACTTGACCCAACGCTTCAATCGCAACTTCTCGGACCTGCCAATCACCGTCGCGCAATGCCCGGGTCAACGGCGCCACACAACGCTCATCACCCATCTCTCCGAGTGTAATAACAGCTTCTCGGCGGACCACCCAGTCGGGATCATTCAGGAGATCGATCTGAATATCGACCTCATCCTTGACCTGCTCTTCTTCAAGCGCGACAGCCTCATGGCCGACGGGTAGAGCGTCAGTCCGAACAGCCGATTCAGCCTGCACCGGATTTACCGAGACGTCGCCCGGTGGCTCGTCACCGCCTTGCTGGCCGAGGGGCTTCATATCCTGAGTCGAGTGTTTCGGTTCTTGTTCCATAGAATCGGTACCAGATACGATCTCGCCCCCCATAGACTACGCAGAGGTTGCCGCCGCACCTTTACTTCCGGCTGCCCGCTTTTTCCGCAGCACAAGCGCCCGGCGCTTCCGCTGCTCCCTCTTCAATCGTTTTCTTAGTGACCTTACTGCAGCATCCCCTTCCGGATTGCTGTGGCTGGTGAGCTTCGCAACAATCTTCTTCTTCAACCTGGCTTCATCCGGCTCCGCTGCTCGCTTCTTGGCCATCGATCTGTGCCTCCCCTTCGATAGACTCACGGATTATATACGGTAACGACGAGAAGATGCAGTCTAGTAGAGAGCTTTGCGCACTGTCAACCTGGAGCGAACCACCACTATAGAAGGTCGTGGGAAAGAACGGACCTGGGAAGCCCACTTGAGGAAATCTATACAGCTGAACTTAGTTGATGACCAACGAGGCGACCGGATTCCGGGCCGGATAATCCACGGCGAGCATCGCAAGCGCCCAGCGATTTCGCCTCGCGATCCAGAGGTCACCAGTGAAATATCGAACTGGAGAAGTCATGCCGGGTGAAGTCCGGTCAAATTCCGGCCCGGCAGCGGTAAGAAGTGAGGCGGCTCGTTCTGAGAATCGCTCTGAAAGCAAGAGCAGCTCCGGGCGGCGCTCGCCGACAATCTCCACTTGCACATGCGTCAATCCTTCGCGCTCCATACCCAACTGCACGGCCGCACCATGGGAAAGATCAAGAATCCGGCCTTTCTCGTACGGACCACGGTCGGTAATCCGCACATAGAGGTGTTTGCCATTGGTCAAATTGACCACGCGTACCACACTCCCAAGAGGTATGGTCCTATGAGCGGCCGTTAGCGCTTCCATATCGAACAGCTCACCATTCGCTGCTTGTTTTCCGTGGAACTGTTCACCGTACCATGAAGCAACTCCGCGATCCTTGATCCCGACATCGAGTTGCATATCCCCCTTGGGAATCCAGGAGCATGCCCCCAAGGAGAGGCACAAGATTATTGCGCAATGTGCATACGATGAGCGCCGACTATTATGATGTGTGTCTATGTACATGCTGTGTGCCGCCTCCCTCTGCTGCCATCGACCATTCGTCCGATACGTCGATATCAGCGTACGAAAGGCATAGGACTTCAACAATACCGACTGGAGTACCCGCACCCCCCACCTCCGTATGGAGGTCACCGATCCCGTTATCAAGGGTGAAAACTCACGCAATGGTATGAAGCAGGCTGCGGCGCACTCTATATAAAGGAGCAACACGCCTAAATCAACACCTTGCGAGTCGAACCGACGACGTTAGAAGGTATGAGGATCGTCGACGAGTGCCGAGCGACGAACGTTCACGTCCAAATTGCCGTGCCTCTACGCCGCCATGTTACCCCATTACATCTGATCCCTGTGGCCGTATTGACTGCCTCCGACGGAGTGAGTAAGATCCCTGAGGTAAACGAAATGCTATCGTATTCGAGAGCGGAACCGCTCCATTCTCCACAGTTGCTCACACCGATATCGTATCCGTGATCGACGTTCAGAACATTACCAAACGGTACGGCCATCATACGGCTATTGATCGCGTCACCTTCTCCGTGGCCAAGGGTGAAGTCTTGGCCTTCCTTGGTCCCAACGGCGCGGGCAAAACGACGACCATGCGGATCCTGACCTGTTTCATGCCGGCGACGGAAGGCAGTGCGAAAGTGGCCGGCTATGACTGCACCGATCAGCCGCTGGAGGTCAAACGGCAGATCGGATACCTGCCGGAAACTCCGCCGGTCTATCAAGAACTGACGGTCACCGAATATCTAACTTTCGTCGGACGACTTCGCGGGATAACAGGACCTAAGCTGACTTCAGCGCTCGATCAATCAGTTGGACGGCTTGAGTTGGGCTCCGTGCGTCACCGGCTGATCGGCAACCTCTCCCGCGGGTATCGTCAGCGTGTAGGACTGGCACAAGCGCTGCTGCACGATCCCCCGGTGCTGATCCTCGACGAACCGACGGTCGGTCTCGATCCCAAGCAGATCATTGAAATCCGGGAACTCATCAAGAGCCTGACCGGCTCGCACTCTGTCATTCTCAGCACTCATATCCTTCCGGAAGCGACGGCAGTCTGCCAACGAGTGGTCATCATCAACAAGGGACGGATCGTCGCGGAGGATACCCCCGAACAATTGTCGGCGCGGCTGCGTCAATCGGAGAAAATCTCGATTACCCTCAGGACATGCCCGACGGACTGCGAGATGAGGCTCCGCACAATCCCCGGGATCTTGAATGTTCTTCCCGGGCAGGCGGGGGGGACCCTCCTTATCGAGTGCGAACTGGGCCACGATCTGCGAGACGAGATTGCACGTGTGGCGGTCTCAAATCAGTGGGGATTGCTCGAACTCCGCACGGTGTCGATGACGTTGGAAGACGTCTTCCTCCAGCTCACGCGCCACGAGGGCCATCTCTCAGAGCCGACAGAGGCCATGGTCAGCGTAACCTCTGCTGAAAGGACGGACGGGTAGGGATCTCATGACCCCGGTGCAGGCTGTCATTGCCAAGGAACTGCGAGGCTATTTCGTATCCCCCATTGTCTACGTGGTGGGTGCCGTCTTTTTACTGATCTTCGGACTGCTCTCATACCTCTATGTCGGATTTGCCGGTGCGCAAGCCATCCAACTGATGCAGATGCAGGGGGGGATGGCCCAGATCAACTTAAATGATCTGGTCTTCCGGAATCTCTTCGCCAGCATGCGTATCGTCCTCCTGCTCATCCTGCCCATCCTAACCATGCGTTTGTTCGCGGAGGAGCGCAAGCTGCGGACGTTTGAGTTCCTGATGACGTCGCCCATCAGGATCAACGAAATTGTCATCGCCAAGTTCGTCAGTGTCTTGCTGGTTTATTTGGGCCTCTTGGGCCTGACCGTACTGGTGCCGACCGTGCTAATGCTGTTCAGCGATTTTGATTGGAACCCCATCTGGACCGGCTATCTGGGGATGGCGCTGTTGGGAGCCCTCTTTCTTTCCGTAGGAGTGTTTGCATCGGCGTTGACGGAGAACCAGATCGTCGCCGCCTTTGTCAGCTTCGGCATGCTGCTGACTATGTGGTTGATCTCCGGGTTAGGCAGCCTCTTCGGCGACACTCCCGCAGGCCGCATCATCTCGTATGTCTCCTTCATGGAGCACTATGAACGTCTGGTACGGGGACTGATCGACACAGGGGATCTCGTGTACTTCGGAAGCGGACTGGCGCTCATGCTCTTCCTCACACATCGGGTCGTGGAATCGACACGCTGGAAATGAATCTGAAATCCCTTCCTCTTGGCCTGCTCGGAGTTGTCCTCGGTCTCGGGGGCATGATTGCGTACAGCCTTCGACCCTACTGGCTATGGACCATTACGATCGCGGAAGGCTTGGCGCTGGTCTGCTTGATGCTGTTCTTTGTCCTGCACTTCGAAACGGTCAAAGCCTTTTCCAGCCGGCGATCGACCAAGATGGGGCTGAACAGCTTGCTCATGATCGTGCTCTTTTCGGGCATTCTGGTCATCGTGAACTTTTTAGCGTCTCGACATTCAATACGTTGGGACCTCTCGGAGAGCCAAAATTTTACGCTCGCACCGCAAACCCATCGAGTCCTTCGAACCCTGCCACACGACGTAAGGATTACCGTCTTCACGAGAGAAAAAGATCCAGGCTATCAAGCCTATAAAGAACGGCTCGAGAGTTATCGACAGGCATCCACGAAGCTCACCGTAGAGTTCATCGATCCGGAGAAACAGCCGAAGATCGCTCAAAACTACGGAATCCTCCGAACCGATACGGCAATTTTTGAGAGCAACGGCCAGACGATCCGCGTCACCTCACCGTCGGAGGTGGAGTTGACCGGCGCCCTGCTTCGGATATCCAAGGACGCCAAGAAACGCATCGTCTTTGTCGAAGGGCACAGCGAGCTGAGCGTCGAGGATAAAGACCGCAACGGCCTCTCCCTTGCGAAGGAAGCCTTGACTCGCCAAGGCTATGAAATCGGCACCATGTCGCTTCTGAAAGAATCGTCCGTACCGGACAACACGTCGGTACTGGTCTTGGCAGGCCCACGCCGCTCCGTGATGAAAGATGAGCGGGACCGTATTCATGCCTATGTCGAGAAGGGCGGTCACCTTCTGGTCCTGGCGGATCCCGATACTCAGACCGATTTGGAAGCATTGCTCGCCCATTGGGGGCTCGGCTTGGGCCCAGGGGTCTTGGTGGATTTGCAGGATCGATTGGCCCAGGGAGACCTTACCGCGCTGTTGGTCAGAACATTTACCGAGCATGAGATCACACAAGACCTCACCGCTGCCGTTCTGTTGCCGCTGTCTCGGCACGTGACGTTCAATGAACTGGTCGGGAAAGACTGGGACTTCGTGCCACTGGCCCGAACCTCACCAAACAGTTGGGCCGAAACAAACATGCAGGGTCGAGTCGTGAGCCTGAACGAAAAGGAAGACGTGAAGGGACCGCTGCCCATGGCCGCAGCGCTGGCGCCTAAGAAGGCTCCGGAAGAAGGAAAACCTCGTCCGGCTATCGTGGTCATCGGCAACTCCACATTTGTGTCCAACGCGTTTTTCAATTTCCCCGGCAATAGCGACTTTTTCCTCCATACGACGGGGTGGCTGGCCGAGGAACGAGACTTGGTTTCCATTGCGCCAAAAGAGCCCGCGTTGCGACCCTTCACGCCTAACCCCACCCAGGAACGCGCGCTGATTTACATTCAAGTCGTGTTCCTTCCGCTCATGACGTTTCTTACCGGCATCATCGTGTGGAGAAAACGCCGCCGCCTCTAGTCTATGACGCGCTACTGGCCCACACTTCTGATGGTGGTCATTCTCGCTGGCCTGGGCGGCTATCTCTATGTCGTGGAATTTCCAGCCAAGCAGCGAGAAGAGAAACAGGAAAGCGAGCAGAAACAACTCCTGCTTTTCCCGGAAACTGCGATCACCGGACTCTCCATCACCACCGCTCAGGGACCTATCGAATTCAAGCTGGCGGAATCCGGCAAATGGACCATCGTGGCGCCCCTTCAGACGGATGCGGATAATCGCGAGGTGCAGGCGCTCATTCGGGCTCTGGTGACGGGAGCCGTGAACAGAACGGTTGAAGAGCAAGCCACCACGCTCGCGCCATTTGGACTTGAACAGCCGGTCGCCACCCTGACCATAACGGCCGGAACACAACAAGAGACGATTTTGATCGGTGACAGTGGCCCCCTGTCGAATACCCTCTATGTGCTTCGTGTATCGGACCGTCGTGTACTCCTCACGAACCTGGCGCCGAAAGACTTCATCAATAAATCGTTGATGACGTTCCGCCGGAAAGAGCTGCTGAGATTCGTACAAAACGACATCGAGCGGGTTCGCCTCACCTATCCGACGACCGAAATCGTGATCTACAATATGGCCAAGGACAAGCCCAAGCCGTCGTGGAAGATCCGTTATCCGATCGAAGCTGAAGCCGACCAAAATGAAGTTCGATCATTGATGTTTCGATTGGAAGACCTGAAGGCGCTCGGTCTCATCGATCCCGGGCCCGAACGAGACGCAATTGCCAAGACCCTGGCCACGCCAAAAGTGAAGATTACACTGCATACCGCGGCCGGCGACCAATCAGTCCGGCTCTATCAACCCGACCCGCAAAGTGGCGAGGCCATTGCGGAAACGACGGCTGATGCACCGCTTTATTACATCAACCCGGCACTGCTCAAGGACCTGACCAAGGAACTCTTCAATCTCCAGGATAAACGACTTCTCGGCCTCGACTACACGGATATCGCGATGTTGTCGGTCAAGACCAGAGATCGGCACTACGTCTTAATTAACCAAACTGGGGAATGGGTGCTTGAAGACCAACCTGCGGATAAAGTCAGCCAAGAAGCGGCGGATCTCTTTGTCAGTCGAGTCGCGAATCTTCCGGCCGAGGAGCGCGTCATGAAGCAGTCGGCGCCGCTGGCCCCGTATGGGTTATTGGCACCCAGTGCGGAATTTGTTGCGACCGGCAAAGACGGGAAGACTGTCGGGAAACTGACTCTAGGGAACCATGCAGGCAATCTCCTCTATGCCACCGGCCAACGTCTGCAGGGTGTCTTTCAAGTTCGTCCAGATCTCCTCACTCAGATTCCGCTCAAGACCGACCTCCTCGCCAAACCACAGAGTACGCAAGAAACCGGACATTGATGGCCTCGTGGTCAACGGTGTCCGATATTCTTGTGACTCCCGGAACCTCCCGGGTTCTGGCTCCGACCTCATAATTTCATCCTCAGTCCTTTACATCACACATTCTGGCAAACCATTACCTATGTAGGGCTAGACCGATTTCAGACCCTCTCGTAGTATCCAGTTCTACCCTGTGGATTCACAGGAATTTGGATAGCCCCATTCCTTCATTCTGACAAGCGAAAATAGGTGGCTCTCTTATGAAACGGACCCTCACTGCCATAGGCCAATATCTAGCGGCTACCCTGCTCGTCGCCCTTTGCTTGAGTGCTTTTGGCTGTTCGGACAAAGCCTCGGTTTCCGATGAACCTGCGGTACCACTCTCGAGCTTGGGGATTACCCCTGGAAGACTCCAGCCGGCATTTGCAAGCAATGTCACAGATTATACGGTCAGAGTGTTAACGTCTGCTGCCACTGTGACTGTGACGGCCAATCCTAAGGATAGAAATGCAACGATGACGATCAATGGGAACATAACAAGTGCTGGGCAGGGGCGCATCGTGACACTTGGCCCCCCAGGATCGACCACGACCATCAGCATCGATTTGACCACACAAACCGGTAGCGAGAGTGTCTACAGCATCACGGTCATTAGACCCTTATCGAGCGACAACAATCTGTCGGCCTTGAGTGTGACATCAGGCCCTTTGTCTCCAGCCTTTGATCCAGCTAGGTTGAGCTACACGATGGATGTGGCCACCGCCGTGACCCAAGTAACCGTCTCCGCTACGAAGTCCGATCCTGTTGGTGTGATGTCTGGTTCGGTCACTGCCGGAGCGGGAGTCGCAACCGGACAAGCGACCATCCAGCTCGATGGGCCTGGAACCAGCAAGCAGGTATCGATCATCGTGACGGCCGCGAATGGTGCCGCAAGGACCTATACCATCACCGTCAACCGTCTCTCCGGCGATAACAATCTGTCGGACTTGACGGTCACATCAGGCGCCTTGGTTCCAAATTTTGCTCCGGCGACGTTGAACTACTCGGTGGATGTGGCCACCAATGTCACAGCGGTGACCGTCACGGCAACCAAGTCCGATCCGAACGC
>JACXTT010005881.1_pt1 | contig 17708 bp, 18 predicted proteins | sample 9270951 | NCBI WGS metagenome assembly JACXTT01 (sample SAMN15532306, study PRJNA645909) | rock metagenome | isolation source: weathered quartz diorite | place: Puerto Rico | collected 2017-06-21 | reverse complement strand
CCGTTCGGGCCGAATTCGATCAGCATGGATGGCTGCTTCTCTTTCAGGATCAGGACATGGCCATTTTTCATGAGTATCATTCCCTCGCCGCGTGAGTTGGGCTGCTCTTCCCAAACGTGGTCGAGGCGCTTTATGCCGGAAACATCGAGTTTAAAAGTTCCGAGCTCCTTCTGCAGGCTGAGGTCAAGGCAAGAGACCTCACCGCGGGTTTCGCTCAACATACATATCGTGTCGCGGCTATCGGTCGCGATAGCCTCCCACTGAGAGGCATTTCCGGCGTGTTTACCCAGAACCGGAGCGACATCATTCACGCGCATGCTGGCATCTCCGGATGATCTGTCGATGCGGAGGCTCGCGACATCGTAGCCTGCGTCTCCGATGGCAAAGAGATTGATACTGGTCGTACCGGCTACTCGACCTGTCTCCTCTACGGTACCTACGGAACGCACAATGGCAAGCCCCGACAGTTCGGCGATGGGGACGTTATAGCGGCCTGTAATGGCCAGTTTCCCTCGCACCTCCCTGGTTTCGCCAGGCTCGTCCAACCCAGAAAATGCGGTGTTCCCCGCGCTACCCAGAATCCAGAAACAGACTGCCAGGGCGAGCCTGGGGATTAGGGTATGTGCCATGGTCGAAGATGGAATTGGGGGAAATCTGGACAAGGCGTGGAAATTGTAAAGACCCGGAATTTACTCAGGGTATTGATGAAGCAGTCCCCCTCGAAGACATGGTCACTGAGGTCAGCCAAGTCAATGAGCATTGTCAATGCCGAATTGTACTTTAGTCCAATTGGAAATGCCTGAGAAGCACGTAAGATGCAACTGGGGAAAATTAACAATGTTTCCTCAGTGTACTTGGCGCCTCAGCCCGGCAGCAGTGATCCTGCTCCGGGCTTTTCCTGTGCTCGCAAAGCTAACCCAGATAATCTATTAGGCGGCTCCCCGAGTTCACCACGAGTGACGAGTGCTGGCGTCCTAATGGATTATCTGGGTTTATTCCAGCCGGGCACTCATTGTAATCTCGGCGTTTAACAGCTTGGATACCGGGCATCCGGATTTGGCTTTATTAGCGATTTCTTCGAACTTCGCTTTGTCGGCGCCGGGTACTTTTGCCGCAACGTTCAGATGGCTGCGGGTGATTTTGAATCCGTCCCCAACCTTGTCGAGTGTGACTTCGGCATGCGTTTCGATCGACTCTGGTGTCAGGCCGGCTTCCCCCAGCATCAATGAAAGCGCCATGGAGAAGCACGCAGCGTGCGCAGCGGCGATCAGCTCTTCCGGGTTTGTGCCCTTGCCACTTTCGAATCTGGACTTGAAGCCATACGGTGCTTCATCAAGCACGCCAGTCTCGGTGGAAATAGTGCCACTGCCGTCTTTAATACCGCCCTTCCAGGCTGCCCATCCTTTCTTTGTGATCATGATCCACTCCTTTTTTTGTGAGAAAAGCATGCTACCCCGTGATTATCAAGATTGATCCCAAAAATCTAATAAATTGCGTCTGTTATTATGGGCGGTCTGTGCGGCTCGCCACAGATTCCCTGCAAATGCGCCGCGGCCTAACCTGTACTAAGCCCTAACGGGAATCGGAATCAGGGTGTACGTTCCATAATATTGCGACACCAATGATGGCCGATAAAATCGAGCCTATGAAAATTGCGATTTTGACTGCGGCGAAATCGGATTCTGCGGCAAACGCCTGGCCGGCTATGAAAAGCGACATGGTGAAGCCGATCCCGGCCAAAGCCCCAGCCCCTGCCAATTGGCGCCAGGAATATCCATACGGCTTGGCCGCGATATCCAACCAGACCGCGGCAGCGGTCGCGGTAATGAACCCGAGCGGTTTGCCAATCACCATGGCAACAGCGGTACCAACGATTAGGGGAGCGTGCCCGCTGAATACACTGGTGCTCATTTCCACTCCAGCATTACCCAGAGCAAACAATGGCAATACAACGTAGCTGGATCTCGGCGCCACCTGCCGCAGCATGCGGTCGGCAGGTGATTCCAGCCGGTCATGGATGGCGTCCAGTGCCTCCAGGGCAGGCTCGGATGGCCCGTAACGCAGGATTTCGTGGCCGCGCCGTGTTTCAGCTATGAGTATCGCGTCGGCTTGCATCATCAGCGCTCGAAGATTAGGCGGTGGGCGCGTTGGAATGAAGAGAGCGAGGATGATTCCCGACAGTGTCGCGTGTATTCCACTGGCATAGATGCAGACCCACAGGCCCATTCCCAGGAATAGATAAGGAGATACACGGTATACGCCGCCTTTGTTAAGCAGCGCCAGCAAACCGATGGTCACGGCGGCGCCGATGAGATAAATGGTGTGAAGTTCGCCCGAATAGAACATTGCCACGACCACGATGGCGCCAATGTCATCCACAATGGCGGCCGCGGTCAGGAAAACACGAAGCTCGATTGGCACCCGTCTGCCCATCACGGCAATGAGTGCAATCGCGAAGGCGGTATCGGTCGCCATGGGGACACCCCAGCCTTGCGACCAAGCGCCTCCGCTCCCTGCTTCAGATGCGTCAGGCACCAGTATCAGATACAGTAGGGCAGGCACCACCATGCCGCCGATGGCTGCGGCAATTGGCAGCATTGCGGCCTGCCGGTTGGAGAGATGGCCAACCGTAAATTCCCGCTTGATTTCCAAACCGACAACCAGGAAAAATATTACCAGCAGTCCGTCGTTGATCCAATGCCGCAGTGAGAGATTGAACTCGGTACCTGCGAAACGAAGCCCGAAATGCAATTCCCAGAAGTCGTTGAAATCTGCCCCAAACGGTAAATTGCTCAGGATCACTGCTGCCCCGGTAGTCAGCAACAGCAGGATGCCGGTCGATGGCGCCCATTTGGCAAAGTCCAGCGCAGCCGCGTGAACCACATGACCTAGAGAACCGAGCATTGCTTCCGAAAGGGAGCCGGCATCCCAGGGGCCGTCATAGCGGCGGTCATTAATGAAAAATGTTGGCGTGATGATGACGCCGCTCGCAGCCGCGCTTTCGATGTCCGCATCGACTCGCGCTTTTGCCTGCAAGACAAGATCATCCCGTCCGGTTGTTTGCTCATCATCAAGATTAGCGGCGATAGCATACAGGTCATCCCCGGTCAGCTTGTCCGACCGGGCCATCAATGAGATATGCATGTTCCAGAAGCGCGCCGGGTCACTGGGCGACTCCACCAGTTCGGCCGCCTGGCGGGCGATAGCGTTCCCCGTCAGGGGGCAATGGCGAAAGACGTAGCGCAGGCGGTTACCGAATCGGCTGCGCATTTGGGCAATGCGGTCGTGAGCCAGGCTAGACGCAGGATCCGCGTAGCTGCCATACTCGACAAGGGTAATCTCAGCGTCCGAAGGTCCCAGTATGTGGTCATATGACTCGTCGACAGGCCGATCGAGCCGATTGGGCGGAGTCTCGAATGTCATCTCAGAGAACGAGCGCGGGATTTATCTGCCGCTCGCTTTCGCTGCTCGTTATTACGTGAAGACGGCGGGATCCGGGCCCTTGCATTGCGCGCGTCAACCACGCACGGATAAAACGTCAATAAATCAATGAGCCGCCTGGTAGCCCCACGGTCAACGGGGATGCAAACTCACGGTTCTCGAGCCGGTCAATTGCCCGCGATAAAGCATCCCGGAGTTCGCGAGCCTGCTCCGCCTGCATGATATATGGCCTTCCTGGGTCAGCCTCAGCCAATTTCTGCTGCTCATGAGACAAGAATGGAAAGCGCACGGAAAGAAGACCTTCGGTCGGCTCGGCTTTTATTTCCCATCCAGTAATCGGAAATTGAAAAAGATCGTCATCCATAAGAACTCCCAGGAATTCCTGTTATAAAAAATTAAGTTTAGCAAATGATCTCAGATTGCTTCGTTGCCTAGCGCACATACGGAAGAGGAATGCAATGTTAAGTATCATTCTGAGGAATCCACACCCTGACAATGAGGAGCCGCCATGATTGTCATTACTGCCGCCAGCGGGAAGCTGGGCCGAGCTGTCGCCGATGAATTGAGCACGCGCGTTCCCGTTTCCGAGATAAGGCTCGCCGCACGCACGCCTGCCAAACTCGAGGCGTGGAAAAACCGGGGCATAAGTGTCATACGCGCCGATTATGATGATCCGGCCAGCCTCAACGCTGCCTTCTCAGGAGCGGAAGCCATTCTTCTGATTTCCAGCGATGGACCGAACGACGTGCGTATCCGTCATCACAGGAATGGCATCGATGCAGCCAAACGCACGGGGGTGAGGCACATCGTATACACCAGCTTCGTGAACCCATCTCGGCAGAGCAAGTTTATCTGGGCTATTCCACATGCCGAAACCGAACCTTATCTCGAAGCATCTGGCATTCCGTATACGATCCTGCGCGACAATCAATACGCCTCGAATCTGGATGGCCTGATTACCCAGGCCAGGGAGACCGGTACATTTGCACTTCCGGGTGCGACGGGCAAGGTGGCCTATGTGACTCATTCGGATATCGCAGCTTCCGCTGCCGCTGTCCTAACCCAGCGGGGGCATGAATACAAAATATACGAGCTTACCGGCCCCGAGGCGCTGGATGGCTTCCAGATCGCGGCTATTATTTCGGAAGCGGCGGGCAGCCAGATCAGGACGGTTGATCTGGCGCCGGAAATCGCCGCTGCGAATCTACGGTCGGCGGGATTGCCGGAGTTCGCCGTCGAGGGCATTGTGAGCATGTATGCCGCCGCGCAAGCGGGCGAATATGCAACGGTGACGCATGATGTCAAGCTTCTTTCAGGCTGCCCCGCCATGCCCATCCGTGCGCATGTCAAGGCCGTCGTCAGACGGGAACCTGAAAAAACGCCTGGATAGAGGTACCTGAAAAAGATATTTAGTGGAGGCTGGCCATGCCGGTACGAGAAATTGACAGGATGGAAGGTACGGCAGAATGGAAGATACTTAAGTGGGAGTTCATCCGATGAAGGCATTCCAGCTCAGGGATACCAATGGCATAAGCGGGTTGATCCTGCGCACTGATCTCGAACAACCTCAACCGGAACCCAACGAGGTGCTGATCCGTGTGCGTGCCGCCTCATTGAATTTCCGGGATTTCATGGTTGCGCATGGTCAGTATCCGGCAGGGGTGAAGTCATGCGTCATTCCACTCTCGGACGGCGCAGGCGACGTGGCTGCCATTGGGAAAAATGTAAAAACGGTCAGGGTCGGCGATCGCATTGCGGGCTCCGTCTTTCCGGATTGGGTTTCCGGTCCTTTGACGGAAGAGATTTTTCAGCGATCCCTGGGAGGACCGATCGATGGCATGCTTGCCGAATATGTGACGCTTCCTGAATCGGCGGCGATACCGTATCCCTCCTCCCTGAGTTACGAGGAAGCGGCTTGCCTGCCCAATGCCGGGGTGACCGCATGGCATGCACTAGTGGAGGCAGGACAGATCAAGGCGGGCCAGACAGTACTCCTGCTGGGCACCGGCGGCGTAAGCCTATTTGCCTTGCAGTTCGCCAAGATGCATAGCGCGACCGTCATTCAGACGTCGAGCACGGATGAGAAGCTGGACCGGGCGAAAGCCATGGGAGCCGATTACCTCATCAATTATCAGACAACGAAGGATTGGAGCACGGAAGTGCTGAATCTGACGGGTGGACGTGGTGTTGACCTCGTGGTGGAAGTGGGCGGCGCCCACACACTGGAGCACTCGCTCAAGGCGGTACGATTCGGAGGAATCATCACATTGATCGGGCTGGTTTCCGGTTTTGGAAAGATCGATCCCCTGCCGCTCATGAAGCGCTCCACACGCCTGCTCGGCATCAATGTCGGGTCCGCCGACATGTTTCGCGCGATGAACCGCGCCATTGTTGCGTCCCATTTGCGCCCGGTAATTTCCCGCGTGTTTCCTTTCGAGCACGCCACCTACGCGTATCACCATCAACAAGCGGGCCATTTCGGCAAGACAGTTATTACCATCTGATCGCCGCTGATTGACCTTGACGCTTGGCGGTTCCTCAAATATTGAGCAGTAGTATTGAGCAGTAGTTTCGTTTCCGCGCAGCCAACACAGCTGTGGAGTTGTACTTTCAGTACAGTAGCCAAAACATTCTCAGCTTGTAACGATATAGCTGGGTCAGCTACTTTTTCTACACTATGGTTGCGAACCGCCATCCACCGGTAATTGATCCAGGATTTCCTCAGTCTGCTCGCTACCCGCCCAATCAAGTCCCGTTTTACCACCACACCGCACGCAAACTTTGCGTACAATGCCGGACAGTTCAGTATCAGCGATACAAGTGCGAGGGAAGGGCGGGATAGGGATAAACGCCACAGGAGATGGCGAAACGGCCAAGTTTATCCTTGGTATAGGGTACCGGATGCTACGGCTGGTCGCATTGAACAGACGGCAAGATTCTTCAATTCCAGGATATGCCGGGCTAAATTTATAGATAAGTTGGCGACCGATGATTTTCAGCTCTCCGAAGTTCATCCTGGTATTTTTACCGGTGGCGTTCTTCGGCTACTTTTTCCTGAATCGACTTCGATTTGTCATCGTGGGCAAGGGGTGGCTGATAGCTCTGAGCCTCTTTTTCTATGCCTATTGGAACATTGCTTTCCTGCCGCTCCTCGTAGGCTCGATACTGTTCAATTTTGTTGTCGGCACGGTTCTTGCCCCGGATCCGGCAGCGAGGCCCCAGTGGTTTTCCCGCCGGTTGCTTTTGGCCGCCGGTATCGCCGCAAATCTGGCTTTGCTTGGATATTTCAAGTACGCGGACTTCCTGATAGACAACATCAACACAGCTTTTAATGCCGGCTTTATTTCGCCTCAGCTACTGCTGCCATTAGGCATCAGCTTCTTCACATTCACGCAGATCGCCTACCTGGTGGATAGTTACCGGGGGGAGGCGAAGGAATACGATTTCCTCAACTATGCGCTTTTTGTCACGTTCTTTCCTCATCTGATAGCAGGTCCGATTTTGCATCATCGGGAGATGATGTCGCAGTTCAAATCGCGCTGGACCCTGGTCGTGCGCTATCGGAATATCGCACTTGGCCTGTTCATTTTCAGCATCGGTTTGTTCAAGAAGGTGGTCATTGCGGACACCTTCGCGGTTTGGGCAAATGCCGGGTTCGATGACGGAACGACCCTGGATTTTTTTAGCGCCTGGGCAACCAGCCTCTCCTACACATTTCAGCTCTATTTCGATTTCAGCGGCTATTGCGACATGGCGATCGGGGCGGCGCTGCTGTTCAATATCTGGCTTCCCATAAATTTCAACTCGCCCTACCAGGCACTGGATATACAGGATTTCTGGCGGAGATGGCATATGACCCTCAGCCGTTATCTGCGCGATTACCTCTACATCCCGTTAGGCGGCAATCGTTGCTCCACTCCGCGCGTTTACTTGAATCTTATGGCAACCTTCATACTGGGTGGACTCTGGCACGGTGCAAGCTGGATGTTTGTCATGTGGGGCGCGCTTCATGGCGGCGCACTCGTCATTCACCGAGTGTGGAGGGGATTCGGCCTGTGCATGCCCAAGGCAATGGCGTGGCTGCTGACATTCAACTTCATCAACATCACCTGGGTTTTCTTTCGAGCCAATACTCCCGAGGATGCCCTTCGGATCATCCGCGGCATGGCGGACGCCGGCTCAGTCATCAATCTGCCGGTATTGAATGTACCGACCGACAGTCTGGTGTGGGGCGGATGGTTCTCGGATTATCTCTTGAAATGGTTGCCTGCCGGTCTCGCGGCGAACGTACTCTGTTTTGGCGCCATTCTGCTCACGTTGGGGATCATCAGCCGGAAGAATTCGTTCGAGTTGATGGTTGACGGTCACGGTACCGCAAAACTGTCGGGTGCGCTTGTGTTGTTCTGTGTTGCGATGTATTTCACGATCGGAACAACGAGTTCAGTATTCCTTTACTTCAATTTCTAGGAGCCTGCAGGCTCCCGGGCGCGCTGGCATGAAAAAACGGGTTATCAGCTTCGTTTGCGTGGCCCTGCTTGCACTGACGATTGTTCCCCTGATCAACCTGATCAGGGGAGATGGACAAGGCAAAGAGGGGCAGGAATGGTGGAGGCAATCTGTGCTCTACAACTTCGACTTTGCGTCGACTGCCCTGAGCCGTTTTTTTTATCCTCATGGAATTTCCACCAATCCAGACCAGGTGTTCATTGGAAAAGCCGATTGGCTCTACCTTGGTGAGCAGTACGACAAAACGATCACTCACGGACGTTACGGGCCAACTGTTGGGGATGTCGAGATCTCCAGGATAATCGGGCGCGCGACCAGATCGTGGGATCAGTGGTTGAGTCTCAATGGCGTTAGCATATATCGGGTCATGCTAAGCCCCGACAAAGGAACGATTTATCCGGAGTTCCTCCCAGACTGGGCGCAGCCTGCCCCGGAATCGGCGACGGATACGTTATTGGCTAATGTCAGCCAGGGGCTCTATTTTGACACCCGAGCCGCCCTGAAAACGGCAAAGTCCCAGTTCGCGGAGTCGCTTTACTACAAAACGGATACTCATTGGAATAGTCTCGGAGCCTGGGTGGCATTTCGGGCTTTCGAGATGGAAATTGCGCTCTCTGAGCCGGGGTTACGCCTGCTTTCCGATGAGCACGTGCATATTTCGAAGGTCGACGAGCGCCGGGGAGGCGACCTCGCGAAATTCCTGAGATTGAAGGAAACATTGCGTGATAGCGAAGTCGTCGTCGATATCAACATTGAGCAGCCTATCGAAACCGAGCAGTATGATTTCGAAACGGGCAGCCTCCTGTTATCTGGCGGAAACCCTCGAATTCATACAGCGCAGCGACCATTGCTGGTAAAGTCGAAGCATGCCCTGAATCAAAAGAGAGTTTTATGGTTGCGTGATTCTTTCGGCACAGCGATGGCGCCTTTCATGGCCGCCGCATTTACCGAAACGCTGCAACTCCATTATGACAGGGCAGACCCAAAGCTTTTCGCCCGGCTGGTGGATACTTTCAAGCCTGATTACGTTTTTGTAACGGTGGTCGAACGATTAGCCAGAAGAAAGAGTTTCAGAAGCAATCCTCCACCCATATTGTTTTCGGGAAAGCCGGAAATTTTCACTGCGGCAAGTCAGTGATGCCGAATGGGCAACCGATCCGCTCTATTCGTTAATCTCTTTCCATTTCGCCGCGGCAAGGCAAACTGTTTCCCGCAGGGTCGGTCCGCTGGTTTTGATCTCGTCGCAGTACAAGGTAAAGCCGCCACTGTAGTGCTGGGTGGGGTGGCTATAAACAGCCCGGTCGCAGTATTCGCCGAGCCAATCCACGATTTCAGCATCTGACAGGTTAAGGGGAGCCGGGCGGCGTTCGATCCATAATTCTTTCCAGTTTGTCCGCCGTCCGGCCCCGTTTCCCATGTTTACGCCCGTTCCTTTGAGTTTTATTACCCTGACCCTTTCAAATCGGGTCGAATCCCGCGCCAGGCACAGCCTGGGCATTTCTTTGCGCCTTTCCCTTTCCTAACCGCTTGTCTTTCCACGCCACTGGGGGCTTACTGGATCGAGGCTCTGCCGGATTGGGCTACGCATCTGTTTCGCGGTCTTGCAGCGATCTGACGCGGTGTTCTGCGGCATTGAGGACATATTACAAGTAATTCTTGTAATAATCAAGGAAAAATACTTGTTATTGGAAAATAACTTGTAATTCGCTCGGCAATAAGAGATTTCACGGTCGAGCAAAGCGACCAATGAATGAGGAGGGTGGCCGCAAGTGGAAGGGAAGGGTGGATTGATTTCCACTTGCGCGGGAAAGATGATGCCTTCGTTCGATGCCGAGCTCTGATGGCTGATTCAAAGGCTTGCCGCTTGCCGCGAGAGCAGCTTTCGGCGCTATCTGACCGGGACGCGTATGAAGGGAGTGACGTTGGGATCGCGCTCATGCGTCCGGCCGGGGCCATACTCGACCACGCGCCCGTCTTTCAGGATGACCGAATAATCGACAAGATCCTGGATGGCGCCCGCAAAATATGACCAAGCGCTGGTGCGTCGTTCGATGTAGAGCAGCACTTCGTAATCCCCGCTGCGCTGATAGCCATCAGGGTTGCCCGCGGCATTTATAACTTCCGCTTTTGTCATGCCTTCATGAAGGCCGTTCATTTTTCCACCTATGACGCATGCGGAAAGGACGATAGTGCTGAGCAGGGCGAGTACGGCCGATTTCATAATTTGCTCCAAAAATACGATATCGAACTGTACTATAGCTTAGTGGAGGGGTAACGGCATGGCATTCCGTTAAAAGGGACTAACTTTCCAGTTCCTTGATGAGCAGCGCCACTTCCGCCACTTCCCCCAGGACTTCCTTTACCGCACGTTCAAGGGGATACTTGCGCGCTTCAATTTCACGCAGATGTTCGGGGAACTGAGAGATATATTGCTCCTGCATTGCGCGGGCTTTCTCCGAGACATGAAAAGCGAACAGCATTTCCATGGCGTCATAGGGCGCAGAGCTCATCGCGCTTCCCATGGTGCCCTCCGTCCCGTCTGGGCGCGAGTCCCACTGGCGTTGATTGCGCCATCGTTGCGGTACGATCCCTCATCAACACCGTGATAGTTGCCGAACGTCATGCAGCCTCCTGAAGCTCATCTGAGCTTACGCTTTACTCTTGATTGATGCGTCCCAAGTACTCCTTCATGCGTTGCGTAAAGCATTTATCGAATATATTTTCTAGACTGCCCGGTTACTGGCGCTTTATTACGGAGGCTCAATTGCAAGGGCCGGTTGTCCAGCCGGGTTTGCAATAATTCTAGAGTTTGTAATTCTAGATTCTGCCGCGCCTGTCGAGTTTACGGCGGTCGGGCTGGTGCCTGAGAAACCGCCGTCTATCTGCCGATTGTCGCCTTTCCTCGCGCCTTCGTTCTGCCCCCGGACAGCCTACGCGGAGGAAATGCGGGAGGCGGGTGAGGAGCCAGATCCGGGGTAGGCAGGGGTTTCAGGTCTATCGCGGGCGCCTCTCCAGCGCGCCCTTCGCCAATAAGCGCCTTGCTTATTGTCACCAGACGGGCGGCATCTTCCGAAGACATGCGCCGCATTACATCAATAACCTGATTGATGAGCGGATCATTAGTCGCAAGAGGTTTAGCAGGCAGAATCGCCGGAGCCGCTCCCCTGGATTCCGAACTCATGGGGTCGCTCGCTTCGGCCTCGTCGAATTTCCTTCCCGGCTCCGCCGGAAGTGTGCCGAAAAGCATTAGTGCGGGCGGCAGCTTAAGTACTTCTGCTATTTTGTTCAACCTTTTTCCGCGAGGCTGGGTCGCACCTGACTCCCACTGCTGAACAGCCTGGGGGGAAACGCCAACCAGTTCGGCCAACTGTGATTGGTTCAGGTTAAGTTTTTCGCGGGCTTCGCGGATGATTTTCGCAACGTTCATGCATCCATAATACAAGTATTGCTTGCGATTTGCTTACAAGAATTACTTGACTGTACAAGTAATTCTTGTAATAATACTTGTATTGGAGGCCAAGAACCCCAAAAAAGTTTCAACGCATTGGCGTAAACGCGAATTTAACCTCGCCGATGCAGGAGTTTCTGCCGAAACAGACGGAGCCATCTTGAATTATTACGAACGATATTGCGGTGATTATCACCGTCACACCGCACACCCCTTTCTCTAGCCGGGTATGGCGCATACACAATGTTGCTGGATACATATTTTGGCGTGGAAAGGCCGCTGCCCAGCAATTTTTCTCCGCCACTACAGGGTTTGCAGGGCGATGACACGGTTGGAGCAACAGACCGTGAAGGTGGTTGCCATGAACAGGGTAACAAGTAAGGTGAATGATGATGTGAATAAGACGGAAATGCAAAAACGTATTTAAGTTTTATCAGTAAAAAACCTGAAAATTCGCTATTAATGATAATGAAGGAGTATGACAGATGGAATTCAGCAATCCCGAGCACGCCCTGAGATGGTCTTATGAAACCAGCAATAGGCCCATTGTAAAAATTTCGTCGGTCAACGCAATGCGGGGACCCGAGAGAATAGACGGGAGTACTTCAAGCGACGAGTTGACCGCGCACGACTACCATGCCCAGGCAGCTTTGATATTGGGCCTGTGCGAGCGAATTTTGTCTCCTTTGCACATGGCCTACGTGAGAGTCCAGTTCGGCCGCGAAGCAAGCGGATTCGATTTGCTTGCGCATCATCTGGCTGCAAATTTCGGGGCAGGGGTGCATAGCCGCAGAGGTATCGAGCAGATCATTCGCGCCTATTGCGGTCAAAAAATCGGATTGCGCGAACTGAGAAAATCCATGTCCTGCGGAATGCTCAAGGCGGCGGCGCTGCGCAACCGGGGTTACGATGTGTTGGACGCGATCCATGTCCAGGCGATTGATATTTTGTATAGAGAAATGGAAAACCGCGGTTTATTACGGAGTCCTGCAGTACGGGAGCTGGCGTAGTCAGAAGCGGAACTTGGTGCAGCGTGATCCGATGAAGCGCTGATCCCCTACTGAACCTTATCCGCGGCTGGGATGATAGGTACGGCAGAAACAAGCTGGATTGGTGGTAACGTAATTCGACAGAGGGCTGATGCGTACGCCGGCGCACAGACCAATGATACCATGTCGTGCAATGCTTAAAACCATGTTGTAATTATGGTGATAATAAATCGATGGGCCAATTTCCTGGTACAGGGACAGTGATGACTTTTTCAAGAGTTTGATTATGAAGAATAGAACATTCATCATTTATGCGGCTGCCGGCATATTCTTGGTCGCCGTCATCGGCGGTTGCGAAACCCGCCACCCACATGAAGAAGTTCGCGCCGTCGATTGGTATGAGTCCAATCCAGTAGAGCGAGCCGCAAAACTGGCTGAATGCAAAGCCAATCCGAGCAAACTCGACGCTACGCCAAGCTGTATAAACGCCAGCCGTGCGGAGAACAACGCAAAATCTGGTGGGGAGTGGAGCACGGAGCGCAGCGGCGTGAGGACTGAACCTACGGCTCCGTAAAGGGTGCTCCGGGCAATCCGGAACGGCCACGACCAATAAGCCCGTAACGATCGTAGCATGGACGACACATCAACTGGCTTGCTTGGCGGCGATTGATTCTTCGCGAGTTTGCCCGCGGATCACTTGGTAATCGCTCAGCATTTCTGATCCGTTTATCCATTCCGAAAAAATACGAATTTAATGGGGGAGTCAATGGGCCAGGGTTCTTTTAATCTTTACATGTGCAGGAGGGATTGGCGCGAATAATAGCGGTTTATCCTCTAGCAGACGATGATGAAACGGTTTAAACAGTGGTACGATGGAGACAGTGACGCAGCCGCAATGCCGTGAAAATGGCGGGAAATAATTTTGAATAGTGCGCATTTGTTAAAACTCAGGTGCTCCATTGTAACAATGGACACTCGCTCAATAATCCGGAGGAAAGCTATGAATATTTTCAGACGTCATCCTTTGTTGTTCAGCTGCGGCGTTGCAATCGCGATATTTTCGGGTACCCTTGCAGCCCAGGGCTTGGGGCAGTTGAAAGACATCGCAGGCGGAAGCGGCCTCGGCGGCGCAGCCTCATCGTTAGGATCGCTGTCCTCCATAACATCCGGAAGCACAGGCAATGCTGCGGGAATTATCGAGTTTTGCATGAAGAACAATTATCTGAGCGGTGACAGCGCCTCTTCCGTCAAGGATCGGTTGATGGGAAAGATCACCAGTAGCGGGAATCAGCCGGCCCAAAGCAATCCCGACTATATCAGCGGGGCCCAAGGTATCGTGAGCGGCAGCGGCGGCCAGAGCGTGGATTTGAGTATGGCTGGTCTGAAGGCCAAGGCAGTTAAAAAGGTATGCGAGAAAATACTTGAACAGGGCAAGTCCATGCTGTGACGGCGAGGTCTTTAATACCGGATTGTTGGGTTGTGCTTCGCTAGCCCAACTTATACGTATTCTACCCAATCGTCGAGACCTATTGCCTCAAGCTTCCCCTGAAGCGTTTCGATTTCATCCAGCAATTGCAGGGCCAGCGCGACGCCCGCCAAGTTAATGCCGAGATCGCCTTGCAGCCGCGAGGCCATTCTAGCGCGGCGCATTTGTTCGCCCGTGAATCGCCAGAGATGAGGCTCGTGTTCCTGCAGACCGATCTCCGGGCCGGACCCGGGCGTCAGCAGCCCTTCATCGACCAGTTCAATGATATAACCAGTTTGTACGGCGCAGGCCTGGCTGATCTCGACCAGCGTCAGAAGGTGCTCCTCATCCAAAACGATCCCGCTCAGCTTAGGGATCTTTTTCTGTTCCGGCGCGCCTGTCTTGCGTTTGTTTTCATCTGTCATGCTTCCACCCCCAATCTGGCTCGCGGGTTGTAGGATTTGAATTGCTCGGCCATCTGGCGATAAAAGGCTTTGTCGGCCTCATCGACAGCAGGAGGAGACTCGGCGCGCAGCACGGCGAAGAAGTCGCCCGGTGTTGTTTTTCCCGGAATGCCTCGGCCTTTCAACCGCAGCTTTCGTCCGGTGGTCGAGCCGGCCGGTATCTTGAGCTCGACGGTTCCGTCAGGAGTCGGCACTTTTACCGTTGCGCCCAGGGCGGCTTCCCAAGGTGCGACCGGCAGGTCGAGATACACATCGGCGCCTTCCACACGATAGTAAGGGTGCGGCCGGAATTCAATCTCCAGGTACAGGTCTCCCCGTTTACCCTGTCCGTGAGAAGGCGCGCCTTGCCCGGCGAGCCGGATGTACTGCCTGGCTCGAATCCCACGCGGTATAACGACATTGAGCATATGTTCCCGAGTCGACAGGTGTCCTTGCGCGTCGATCTCGGGCACTTGAAGGGTGATGGTACGGGTCGCACCCAAATATGAATCCTCCAGGTCGATCATAACCTTGGCGTAATGATCTTGCCCGGGCGCATGAAAGGGGGAGGCGCCTGCGCGGCCGGCTGTACCGCTGCTCCTGCCACTCTCGCCGGCGCTCGCCCTGCCACCGTGGGCAGAACGGAAAGCATGACCGAAAAGTGATTCGAAAAAGTCGCTGTACTGCGATGCATTTCCGCCGGGAAACCCGTGTTCGGAAAACTCGAAACCTGCGTTCCAGTCCGGCGGCGGCCGAAACTCCTGGTTCGCCTTCCAGTTTGATCCAAGTTGGTCGTAAGCGACGCGTTTTTCCGGATCCTTCAGTACTTCGTACGCTTCGCCGAGTTCCTTGAAGCGAGCTTCAGCCTGCGGTTCCTTGCTGACATCGGGATGATATTTGCGCGCCAGCTTCCTGTATGCACGCTTGATTTCATCCTGGGAGACGTCTCGCGCGACACCCATGATTTTGTAATAATCCTTATATTCCATCTAATTTGGCAGGGAATCCGATGAGCAGGAAAACAAATACTACAAACTTTACTCAAGCATAACAAGGAGCCGTTACAAGAAGAGACAAGAAGAACCTGAACGAAGAGCCCCAAGCGAGCCCAAGCTTCGCGTCCGCGAGAGGCTCCTGCGGAGGCTGCGCTGCTGACGATCGAGGGCATGCATTCGCCCGGCACAAATCGCGGACAAACTTTAACCTAGATAATCCATTAGGCGGCTCTCCAGCCTACGCGAGTGCTGGCAGTCAGTTTGCGGCCATTTTTGCCGCTTGCTCTGGTGTCCATAGATCAGGCTATGGACTTCTCCCAACCGGCAAAACTGTCTCGCAACCTGCCTCGCCATCATCTCGCGTCCTAATGGATTACCTGGGTTTAATTTGTCCTTCACGCCCGGCCTTGCCGGGCTCCCACTCCTGCTTGCGCTTTCCTTTCGTGTATCCTTGTATCCTCTATGTGCCGTGAGGAATTCCCGGAGGCCAAGTTTGATCACCGCTTGTCCAATGCCTGGCGCGCCAAGCCAGCGTAAGCAGTAGCACGCCTGTGACGACGGCGTAAATACTGATCAGCCATACTAGGGCCAGTGCTCCCGCACCGGGAAAGAAGAAGACAAATACGCCGAACAGAACCGAAATGATACCGTTCAGGATCAGAAATCCCTCGCCCTGGATGATCTTGCGCAAGCGAATCGCCATGGCAATATCGACGATCCCGCTCGACAATGCAGTTGCGCCAATCAACAGGACGAGCACTACGGCTGTGAGGCCAGGGTTCAGGAGTGCGATTACTCCGGCTGCGAGGCCTATCAGCCCCAGCAAAAGGGGCAGCCACCACTCGCTATTGTTCTTCCGGTTTTGCACGGCTGCGCTGATGGATGTGAAGCCCCCGATCGATGCATATGAGGCGAACAGGACAATAAGCCACATCAGCGTAAGACCCGGCCATAGTGCCGCCAGGATGCCGAATAACAGCGAGACCGCTCCACGTATGGCGAGTCCTCGCCAGGATTTTATAATAAGCTCATTCATGATGTTACCTCTCATTATCAGAACGGCACGAATACAATAATCCTAAATCCAGCAGTTGACCGCTCATTTTTTAATTTAGAATTATGATCTACAAAGATTTTTTGCGGTACTTGACGTTCACCTTTATGGTGAGTTCACTACAGGGCGGATTGCACGTTTTTTGCGGCACATGGCCGCGTTGCAACTCCTTGGAATGGAATGACCATTCCGCGTCGTTGCGCCTTGCCCTGCACCCCAAAAACCGCACACTCCACCCTGTCCAACTGCCGGATTTAGGATAATGCATGGTTGCGCCCATGCAGCAAATAATGAAGCAGCACGTAATCTTATGCGGTGCGGTAGCAAACATAAGGTGTGGGGCCCGTTTGCCTGGGGTCCTTGAGTATTTTCTTGGGCATTCCTATGTGAGTCAGCGCACATCGATCGCGGCGGTTATCCTGTATGCTCGATCGGGTCGCCGGCATCCAGTACCAAGCAGTACCATGCAGTACCGATCTCGTTGGCTTATTCCCGGATGCTGCCCTCGGAAATGAAAAAAGTGGCGGCTAACGAGTTGATTGAAGCGCCGTTAAAAAGAAGAGGTAATTTGAGAGTGAAAAATAAATATGTATGAAAAAGGTTTATTGACAGGAGGTGACGTGAGATGAAGGTTCTTTTTAAATCCTTAGTTCGATTATCGTTTATTACGGTCGGCGCCTACGCGGCTTCGGGCTTTGCGCAGGAGGAAAGCTCATCGTTGCCGCCAGTGCAATCACAGGATCAAACGCAATATCTTACAGGCGGAGTCGGCGAGGATGAATCCAAGGCAATATTGCAGGCGGCGAATTCGTGGCCGTTGACGCTCGAGTTGTCAAAGGCAGCGGCCCCTCGTGCAGAATACATCAGCGACGTTCAGATAACGATCAAGGACAAATCGGGAAAAACGGTTCTGGATGTGGCAGCCGAAGGGCCGTATGTCCTGGTGAAACTTCCGCCCGGAAAATACTTACTTGACGCGGCTTTTGAATCCAAGACCCTCCACCGCAATATCACTCTTCAAAAAGGGGGGAACAAAAGGATCTCATTGATGTGGCCAGCTACCCCGGAGTGAATGTGTTCTGGCTACGGCGGTTTCCGGGACAGGCTGTTTTATAAGTTCCTGTCCTCCCCCGCCAGCGGAAGAGGGTATTCAAGGCTCGCGCCGGATAATCGCATGGCCGGGGCATGCACGCAATTCATGCTACCACCCCCAATCGTATTTTTCTTCATTTTTACGTAGATCACTTCGTTGATTCTCGTTGCCAGCGGAGTTTCGAAAGGAGCCGAGCCGCGGTGGCGATGGCAGATCTGTCGAGTTGATGGTGAAGAAAAGCAAAATGGTGTGATTGTTGAAATAGGTTTCGGCC
>JACXTT010005880.1_pt1 | contig 17709 bp, 13 predicted proteins | sample 9270951 | NCBI WGS metagenome assembly JACXTT01 (sample SAMN15532306, study PRJNA645909) | rock metagenome | isolation source: weathered quartz diorite | place: Puerto Rico | collected 2017-06-21 | reverse complement strand
TGAAGCCTGATGTCCGAAGTCTGAAGCCCGAAAGGGAAGCAAAAGATCAGGTCTCTGACTTCTGACTTCAGACTTCCCTCTTATCTTTGCTAAAATTTTCATGGATCTCATCAACCCCCTCGTACAGGCTTATGCAGAGCAGTTTACCTCCCCGGAGGATGCCCTGCTGCAGGAAGTAGCACGGCAAACCAGGGAGCGGCATCCCCACGCACACATGCTCAGCGGGCAGGTGCAGGGAAAGTTCCTTGAAATGATCAGCACCCTGCTGCAACCGGCCCGTATTTTGGAGATAGGTACATTTACGGGCTACAGCGCCCTTTGCCTGGCAAAAGGCCTGGCTCCCGGCGGTGTCCTGCATACCATTGAATGCAGGGTGGAAGAGGCGGCAAAGGCACAGGAAAACTTTAACAGGAGCGCCATCCGGGATAAGATACAATTGTATACCGGAAATGCGTTGGATATAATACCGCAGCTGCAGGAAACCTGGGACCTGGTATTTATCGATGCAGATAAGGTGAGCTATACCGCTTATTATAAGCTGGTACTGCCCTCCCTCAGGAAAGGGGGAGTTATCCTGGCCGATAATGTGCTCTTTCATGGCGAAGTGTTGCAGCCGGTGGTAAAAGGAAAAAATGCCCTGGCCATCCAGGCGTTTAATGAACAGGTGCGGCAGGATGAAAGCGTGGAAAAACTATTGCTGACCATAAGAGATGGATTGCTGATGATGATTAAAAAGTAAATCGAAGCAAACGCCTGTCAACTATCAACTGTCAACTAAATAAATCCGATGAAGGGAAAAATCATGGGCTGCCTTTTGCTGGTACTGGTTGCCCTGGCGGCAAAAGCGCAGAAATCAGATGCCGTCATCGGCTATGTGAACACGTACAAAGAGCTGGCCATGCAGGAAATGCAGCGCACCGGCATGCCCGCCGCCATTAAACTGGCCCAGGGTATCCATGAAACCGAAGCCGGCACCAGCGATCTCGTTAAAAAATCCAACAATCATTTTGGCCTTAAATGCAAAGCTTCCTGGACCGGCGACCGGGTATACCACGACGACGACGCCCGCGGTGAATGCTTTCGCAGCTACAGCAGCCCCGAAGAATCGTACCGCGACCAGTCCGATTTTCTCAAAACCAGCCCCCGCTACGCCAGCCTCTTCCAGCTGGATCCCTCCGATTATAAATCCTGGGCCTGGGGCCTCAAAAAAGCCGGTTACGCCACCAACAGCGCCTACCCGCAAATACTCATTAAAATCATTGAAGATTACAACCTCCAGCAATACACGCTTATTGCCCTGGGTAAACTAAAGGCTTCCGACGAAGTATTGCTGGCCGGCAACCCGCCCGTTAATGTACCCAATACCGGCACCATTTCCATCGGTACCGCCATCACAGATACAAAACCCATTGCCGCGTCAGCCCCGTCAACTATCAACTATCAACCGTCAACCCCTAACTACCCCAAAGACGAATTCCTGGTCAACAAAACCCGTGTCATCTTTGCCCCCGCCGGTACCGCCCTGCTGGCCGAAGCGGAGCATTTTAATATCTCCTATGCCCGCCTCCTGGAATTTAACGACATGACCAACTGCGATATCCTGCAAAAAGACCAGCTCCTGTTTCTCCAGCGCAAACGGAAAACCGGCGCCAACGATCTGCATATTGTGCAACCCGGCGAAACCGTATACGATATCTCACAGGCCGAAGGTATACGCCTCGAAAGCCTGCTGCAATACAACCAGCTTTCGCCCGGCATGCAGCCCGCTCCCGGCCAGGCCCTTTATCTTAAAGAAAACGCCCCCGCCCGCCCCGCCCTGGTATCGGGGCAAAAGCCGTTGCAGCCTGCCCCCTCCGAACAACAGCCAACGAACAACGGCCAGCGACTATCAACCATCAACCGTCAGCTGTCAGCTGATTCCACCCATATCGTCCAATCCAAAGAAACCCTGTACTCCATTTCAAAAAAATATGGCGTAAGTTTAGAGCAGCTAAAAGAATGGAATAAACTGGATTCGCTCGACCTTAAAACAGGGCAGCAGCTGGTTATCCGCAAAAACTAACCATGGAAAATATAGTAGTACACGATAAGGAGTTTGAACCCTATTTAAGTGCGGAACAGATTAGTGTCAAAGTGCACCAGGTGGCCGATCAAATCAACCGCGATTATGCCGGCAAACGCCCGCTGTTCATTGCCATCCTCAACGGTTCGTTTATGTTTGCCGCCGACCTGTTTAAGGCCGTAACCATCGACGCGGAAATCTGTTTTATCAAGCTGGCTTCTTATAAAGGCACCAAATCAAGCGGCCAGGTCATCACCGCCATCGGGCTCGACACCGACCTCATTGATCGGCATGTTATCATCCTGGAAGATATTGTCGATACCGGCAAAACCCTCAGCGAATTTCTTCCCCAGCTGCAGCACCATCACCCTGCTTCGCTCAAAATAGCGGCCCTGCTGCATAAGCCCGAAGCCACCGTTTACCCTATTAAAGTCGATTACCTCGGATTTTCCATCCCCAACAAGTTTGTACTGGGCTACGGGCTCGATTACGATGGTTTGGGCAGAAATATTAAGGAAATATACCAATTGGTTGGTTAAAAGCGTTCTAAATAGCTTACGTTAGAGTCTATTTATCCGGTTGAAAAGTCTGTGTACCATATTGCTTAGCCTCCTGGTCGGCGCATCGTTATCTGCTCAGTACTATATGCGGGGAGAAGTAAAGGATGAGAAAGGCAACCTTTTGTCGAATGCAAAAATGCTCCTTCATTCCACAGGCTACCTCTATTATGCCGGCAGCTCGGGCGGATATGGCATTCTCAGTACTAAACAATCGGATTCGGTTACCGTTTCTTACGAGGGCTACCAGGACCAGACCGTAACGGTAGAAAGCGGCCGCTACGAATACATTATCCTCAAAATGCAAAGCAGCGCAGCCAACCTGCGCAAAAATCACCTGGTATCCGTAACCAAAGACATGCGCTGGGAAGAACGCCACAACTGGGCCCTTACCGGCGAAACCTATAGCAACCTCCTCGAAAATGAATTTATCCCGGCCCGGAAATTCCCGGAAACCGGTTTTTCCATCAATACCAATAAAGCATCTTACAGCAATGTGCGCCGCTTTATTACCATGGGCGGCACCATTCCCCCCGATGCGGTCCGCATAGAAGAATTGCTGAATTATTTCAATTTCGGGTATACGGAGCCGGCAAAAGACAGCACCTTTCATTTCGATTCCTGGCTGTCGTCCTGCCCCTGGAGCGCCGACAACCAGTTGCTGTTCCTCAAGCTTTGCGCAAAAAAAGTTAACCTCGATACCATACCGCCCAGCAATCTCGTGTTCCTGATCGATATCTCCGGCTCCATGGACATGCCCAACCGCCTGCCCCTGCTTAAATCGGCCTTTAAACTAATGGTCAATAACCTGCGCGATAAGGATACTGTTTCCATTGTGGTGTACGGCAGTACCGTGGGCGTCTGGATGCAGCCTACTTCGGGTAAGGAAAAAGAAAAAATCAGCAAGGCCATTGAAGACCTTTATCCCGGTGGCCCTACCCCGGGCGCTTCAGGCATCGTTACCGCTTACGATGTGGCGCAGAGCAGGTTTATACGCGGAGGCAACAACCGGGTCATACTGGCTACCGATGGCGATTTTAACGTGGGGCAAACCACCGAAGACGAACTGGAAAATATCATCGTATCACACCGCCGCACGGGTATTTATCTCACCTGCCTCGGCGTGGGCATGGGCAATTACAAAGATTCCAAGCTGGAAGTGCTGGCAAAAAAAGGCAATGGCAATTTCGCCTACCTCGATAATGAAACGGAAGCGGAAAAAGTGCTGGTGAAAGAACTCACCCAAACCCTGTACAGTGTGGCCGATGATGCCTACCTGAGTATCAACTTCAACTCCAAACTGGTAAAGGAATACCGGCTGATAGGATTTGATAATAAGGTCAGCGCAATTGCCGATTCGCTGCATGAGCTGGAAGGGGGAGAAGTAGGTTCGGGGCATACGCTCATGGCTATATTTGAACTAACGCCCACCAGTATTGGTGATAACCCCATGAACGGCGACCAGCTTGCCGGCATCAGCATCAATTATAAAAGCCCCGGGGATTCCGTCAAAAAGCATTCCTATTTTACCGTCCCGGTTGAAATGACCGAATTTAACGACCTGCCTGCGGCAGAACGCTTTGCTACATCGGTAGTGGAATTTGCCCAGCTGGTTAAAAACTCTCCGTATGCCAAAAACATATCCTGGATAGATTGTATCCAGCTGGCCAACGAATCGCTCAACCCCGCCGACGAGGTGCAAAAGGAATTTCTCATGCTTGTGGAAAAAGCAAAAAAGATCTATTCGAAGAAAAAGAAAAACCGCGGAAAGTAGTTTATAGTTGATAGGTGGTAGTTGATGGCCGCCTATCGTAGCAAACGTCTGTCAACCATCAACTGTCAACTATCATCTATCAACTAACTAAACATCTCCCGCATCTTATCAAAAAAGTTCTTATCGCTCTTATCCGGTTTTGGCTGGAAATTGACCGATTGCCCCATTTTTTCCAATGCTCCTTTTTCTTCTGCAGTCAGGTGTTGCGGCGTCCAAACGTTTACGTGAATCAGCTGGTCGCCCTTGGCATACCCGTTTACTTCGGGGAATCCCTTGCCCTTGAGCCGGAATATTTTGCCGCTCTGGGTGCCGGGAGGGATTTTTATTTTGGCCTTGCCGTCAATAGTGGGTATTTCCACCTGTGTGCCAAATACGGCATCGGGAATAGATATATGTAGATCATAGGCCACGTTCAGCCCGTCGCGGTGCAGTTCCTTATGCTGTTCTTCTTCTATCAGTACAATCAGGTCGCCGGGAGGGCCGCCGCGTTCGCCCGCATTGCCCCGGCCGCCCAGGCTCAGCTGCATGCCTTCCTGTACGCCGGCAGGTATTTCCAGCGTTACTGTTTCTTCACCATACACCCTTCCGTCGCCTTTGCAGGTGCCGCATTTGGTGGTAATGGTAGTGCCTTCCCCATTGCAGGTAGGGCAGGCCGTTACCGTTTGCATCTGCCCCAGGAAGGTATTGCTTACCCGTTTTACCTGGCCGCTGCCGCCGCAGGTAGAGCAGGTTTGTATGCTGCTTTTGTCTTTGGCGCCGTTGCCGCCGCAGGTCTGGCACACTACATACTTCTTCACTTTCACGCTGCGCGTTACACCTTTGGCAATCTCTTCGTACGAGAGTTTTAGTTTAATGCGCAGGTTGCTGCCGCGCACGCCCCGGCTTCTTCCGCCGCCGCGCCCGGAGGACCGCCCGCCGCCAAAAAAGCTGCCGAAAAGATCATCGCCGAAAATATCGCCAAACTGGCTGAAAATATCTTCCGTGTTCATACCGCCGCCATAACCGCCACGCCCGTTGCCGCCTACGGCAGCATGCCCGAAACGATCGTATTGGGTTTTCTTATCGGCATCGCTCAGTACTTCGTAGGCTTCCGCTGCTTCCTTAAACTTTTCTTCGGCGCTTTTATCGCCGGGGTTACGGTCAGGATGGTATTGCATGGCCACCTTGCGGTAGGCCTTTTTGATTTCATCGGCCGAAGCATTTTTTGCAACACCTAAAACTTCGTAATAATCTCTTTTCATAAAAGTATATGCCCGGGTGCTACTGCCCGGGTATCCGGTTTTCAATAATTAATTATTTCCCGACCACCACTTTCGCAAACCGTATTATCTTATCATTCAGGTAATACCCCTTTTGCAATTCATCCAGCACCTTGCCCTTCAGCGCATCATTCGGCGCCGGTATTTCAGTAATGGCTTCATGAATATCCGGGTTAAAGGGCTGCTGCAGGGTGTCCATGGGTTTTACGCCTTTGGCCTGCACGGTGTTCCTCAGTTTGTTGAATACCAGTAATACCCCTTCTTTTATTGCATCTATATCCTTGCTGGTTTCCAGTTGTTTCTGCGCGCGGTCGCAGTCATCCAGCACATCCAGCAGCGATACAATCACATCCTTGCCGGCGGTTTGTACCAGTTCCAGCCGCTCTTTGGCGCTCCGTTTCCTGAAATTGTCAAATTCGGCTACCAGCCGGATGTATTTATCCTTCCATTCTGCGGCTTCCTGTTTTGATTTTTCCAGCTCGGCCCCATTGGCGGCAGCGGTTTCCTGCCCCGTAGTGGTAGTATCCTCATCATTGGCAGCTCCGGTCATATCTACTGTTATTTTTACATCTTTTTCTTCCATAATTGTACAAATTGTCAGCGAAGGTAAGGTACTCAAGAATATTGCCAACAGGCCCGGAAAAGACAAATTGTCGCTTGGTGTTTTACGCCTCACGTTTCCCGTTTCACGTCTCACGTTTGTAGCTCGTAGCTTTCTCTTAAGTTTGTGTACTGCTTACATGAGTGATACCCCGTCAAATACAGAACGGTTAAGCGCCTGGTGGCAACTGGCCCTGCAAGGCGATACACTGGCTTTTGAAAAAATGCACCAGGAATTATTTCCCGGCCTCTATTACTATGCCCTGAAGCTGCTGGAAGACAATGAGCTGGCCGACGATGCCGTACAGGACCTCTTCATTAAAATATGGGTAAAACGCGCCACCATCGGCGAAATACAAAAGGTAAAAGCCTATTTTTTTACCGCTCTGCGCCGGCAGGTGCTCAACCAGCTGCGCAACCTCCGCCTGCGACAGCTAAACATCAGCCGCCTGCGCCAGCCCGAAATAGAGTTCTCCCCCGAAGAAATCGTGGTCAAACAGGAAGAGGCAAATACCCTCCACGCCCGCCTGCTCGAATTACTCAACGGGCTTCCGCCCCGTCAGCGCGAAGCCATCTACCTGCATTATTTCGAAAACATGGACTACCAGCAGGTAGCCGCCGTCATGGGTGTCAACTACCAGTCGGTCCTTAACCTCACCCAAAAAGCCATGCAAAAGCTCCGTGGCGCCAACCTGCTCTGGCTGCTGGTGCTAATCAGCAGTTCCCGGTTTATCCTTCGCCCCTAAAAAAATGTTAAAGAAAATAGAGTATACAAAGTATTCCCTCAGTGTCTTAATATAAACCCCCCCCCGTATGGCAGAAAGCCAACAACCCGGAGAAGAGAACCCCCAACTGCCTTTTTCCTTTCGCAAAAAGGAACTGGCCCCCGGCCTCCGGCAAAAAAACTGGCAGGCAGTGGAAACGGCCATTTCGATAGAAGAAACTCCCGCCCGCCGCACCTGGCTGCGCCCCGCACTGGTTACAACATCACTGGTACTGGCACTCGTAGTACTAACCTGGTGGTGGCAGAACAAACCGGTGCAGCCGCTCATGGCCGAACTGAAAACCTATTACGGCGAAATCAAACGGGTTACCCTCCCGGACGGCTCGCTGGTAGTGCTCAACGCCAATTCTACCATGCGCCTCCCGCAAAACTGGACCAGCCAGGGCGACCGCCAGGTATGGCTGGAAGGAGAAGCCTATTTTGAAGTAGCCAAAAAGCCCGCTACCCACCAGAAATTCGTAGTGCATACCCCGCAGGTAGATGTACAGGTGCTGGGCACCCGCTTTAATGTCAATACCCGCCACCAGCAATCGGTGGTATCGCTCGAAGAAGGAAAAGTACAGCTGGTGCTCAACGGGCAGGTAAAAGAAATAGTAGAGAAAAAAGCAGCGCCCTCCGCCATCCGCCTGGCGCCGGGTGAAACGGCCATCGTCAACCCCCTGAAGGATACGGTGATCAATGAAAATAAAGAAGTGGTATACCATTCCGGCTGGCTGAGAAACGAATTCCATTTTGATCATACCCCGCTCAGCGAAGTCGCCGCCATGATAGACGATATATACGGCTACAAAATGCGGTATGCCGACAGCGCATTCCTGCAGAAAGATATTTCGGGCGACCTGCGCGCCGGCAATATCAAAGAATTTGTAAGCGTGCTCGAAGTGGCGCTCCGGCTGAAATTAACTATTGTAGACAAAACAATCCTTGTAACCAAAATACACAGGTAAACTCTGTTTAACTAACGCGTTGTAACGCGCCAAAAAAATGCCATATGAGAGATAATACCTTTTGGGGTAAACAGCTGCTATTTGCCCTTGCCTTTATGGGATTCACCAACCTGATGGTGGCCCGCTCACAAAACAGCCAGCGGATGGTGGCTTATAACCAGGTCCGCACCGATATGCCCGAACAAAAAGGCTCGGCCCGCCAGGTTACCCGCCTGCTCTCCGAAGCCCGTAAGATCTTCGACGTCGATTTCGTGTACGAGTCAAAGATCATCCCCGACACCCGCATGCTCATTGAAGTGGAGAAGTACAAAACTGTAGAAGCCTTCCTCGATGACCTGCTCAGGCCCCTTAACCTCAAATACAAAAAAGTGCTGGCGCATGCCTACGTTATTTATGCCAGCGACGATGAGTTAAGGCATCTCGTTGCCGGCCTGGCCAAAGACGGCCTCGTGCCCTCCGATCTGCTGGGCAGCTTTGCCATTGCATCGTCTATTCCCGTTACCGGCAGGATCGTTGACCAGCAGGGCGCTGGCCTTGAAGGAGTAAGCGTATTGGTGAAAGGCTCCAGCAGGGGCACCACTACCGACAAAGACGGCGCCTTTCGCCTGGACGTTGACAATGAAAATACCATACTGGTGTTTTCCCTAGTTGGTTACCAGCCGCAGGAAATGACCGTGGGAAAAAATGCAGTAATACAGCTGGCTCTTACAGCGCAGACAAGAGGGCTGGAAGAAGTAGTAGTAGTGGGTTACGGCACGCAGAAAAAAGCCAATGTAACCGGCTCTATCTCCAGCGTTAAATCTACCGACCTCGAAAGCATGCCGGTCATGCGCGTGGAGCAATCCCTCCAGGGCCGCACCTCGGGCCTTACCATCGCATCCAGCTCCGGCTCACCCGGCGCCTCCGCTACCGTGCGCATACGCGGTACCACGTCCATCAACAATAGCGATCCGCTGTATATTGTAGACGGTGTGCCCATTGACGTGGGGGGCATTGATTATTTAAACCAGGCCGATATTGAATCCATCGACGTGCTCAAAGATGCGGCTTCCGCTGCCATCTATGGTACCCGGGCCGCCAGCGGGGTAATACTCATTACCACCAAAAAAGGCAAGGCCGGCGCCATGCACGTAAGCTATAACGGGTACTACGGTACGCAGGCCCCGGCCCGCAAGCTGGAACTCCTCAACGCCACGCAATACGCCACCTTGCGCAACGAGTCTTCGCTCGCTGCCGGCGGCACCATTAAATTCCTTAATCCCGGTGCATTGGGCAAAGGCACCGATTGGCAAAGCGCCATATTTAATAACGATGCCCGCATCCAGGACCATGAATTGAGTGTAAGCGGCGGCAACGATAAATCCACCTACTACGCTTCCTTCGGTTTTTTCAGCCAGGACGGGATCGTAGCCACGGATATTTCCAAATACAAGCGCTTTACCGTTCGGTTAAATTCTACCAATAAGGTAAAGAGCTGGCTCAACTTTGGCAATAACCTCGGTTATTCCCATATCCGAAGCCAGGGCCTGGGCAATACCAACAGCGAGTTTGGCGGCCCGCTGAGTTCGGCCATCAACCTGGACCCTATTACCCCGCTGGTGGTCACCGACCCGGCGGTATTAAACGCGCCACCCTATAGCACCTATCCCACGTTTATCCGCCGCGATGCCCACGGCAACCCTTATGGCATTTCGTCCATCGTAGGGCAGGAAATGACTAATCCACTCGCTTATATACAAACCCGCCTGGGCAATTACGGCTGGTCCGACAATTTTGTGGGCAATGTATACGTCGAAGTAGAGCCCATCAAAGGCCTGAGGTTCCGTTCCAGCGTCGGCGCTAAACTGGCTTTTTATGGCAGCGAAAGTTTTACGCCGCTGTATTACCTGAGCGCCACCAATTCCAACCTCACCAATACCTCGTTTTACCGCGACGATGCTAAAGGACTAATCTGGAACTGGGATAATACCATATCGTATTCACGCAGCATAAAAGAGCATAATTTCACTGTACTGGCAGGTACCAGCGCACAGGAAAATTCCGCATCCGATGTAAACGGCACCTACCTGGGCCTGCAGGTGAGCAATTTTAATGATGCTTCCATGAATTATAGCCTGGCCCCGGCCAATCGCATCGCAGGTGGTTACGAAAACCAGCCTTATCGCCTGGAATCTTATTTCGGCCGTGTGATTTATGATTACGCCGGTAAATATTTATTCACCGGTATCATTCGCCGTGACGGGTCCTCCAAATTTGGTTCCAACAACCGCTACGGTAATTTCCCTTCCGCTTCAGTGGGATGGATACCTACCCGCGAAAATTTCTGGCCCACCAACCGCGTCATCACCTTCCTGAAAGTACGCGGTTCCTATGGGGTTAACGGGAACGACCAGTCGCTGGCCGATTTCCAGTTCGTGTCTACCATCGGCACCGGCCGCAACTACGTGTTTGGCAACAATACCATCGAAATAGGCGCCAGCCCCAATGCCCCGGCCAATCCCTCCCTCCGGTGGGAACAAACCAGCCAGGCCGATATTGGCTTTGATGCGGCCCTGTTTAAATATTTCAACTTAACGGTGGACTGGTACGATAAAAAGACCAGCGGTATGATTCGCCCGGTCCAGTTGCCCGGTTATGTAGGTGCTACCGGTCAACCCTATGGTAACGTGGCCAGCCTGGAAGACAAAGGCTTTGAAGTAGAGCTGGGGTTTGCCAATAAAGTAGGTCCTGTTAACCTCAACATAAGGGGTAATGCCTCCTACGTTAAAAACAATATTACCAATATCGGCGTACAGCAATACCTTACCGGCAGCACCTTCCAGGCCAGTGCCTATGAAATAAGCCGCATTGCCGTAGGTCAGCCCATCGGTTCTTTTTACGGGTTTAAGGAAATGGGTATTTTCCAGACCCAGGCCGATGTAAACAATTACCTCAATAAAAGCGGGCAGCCCATACAACCCAATGCCAAACCCGGCGATTTCCGCTGGGCCGACATCGATGGCGATGGAAAAATAACCAGCGCCGACCGTACATTCATCGGCGATCCCACACCGCATTGGGCCTTCGGATTTACCGCCACCGCCGCCTGGAAGAACTTTGATCTCATCGCCTTCGGGCAGGGAGTAGCCGGCAATAAAGTATTCCAGGGCCTGCGCCGCCTGGACATCCTTACAGCCAATTATACTACCAAAGCATTAAATCGTTGGACCGGCCCCGGTACCTCTAATGATTTCCCAAGGCTGAGTGATAACGATCCGAATAATAACTTTTTAAACCCCTCAGCTTTTTACCTGGAAGACGGTTCTTACTTCCGCATCAAAACGGTTCAGATTGGTTACTCGCTGCCGCAAAGCCTTATCAGCAGGATACATGTGCAGAAATTGCGGGTATATATCAGCGGCAATAACCTGGTCACCTTTACCAAATACAGTGGCTACGACCCCGAAATAGGCGGCAGCAGCTACAGTATCGACCGGGGTATTTATCCACAGGCCCGTTCATTTATGGCCGGTGTGAACCTTACTTTTTAATGATAAAACACGATTGTATATGAAAATGAATATGCTGGTCTTTTGCGCTGCTGCAGCGCTGCTGGCCACTTCCTGTAAAAAAACCTTCCTCGATGTGTCGCCAAAGGGGATACAGCTGGAATCGAATTATTACCAGACGCCCGACCAGGCATTTGCGGCTGTCATTGCGGCCTACAACCCGCTCTCGCTTGAGGCAGGAGGCACCGATAACACGTACATCAATAAACTCGGGCCGCTCAACAGCGCTTCCGACGAATGTTATGCCGGCGGTGGAGGTCCCACCGATATGGGCACCTGGCAGGTATGGAACAACTATACCCTCAGTGCTGCCGTTGGCCCCCAGGCCGGCTTCTGGGATAAAGCGTATACCGGCATTTACCGCGCCAATGTGGCCATTGCAAAGCTGCCCGGCGTACCCGGCCTGGACGCTGCATCGCTCAACCGTTACGTAGCGGAATGCAAATTTCTCCGCGCGTACAATTATTTCGACCTGGTGCGGCTCTTTAAAAACGTGGTGCTCACCACCACCGCCATTGCCGCCGGCGATATCTATACGCAGGTACAGGCAAAACCGGAAGATGTGTACGCGCAGATTGAAAAAGATTTGAAAGATGCCATTCCCAACCTGCCCGCCACCGTGGCTACTACCGAAAACGGCCGGGCCACGAAGGGCGCCGCACTGGCCCTGCTGGGTAAAGTCATCATCTACGAAAACAACAACGGCCGCATGCAGGAAGCTGCCGGTTACCTGGAGCAGGTCAATACCTCGCCCAATTACCATCTCCTGCCCAATTTTGCAGACGTGTTCAGCCCCGATAATAAGTTCAATGCCGAGTCCATCTTTGAAATTTATCATACCGCCACGCAAAACGCCGGATGGGGCAACTGGCCCAATTTCCTCGGCAATGTGTACACCCAGATGACCGGCCCCAGAACCTATACCGGCCCAACCTACTGGTCTGGCGGATGGAGCTTTAACCCCGTCATCGCATCTTTTGCCACGGCCATGAAAGGCGACCCGCGTTATGGCGTTACCATCGCCAATATCGACAGCATCGTAGCCGCCGCACCGGGCAGAAGTTATATTGCCGGTTATATGAACACGGGTTATTTCATTAATAAATATGCGCCCCTGGCCAAGTATGTATCCACTACCGGGCAGGCAGAGCTGAATTTCCCCAATGATGTCATCGAAATCCGCCTGGCAGATACCTACCTGCTGGAAGCCGAAGCGCTTATCCGCGGTGGAGGCGATGCCACCAAGGCGCTCAATTACCTTACCATGGTACGCGCAAGGGTAGGACTGGCTCCCGTACCGGCTACGCTGGCCAATATTTATAATGAACGCAAGTTTGAGCTGGCTACCGAAGGCCATCGCTGGTTCGACCTCGTGCGTACTGGTCAGGCGGCAACCGTGCTGGCATCAAAAGGGTTTAAAACAGGCGTGCATGAAATACTGCCCATTCCGCTGGTGGAACTCAACAATACCAAACTGGTTCAAAACCCCGGTTATAACTAATGGCGTCAGGGTGGGTCGCCCTTCAGGGGCGGCTCACCCTAAGGGACACCGCTAATAATTTATCAACTATAATGATTGCTATATGCGAATAAATAACATAAAAACACTGCTTGCCACAAGTGCCGTTCCGGTGCTTATTGCTGGCCTGTTTTATGCCTGTACGCCCGATAAAATGGGGGCCGGTCTCGGCACCAAACCCAAAGCGGATTTTGCCTTTGCCCCCGGGCCATCGGCCAATACCGTGGTACTGGTGAATAAATCTTCCATCGCCTCCATCCCTTACTGGAAAGTAGTATCCACCGGGCAGAAGCTGAGTGGTGATTCGGCAAAAGTGAATTTTGTTTTTGCCGGCACCTACAGCGTTACCCTGCTGGTGGCAGGCAATGGCGGCCTGGATTCCGTTACCAAATCGGTTACCATCGCGCAAAACGATCCCAATGCCTGCAATGGTACCGCCATCGGCTTTATCACCGGTTGCGGCACCAAAGTATGGAAGCTCAACCCAGCTGCCGCAGCCTATGAAGTAGGTCCTTCCGGGCCCGACGATGGTTCCTGGTGGAGCAATGGCACTGGCGATGTGTCCGCACGTTCCTGCGAGTTTGATGATACTTATTCGTTTACCTTCAACGCGGCAGGCTCTTTTGTATACGATAATAAAAATGATTTTTATGCCGACGGCTATATGGGCGCCAACGGCAATGACTGCGAAAGCAATGCACAGTTCACCAACATCCAGAAGCCCTGGGGGTCCGGCTCTTTTAATTATACGGTCTCGGAAAAAACAGGCTCTAAAGGCCTGGGCCAGCTTACGGTAAGCGGTCTTGGCGCACATATCGGCCTGCAAAAAGTAACCAACGGCGGCGAAAACCCCGGCGGCCCGGTTTCTTCCATTACCTACGATATCATTTCAATGACCCACGACCCGGGTGGCTTTGATATTATGAAACTGGCCGTGTACATGCCATCCAATTATTGGTGGACCTTTACCTTGCGGTCGTATTAACCCCGAAAGGGTGACATATTAATCGAACTTATGAAACATAATTTTTTCCTGTACAGCCTTTTCCTCCTGGCGCTCGGCGCCTGCTCCAAGAAAAGCGATAACGGCGGAACCACCAATCCGCCGGCTACCGCCTCCGCCGGCATTGCCGATGTAACACAGGCCCGCGCTGTTACCAACAGCGCGTTCCGGTTTTATATCAATCTTGCCGCAACGGCTACCGCCAAAGTATCGGTCGATTATACCACGGTGGCGGGCACTGCCACAGCTGGCAAGGATTTTCTGTCCCAGTCGGGTACTGTAAGCATTGATGCCGGTCAGAACTCGGTCTGGGTAGATATAACGGTTACGGGTGATAGCCTTCGCCAGGCCGACCAGCAGTTTTATGTACAGCTCAGCAATCCCAAAGGCTGTACCCTCTCGGTCGGTAAAGGCACCGGCACCATCGTCAACAGCGACGGTACTTACCTGCCTACCGACAGTACCGGTTATACCACGCCAACCTCGTATGCGGGCTATCACCTGGCATGGAGCGACGAGTTCAACAGCAATGTGTTTAATACTGCCAACTGGAATTACGAAACCGGCGGCGGCGGCTGGGGCAACAATGAGCTGGAATATTATACCGGCCGCCCGCAAAACCTGTTTCAATCCAACGGCAATCTTATTATAGAAGCCCGGAAAGAAACCTATGGTACTAACAGCTACACATCCGCGCGCATCAATACCGCCGGCAAACAGCAGTTCCAGTTTGGCCGTATCGACATGCGCGCCAAGCTGCCGGTGTCAAAAGGCATGTGGCCGGCCCTGTGGATGCTGGGGTCCAATTTTGGCCAGGCCGGCTGGCCCGGCTGCGGCGAAACGGATATTATGGAGCTCATTGGCACCAATCCCAAACAGGTGGTGGGCTCCATTCACTGGAAGCAGGGCAATGGCAGCGAGGGCACTTATAACAATGCCTACACCGCGGCGCAGGATTTTGCACAGCAGTTTCACGTATTCAGCCTGGTATGGGATACCAACAGTGTGCAGATACTGGTGGACGACCATGTGTACGTAAGTGCTACCAATGCCAATGTACCTACCGGAACATATCCCTTTAACGCACCGTTCTTTTTAATATTCAATGTGGCAGTGGGAGGCGACTGGCCCGGACCGCCCGATGGCACCACGGTATTTCCGCAACGAATGTTTGTAGATTATGTGCGGGTATTTCAGAAATAAAGAAGCAGAGAATAAAGAAACAGAGAAATGAAAAACAGGGAAATAAGAAATGAGAAAGTAGTTAGCCCGCTGCTAAAATTAATGCAGCGATTAAGCGGCAACGGGAACACGCCCACTTTCTCATTTCTTATTTCTCTGTTTCTCTGTTTTTCATTTCTGTTCACCCTGGCCTGCTGCAGCAAAAAATCCGACAGTGGCGGCGGAGGAACCACCACGCCGCCGGCAAAACCCGATTCCACCCCGGTAACACAGGTAAAAACAGACGTTGCCTTTTGGCTCACCAAAGCAGACCAAAGCATTCTCCTGCAAAAACAAAACATTGCCCTCAACTTTGCCACCGGCTCCAATGCCTATACTACTATTTCGGTCGATACAACCCAAACCTACCAGTCCATCGACGGTTTCGGCTACTGCCTTACCGGGGGTAGCGCCTACCTGCTCAATCACATGGCCGCCGCTGATCGCGACGCTGCGCTGAAAGAGCTTTTTGCTACCGACAGCGGCTGCATCGGTGTAAGCTATCTACGCATAAGCATCGGCGCAAGCGATCTCAATGCCAATGTATTTACTTACGACGATATGCCCGCCGGTCAGCAGGATACCAGCTTCACGTATTTTAGCCTGGGTGCGGATATGTACGATCTCCTGCCCATCCTGAAAGAAATACTGGCCATCAACCCCGCCATTAAAATACTCGGCTCGCCATGGACAGCCCCGGTATGGATGAAGACGGGCAACAGTACCGTGGGCGGCAATCTCCAGCCGCAATACTTCCCGGCCTATGCCAATTATTTTGCCCGGTACCTGCAGGCCATGAAGGCCCAGGGCATCCGGGTAGATGCCATCACCCCGCAGAATGAGCCGATGAACCCCAACAACAATCCCAGCATGCTGCTGCCCGCTGCCGATGAAGCCGCATTTATAAAAAACAACCTTGGCCCCGCACTCCGGGCTGCCGGGCTGGATACCAAAATCATCATTTTTGATCACAACTGCGGCAATCCCGAATACCCGCTGGCGGTCCTGGCCGATACTGCCGCGCTCCGTTATATCGACGGCACCGGTTTTCATTTATACGGCGGCGATATCAGCGCCCTGTCTGCCATTCACAATGCGGTGCCGTCCAAAAATGTATACTTCACCGAGCAATGGGTAGGAGGGCCCGGCAATTTTCCTTCCGACCTTGGCTGGGCGGTAAAAAACTTAATTGTGGGAGCTACGCGCAACTGGAGCCGCAATGTGCTGGAATGGAACCTGGCCAACGACCCCAATTACCAGCCGCATACCGTGGGCGGCTGCAGCACCTGCCTGGGCGCGCTCACCATTGGGCCCACGATAAACCGCAATGTCTCATATTATATCATTGCCCATGCCTCAAAATTTGTGCGGCCTGGTTCGGTACGCATTGCTTCCAACCTGTCGGGCAACCTCCAGAATGTGGCGTTTAAAACGCCCGACGGCAAAAAAGCGCTGATTGTGCTGAACGACAACACTACCTCGCAGACATTTAATATACAATTCAACGGGAAAATGGTAACCACCAGCCTTGATGCAGGGGCAGTGGGAACCTATACCTGGTAAGCCCTGGTTTATAGCTCACAGCAGTCGTTTTTAACCCGGAGCCCTGCTCCGGGTTTTTATTTGAACCGGTTTGTTGCCGCTATACCCATAGGCACTGTCCCGAAGACGCCCCTGCTTCCGCATAGTATAGATATAGCATGGACATAGCATGGTAATAGCATAGTAACAGCATAGATAATGCATGAAAACCTTATCCCTGCGAAAAATTTCGCCTGTTGGCCCCGCGCCGAATAACCTGCCCTGAGCTTGCCGAAGGGGGCCTGGCCCTCAAAATCCCCCCAAATCCGGCTTCAGACTTTACCTTTGCGCCCTATGACCAAAGTAGTCCTCAAAAAGAAGATCAGTCACCGGGTGGAAAACGGCCACCCCTGGATTTTTGCCAACGAAGTGAATACCATCGACGGGGCGCCCGCTCCCGGCGATATGGTAGACGTACTCACCTATGATAAAAAATTCATTGGCAGGGGGTATATCAACCCCAAATCACAGATTGTCGTCCGCCTGCTTACCCGCGATAAAAACGAAACCATCAACGAAGCCTTTTTTTACGAACGCCTCCGCGAAGCCTGGGCATACAAAAGCCGGCTTGGCTACCGCGAAAACTGCCGCCTCGTTTTTGGCGAAGCCGATTTTCTCCCCGCCCTGATTATCGATAAGTTCAACGATTATTTTGTGCTGCAAACCCTGGCCCTCGGCATCGATATATGGAAACCCGCTATTGTAGCGGCGCTGGAAAAACTGTTCCAGCCCAAGGGCATTTACGAGCGCAACGACGTGCCGGTACGCGAACTGGAAGGCCTGCCCCAGCAAAAAGGGTTTTTATCGGCTCCCTTCGATACCAATATCATCATCAGCGAAAACGGGCTGAAGTT
>JACXTT010005879.1_pt1 | contig 17710 bp, 12 predicted proteins | sample 9270951 | NCBI WGS metagenome assembly JACXTT01 (sample SAMN15532306, study PRJNA645909) | rock metagenome | isolation source: weathered quartz diorite | place: Puerto Rico | collected 2017-06-21 | reverse complement strand
AATGAAACGTGTCTGTGCCCGCCTTGCCGAAGTCTTCGAATGGGAAAAAAGGGAAGAAAAAGGCCATGTCATCGCGTTGAAGGGGGAACGCGCGAATATCTCATTGGAGCCGGGAGCACAGGTCGAACTTTCTGGAGAACAATGTGAGACAATCCACTGTGCTGACCACGAACTGCGTCGCCATTTTCGGCATCTGCTCCCAGCCGCAGAAGCGTTAGAACTTGACTTTCTCAACTTGGGCATGCAACCAGTCAGTCCGCTCGACGATATTCAGTGGATTCCTAAGACGCGCTATCACTTTATGGCGCCTTACATGGAAACGGTCGGCACGCTCGGTCACCGCATGATGAAGCAGACTGCTTCCATTCAAGTCAATTTTGATTTCAGTACGGAAGCGGACGCGATGATGAAACTGCGTGTCGGCATGGGCCTGGTGCCTATTTTGACCGCTATGTTTGCGAACTCCCCTTTGTGGGACGGCGGCCTCAACGGTTACCTGACGATGCGCGGCCATATCTGGACCGACACGGATCGTCGCCGCAGTGGCCTTCTTCCTTTTGTCTTTTCGGATCGCGCAAGTTTTGAAGATTACGCAGAATACGCCCTGAACGTACCGATGTACTTTATTGTCCGCCACGGACGGTGGATTGACATGACCGGCATTCCGTTTCGCCGCTATCTTGCGGAAGGACATCAAGGAGAACGAGCGACGATGGAAGATTGGGTCCAGCACCTTACGACCCTCTTCCCTGAAGTCCGCCTGAAGAAATATCTAGAGATCCGCTGTATCGACCAACTTCCGGCAGAACTCATGCTCTCGGTGCCCGCCTTATGCAAAGGCATTTTCTACGAGAATGACTCGCTCTGGGCCGCCTGGGATCTCGTCAAAAAATGGAGTTGGGAAGAGCGGTTAAATGCGTACTATGATTCACATCAGCAGGCGCTCGGCGCACGAGTGCGTGGAATTTCTCTGCTTGACCTCGCCAAAGAACTGCTGATGATCTCCTGGGAAGGACTGCAACGTCACAATCAGTGTAATGCAGCTGGAGAGAATGAAACCATCTACCTCGAACGATTACGCGAAGAAATTTGGCGAGGACAGTGTCCCGCGTACAACGTCATAGAAAAGTGGATGGGCGAATGGAACTACGACGTGAAGCGCCTTATCGAAGGCACAGCGTATCGGTTGCCAGAAGAAGAACGATAAGACGCTGCACCAAGCACTATTCTCCAATCTTCATGAGCGCGCTGAGGCTTGGCGCGAAGAAGTACTCTCCACCTTTCAGCGTCACAAATTGAGCAAACGAGAAGGCTTTCCTGTCGCTGCTCCCCCAAACGGGCGGCCAGTGTTGGTCAGCAGTCTGACCATCTGTCTGTCCGATCACCGGGTCGATCCCACTTTTTTGTCGTGACGGATCAGTGTCGTTCGCCCATTGCTTCTGTATAAATTCAAACTGGTTGCCAATATCACTTTGAAAACACATAAAGAGGAGACCAACCCCCTGCGCCGGGAGCTCATCTATTGCCGGGTCATCTTTAGGTTCCTTCAATCGTTCACCGTAAGTAATCCCCCGCCGTGCAATGCGATGGCGACGCTCATTTTCTAGTTGATGCTGGCGTTCACCTTCTGGCGCTTGCGAATCAAGGGTCTCCCCACGCGGATTCATTTTGCGAATATGAGCATGCAGGGGACAACGATCCCCATTAGGGTCTGTCCCGTAGTCAAAATTATTTGGGCCGGGATTCGTCAATCCATCGTTCTCTTGAAGAACTACTGGAGTGCCGTCCTCGAATCGACCAACAACGAGAGCTCCAGCACGTTCCTTGTCGTCTCCCTCCAACTCTAGTATAGCCGCGAGTCGTTCTTCAGCCTCTTTGAAGCCGCGGACATTTTGCTCAAGCTTACGAAACACCAAGTAGCTGCCAAAACTAAGATCTCCCAGACCGTTGGGGTCTCGCACCAGTATGAGCTCGGGCCCCGCCGCAGGATCATACGCGCCTGCCTGCCAATCACAATCTTTCTTCTTTTCATTTTCAATATCTTCCTGCAGGAAAAGAGGCTGGCTGCGGCCGTCGACATAACCAAAGTGCTCAATGACTTCGCAGCTCTCATTCCGAAGCGTCTTCCCTTCTTCTCGGGCGATAATATCCGCGAAATCCTCAACTTCCTTACAGATGATTGCTTCTTCGTAGTCCAGTATTTTTTTGTCATGATGCGCAAGCATGATCATCGCATGGATGTCGTCGCGATAACCTTCTTCCCATTCGTTTGCGGGAGGGTCTGCTAAGTCTACCTGAGAAGCCTTCATCCCAGCCACAAATTTCGGATCATTCAGGGGTAGAAGTCCAAGAGTGATATAACCCTGATATGAAAGAAAAAAGTTAGTGAACAGCCGGCCATGAGTTTGGAGGCGCTTAAAATCCTCAACCTGATCAAGTTGCCGCTTTGCCGAAGTCACGCGTTCTCGGGCAAAATGTCTGATCCATTGCTTCCCTCTGGCGTCCGCTGCAGCATCCATGCGGAACCTTAGAAATACGTGGACGCTATGCCCCCGGCCATGCGACTTGAGGATATTGCCTTGCAGATCAGCCAACAGCTCAGTCACATCGGGTGATCGATGATCGATGGGGGCCTTGAGCAAGTCCATACTCGCCATGCTCGAACTCCTTCAGCTAGAGTAATGAAAAATAAGGCATAAACCCCAGATAGGCTTTTGCTTCAAGTAACTGGTTGGGTTGGTAGACGAGTTTTACGTCTAACCATTTCCGAAAACGGCCAGGCCACTTCTCGCCGGGAAACAGCGTACAAAAGCTTCCGGGCCATGAAACCAAGGCCTCGCGTTTTTCAGGGGTGCACAGTCTCTCCTGCACACAAAGATCGAGTAAGGCTCGTCTTGTTGGATCTGGCTCTGGGAGATTGACTACTTGTTGTTGCGCAAAAGCAATACCGATTCTCGGAAGCACATTCTCTCCGATGCTCAAGTCGATGAACATCGTGTCATCAACCGTTTCAGGCGTACAAAAAGTGGCAAGAACGTCTGCGAGTTCCTGGCGAGACCCCGGCCAGCCGATGCGGGCGAGATACGAGAACAAGTGTTCTCTTGGCACAGAGCCGTAGAGCTTCACGACTGCAGGCTGACGTGCAACCATGGCCGAAACATGGATAATGCGACCGCCGCGGGGAAGCGAGGTGAAACAGGTCAAGAGGGATTTTCTTTCGTGCGAGGACAAAGGAGCCCCGCATAAAAGCTGCAAGCCATCTTCCGTAACCTGCTGGCGGCGTTGCGGGTCGCGGGCATTCATAAACTGCGCCCACGAGCGTCTCTCGGCATAGAGAGGATCGATACAAAAACTAAAAGACGGCAAAGGCACCTCCGGCATGAATGCGTCGGCATGATCGAATTCAAACCAGATAAGCGGCGCCTGCTCATACAAAAGCGATGTCGGCTCAGCCCATTGCTGAAAAAAATCTTGCGCCTGCCTCCAGAGCGACGTCTCAAAGAAAAAGCCTGGCAAACCGGCATCCGTTTGCCGCCCGGCCAAAATTTCACGCCCCCCATCAGAGGCGGCAATGCAAGTCAAGAAATCGACCTGGCGGGCCTGGTCGGTCAGTCGACATTCCCAGTAACAAGAAGATGTTGCTTTTGGCAACAACGCCGCGATGCGATGAGCGTAGGCGAACGATGCGGCAGAAACGAGCGAAAGAGGAGCGCTCGACTCTATCAACTTGAGGGTCTCGCGTAAAGACCACAGCATAGAAACCTCCTAATAAAGAAGAGCTGAGACCAACATCGTGAACGACATAAGCCTCAGCCAAAAAGTTCTGCGGAGGGAGGAAGCCTCCGCGGCGGCGTTACCAGAAGCGTCCGTAGCTCTTTTCGAGTTCTTTTTCCATTGCGTACAGAATCAATGCGTCCATTGCCGCCTTAAAGTTGGGGTATTCCTCTACGCCATCATAAGACCACGGTGTAGGATCTCCATAAACTTCATTGATAGTCTCATTAGTCTCGGTTGCTCGAAATGTATCTTTGAACAACTGGAACTTCTGGAGAGTAGCAGCAATTCTCTTTTGACGGCCCGTGTCTGGGTTAGGATCTTGGTCGGCGGCCTTCTCATCCGCCTCAGCAATGAGTGTCCTCTTCTGCCAATCGGCTTCTCGCTCTACTCTTTTCTTCAAAAGCGCCATCCCCGCATCTTCGATGAGCTTTCGTTGCCTGTCAGTGAGTTCGAAAAACTCCATGACCTCATGGGGTTCATCTCGAAACCTCTGATTCATCTCCGTGTCATTCATGACGTTGTACAAAAAGGAAAGCATTCCTGAAGGCATGACAGCCATAACTTTTCCTCCTTACTTCCTCCGGGGTATTTCTCGTAGTGGCGCAGCGTAGCAAGGACCGAAACAGAAAGTCCTGAGAAAATTCTGAGATTTCTCTGAGATTTTTCTACACGGAACAAGCGACTGATTTTAAGCTGAACGAAGGGATACGCTTCTTGCTCATCCCTTTGATGTGGGCGTAGGCCAGTCAGGCTCAGCGTGGCCCGTCACTTTAGCGACTTCGCCTGTTGATGGTGGGCCACTTCAATAGCTTTGTGACACTACGCTTCAGCCTTCGCCTCTACGCGGGAATGGGATGTTCAGTGGAGGATGTCGGCAATTTTTGCCTTTCGATTTTTGCCTTTTGCCTTTGGCCTTTCTTCTTCTTTACATACTAAACCTTGCACGCTGCACTGCTGAAGTGTGAGTTCGCCTCTCAAGCGATAGAGCTCCGCTTCCCAGAACCTTTCCTCAGTACGCTCTACCCTGGTGAGCGCCTCAGCTAAGACCTGCAAGCCTTCAGCCTCCTGCCTGGCTCGGCCATGGGTTTTCGCTTGGACAGAAAGATAAAAAGGTAATCCGAGTTCCGCTCCGGTCGCTTTCCAAGCTGCGAGCGTCTGAGAAATTTTTTCTACTCCTTCTTGTCCCTGGGCCCGCTCACCGAGCAACCAGCCTTGCCAGAGATTTCCTTGCGCCGACCACAACATAAACTCGTGCTCTGCGGCCAACACCCGCAGTTCATCAGCATAGGTTTGCACAATTTGCCAATCTCCACAGCAATGTTGGAGCCACGTCGCAAGAGACAAGGCAAACGCGAGACTAGGGGGATGGTTCAGCTTCCGACCGAGAGCAAGTGCATCACGGCTTCGTTGCAGCGCACGCTCCGTATAACCCAAAAGCCATAAGATATGCGACAGGGCGGAAAGACAAGTCACCTCGGAGTCTTGTCCATACAAAACGGTAGGACCATGATGAGGCTGAGAGCGGTACAGAACAAGAAACTGCTCCAGGTGTGCTTCGGCCTGGGAGAGCTCCCCCATCTGGAGCAATATCATTCCCAACGCCAAATGCCCTTCGAGCACGAGGTCCCGATCTTGCTCCCGCTGAGCAAGGACGAGAAGCTGCTCGCCCAACCCACGCGCCATGCGATGCTCCGCTCGGACATTATAATAGCGCCATAACCCTCGCAGCACGGAAAAGAGCTGCGGCGTTTCTTTCACCTGCTGGCAAAGCTCTCGCGCTCGATCGTACGCCTGTATCACTTCCGGAGCAGCGTACCCTTTCATGACCATGAACGCGGGGCCGAGAGAGACCTGCACTTCAAGCTCTTGCTGGGTCCGTACAGGCGAATCAGGAAGCATCTTGAGTAAACCTAACCCATTTGTTAGAAAACTAATTGCTTCCTGACAAGCAGACTTTTGCAAGGAATTTTCCGCAGCAATCTGTAGATACCGTATGGCTCGGAGATGGTCTCGTCCTTGTTCAAAGTGCACAGCCAGTTCTGCAGCTCGCTCCCCACCCTGCGAGCCGTAGGCCTGTTCCCCTCGCTCGCCAATGCGCAAGTGAAAAAGCGCGCGTCGCGCTGGGGGAACTCGTTCATACCACACTTTGTGATAGAGGGCGTGCTGGAACCCATAGCCCCCGGCGACAGTGCCGTCGGGCCATTCAACAATTCCAGAGGAGCGGAGAAAGAGACGGCGACGCACCATGTCCTCACACCAGTCCTCGACCTGGGGAGTGTCTACTCCGACAGCCGCAGCCACTGCCGCCGCCGAAAACTCGGCGCCAGCAACGCTGCCCGCTTCTAGCACACGACGCTCCTCCGGACGCAGCCAGTCTATTTGTTGCTCAATGATCTGCCGAATACTCTCGGGCGCCGCCGCCGCCGCCGCTCCCAAATCACGCTCCAATGTCCACACACCGTCAACAAAGGACAGCACGCCGCGCGCAATCCACTCGTCTATCAATGTGACAAGAAAAAAAGGATTCCCTTCCGTTCGCTGATGAATAATTCTCCCCAAGGAAGACGGCAATGAGTGCGTAGGAAAGCGAAGCGCCAAATACGCACTGACTTCCGGCTCAGTCAAACCTCCAAGCGCGAGTTCTTGACATTGGTTATGTCGTTGCAATTCTCGTTTCACTTTCCTGAGAGGGTGGTCGCGCAAGATCAGGTCCGCCGGGCGGTAAGTGCCCAGCACAAGCAACCGAGCACGTTCCTGCCGGTGCGTCAGCGCCACAATGAGATCCAGAGTAGACGGATCACTCCACTGCAAATCTTCCAATATTAATACTAACGGATGCTCCACCGTCAGCGCTTCAATGCCTTCGCTCATTTCTCGCAGCATGCGCTCTCGTGTAGCGCCTTGCATCTTGCCCTGGAGTTCCTCGAGGTCAGCGGCGCTCAAAAGCGCAGGCATCTGTCCGAGCCAGGACGGAGCGTATTGCTTCATCCACTGCACGAGAACGCCGCCGCCAGGATCACGACAGAGCCGGCCGAGGGCTTCCAGAACAGGCCGATAGGCCTCACCCGGGCCATACTGCTCAACACATTGGCCCCGACCAACAATGCCGCCGCCCGACATAGTTATCTGCGCGAGAAACGCTCGAACCAGCGTCGTCTTACCGATCCCCGGCTCCCCAGTCACGAAGACAGTCTGGCGCTCACCGTCCAGAGCCCTTTCTAACAAATTGTGAAGCAACGCCAATTCGCTTTCTCGCCCCACTAAGGAGGGGGGCACGGGGGGGAGTGGGCTCCGCAAGAGGACACTGTCAGAAGGAGGCAGTGGCGCCACGGGCCGCGGAACTCGAACCGGTCCAGGGGATAGGGGACCAATAAAGCGATAGCCATATTTTGGAGCAGTCTTAATATAGTGCGGAATGGCGGTATCGTCCTGGAGCGCTTTCCTAATTTCATAGACACAGCGGGTGATCGCATCGTCTCCGACGATCACATTTTCAGGCTGCCAAACGGCTTTGAACAAATCCTCTTTGGTAACCAGCTCGTCTGCATGGTCGATAAGATGCCTGAGCACGGCGAATTCTTTGGGGCGCAGTTCCACGCGTTCTGTTGCTTTCCACACCACTTTGTTCTGCAGATCCATGCGTAAGGGCGGAATCTGCTGCTGGTCTCGGGTCTTCATACTTTTCTCAGAAAAATCTCAGCACTTTCTCAGCATTTTCTCAGGACTTGTACTTTTCACTATTCTATCCTCCTGTCACATGTCACATGGTGGAGAAAATTGCAAGAGGAAAACTCTCTGCAGGAGGAAAAACCTAAGGAAGGAAACAAAGGGCAAGCGTGTCGACACGGGATAATTTACCTCACGGCTATTTTTATTTTCCATACGAGATTACTACCTTGAAGGGGAGAGGAAGTATGCAACGATCACCAGTTTTACGTCGACAACTGACGGCATGGACAGGGCTCATCCTGGGGCTCTTTCTCAGTTCGGGATGTTTTTACCTGCCGAGGTCGCGGAGAATCGGCGCTCAATATTATTTTATGGACATCCCTGTTTGCGCTCATGGCGTGGATCAAAGCGGATATGCCTCGGAAAGCGACAATAAGCCTAGCGCGCCGGTTACGGATCAAACGATCATCGATTGTAAAGTCACTGTGGTAAACATGCTGCGAGACAGAATGAACTCGGCCCGCTTGGCGAGAACTGGAGGTGGGTTCATCCAGGTCGTCACCGCCGCCGCCTCGGCGATGTTCACCGGTACGACAGGTGCAAGCGCCCTTGCGACATCCACGATCTTGTCAGGGACGAGCGCCATTATTCCGGAACTGAGCAATGTCTTCGAAGCAAAAGAACGAGCGGAAGTGTACAGCAAGGGCGTAGAAATGATTGAGGACGCGTACGCTCAGTATCTCGAAGATATCACGACGGCAAAAGAAGAGCCCTCGCCGCCCTCCTGTTCTCCCTGTCGTTCTCCTATTGGCGAAACCCTTTCTCCAGCAGCCGCCGTCCTCTACGGAAAGATTGGCGGAGCTCTTCATGTTGTTGAAAAAGGTCTGGCGGGACAACTACCCACGCTAGAAGAACTGCAAAAGGCGAGTCCGGCGCCGTTGGATATCGCTACACGTTTTATCACGTTGGAGGAAAATTCTCCCCCTTACGAGATAAGAGTGACGAGAGGCGGACCATTGATCAGCTCCACTTCTAACAGACCGAATATCGCCGCCGTTGAAATACAAGAAGACGCGAACACAGCAAAAATTACTCCAGCGGCTAAGGTCACAAAGGAAGAAGAGGCTAACATCTTGTTAAGAAACGGTGGGGGGGGGATTACCACGTTAAAGGTACACGTCACTCCGAAAGCGACACCCGCCCCTGGATCTTAACTTATGCAGGAGTAGCTCGATTGGACCTCACAGGTTCGTTCGCGTGCAATTGCCGCTAGGAAAGCAGGACAAACCTTAATTACAACCATCAATAGAGGAGGAGACGTCATGGCAACACTTAAAGAAGGCGCCGTCGGCCCTGAAGTCGCTACACTGCAGGAGCAACTAAAAGCATTAGGCTTTGACCCGGGCTCGGTTGACGGAGAATTTGGTCCGGCCACCGAAGCCGCTGTCATCTCTTTTCAACAAAGTGAAGGATTATTGGCGGATGGCATTGTGGGACCACACACCCAAGCCGCGCTAGCACTGCCGACACCGGATCCACTCCCTTCCGTGATTCCAGGAGTCACGCTTACTGCCGTCTCTAAAATGTTTCCCTTTACGCCCCTCGGCAATATCAAAGCGAACCTTCCTCTCGTGCTCAATGCATTAGTCGCGGATGCGCTGCAAGACAAGCCTATGGTGCTGACAGCGCTGGCGACCATTCGCGCGGAGACGGAAGGGTTCGAACCCATTAGCGAAGGAAAATCAAGATTTAACACCTCGCCTGGAGGACCTCCGTTTGATCTGTACGACAATCGGAGAGACCTAGGGAATCGAGGACGTCCGGATGGAGATAGATTCAAGGGACGCGGCTTCATCCAACTCACCGGCCGTTTCAATTATCAGAAACACGGCGCGGCTATCGGCCTTGGCGATCAGCTCATTCAGGATCCGGAGCTAGCCAATGAGTCGAATATCGCGGCGAAATTGTTAGCTAGTTTTCTCAAAGACAAACAAATTCCTATCAAAGAGGCGCTCCGGAACAACGAGCTTAAGCAAGCGCGAAAACTAGTCAACGGCGGCAGCAACGGCTTAGATCGTTTTGTCGATGCATTCACTATTGGAGACAACCTTATTTCGACATGATCGCCGAGAAAGCGGCGAACGCAATCCTTGTCGATACACGTGGTTAACTCTGACAACAAATAAAGGATCGAGCGATGTCTTACCTACGAAAAATCTACACTTGTCTGGTGAGCTTGAAAGACTGGCTCATAAAGCTTGCTTTTCTCATCGGGTTACTCAAATACGGAATTGTTCTTTCCCTACTCATGGTGTACTTGCCGCTCACTGCCATGTTTGCGCGGGCTCCGGGGCACGACATTACCGGAAACATGTTTGTCGAGCTGTCGATGGGAGAGACTTTTGTCGCGACGCTGTTCCTCTTGGCGGTCACGTGGAGCATCATGGTTACCGAGGGACTCATCGTCAATGGCAGCGAGAGTTGGTTCTTCGAGCTGCAGCCTGTCGATCTCGATCAGCCGCAAGGCAAGAAGCTGTGGCGGCGCGGACCTGCCTATCGCACCTTGCAAGAAATCAAAGACAGGCCATCGCCTTATCTTCATAAGTGGGCTGAGCTTCTCTTTTGTGTTCCTGTGACTTGCCTCCAATTCCTTTTGTTTACAATCCTGCTCGCTGGTCCTTCGCTCGGCGTTATTGTTTGGGACGCGGATTCACCGAGCGCCGCTATCGTTGCGGTGACCGTCGCCTTCATCATTGATTATGTCGCCTTGATTGTAATCTGCGCGCCTATCGCTCTCCTTAATCACGAGGATCCACCGCTGCACAAGCTTCCTCTAGCTGGAACAATTTGGTCGTGGTTTGGCTATCAACCCGATGCGCCGTCGCTACACACGCTTTCCTATCGACTTTCTCGTCGAGTGCAACAATGTATCTCAACTCTGGCGTCGAGGCTCGGATGCGCTTATTTGCTAGATCCAAAAGGTTGCATCTATCCGGCTCACTTCCTCGCTATACTAATTGTGATCGCACTCCTTGTTTTCTGGAACGTCTTTGCCTTGGTGGCGAATCCCGAAGGAACCATCGATCTCCAGTCAGTCGGTCTCCAGCCGCCGTCAGTCGTCTATGTGTATGCAAGCCTATTGCTCTTCGTGTGGCTCCTTGCGGGACTCAATTTCCATTTAGGGCGTCTCCACTTCTCGCCCATCGTTGTGCTCTTAGCTTTTATTATCATTGGCTACTCAATCTTCGACATAGATCACGAATACAAAGTCACCCGCGAGGAATCCCCGCCTCCTCTCCCGACGCCTGTCGAGGTGGTGCAAAAGAGTAAAGGTGGAAAGAATCTCGTCGTCGTGACCTCTGAAGGCGGAGGTATTTGGGCTGCAGGCTGGACGGCGCTTGCGCTGGAAAAGCTGATTGGTGCACGAACAGAGCTGGCGCATGAGATTCGCTTGCTGAGTACGGTCTCGGGCGGATCGGTCGGGGCCGCACAATATGTTTGGGGATTGCTCAACGATCCGCAGTACCGAGAAGGAAAGGAGCTCAGTCCCAACACTCTGCGAAACATCCGAGTCAAAGCGACAAGTTCGAGTCTCGAAGCTGCTGCCTACGGGGTAGCCTTTCGTGATTTCCCACGGTTAGTCACCGGCGGGCTGTATTATCCGATAATACAGGATCATGATCGAGGGGAACTCCTGGAAGACGAATGGGCGCGGACCGCCGCCGGAACCGTCAAGGAAAGCCCTACCGAGAAGGAAACCGAATATCGTGTTCACAAGGGAGCAAAGGGAACCGAACTGCGCTTACTCGATCTCGGGGCCCAGATAACCACTGGATTGATCCCAGCAGTAATTTTTAACGCGACCGTGATGGAATCGGGTCAGAAAGTCATGATTACCCCTGTAGATTTCCGGGCCAATGGCGTGGGTTACAAGCGAGGGCAGACGCTAGCGGAGTTTTTATTTCCCGATCCAAAGTCTGGCGTTGCGCCAGCGGGGGCGAACCTCCCCTTTTGGACCGCGGCAAGATTGTCAGCGACGTTTTCGTTTGTGAGCCCTGCCGTCCGGACGAATGTCGCCAACAAAAAAGCCGGGGAGCAGAGGAATCAATGGCGGCAACATTTAGTGGACGGCGGGTACTACGATAATTTTGGTGTCGCTTCGGCGCTTGATTGGTTACAGCCCGTCTTGGAAGCACGCCGCGATGGGAAGGAAGGCTTAAATTTTTCCCGCGTGCTTATCATTCAGTTGCGTGGATTTGCCGATAAACAGCCGGAACAAGCACCATCCTCGTTCGGTGCAGAGGCGGCCCTCATCGGCCCTCTCGATGCACTGTTTGCTATTCGTGAAGGAGTAGCTAGTTCGCGCAATAGCATTGACGTAGCTCGTTTCATTAATTCATGGAACCGACAGCTTGAGGGGAAAGCACAATTGCAGACAGTTGAATTTGCGCCGGCCGACACGCAACCGAAGGGACCGTTGTCCTGGCATTTATGTAAAGCGGACATCAATAATTTAGAGAAATCGTGGAACGATAGCAAAAACATCAAGGACAATTTGGATCAACTGAAGAACTTTCTCGATTAGGGATCGAGGCAAAAACTGCCATAACGATCCTCCACAAGCGCGGAAATTCGTTGACGGCGGCAGCAACGGCTTAGACCGTATTGTTGATGCATTCATCATTGGAAACAACCTTATTACCAGATCTGCAAGACAGTGCGCAAAGGAGTTCTTTATGCCTATCTCTATACCATTCCCAGGGCGTGTAGTAAAAATCGGCGATACCGATCAAGAGACCGTGCGAGCCATTCAACATCGCCTCAACGAGGTCGGCTGTGGGCCTCTGGAAGAAAATGGGGTCTTTGACTCCCGCACCGAAAACACCGTGCAGCTTTTTCAGGTTCGATTTCTCGACGCTGATGGGGCCCCGCTGCAAGTAGACGGAAAAGTCGGTCCGATTACTTGGGCTGCGTTATTTGGGACGCAGTCTGTGCCGGTCGTGCATGAGGTTACCGACCCGCTGCTGGCTCGTGTGCTCGATGTCGCCTCCTCACAAATTGGCGTCATGGAGCTGCCCCCAGGCTCGAACCGCGGTCCCCAAGTGGATCAATTCCTACGAGCCGTAGGGCTGGACCCCACAGAGGGCAGTTTTCCTTGGTGTGTTGCTTTTGTCTACTGGTGCTTCGAGCAAGCAGCACGAGGTCTTCAGAAGCCCAATCCCATGATTAAAACGGCGGGCGTGCTGGACCATTGGCAGAAAGCAGGCCTGCAAGGTATACGGCGAATCAAATCTGACCAGGCGATCGAGAACCCTTCTCTCGTGCAACCTAGCCAGATTTTTGTCATTAGCACTGGTGAGGGTCACGGTCATAGTGGACTGATCGAGGTCGTTAAAGGTGGAAAATTGACGACAATTGAAGGAAACACCAATGCCGGCGGTTCGCGGGAAGGAGTGGGAGTTTTCCGGCGTAATAGTCGCACCCTCGCGGCCATCAATACCGGCTTTATCGATTACCACAGCCTCTAAAATTTAAGAAAACTCGAGTCGCTATCAGTTGGCGCGCACGAGGGTAAGGTCACTTGCCCTCATGCGCATCACAGATTCCCGCAAACCTGAAAAGGATAGCCTCCCTCCCGGAAAAATCTGTGGATTCTCACCCTTCTGTTTCCCCTTTGCCGTTTTCATGCTATGAAGCCCGGCAGCATCTTGCATAGTCATGCGAAGGAGGGAACGCCGCATGGAAATCAGTAAAGACAAGTTGCTCTGGATGTATGAGCGGATGCAACTCATCCGTATGTTTGAGAACCGCGTCAAAGTCGAATTCGGCAAGGGGAAAATTCCGGGATTTGTCCACCTGTATGCCGGAGAAGAGGGCATCGCAGTCGGCATCTGCGCCAATCTCACCGACGCGGATTACATGACGTCAACCCATCGTGGGCACGGTCACTGTGTCGCGAAAGGCGTTGATCCACACGGCATGATGGCGGAACTCTTCGGCAAGTCGACTGGTACCTGTAAGGGTAAGGGCGGCTCAATGCATATCGCTGATATGGACAAAGGCATGCTGGGCGCGAACGGCATCGTAGGCGGCGGTCCACCCTTGGCGTGCGGTTCAGGGCTGACGGCAAAAGTCAACAAGACGGATCAAGTCACAATCTGTTTCTTCGGTGACGGCGCTTCCGAGCAAGGTACGTTGCACGAGAGCCTCAATCTTGCGTCGATTTGGAAGCTGCCGATTATTTTTGTAGCCGAGAATAACGGCTACGCAGAATCCACTCCCTCTCACTATCATTGCAGCGTTGAAAACATTGCCGATCGGGCGGCGGGCTACAACATGCCCGGCGTCACTATCGACGGCAACGATATTTTTGCGGTCCATGAAGCTGCCCAGCAAGCAGTGGCGCGGGCGCGTGCCGGGCAAGGCCCCACGCTACTCGAATGTAAAACGTACCGTTTCAACGGCCATTTTTAAGGGGATGCGCAGACGTACAAAATCGCGACAGACCAGGAGAAGTATCAAAAGGAACGCGATCCTATCAAATTGTTCCGAGAGAACGTCCTCGCACGCCGTTTAGTGAGTGAGAGCGAGCTGAAAGCAATTGAGGATCGGGTCGCGGCCCAAATCGACGAGGTCGTGAAGTTCGCTGAAGAAAGTCCCTATCCAGATGTGAAAGAGACGTATACGGATGTTTACGTAAACTACTAGGTGCTCGGTGTTGGGTGCTAGGCGCTGGGGAGCAGGCAAGAATGATCGAGGTTCCCCTAGTTCCTAGTTTCTAGTCCCCAGTCCCCGGGGTAATGGGGCAAATGGAGGGACAGATGGCAGACAGAGAACTCAATTTTGGTCAGGCGCTAAATGAAGCAATGCGCCAGGAAATGCGTCGCGATCCCAAAGTGATCTTGATGGGTGAGGATGTCGCCGGCGGCGCAGATGTTGAGCATTTACACGGTGATGACGCCTGGGGAGGCGTCTTAGGCGTGACCAAAGGGCTGGCTAAAGAATTTGGCCGCGAACGCGTTCTGGATACGCCTATTAGTGAATCTGGCTTCATCGGGGCTGCGGTTGGCGCGGCAGTCACAGGGTTACGACCAATCGCAGAAATGATGTTCGTGGGGTTCATGGGCGTTTGCTTCGACCAACTCCTCAATCAAGGGGCAAAACTCCGCTATATGTTTGGCGGAAAAGCCAAGGTCCCGATCGTGATTCGCACGATCTGCGGCGGCGGCTTTCGCGCGGCGGCGCAGCATTCACAGATGCTGTACTCTTTGTTTACACATATCCCGGGCTTAAAAACAGTTGTCCCTTCTACTCCGTATGACGCCAAAGGGCTGCTGATCTCGGCAATTCGCGATGACGATCCAGTGATTTTCTTCGAGGACATTACGCTTGGGGCCATGAAGGGTCCGGTGCCGGAAGAACCATACGCTATTCCTCTCGGCAAGGCGGATATTAAGCGGGCGGGTTCCGATGTTACTCTTGTTGCTATTGGTAAAATGGTGCACCACGCTCTCACGGCAGCCAATACATTACAACAACAGGGTAAGAGTGCTGAGGTCATCGATCCACGTAGTCTCTCTCCATTTGACGAAGAAACCGTGCTGGAGTCAGTCAAGAAAACTGGACGCTTGGTCGTCATCGACGAATCTCATCCACGCTGTAGTATGGCGTCCGATATTGCCGCAGTCGTAGCGGACAAAGGCTTCGATTATCTCAATGGACCGATCAAAATGGTGACTGGACTGCATACCCCTGTTCCTTTCAGTCCACCGCTAGAAGACCACTATTTACCCAACGCGCAAAAGATCACTGCGGCAGCGTTGTCACTTTTCTAGAAAGGGGTCGGGAATTAGGGGTCAGGGGCTAGTTCTGCTACCCCCCAACCCCCAGCCCCTAATCCCTCAAACCATGACTTCAGTCGGCATTATTGCTAATCCTCGGGCTGGGAAAGACATTCGACGGTTGGTCGCGCACGGCTCTGTGCTCGACACTCAAGAGAAAGTCTACATTGTTCGTCGGGCGATTTTGGGTCTCAATGGCGCCGGCGTTGATGAAGTGGTGTTTTTGCCAGATCCAGTTGGCATCGGCGTCAAAGCACTTTCAGGCGTTACCGAACCTCTCCGCATCAAGCCCCGATTTCTAGAGATGCCAGTGTATGACGAAGCAGCTGATTCGACACGAGCAGCGGCGCTCATGCACGATCAAGGCGTCGCCTGTGTTATTGTCATCGGCGGCGATGGTACGAGTCGCGTCGTCGCCAAGGGCAGCCAAAAGATGCCGCTGATTCCACTTTCCACGGGTACGAATAACGCCTTTCCCCGTTTTCTGGAATCCACGCTCGCCGGTTTGGCGGCAGGGTATTATGCCGCGCGACGACTCACCTGGGCGGATTTTACCACTCCGACGAAACGGTTTAATTTGTACCGCAATGGGCAGTGGGAAGACGTGGCGCTCGTCGACGTCGCCGTGTGTGATTATCAATTTGTCGGCGCACGTGCGCTGTGGGAAGTGGATCGACTGAAAGAACTGTTCCTCACGCAAGGCCAACCAACCAACATCGGTATGGCCTCAATCGGCGGGATGATTCATCCAATCCACCCACGCGAAGACGGCGGGCTCTATCTCCAACTAGGCAGTGGAGGACAGACGATCACTGCGGCCATTGCTCCTGGTCTCGTCGCTTCAGTAGGCGTCTGTAAGCATACCGTGTTGCAGCAAGGCGTCCGCACCCCTGTAAGTTTTACTCCTTCGATCCTCGCGCTCGACGGAGAACGAGAGCTGGTCATCAACGCCGAAGATCGATGGGAGATTGCTTTGTCATGGGAAGGGCCTCGCCTGCTCGACATTGAAAAGGTAATGAACGCAATACGTGGGGGATAACCTTTAGAACTGGCGATCTTCTGGCGTTGGGCGCCCAAATTTTGCTATTCTGTTTTATATGGAGAAAAATACGTCGCCTTCTCAGATCGTTCACATCGTGAGCCACGGCCCGTATTGCCTTGACGGCGTCGCTGCTGCTGTGGCAGTCGCTCGGTATCGTGCAGACGCTCAACTCATCCCTCATTTTTCAGGAAACGAGCATATCAACGACGTCCTCCAAACGATTGGACCTGATGTCGCGCCGCCAGGCAGCGAGCTGTGGATCACTGATATCTCTTGGACAGCGAAAGAAACGGATACACACCTGCGGGACCTCGCAGATCGAGGAGTCAAAATTTTCTGGTTTGATCATCATCGCACGGCGTTGAAACGTTACGCTGCAGGCGACATCAATGTCCCTTTCACAGCGCATGTTGTCAGTGAAGAATTTTCGGCGGCTCGTCTTGTCTACCAATATCTAGAAGAACAACTTGCTAAAGCCAAACGCATCAACCCCCGCTTCACGGACTTTCGTCAGGCCGTGGCGATGGCTGACGACAATGATCGCTGGATCCACGCTATCCCCGGCTCACGGGAACTTGCCTGGACGATTCAGACGATGGGCGCGGACGAACAAAGCTTAGCTGGATATGGAGCCTTGCTCGACATAGACGCCAACGTCACGTACACCCCGTCGATGCGTGAGGCTTACGCCAGAACAGCAAAAGAGATTGAGGATAGCTTCGCTTTAGCGGAAAAAAGCCGCGTCGATTTGCCGTTACCCGGAACACCCTACACACTTGTCACGGCGCTGTGCGAGGGCTACGCCAGTGAGATCGGCGACGCCTGGGGGAAAAAAGCGACGCAGACAGTGCTCGCCTTTTACGATCTAGCCGGTGAAGGCGTCAGCTTACGACGTTCGCCAGACTGCGATATTGATCTTTCGCAACTCGCGCAATTTTTTGGCGGAGGCGGCCATGCCGCGGCGGCGGGGTGCCGCCCAGCCAATCTACATAAGCTTTTTTCGCACACGCTAGCCCAGGTCCTCTCGACCGCTATCCCCTCTCTTCTCAAATGAAGATGCGTCACAATCTCACTGACGGTTTCCCAACTTGACAAGCGAGACAATTGCCTCACAGTATGAACTCCGCCAAGCGCTCGGTCTCTTCGCCGGCTTGGCCCTGTTCCTTCTTTTGCTGTTTTTACCCGCTCCTTCCGGCCTGGAAATCAAAGCCTGGCGCATGGTCGCCGTCACCACACTCATTGGCGTGTGGTGGGTGACGGAAGCGATGCATCCTTCAATCACAGCCCTGCTGCCGCTCGCTCTCTTTCCATTTCTCCACATTTTGACGCCGCAGGAAGTGTCCGCCGCGTACGCGGACCAGGTGATCTTTCTCTTCATGGG
>JACXTT010005878.1_pt1 | contig 17712 bp, 9 predicted proteins | sample 9270951 | NCBI WGS metagenome assembly JACXTT01 (sample SAMN15532306, study PRJNA645909) | rock metagenome | isolation source: weathered quartz diorite | place: Puerto Rico | collected 2017-06-21 | reverse complement strand
TGGACTGCGAGCCGACCGGTTGTGCGCGTCACCACCAAGGAAGGAGACGTCTTCGACGGCCGCTTCGTCTGTTATGAGAAAACGACGGACGGCCAATTCGACGCCATTCGCCTGGCCTTCAGCGTCGGACGCCGCGCCGACCCGAACGTCGAGATCGGCACGCTGTATATCAAGTGGGCGCGGATCGCCAACGTCATCGTCATGGACGATCTAAGCGATAAGCAGGTGGTAAAGGCCCTCAAAGAGGCACGAGACAAGCGGGACAAAATCGTAGAGAGCTGGCTGGCGGCCCAATGACGCGACGCCTCATCGCCATCTGCACGCTCACGGCCGCCGCAGTTCTTCACGGCCAGACACAGCCGTGCCTCGAGAACGGCCGCTGTCCGCCCATCGGCTGTGCGCAGAAGGGGACGCCGGAGGCAGAAGCGAACATCGTCCGGAAGACGCGCCCGCCGCAAAGGAATCCCGTCATCGCCGTCACTATCGATCACTTCGAGGCGCTGCAACTGGCCGCGAACAACGTGGGCATTCAGGGATTCGCCATCGCGGTCGGTAAGCGCGACGATTACCGCCACTTCAAGGTATTAGGCAAAGACCTCGGCGAAGGCAACCTGGTGAGCCTGCAGGGCTTCATCGTCGGCCTTCCGCATGCGCGGCGCATCGACAGCGCGAACTGCAAGCAGGTCGGGCGGGCCCACAACAGCTACGTCTTTCATCTCGCGCCGCTGAGCGACGACTCGGAATTCGACAGTGTCATCGCAGAGATGATTCCTCAAGAGCGGAACCCGAACTGGACGCTGGAGAAGCTTCGCCGGATCGCCAATGAGAAACGGCCGGTCATCGTCAGCGGGCAGCTCTTCTACGACAGCAAACATCTCGTCAACAGCGATCCGGACGAGGACCTCCCCGGACATCCGAAGCGGCTGTCGCTCTGGGAGATTCATCCCGTCACCGGCGTCAGAGTGTGCAATCGCGAAGTCAACGAGCTCGACGACTGCGATCGGCAGCGGGCCGAGTACTGGCCGGCGCTGGAGCGCCTGGAATTCAAGCCGTGAGCAGGCTCCTCGCCTTCGCCGTCTGTACCTTCGCCGCCGCGGGCGCCGTCGCCGCATCGACGCTGGTCACCCCTCGCGATATCGCGCCGCGCGGCGTCCGCGTGCGCAATGAACGCTCCACCAACGATGAGCGCAACGTGCTTTACACCCTGCCATTCGGGCAGCGCCTGCGCACTGAGGGCCCGCTGGTCAACGGCTGGTATCCGGTGGTCGCGCCGGACGGCCGATCGGGATGGGCGTGCGCACAATTGCTCCGAGTGGTGCAGGCGGACGAGATCGAGTTCACGGTCCGCTTCATCGACGTCGCCGGCGGCGAGGCGGCCATCGTGAACGTCGGTCAGACGGCCGTCCTGATCGATGGCGGCGATGACCCCGCGTATCTGGCACAGTATCTCCGCCAGGGAGGCCTTCTGCGCGATCCGATGAAGCTGATCATTGTCACGCATCGGGATCACGCGCATTGGGAAGGCTTCAGCCGTCTGGCTAGGCTGCTGGGGAAGGATTCGCAACAGACGGGCCTGTGGCTTCCGGAGAGCGACCCGCAGTGCAAAGACGGGAGGTACGACCAATTCGTCGATTCCGCGAAGCACCTTCCGCGCGTCTCCACCGTGATGCACGGCGCGCTGTTTGCGGACAACCGCGACGCTCATCACCATCCGCGCAACCCCTCCGTATTCGACGTTCGTTTGCCCTTCGCGCCGGAGATCGATCTCACCCTTCTGCACGGCGGCGCGAGCGCGACGGGCGCGGCAAAGGACTGCGAGGCGCGCGCGGACAATGCATCGCTCGTCTTCGCGCTCACCATTGGCGAGTCACGATTTCTCTTCACCAGCGACATCACCGGCAGAGATCCCGGCACGTCCACCCAATGGCACGTGCCGAAATATGGCGAAGGAACGCTGCTGGAGCTGGAGAAGAAGGAGAGCGGCCTCTTGACCGCTGACGTGCTGACGGTCCCCCATCATGGCGCGGACACCTCCAGCACGCCGGAATTCATCAAGTGCGTCGCGCCGCGGAAAGGCGCGCTCGTTGCGGTCATCCCCGCCACCCATCACATGGCGGAGGACGTGGTCATCAAGCGGTACCGCAAGAAGAAGGCGATCATCTTTCGTACCGACGAGCATGGCGAGTACGGCAACGATCACGTTCTCTGCGTGAAACGAAAGGGCGAGCGATTGGACTGCCGCAACGAGCTCCATCCGAGCCGGCTGCCGCCACCGCCCATTCCTCCGCCGCACGCCGGGCCGGCGGGATGCGATTAGCCGGACTGCGGCGGCGGTGTCAACGGGGCGGCGGCGGGAGCGGTGGAGGCTCGGGCGGCGCGTTGGGTGGTGCGGTGGTGGTCGACTTCGTTTCCGTCCGGACGTCGAAGCCGCTGAAGGGCTCACGGCGGACGAAGCGGAGAAGATTGAGGTTGCGCAATGCGTCGACCAAAGTGAACGGCCACCGAATGCGAGGATTTTGCGACCGGACGTCGCGCGGTTTTTCGCCTTGGCAGAGCCAGCGGAAGAGTCCCGTCTGACCGATGGCCTTTTCGATTCCCTCCATCAGCAGGTAGCCGACCTTGTACTCGTTCCACGGCCGGCTGTCGGTCATGGTGTAGCTGGCCCCAAGCCGCTGATAGGCGCGGAAGAGCTGTTCACACCAGACGGCGTGGCCCTCGATGACGAGAGTGCCGTCGAAGTACGGTTTCATCTCAGGGCCGAGGTAGTGCGTCTGCAGATCGAAGAGGTCTCCCCGGAACTGCCAGTTGTGCGTGAATTCGTGGACCAGGACTTCCTTCAGATAGACGACGTCCGCGTGCGGGCGCACCACGACGCGGTTATCAGCCGGCGAGTAGAAGCCGGCGAAGGCAGCGTGCGCCAGCATCGTGGCGGCGTCCATCCACTCCGCCTGCGCCAGGCTGCCGGCGGTCAGGCGCATCGATCCGCCGAACAACTTGTGCCAGAGGCCGTCGGTGTAGCCGGTCACTTCGGTGCCGATCACCTCCGCCACGAGCTGAGAAAGCTGCGACTCGGTGCCGGTGATGGGAGGGGCAAGCCGATCGACCTTTCCGCGCCCGAACTCCTCCCAATCGGCGGTACGGCCGAGGATGCCGCAAACGAGCTGGTAGGCTCCGCTGCGGGAGATGGCGTCTTCGTTCTCGTATCCGTGGCGCGGCAGGAGCGAGCGCGGAATCGTTCCCAGCGCGCCGCAGCAGATCGAGCATCCGTCCTCGCAGTCGCAGCGCTCGAGCCGCTGATGAATGCTGTCGAACATGGCATAGAGATCTTCCGGCTCGAGGATCGAGGAGAGCGTGTGATTCCATCCCAGCTCATCCGAGCGAACGCGGTAGATCACGATGCGGAGGCGCGCGCCGTTGCTTTCGGTGACCACCGCGACGCGGAACTCAGTGTCGAAGTGGAGGAAATCGCGCCGCAGGTAGCGTTCCATGGAGCGCGCCAGCGCGTGATGCGAAGCATAGTCGCCGAGCGGATCGGGCCCGCCGGCGCGCGCGCTCCAGCCGTCTTGCGGCTCGATGAACAGCGAGAGGGTCGGTGATTCCATCTCGCGCTGCAGCGGCGGCGCGTCATCGGCGGCGATTTTCACCACGGTCGAGTAATCGGGATCCTCGACCAGGCGGTCGGAGGTGCGGACGACGTCGCGAACTTTTTCGGCGATGCGGCAATACCACTCTCCCGCCGCGAGCCGGAGCCGGGAATGGCTGGAGAGATCCCTCCGCGTGATGCGACCGCGCACGTCGGAAACACCGTCCGATGTCCGCTCGCCGAGCACACGGGTGTTGATACGCGCCGTGCGGCGATCGATCCGGATGCAGTCGTCGCGATGCATGGTCTCCACTTCGAGGCGGCCGAGCTCTCGATAGCGGCCGGGAAGGTCGACCAGCGTGGCCGCCCTGGCGGGGCCGAGGTCGCGTTTCTGCCGAACCAGGAGCGTGTTCGGCGGATAGCGAAGAACCATTTGCGGATAGAAATCGATGAAGATCCGGTCGAAATCGACCGCGTTGCTCAGGAACGGTCCGGCCACGCTTTCGCGGTTGGCGCTGATGTCGTAGATCTTGTAGATGTTGCGGCTGCAGCAGCCCCAAGGGATCTCATACAGCTCGCTGGTGAACGCATCGTCGCTGCGGATGACGCAGCGCAACATCTTCGGCCACCGCTCGTTGTCGCGCAGATTCTCGTAGGTGAAGACCTCGCGAATCCGCTTCTCGCTCTTCCAGGTGTCGAGCAGTTGGTCGACTCTCTCGCCCGGAAAGACCTCCAGCAGCCGATGCACGGGCAGCGGACGCGAGGAGAAGTCTTCGAACAGCGCCGCCATCTCGTGCGCCAACACGGCGTCCGAGTGGTCGGGGAGGAGAAGCGTGGGGAAGCGATGCCGCTCGTCCTCGCGCTCGGGCGACCAGCGGTGGGTGGCAATGGTGGTCAGGCTCTCGATATCGTCGGAGCTGGAGTCGGCGATGAGGATGAGCGCTCCTTCGGCGGCGACCGCAGGGCGCAGCGACGAGACCAGCTCGCGCGGGAAACCGCCGATGCCGAGCGACACCACCACGTCGAATTCCTGATCGTGCTCGCCGCCGAGATCGGTGTGGGAGACGTACCGCCACCGCGCCCGCACTTCGAAACTGTCGTCCGCCGCTTCGGCGGCGATGGCTTCGCGGACGCGCTCACGCACCAGGTCGCGGGCCTCGGGGCCGAACAGCGGCTTGGCGTCCACGACGGCGATGCGCAGCGGTTTTTCCAACCGGTTGGCCTGGAACCCGAGCTCGGTGAGGAGACTGATCGACTCCTCCACGAAACTGGCGCGCACGAAGCTGGGAGTGTTGTCGTCGCGGTTGAAGATCTCCAGCGGCGGAACCCAACCCACCATATTGCAGCGGCCGAGCCACGTCCCGAACGCGATGGCCTCCACCTCGGAGCGGTTGACCAGATACTTGGCGATCTCGATGGCGTTGTTCAGCCGCGGCAGGATGATGATGAAGGTGATGGGCGTGCCCAGAAGCTCACCGGTCATGCGCAACCGGCACATGGCCAGGCGCAGGCGCACCAGGTCTTCGCGCGAGAGCCGCTCCGGCTGGTCGACGATGACGTACTTGAGGCGCGAGAGGAGACCTCGCGCCGCGCCGCGGACACGGGTCAGAACGGACTGCGACAACATGCGCGCGTCGGTGTAGAGAATCTGCGGCGCCTCGGCCAGATCGAGCGGCTGGTCATCGTCGCGAAACGACGTTTGCATCCGAATGGTCCCCTGCAGCTTCGCCCGCTCCAACCAGGAGCGTAATTGCACGGCCGGGTGGCGGAGCATGGCGGGGGCGTCCGCGCCGTCCCCGTCCCGCGAGGGACTGTCGGGAGTGACCCAATGAACCGCCCCCTCGTTCTGCAGAGTTACGCCGAGGGCAAGCAGATTGGCCATGGTGGTGCGGCCGGAGCCGGGGCGGCCGATGAAGACAAGGTCGCGGCCGATGTGCTTCTTCTCATTGGCCACCGCGGCGGAGAGCGCCGTGGTCTGATCGGACGACAGAGCGTTGATGCCGATCTTCGGAAGGATGGCCTCCAGCCGCGCGAAGCGGTCCAGCAGCATCTGTCTCCCTTCGCGGCTGTATCCGAACTTGCGTTCGTCGAGCATCACGTCGCAGTAGATCTGCCGGCGAAAGACAGGCGATTGCCGAAGCTGCTCCATCAGCTCCTGCCCCGTGGCGCGCGCCGGCGATGGGGCGGGAAGATCGATCACCTGCACCGGCAACGGGAAAAGGTCGCGCAGGATCAGGGGAAGATTCATGATGGTGGCGATGCCGACGCAGACCACGGCGAGGCTCACGCCGACCACGAACGGCGTCCATCGGAGATAGGGCACGAAGCCGATGTAGCGCAGGATCACCCATGTGAGCGTGATCCAAAGAAAGAGGCCGGAAAGGAAGATGCTCCAGCCGGCAAGGAGACCATTGCGGGTGACGGCGACGCAGAAGAGGCCGAAGTTGCTGAACCCGCCGTGCTCTCGCGCGTAACGCGCGGCCGCCGCGCGAATGAGGGTGAGCGAGAGCACGCAGAGCAGCGCGAACACCAGAAGGACGACGACGATCGATCCGACGATGCGCGTTCCTTCGGCGTTCTCTAGAACCGGCTGCGGCAGGTGCGAGACGATCCACTGCACGAACGCCGAGTGGTGGCCGGACGTTTCGTCGTGCTCGGTCCGCAGCAGCAGGTAAGTCGTGGTCAGGAGGCCGCAGAGCAGGGCAAAGATTGCGGCGGTGACCAGTCCCACTTTGCGGCCGTAAATCTGCGCCGTGGCGCGGTTCCGCTCCTCGCGCGAGGAGGTGCTCTCGGCGGTTTCGCTCATGAGGCCAACGTGTCGCGGATGATTTCGTAGCGCCGCAAGGTCAGGAAGAGCGCGATCTCCTCAGGCATGGCCGACGCGGCGCGGGCGTTGGGAGCATCGGCCGCCGCCGAGTTTCCGCAGATGCTGATGGTGCGGGTGTCGATCTCGCAGACGTCGGCATCGTTGAAGGCGGGCATGAAGCGATCGCTCCGCGCGTAGGCGTCTGCGGCATGGAGCTTCTGCTCGACCTCCGGCCGAAGGCGTTCGCGATCGACAACCGTCTGGCGGACGAGGCCTTCGAGGAACTCCCGATATTGATCGAGCCTCACCCACTGAGGAGATTGGGTGAGAGTGACGACCGGCGTCAGGATTTGGTTGAGGCGTGAAAGGAAAGGAGAGCGGTCGCCGATTTCCATCTCGCCGTGATATCGAAAACGGCCGAGCTCGGGCGTATGCCGCTCCTCATCGGACTGACTCTCCTCCACCTTCGCCAGCTCCTCGCGGCAGAGCGAGGCCAGTCCGGCGAGCTCGGTGCGAAGACGATTCACCGCCGCCTGCTGCCGGCGCATGAGGCCTGGGAGGGAGGAGGCGAGCATGTTGCTGACGCGCTGGTTGCAGACGTCGGCCAGCCGCTCGCGGGAGCTCCGCATCGAGTTGCGAATCGACTCCTCGAGCTCTGTCCACCGATCGAAGTAGGCGCGAACACCCCACTCGGTGAGGAAGTAAAAAGCAGCGCCGAGCCCAATCGTGAACGAGATGGTGAGCGCATAGACGGTGATGTCGCTCCACCCCTTGATGGCGCCGAGGACGCGAAATGCGAGGCCGGAGATCAGGAGCGTGCACAACGTCACCGCGACCGTTGCGCCGACCACCGCGCCGTGCATGGGGATGCGGCTTCCCTCCTCGAGCAGCGCCTCCTCGCGCGCACACCAGGAGCCGCGAACGCCGGCTGCCTCCTCCACGATCCGTTCCGGATCCTCATGCCGTTTGCCGGTCACGCGTTCCAGCAACGACTGGAGCTGCGTCCGTTCGGCGCGCGCTCGGCGCATGGTCGCGGCGCCGACCGGCTCGTCGGCGTGGCCAGAGGTGAGCGCGGCCTGCAGCGTTTTTTGAAGCGTGTCCTCGTAGCTCTCCATCATCGCTTGCGCCTTGACAACGGCCTCGCCGCCGATCTGATTGACTTTTTCCGCGGCATCGTTGCGGAGCGTTTCGTGGAAACGGGTATGCAGCCGGTCGGCGCGGCGAGCGATATCGAGGGTCACGAAGTCGCCGCGGCGCGGCGCGAGCTCCACCGGCACCTCGCGGAAAGCATCGGCCTTGACGTGCCTTGGCTCGATGTACTGGCCGAGCACGCGCACGCTGGTGGAAGCAGCCTGCGAGGCAGTGGCGCTCTCCTCGTCTTTTTTCTCCGCCGGAGCGGCGAGCAGGGGGGTGTCGCCGCCGATGAGAGCGCGAAGCACGGCAGTGCGCCCGATCCGATTCCACGGGAGCTCAGCCACCGCTCCATGCGCCACTAGAAACTGCGAGCGCCCGCCGCCGGACTCCTTCATCTCCTTCAGAACCTCGGCCCCCTCGGCCGAGAGCGCGTAAAGCGCGAGAAGATCGATAGCCAGTTGGGTCTCTCCGTGGCCGCTCCAATCGCTGCGCATCCCGCGGCGCTCGCCGAAACGGACGATCGGCTTTGCCGCCCCGCCGAGGATCGAAGAGGGAGCGGCGAAAAGGGCGGCGGCGCTCAGGATCGCCGTACTGTCGGGAAGAAACGCCCACGGGACGAAGGCCATGTCGGGAAAACCGATGGACGCCGTTCCGCGGAAGGCGCGGACGAGGGCGGTGTCGATCGCCGTGGTGATCTCCGTGAGACGCGTCAACAACGGTGTGATGGCCTCGGCGCTCTCGGCGTGCACGACCGGCACGATGAGCAGCATGTCCGAGGATGACTCGGTCGTTCCATACTCCGCGGAGAGCCGATGCTTCTGCACCGCGGCAAGCGCGGCCTCGACGCGCGCGCCGACGTCGCGCGCGGCATCGATGGAGAGAGCGATCCCCGACGGCGCGATCTCCGCCGCCACCGACTCCCACTGTTCACACGTATCAGGGACGACGGTCAGAGGGCTGCGGGCGCGCCCCCCCTCCCCTTCCGACACCAGGCGGGCGAGGTGTCGAAGCGAAGTGACACCTTCGCCCGCCCCCACGGGTATGACGATGAGGCTCATTACCGTTCACTGAAAATCTTCGGGGGAGTCTGGCCGCCGCTGTTCTGGATCTCGGCCGCCAGCTCGTCGAGACCATCGGCCTGCCGGCGGACGATCTCCGCGATCTTCGGATTGTTCTCTTTCCCCATCTGGGTGCGCAGCTTGCCGGCGCGCGTGGAGATCCGCGCCGCTATCCCCGACCAACCCACTCCGCGCTGCCCTTCCTTTCCGAATGCCTCGTTGGTCATCGTGTCGTACGTGACGAACTTGAGCGCCAGGAGCAGCTTGCGGTTGTCGTCGCCGTCGCCATCGAGCGCGGCCACGACGTTTTCCAGGCCGCGCGGTCCGACTTGGAATCCCGATCCGTACGCCCCGTGGATCACCTTCCCTTTGTCCGTCCGGGTCGGGATTTCGATCTTGAGCTTGTAGTTGCCGACCTTATCGGCGGAGAGGATCCCGAACTCTTCCGAGAGCGCCAGGACGACGTCGGACTGCCGCACGCGGTCGCCGCTTCTCTCGAGATATCGCAGACCCATCTCGTGATATTCGCTGGTCAAGTGCGGCGAGAAGGCGCGCTCTTCGAGCATGGCCCAGCGATAGGCGCTGAGCTCGCTGGTCATGCGGAGCACCTCGACGTCCGCGCCGACTTCAATGAAGACCATGTCCACGCGCATCGGATCGCCGAGGCGCGACTCCTGAGCCTTGAGCAATGAGGAGTCGGGGCGGTTCTTGTCCATGATGTTGATGGCGCGTGGAATCCACCGCGCCGACGCCGGATAGGTCAGGAACTGGTGCGCGGTGACGTGCACGGTGCGGAGGACGTCCGCGGTCAGCGACCATTGCGGCGTGGCGTAGCGGATCAGGCGGCCCAACTCGCCGGAGATGACCAACTCGATCGCTTTTTCGCGCGACTCGGGACGCGTCCAGTCGAGCTGCTCGATCAGGTCCAGCGCCGATTCCCCCGCCACTTTCTTGACCTCGGTGCGCACATCCTGAAGAGCGCGTCCGCGCATCAGGGTGCCGGCGTCATGCTGCGCGGCATGAAATTCGTCGACCAGGCGTGAGGCCCGCGCTTCCAGCACCGAGTCGATGGAGCACTGCGACGCCACCACCGGCTCGATCATCTCGCGAGCTCGTGCCTCCATTTCCGCCACGTAGCTGCTGGTGAGACGCTTTCTGTCCTCCGGCAGCGCTCTGACGATCTCGGCGAAGCCGAAGCTCTCCGCCTCGGAGCTGATGCGATCGGCGAACACGATCACATTGCCGGCCAGACCGGCGAGGACGGCCTGCTCCGAAGCGGAACGGACTGCGCGAACGGCGCGCATCAACTCGGCGCGCATGGCCGCATCGCCGCCGAGGGGAATCTCAGCCTTCACGCCGGTGGCCACGGCCGCTCGCTCGTCATGCTGTTCGTCGAGCATCTTCACCGCGCTCTCGACGTTGTTCTTCAACCTTCCGGTCGCTTCGATGCTGACGAGCGCGTCGCGTACCGAGGCGGCGGCGGCGCGGAGCTTTTCGACATGGGCGTCGATGACGTCGTAGAACGCTTCGACGGCGTTCGCCTTCGTCTCCCAGAGCAGGTACTCGAATTTGTTCCTGGCCTCTTGTCGCACCATGCTGACGCTCTTGATCAGCTCCGTGCGGTGCCAGTTGCGGAAGAAGCCGTCGGCCTCCCGCGCGATCTCGTTGATCGATTTGGCCAGGTCAATGTTCTTGCGCGACGGATCACCCAGCCATTTTTTCCGCTCATGCTCCTCAATCGACTCGCGATTGATCGCCACTTGTTTCTTCATTTCGTCCAGCCACGCTTCGAGCAGGCCGAAGGCGCCCGCCCGGACGAATTCCATGACCCGGGCGTTAATCAGCCATTTGATGCCGCAGACGTCCGACCGTTCGGAATCCTGCGGCCGGATCCATAGGGAGAGCTTTGGATCGAGCAGCAGCGCCTGATCGCGACGGGTGGCCAGATCCCTTGTCCGCTCCTCGACGAGGTTACTGATCTGCACGGCGCGGTTGACGATGGCGGTGGCGTCTTTCAGGCTCTCGAGGTCATCCACGATCTCGTCGAACTCCCGCAACGTCTTCTTGTCGTCGAGATCGAAGAAGTCGAAGAGCTGGTTGAAAGCCGCTCCTGCCTTCGGATCGCCCTTGCTGGTCTCCTTGATGCGCAGGACGTTCTCGATGAAGAAATCGACGCTGACGTCGATCGATGCCTCCTCGGCGCGGAGGACCTTCTTGTTGGCATCGCCAGGCGTTTCGTCGGCCAGCAGATCGCGCCATGAGCGGTCGTCAGTTGACGCGGCCGCGCCGAGCGTGGAGAGCGTGTGCGTGGAGACGGCGTAGCTGAGAAGCTCCGGGCCGGGAACCATCAGCCGCGCGGCGCCAAAGCTGCCGAAGCGCTTCCCGCCGCCGCTGGTGGCGATCAAGTTCATGGTGTCCACCAGGCGGTAATCGCGATCGCCCCCCTCCAGCAGCATGGCCACGCCCTCAGCCGCCATGTAGACGAGACTGGGGTAGGTGAGCGTCAGACCATTGCGATCCTTCTCGTCGAGAATCAGCGCCGAGTCGAAGGGCGCCGTGTCGATGTTCTTCTGAGCGCCGGGGCGGTAGACAGTGAAATTGATGCCGTCGTATCCCTTGAACTCATACGGCTTCTTCGGTGCCCCGAGCGGATGCCCGGCCTCGGCACGGTTGAACTCATATTGCAGCTCCAGGAGACTGGCGAAGCCCGATGCGGCGACGCGCTGCTCGAGCACGCCGTGATTCCCCTTGCGCGTCACCGCCCCGGGGATGAAGACGCCCATGCACCTGACTTCATCGCTGGCGAAGGAGAGGTGGTAACGGGCAAGGGTGGCGACGTCGAACAGCGTTCCTCCGCCCGTTCCGTTGCCGAGGCTTCCCACCACGATGACGCTGAAGGCCAAGCGGGAGGCCCCCACGGTGTCGCGCCGCTTCAGCACCAGCTCTCCGGTGGCATCGTCGATGGTGTCGATGATCTTCTTTGCCCAGCGGAAGGCGAAGTAGCGGCCATAGGCGCGGATGGCGCCGCAACCTTCGCCGAAGTTGATGGCGCTGCTCGGTTTTACCGCCGGGGGCCACCACGGCTTAACATGCTCTTCGAACCGGGTGAAGTCGTCGCTGAAATTGATCGGCTGGTTCGGCCGGAAGTGGACGTCGGGAATCTGCCCCTCCTCCGGCGCTCTCTCTCTCGCATCGATGACTGCCAGCACCACGTCGCTCGGCCGGTCGCCCATGCGCTCCCACCGCTGTCGTATCGCTCGAACAATTTTCGTTCCGGTGCCGCCCACTCCGATGATCAGCTTGCCCATTGATCTCCTCCGTTGGAATCGCCTTCGGGCCGTCAGGTCCGAAGGCGTTGGATTGAGTACGGGTATTTCTTCTCCGCTTCATTGACCACGAGAGCCATGACGGGCTGCGCCCGCTCGATGTCGGCATAGCGAATCTGCACCACGCGCTTGTCGCCGACCGGCGGCTCGGCACTGCCGGTTTTTTCCAGCGTGCGGCCGAAGAGCTCCAGCGTGTTGCTGCTCTTGGTGCTGACGCACCAGAGCAGCATCCGGTCGCTGTCGGGGCGGATGCCGATGAGATTCTTCGCTTTCTCGCCGGCACCACCGCCGTCGAGATACGGCTCGTCGAAGAAGATGGTCTTTGCGTTCCCGTTGTCGATCAGCGCCAGATAAGCCGGCTTCCGTTTGTACAGCCGGTACTTTCCGCGCAGTCCCCCTCCGTGCGCGGAGCGAAGATCGGCGTAGTTCTCGATCTTTCCCACGACCATGCCGCGTGGAAACTCCCGCCGGCTGTGCCATCGCCAGACCACGCGAATGACGGAAATGACGAGCGCCGCGATCAGAAGTATGACCAGCCATGAGACCGGCGGCGGCAGGATGCGGAAGGGGATGGTCAGAATCGCTTCTTGCGCGTCGGCGTGAATCCGCGCCGGATCGCAGTTCTCGCACACGATCCGCGTCCTGTATTGCGGATCAGGCGCCTTGGCGATGGTCGGGCGGAGGCGCAGGGTCAGCTCGTAGTCGCCCTTCGGCCGGCGGAAACCGAGGCCGAAGACAGCCCACAGCTTCTGTGGCTCGGCCGGAACGGCGAGCGTGAACTGCTCCCCGAACGGCACGGTAATGTCTCCGCCGCTCGATTTAATCGACTGGAGGCGAACGATGTCGGCCGAGGAAGCGAGCGGTTTGCCCTGCTGACGCGCCAGAACCGTCGCCTCCACCTCACCTTGGACGCCGGGAGGAGCGGTGAGGCGATACGTCCGCGTCGGCCGCCGGTAGCGGAGGAATCGATCCGCGATCAGCGCGTCCAGCTCCCCATTCGGACGCGTCGCTTCCTGAACCGTAAGCAGCAACGTGTACGTTGGAATCCGATCGACGCGGATATAGCCGACCGGGGGAATCTGCTGCTTCTCGTCGGCGGCGAAGACGAACGAGCTGTTGGGATAGGAGCGTCGCAGCTCGTCGCACAGCTCCTCTCGATTGAGGCGCACGGGATACGCCCCTTCGGGAGCGGTGGGGTCGATTACGCCGCGCGTCGCGCCGCCGATGAGCAGCCGCAGTACGCCGCGGCCGAGCTGCGCCTGCGGCAGCCCGGTGGCGGGATTCACGCCGGTGGCAAGGGGGCGCGGCGGCGCCTCGATGGCCCACTCCGTCGTGGCCGCCGTTCCCCTGGGCCATTCGATTCCGCTCTGTACGAGCATGCGCCCGCCGGCGCTGCCCTGAACCGCGCCGAAGGACGTGGCGGCACATTGAGGCAACGCCGCGACGGCGCCCCCCTGAAGACTGTCACCCGACAGCGCCGGAATGATGCGGATCAGGCGCGGAACCTCCAGGTCGACGGTGCGGGTCGCCGGCGGCTCCAAGGCGCTGAAGCTGAACGCAGTCGCCGGCACTCCGAAATGAACGGAATAGACGACGCGATCCGCCGCCGGCGGGGCGTATTGGTCGGTACGCGCCTTCAGTTCGGCATCGTTGCGGGGAAACAGTTTCCACTTCTGCCAACGGATCTGCAGAGTGCGCTCATTGTTGCGAAGCCATTCGTCGTAAGGCGAATTGTCGAAGTGCTCCGCCGGATCGAAATCCTCGTCGCCATCGGTGAATACAAAAACGTTGACCAGTTTTGCGTCGGCCGGAATGTTGTCCTTGGGACTGAACGACGGCGGCAGGTCCAGCTCGCGCTTGACCAGCTCGAAGATCGAATGGGCGATGTACGTCCAATTCTGGTCGTACGCGTTGTGATCGGTGGTGAAAAGCTCCGGCAGCCGAGCGCGCGCGGCCGGCACGGTCATGGATATGGTGTCGTTGCCAAGCGGGTGCAGACGATTGCGATCACCGAACACCCATAGACTGACAGCCGTGTCGCCGTACTGCTCGACCTCCTGACAAATCCGCTCCGCCGTCGCTCGCGCCGCCGCTGTTTCCGCCTCGAACGTCTGCCGCCGCGGCGTGCGGTCGCCGTTGAAGGTGGAGTACATCGACTTGCTTCGGTCGATCAGGAAGACGATCTTCCGGTCGACCGCCGCGCGGGCAGGGAAAGCGCTCGCAAGTGTCGCAAGCGTCAGGAGAAGCACGGTCCAACAGCGTCGCCCGTTTTCCAAGAACATCCTCTTCTTTTGATGGAAGTCCGTAGGGTACCCTTCCTACCGGTCGTCCGCAAGGCGCGAGAGCTTTGTTTATTTGGATGTCTGTGTCGACGGCTGCGGCATCAGCGAGCGGAAAAGCTCTTTCCCTTGCCTGATCAGCGTATCGATGCGTCCTTCGCTTCCGCGGAGCACGCTGTTCTGCACGATCGGGGTCCGGACGCTGCCGATGTCCTCCATGGTGATCTGGTGCTCGCCGCTGATGAGATCCCGCTGCTCGATGCGAAAAGCCGCTTCCTGATAGGCGACTTGTCGATGCGCGGCGTAAACCTCCACAATCACGCGTGCCTGATTGTCTTTGAGATCGACCGACTTGACTTCGCCGATGCGCACGCCTTTGTAAATGAGAAACTGGCCGGTTTGAATCTGCTTCCCGTCCTCAAAAACGAGCGTGAACGACAGTGGACCCTTCTGCCGGTACAAGAAAACGCCGCCGGCAACCAAGGCAATGACGATCACACCGCTGATCACATAGAGCATCGTTCTGTTCATTCTCTTCACCTCGGAAATGTCATCCACGACACCAATAAATCGACCGCCAGAATCGACACCGCTCCCAATACGACCGCCCGATTGACCCCTTTTCCGACCGCCTGTGCGCTCTCCATCGGCGCGGTGCCGAAGAGATAGGCGGAGAGCGTGACGGTGGCAGCCATGAGAATCCCCTTCAAGACACAACTCGCCAGCAGAAGGGGTGAAAAGGCGTCCGCCGCCAGCGAGAGGAAACGGCTCGAACCGATGGTCAGGCGGGTCATGGAGAGGGCCGTGGCGGCGGCGCCGGCGAAGGTGGCGGCGAAGCCACCGGCTACGATGGCCAGCGGGAAAACGATGGTGGCGCTGAGCCAAAACGGAAGGAGCAGCATGCGCGCCGGCGAGAGGCCGATGACGCGCATCGAGGCGATCTGCGCGGTGTAGCTCATGCCGGCGACTTCCGCCGCCACCCGCGCCCCCACCCGGCTGGCCAGCAGCAGCCCCACCACCAACGGCGCCAGCTCGCGGAAGACGGCCCATACGATCACCGCCGGAACGTGCGCGCTGATGTCGATCCTGCTGATGCCCGAGCTCTGCTTGACGAGCATCACGCCGAGAAGAGCCATCGAGACCACGGCGAGAGGGAGCGACTGGATGACCAGCGCTGCGCTGAGATCGAAGATGGTTTGGGGCTTCGCCTCCGCACGCGGCAGAGCGGCGCACTCCTCATCCATCTCCAGCGCCTGGCGGAGGCGCAGGACGATCTCGCGCTCGCTCGCCGCGGCGGGCACGCTGATCTCCGCCAGGCGTCCGCCCGGCGTCAGGATGATCCATCGCGTACATAACCGCGCCGCGGTCTCGTAGTCGTGCGTGACCACGAGCACGGTGCGCCCGTCCTCGCAGATGCGGGAGAGCGTCGCGGCCACCCGGCCGGCGGTGCTTGGATCGAGTCCGCTGGTCGGCTCATCGAGGATGAGCAGCTTCCGGCCCCGAATGACGGCGCGCAGGAGGGCCAATCGTTTCTGCTGTCCCCCCGACAACTGCGAGACGGAGCTGTCAGCGTCGAGATCCGACAAGGCGACGGCATCGAGCCACCGCGCGATCTCTCCCTGCTCGACGGCGCCGCCGGCCGCCGCCTCGATGTTCTGACGGACCGACAAGCAGTCGAAGAGTCCCGGATTCTGAAAGGCCACGCCGACAGAGGGCTCCGAGAGCACGCGGCGGTTCAACGGCCGGCCGAAGATCTCCACCACACCGCGATCCGGCGTTAGAAAACCGAGAAGGCACTTGAAGAGGAGGGACTTGCCGTGCCCGGTGCGACCGATGATAGCCACGCGATCGCCCGCGCGAACGGTGAGGCTGAGATCGCGCAGAGCCAGCTTATTGAGGCCAGCGATCCGAACGACGACAGGGCGGTGTTCTTCGACAGCGGGCGCCTCGACCTGGCGCAGGGTGGTCATCGATATAGGGGAGTGATCGGGAGGGGCAATTCCCTACCCTCGAGCGTGGGTGAGGAGATGGGCGTTGACGGCATCGGCGGCGGCGAAGTCTCCGGCCGCGTAGAAGCCGGCCGCGGCGTCGCCGGTGGCGCGCTCGATCTCCTCCGCGGAACGATGGAGACGCGCGCCAAAATCGCGGGCATGGCGTGCCGCAACGCCGCCGAGCTCGCAGAGATGAGCGACGAGCGCGATGAGCTGACCGGGCAGGCGGTTCTCGGCCGCGGCGATCGACTCGAGGCGATTCAGCGCGGCCAACGCGATCCGGAAGCGGCGCTGCTTGACCGCGGCCGCACCGACGCGGAAGGGAGTCTCGACGTTGTTGGGGATGGCCGCCATGCAGCGGAGGATGATGGCGTCCGAGGCGTTCTTGACCGACGCTTCCCCGATGGCGCAGGCCGCCTCGCGCAGAACGCGCGCGTCATTCTCGGCGGCGAAACCCTTGCTGACCAATCTGCGCCAGCTCGCTCCGATGATCTCGATGGCCCGTCGATAGTTCTCATCGAGTCCCGCCGGCTCGGACGTCTGCAGGACGCGCTGGAGGCCTTGGATGATTCCTTCGAGCTCGTTGCCATCGTATCGCGGCGAGCTTTGCGCGGCGACCGCGAGCTCGCCGATCGCGGCGATGACCACGTTCTTTTGCGCGCCTCTCAAGTCCTCACCGAGCAGTACCAGATCTTCGAGATCCGCCTCGGCAAACGACCCCCGCTCCAAGAGCGCGTCGCTGATGCTTTTCTGGATCTTCCCGATCACCCAAGTGCGCAGATCGATTCGCAGCATCCGAATGCCCAGGATGGCGAAGAGCCCCAGAATGAGGACGGTGCCTCCCTTGGCCAAGAATTCGGAAACGACTCGCCAACGCTCGTCTTTGAACGAATACCCCGCCAAGGCGATGAGGCCGACGACGGCCACAAAATTCAAGACCGTAAGGAAGATGAATGGTTTGCGCGGCAGGTGTTTGTGCAGAAGAGGGCGGATGCGCTCGGAGGTCTCAATGATGAAGGTCGTTCCGCCGAGGGCAAAGAAAAGGATCGCCAGCAGGATTTGTGCGAGGCCGAGTGCCTCATCCGGCGACATCGCTCGCTCCGTTGCCGCCGGCGCCGCGTCCGGCGAGGATTTCGTGAATGATCTCCAGGAGCGCTTCGGTGTTCTCGCCGGCCCCTTTGTCGCGATGGATGGTGACGCCCACCGGCGCCAAATGCTCTTGCAGATCGCTCCAGCTTTCCATGGAGAGAACGCCGTAGCGGGAGGGGTCGCGCGCCGCTGCGGGAAGTTGGCTGTTCCACTCCGATTTCGCGCCGAGAACGAATAGCAGCAGCTTCAGTCCCAGCCGGGCGGCTTTGTTGCTGCTTCCGCCGTCATAATGAATCCTCACCCACCGGTCGTCGTCGCCGGGAGGAATTCGGATGTCGACCACCACCACGTCGAATTCAGTGGCCTTGAGCTGGTCGATGCCCTCGGTCGCCGAAAATGCGAATTCGAGCTGGTATTCCCCTGCCAAATGAACCGGGGCGGCGAGA
>JACXTT010005877.1_pt1 | contig 17713 bp, 17 predicted proteins | sample 9270951 | NCBI WGS metagenome assembly JACXTT01 (sample SAMN15532306, study PRJNA645909) | rock metagenome | isolation source: weathered quartz diorite | place: Puerto Rico | collected 2017-06-21 | reverse complement strand
GAGGACGGCGGTCTCCGCTTGATTCAGACGGCAGCCGAGCGTGTGGAGCGATGCCCGTTTCATGATCGAGCGTATTATAGGGAGATCGTCGGGACGGGAGCAAGGCATCGGGCCCACGCGCGATAACCGACACGGCTCGGTTGAAGGTGTCGGATACGCATGGTAGGATCGTGCCCATTACATCACACCCGTACGGAATGAGTCTCGTATGACTCGATCAGTCTATCTCCTCTCATTTGTTATCTGGGCGGTCACGGTGTTCTTACCCTCGACTGTCGGTTGGACTAAAGATATCTTGCCCGTCGAACCGGACATCAGCACGCGCATCGAGGAACACTACGATCATGAAGCGCGGCTGTTCTTGATGTTGTATTCGCTGCAAGGGAACGGGCAAATCGACTATGTGACCGGTCGGATGGTTCAAGAGTATGCCCGCAGCAATTACGGAAATCCCGTCTATCATACCGAGGCCTACCCGCTCTTCTATTGGTGGAATCACACCATGTGGAACGATCCGGAACAGGACGGCGTGAACGGCAACGAGCGGGTCTATCAAGAGCACATCGATTTCGACATCTCGCGGTACAAGCCCTGCACCTTTAACGGCCAAGCCTGTTGAGCCGTCGTTCGCTTTCTCTTCCGCATCCATTGCACACGTCTCTTTTCCCTAGATGGGTGACGTATTTCGTGATTCTCCTGAGGTCAGACTCCTACCTGATGCTATTCTGGTTTCACATTCATTCTGAATCGTGGCTATGACAACTGCTTCACTCACAAGGATCTTGGCGAATCGACGCATCGCCATCATGTTGCCATTGGGGTTTGCCTCCGGGCTGCCGCTGGCGCTGACGGCGGGTACGCTGCAGGCGTGGTTGACCGTCGTCGGTCTGGATCTCAAGACGATCGGAATCTTTACGCTTGTTGGATTGCCCTACACGCTGAAGTTCTTGTGGGCCCCGCTCATGGATCGCATCGTCCCGCCTTGGCTCGGCCGCCGGCGTGGCTGGATGTTGATTACGCAGTTGGGTGTGGCGCTCGGGTTGGCGATGATGGGCCTGGTTGGTCCCGGAGATCGACCGGAACTGTTGGGAGTACTCGCGTTGCTGGTCGCCTTCCTCTCCGCCTCGCTCGACATCGTGTTCGACGCCTATCGCACGGATCTTCTATTGCGCCCTGAACGGGGATTCGGGGCGGCAGTCTGGGTGAACGGCTATCGCGTCGCCCTGTTGCTGGCGAGTGCGGGGGCGCTGGTGTTCGCCGATCATATTGGATGGCAGCAGACCTATTTCTTGCTCGCCGCCTTGATGGCTACCGGTGTGATCACGATCTTTGCGAGTCCCGAACCGGCAGTGGCTGGAACCCCGCCGGCAAGTCTGGCGGAAGCGGTTGGTGGCCCGTTGAGAGAACTATTTTCGCGTCCAGGGGTATTTGGCTTTCTGGCGCTGATCATCTGCTACAAAGTCGGCGATGCGTTCGCGGCGTCGCTCCAAACCGCTTTTTTCATCGGCGGGATGGGATTTTCTGTCAGCGATGTCGGATATGTGAAAGGAATTGGTTTGGCCGCCACATTAATCGGGGCGCTCGCGGGGGGCATAGCCATGGCGAAACTCGGGCTGGTTCGATCACTGCTCGTCTTTGGGTTTCTGCAAGCAGTGTCCAATCTGGGATTCATGTGGTTGGCGTGGATGGGAAAGAGCTACGCGGCGTTGACGGCATCCGTGGTCGTGGAGAATCTGACCGGCGGCATGGGGACCGCCGCCTTTGTTGCACTGGTCATGTCGCTGTGCGACCATCGATATACCGCGACGCAGTTTGCATTGCTGTCGTCGCTTGAAGCCGTAGGGCGAGTATTTACAGGGCGGCCGTCGGCGGAATTGGTGGGGATGATCGGATGGGCTCAGTTCTTTTTCTTCTCGTTTCTGATCGCCTTACCCGGCGTCTGGCTGGTGTGGGCGCTTCGCCGGCGGCTCCAGCAGGATATCGACACGGATTCGCGCGCGCAGATGCAGGGTGCCGACTTATGATGGCTGAATGCGGCGCTGGAGGAACAGGACGTAGAGCATGAGGGTGGGAAGCGGGGCAAGCGCGAACGGAACCAGCCAAAGCCAGACATTCTTTGCCCGCATGCGCGCTTGGTCGATCATCCAGACGAAGACCCACACGATCAAGCCGATATAGTTGAGGGCCATCCAACGCGTCGTGTGAATCTTCAATCCACTCACCGTGTCCGGAGTTCCGTGGATCAAAAACACACCGAGCATGAGAACGAACAACCCCAACAAGGCGCCGACCAGGCGTTTGCTCCACACAAACATGGCGATCCTCCTGATGTCTTCGAGCGTGACGGCGGCATTGCCGTGCACGATGCGACCTGCGGTAGGCTAATCATGCACGCGCCGTTTGTCAAAGGGCATGATGCCTTCGATTCGAGGGGACGATGACGATTCCGCGCCTGCTTGTGCTGGTTGCCGTCCTTGCGGTTGGTGTCGGGTTGGCGTTCACCAATCCGACGATGGACGGGTATCTGCAGTTTGTGGAGCAGGAATTGAATAAGGCGATGGAGCGGATGGATCAGTCGACGCCTAGTCGTGAACAGACGATGGTCAAGACCATAATGCGCGCGCACGGGCGCGAACTTCTGAACAGCCTCGTGAGACCGCATACCCTCCGCCGAAATTGGGGACTGTTCAGCCAATTTGAAACCATGGTACTTGGGCAGCATGTCGTGGTCCTGGGGTTAGCCGGGCATTTTGTCCCGTTAAAGGGCGTTGATGAAGTGGTGGTGAAGCTGGGCCGCGAGACATTGTAATTTTTTCTTCGACATTCACATTTCCAGCTCATACTGCCTCCAATGAGAGGGTCAATTTGAGCCCTGTCCCTGTGGATAAGTCCTATTTTATAGGCGGGAATACGCTCTCCTGATTGCTTCGCCGCTATTCACACCATTTCCTCCGTTTCCCCAGGCGACCCCCCATATTTAGTGTTGACAATTTATTGGAATAGCTATATGTAGTCATCCGCGTGTTCTACTGTAGCCTGCTCAGGTGCATTTATTCGTATTGGTTAGCGAAATACAGATCGATCCACTGAAGATTTCATAGGCCCATCGGCCTAGTCATTTCAGTAAGAGAAATCGAGCGAAGAACCGGTGATACCAACCTTGCAGCTTGGGGAGGGCAGATTGTGAGAATAGAACGCCGATTTACCCGTCGCGGACAAAGTCCCTATGAAGGCTTGAAGTTCGTGAAGCGGTCGTCGGAAATCCGCAATCCCGACGGATCGACTGTATTCAAGCTTGAGCATATCGATACTCCGGAAACGTGGTCGCAACTCGCGATCGACATCTTGGCTCAGAAGTATTTCCGCAAGGCCGGGGTGCCTCAGCGCGATGAACAGGGCAATCCGATCATGGGACCGGAAGGGAAACCGCTCTTGGGTGGAGAACGGGACGCGCGTCAAGTATTCGAGCGTCTTGCGGGCTGTTGGACCTCGTGGGGGAAAAACTTCGGGTATTTTAAAACTCCCGAGGACGCCGAGGCCTTCCACGATGAACTCTGTTTCATGCTGGCACATCAGATGGCCGCGCCCAATTCGCCGCAATGGTTCAACACCGGACTGCACTACGCCTACGGGCTCTCCGGCCCTGCGCAAGGACATTACTATGTCGATCCGAAAACGCGGGAAGTCGTCAAGGCGACCAACGCGTTCGAACATCCGCAGCCGCACGCCTGCTTCATTCAATCGGTCGAAGACGATCTCGTAAATGAGAACGGCATCATGGATCTCTGGGTGCGCGAGGCACGGCTGTTCAAATATGGATCGGGTACGGGAACCAATTTTTCCATGCTCCGCGGCGATGCCGAACCCTTGTCCGGCGGCGGACGCTCGTCCGGTTTGATGTCGTTCCTCCGCATCGGCGACCGCGCAGCGGGCGCGATTAAATCCGGTGGGACAACCAGGCGTGCCGCAAAGATGGTATGCCTCAATCTGGATCACCCCGACATCGAAGAGTTTATCGACTGGAAAGTGGTCGAAGAGCAAAAGGTCGCCGCCATGGTGACCGGCTCGAAGATTTGCGCACAGCGTCTCAATGCAGTGCTCAAGGCCTGCCACGTCGTCGATGCCCAGGGGCAGCCGAAGGTCGAGATCAATCCCAAACAGAATCCAATCCTCAAAGACGCGCTCTCCGCGGCCAGGCGCGATGCGGTTCCGGAAGCCTATATCCAGCGGATGTATTCCTATGCCCAGCAAGGCTTCACGCATTTCGTCTTTCACGAATACGATACGAATTGGGACGGCAAGGCCTATCAAACGGTGTCGGGCCAGAACTCGAACAACAGCGTGCGCATTCCCAACGGGTTTTTTGCGGCGTTGGAGGCGGACGGTGATTGGCAGCTGACGCGCCGTATCGACGGCAAAGTCGCGAAGACGATCAAAGCGAAGGAGCTCTGGGACCGGATCGCCTGGGCAGCCTGGATTTGCGCCGATCCCGGCACCCAGTACGACACAACCATCAATGAATGGCATACCTGTCCGGAAGACGGCAGGATCAATGCGTCCAATCCCTGTTCGGAATATATGTTCCTCGACGATACCGCCTGCAACCTGGCCTCGCTGAACCTCGCACAGTTTTTTACAGCCGACGGGCGATTCGAGCTAGACCACTTCCGGCATGCCGTGCGCCTCTGGACGGTCGTGCTTGAGATCAGCGTGCTCATGGCCTCGTTCCCCAGCCGCTCGATCGCCGAAAAGAGCTACCAGTTCCGTACGCTCGGATTGGGATACGCCAATCTCGGAACGGTTTTGATGCGGCAAAGCATTCCCTACGATTCGCCGGAAGCCCTGTCGATTTGCGGCGCGTTGACCTCCATTATGACCGGTGAGGCCTACGGGACGTCCGCGGAAATGGCCGCGGAACTCTGGCCGTTCCCGGGCTATGCCAAGAACCGTGACGCCATGTTGCGCGTGATCCGCAATCATCGCCGCGCAGCTTACAATGCACCGAAAGAAGAATATGAAGCACTCACGATTACGCCGATGGGCATCCAGCCGGAACACTGTCCGCACGAACTGCTGATCGCGGCGCGCCGCGCCTGGGATCGCGCACTCGAGTTGGGAACGGCGTACGGATATCGCAATGCGCAGGTCACGGTGATTGCGCCGACAGGCACGATCGGCCTTGTCATGGATTGCGACACCACCGGGATCGAGCCGGATTTCGCGCTCGTAAAATTCAAGAAGCTGGCCGGCGGCGGCTATTTTAAAATTATCAACCAGAGCCTGCCGCCCGCGCTGGCCTCGTTGGGATATACAGAATCGCAAGTGCAGGACATCGTGAACTATTGTGTCGGCCGACAAACGTTGCAAGGCGCGCCGTTCATTAACCACGAGACGTTGCGGCAGAAAGGATTCGATGATGCAGCGCTGGCACGGCTGGAAAGTGGGTTGGCGCAGGCGTTCGAGATACAGTTCACGTTCAATAAATACAGTTTGGGCGAAGAATTCTGTCGCGAAAAACTCGGGCTGACCGATGCGCAGTTGGCCGAATCCAACTTCAACATGCTCAAAGTGCTGGGATTCACTCAAGAGGAAATCGCGGCGGCCAACGATTACTGTTGCGGTACGATGACGGTCGAAGGCGCGCCGCATCTCAAGGCCGAGCATTTGCCGATCTTCGATTGTGCCAATCGTTGTGGTCGGATCGGCCAACGTTACATCCCAGTCGACGCGCACATTCGGATGATGGCAGCCGCGCAGCCGTTCATCAGCGGCGCGATCAGCAAGACCATCAACATGCCTGCCGATGCGACGGTCGAAGACGTGAAAGATGCGTATCTTTTCGCCTGGAAGAGCATGGTGAAAGCCGTTGCGCTCTATCGTGACGGATCAAAGTTGAGCCAGCCCTTGTCGGCCTCGACGGACAGCGGCAAGACGGTCGAAGCCTCGACGGAAATCTTGGCCGTCGCGGAAAAAATCACCGAACGCGTCTTGGTTCGCTATCTAGCCAAGCGTCGCCCACTGCCGACGCGGCGCAACGGGTACACGCAAAAAGCTGTGATAGGAGGGCATAAGCTGTACCTCCGAACCGGGGAGTATGAAGACGGAACCGTCGGCGAAATTTTCCTGGATATGCATAAGGAAGGCGCGGCGTTCCGGAGCTTGATGAACTGTTTCGCGATCGCCATTTCCCTCGGCCTGCAACATGGCGTGCCGCTGGAAGAGTTCGTCGAAGCCTTTGTCTTTACTCGCTTCGAGCCGAACGGGCCCGTCAAGCTGAACGATCGAATTAAGATGTCCACGTCGATCATCGATTATATCTTCCGAGAGCTGGCAGTGACCTACCTGGACCGCTACGACTTGGCGCAGGTCAAGGAAGAAGACTTGCGCATGGATTCCGTGAAGGTGGACGAACCGGATCCAGAATGTTCCGATGAGGAAGCCGATCTCGAAACGTTGGCCTCCTCATCGATCAGTACTGAGATGTTTCCTTCGAGGCGCGGGTTCGTTCCTCGGCATAAAGGCAACGGGAATGGCAATGTAGCGCATAAGGTCGAACTGACGCGGGAGACGCTTACGCTGACGGCCGTGCAGGTGGCCCGTCAGAAAGGTTACGAAGGCGATCCCTGCACAGAGTGTAAACAATTCACCATGGTACGGAACGGTACCTGTCTGAAGTGCGAAACCTGCGGCGCGACGAGCGGCTGCTCCTAACAGCGAGGGCGTTATGAGCACAGAACTTCGCGAACAGGGCATTGCAACGGTTCACGATCAGGTCGTCAGCTTGGTGGCGCAACGGTGGGCCAAGGCCTTTCATTGCAAGGTCACGATTCACACCGGTCTCGAACAGAACCCTTGGGCCGATCCAGATCAGCAGACAGATATTGTCGGATGGTTTGTCAGTTCGTCCGGCAATACGATGGAGTGGATGGCCGAAGTGGAAACGGAAGCCTCGCTTGCGGAGCCGCAGACGGCGGCGAATTGGAAACGAGCCATCGTCCGAGGGGTTCCCATCTATTTGCTCGTGCCTCGCGGTTTGAAGGAAGCGGCCCAGAAGTTATCGGACGAGGCTTCGATAGTGTTCAGTTGTATTTACGAATACACCTTTGTGAACGATGTGTGTCATGTGCTCTAATACATTGAGTTTCCATTCCTTCGTTATGGAGTAGGCCCGATGCCCACAACGATGCAGCTCGTCATCAGCGGACAGAGTAAACCCGGCGTCATGGCGCAGGTCACTCAAGTGTTGGGAGAGGCCGGCGTGAACATCAAAGCCTTCTCTGCGCCGGAAGTGACCGGCACCGGGAAGCTACGCTTGTTGGTGGCAGACCTTGAGGGCGCCCGAGCCGCACTGAAAGCTGCGAAGATCAAGTTTGTCGAAGAAACCGCGCTCTTGCTGAGCTTGGAGAATAAGCCGGGCGCGATGAAACAAGTCGCAGACCTGCTGACGAAGTCCAGAATCAACATCAAGTGCGGCTACTGCACGCCCTCACGCGAGGGCAAGCGCGCCATCGTGGTTCTCACCGTGTCCAATACCGACAAAGCGCTCGCCGTTCTCCGCGATCAGTCCCTCGACGAGTTTTAACCATGCGAAAGAGTTCTGGAGCAGCTTGGCGAATCACGCTGCTCCTTCTCTCAGCTCTCACCTGTCTCCAGTTCCTTGTCGCCTGCGGAGGCCTTCAACCACGCTCTGCCAGTTTTCCCGGCTATCCGATCGGATTCGTCGAGCGGGGCGTGGCCTCGTGGTACGGCCCTGGGTTTCATGGAAATAAGACGGCGAACGGCGAACGGTACGACATGCACCAGCTGACAGCCGCCCATCGAACACTGCCGCTGGGATCGATCGCCGTCGTTCGATCGCTGAGTACCGGTCGAAAAATCACTGTACGAGTCAATGATCGCGGCCCTTTTGCCAGAGGTCGTATTCTCGACCTGTCACTGGCCGGCGCCCAGGCCCTTGGGATGACAGGGCTGGGAACGGATCAAATTGAACTGCGAGTCGTCGGCTTTCAAGGACGTCGAGCTGATATGGGATTCCTCCGAGTTCAGGTTGGTTCGTTTGCCGATCAACAAAACGCCTTGACTCTCCTGGAGCGAGCCAAACAGACCTACGCCGGGGGAAGAATTCAAACGGTGGACATGCCCGAGGGGAGACGGTACCGAGTTCAGGTAGGGCAGTTCACAACCGAGGAGCAGGCAGAGGCCGCTGCGTCCCGTCTTGAGTCCTCCCTGGGCATTCAGACATTTGTTTTTCGCGACGATGCGTAGCAGGCGTACGGCAGGGTAGGTAATTTTCGAGGTATTTTGCGCAGATACAATGCAACCATTTGATTTAATGGCGAGTTTCTTCGATATGCTTGCTGAGTGTCCGCCGCTATGATAAATGTACAGTCCGATGGATACAGGTCCTATAGGCCCCTATCAGGTCCCTCTGTTTTGCCGAACGTCACTTTGCCGGTCTGCGGCCCCCGAGTATAGCCCTCTGGCCTTCCGGCTGTCTTGGCTGACCGCCCTCGTCGGCCGTCCATAAGCAACGATACCCATGGAATTCCTCATCCTCTTAGGACTTATTATTCTATCGGCCGTGATTTCGACGGCTGAGATCGGCTTCTTCTCGGTGAACGAGACGAAGCTGCGGGCGCTGGCTCAGAACGACAATAAGCGCGCGAAGATGGCGCTGCATTTACGCAGCGATCCGCAGCGGTTGCTGTCGACGATTCTGGTCGGCGATCGGCTGGTCGGGACGGCCACCCCCATGTATGCCACGTTCCTGACACTGAATAAATACGGGGCTGAACGTACCTTCTTCGACGATAGCGTGGCCGTCATGGTTGGGTTACTCACGTTCGTCTTGCTGGTCTCTGTGGACGTCATCCCGAAAACGTTGGCGGCGAAGTTCTCCGTCCCCGTGACACTCAACATGGCCTATCCGGTGTACGGGGTTCAATTCCTGCTCAAACCGGTCCTCTACGTGATGGTTCCGCTCATCTACAAGCTCACGGGAGGGAAAGGGTTGACGCTGCCGCTGGTAACCGAAGAAGAGCTGAAGATCATGCTCGACGAAGGTGGAAGAGCCGGTGCCATCGAGTTCGAGAAGGTAAAGATGATCAAGAACGTCTTTCAGCTCAAAGACATTACGGCTGAAGACGCGATGACGCCGCGACTCTACGTATTCTCGTTGGACGGCAACTTGCGCCTCAAAGAAGCGCAGGAACTGCTCTACAACTCGAAGTACTCCCGCATTCCGGTCTACGACGGCAACCTCGACAACATCACCGGCGTGCTCTACAAAACCAGGGCCTTGATCGAGCTCGCCAAGGGTCAGAGCGATGCCAAGCTCAAGGAGATTGCCTACCCGCCGATCTTCGTGCCGGCAGGCAAGACCGCGGACGACCTCATGAAACAATTTCAGCAGGAGAAGCGACACATGGCCGTCGTCGTGAACGAATTCGGCGGAGTCATGGGGATCGTGACCTTGGAAGACCTGCTGGAAGAAGTCGTCGGCGAGATCATGGATGAAACCGATATCACCGAAGAACTGATCAAGCGGTTAGGGAAGAATCACATTCTTGTCCATGGCCGGACGGAAGTTCGTAAGGTCAACGATTTCTTGAAAGTAGATCTTGGCGACGAGGCCGTGACGATCAGCGGATTGGTTCAGCAGGAGATGGGACGGATTCCCAAAGTCGGCGAGGAAGTGAAGATTGCCAACTGCCGTCTCCTCATCCATGAGGCCGACCCACGCTCCATCCGCAGCGTGCAGATCTTTCGAGAAGAGAAATCCCCTGTGCCGGTCGAAGCTCCGAATCTGAATCTTGTCAGCTGAGTCCATCCCGTTCTTTGTTCACCAGCGCGGCGAATTCCTGTTCTGTCAAGACCGTCACGCCCAAGGCGCGCGCTTGCTCCAGCTTTGAGCCGGGATCTCGTCCTGCCACCACGTACGACGTGTGCTTGCTGACACCGGATGCCACACGTCCGCCTAGCGTTTCGACGATCCGCTTGGCCTCTTCCCGAGTGAACCGTTCAAGCCCTCCGGTGAATACGAACGTTTTCCCGAACAGCGCACCGTCTTTGCCGGGCCGTGTCACGGGCGTGGACCCGATATGTACCCCCAATGCCTGGAGCCGCGCGATCACCTGTCGATTCTGTTCCTCGGAGAAATAAGCGGCGAGGCTGGCCGAAATCTCCGGACCGATTTCCTTGATCTGCTCCAACTCCTCCTGGTTCGCCGACATGACGGCGCTGAGGGAGCCGCACTCCCGTGCAAGGACCTTGGCGATATGCTGTCCGACTTGTCGGATACCCAGTCCCATGAGAAACCGGTCGAGCGACACGGTCTTGCTCCGGTTGATGGAGTCCAGTAAGAGAGTAGCCGACCGCTCGGCAAAGCCTTCCAGCTCCAAGAGCTGTTCCTTATTCAACCGATAGAGATCGGCCAAGTCTTTGACTAGGCTGCGATCCACGAGTTGCCCCACGGTTTTCTTTCCCAATCCCTCGATGTTCACTGCACTCTTTGACGCGAAATGCTCGATCGCGCCTTTCAATTGAGCGGGACAGACAGACTGGCCCGTGCAGTAGAAATAGGCGCCTTCGCGTGCCACGCCGGATCCGCAGACGGGGCACTGTGCCGGCATGCGAAACGGCTCGGTGCGCTGTTCGCCCGGCACAGGGACACGTTCCGCAATCGCAGGAATGACGTCGCCGGCGCGCTCGACCTTGACCGTGTCGCCGACTCTGACGTCTTTCCGCGCGACCTCATCGGCGTTATGCAACGTCGCACGGCTGATGGTCACACCGCCGACCTCGACGGGTTTCAACAACGCCAGCGGTGTCAGTGTGCCGGTTCGTCCGACCGACACGACAATGTCTTCCACGATGGTGATTTCCTTGCGCGGCGTAAATTTATACGCAATCGCCCAGCGAGGGCTTCGTGATTTCATGCCGAGTCGATCTTGCCAGTCCCGCCGGTTGACCTTCACGACGACCCCGTCGATTTCATGGGGCAACGTATCGCGCGTGGCCTCTGTTTCCCGATGAAACGCGACGGCTTCATCGATGGCACGGCACAGGCGTCGATGCGTAGGAATAGGAAGTCCCCATCGGGCTAAGGCGTCGAGTTCGTCCCAGTGTGTCTGCGGCGGCGGGGAGGACGACGCCATCAACTCATAACAGGTCACGACCAAGGGTCGGGTGGCCGTAATGCTGGAATCGAGTTGCCGGATCGATCCAGCGGCGGCGTTCCGCGGGTTGGCGAAGGCCTCTTCACCTCGTTCGGTCATGCGGCGGTTCAATGTCTGGAACTCGTCCAGGCGCATATAAACTTCCCCGCGTACAACCAGATGATCGGGAAACCCGGATTTCGGTCTGAGCTGCAGCGGCAGAGACCTGATGGTTCGAAGATTGACCGTGACATCTTCGCCGGTGATTCCATCTCCACGCGTCGCCCCACGAGAAAACATCCCATGGTCGTAGACCAACTCGACCGACAGACCGTCGAATTTCGGTTCGGCTGCGTAGTCGACCGCTGCAACGTCCAATTCACGCTTCATCCGCTGATCGAAGGCGAGAACCTCGTCATGGTCCAATATCGAATCCAGGCTGAGCATGGGATGCGCATGCGGAACCTTCGCCAATTCGTCCAGAGGGCGGCCGCCGACCCGCTGAGACGGGGAATCGGGCGTGACGAGATCGGGATGGGCTTGCTCCAGGTCGACCAATTCACGGAAGAGACGGTCGTACTGCGAGTCGGAGATTTCCGGACGATCCTTGACGTAGTAGAGGTAGTCGTGACGTCGGATCTCGTCTCGTAAGGCGGCGATTCGGGAAGCGATATCAGGCGTGGCCATGCGGAGGGAAACCTCGAACCCTGGCCGACCGTACCATAGGGTCGGGGAGGCGGTCAAACCGCGACCTGCCTGTATTCGCTTTGACTTTCGCCGCGTTAGCCACTATCCTATCCAATCCTGGCAAGCAGATTTTCGCGGTTGTGCGCAGTGGCTTTCGATGGACTGGCGGCCGGCCGATGAGGCCTGCTGTCGGGGAAAGTTCGTGTTGCTCGACCATCAAAGGAGGGGTGCATGAAGGAGGATGATCGCGTGAGAAGGATACTGTCGAGCCGCTGTGTCGGCGTCGTGACTCTCGTCTGCGTGGGGTTCCTATTAAACGGCTGTGTCATGTCGGAGAAGTACGAAGCTGAAAAGGCGCGTAGCTTGAACTTTCAGCGGTTGCTGGCGCAAGAAGAAAAACGCACCGCCGAACTCGATAACGAAGCAAAGCGCAGCAAGAAAGAACTCGCCGAATATGAAGCCAGAAATCGCGAACTGACCGCGCAGGTGCAAGCGGTTCGAGAACAAATGGCCCGTGTGCAGGAAGAGGCCGATGCCGTGAAGGAAGCGGCCTTGCTCGAACGGAAAGCCAAAGCCGACATGAAGCGCAGCATGGTGCCGGCGCAGAAGGCCCCGGCCGTTCCGGTCGTTCCGCCGGCTTCAGAATCCGGCGATCTGAGCGCGGCGGCCTTAGGGATCGCTCCGGAAGCACCGGCTGTGCCGGCTCCGACCGAATCGCTGTTCGGCGGAAAAAGCGGGCAGATCATTCATGTGGTCAAGCCTGGAGAGACCTTGTATCGGATCAGTCGGAAGTATGGGCTCAAGGTCGATACAGTCAGAAAATGGAACAAACTGCCGGACGACATTATCGAAGTCGGTCAGAAACTCATTGTGGGGCAGGAATAAGAGGATAGTCCCGTGCCGACTCCGCAATACTCACTCAGTCTTGACCAGTTCCGGCACTATGCCCGGGAAGGCAATCTCATTCCGCTGTATCGAGAGATCTTGGCGGATTATGAGACGCCGGTGTCTGCATTTGCCAAAATCGACCATGGTCCCTCGGCGTATCTGCTCGAAAGCGTCGAAGGGAGGGGAAAATGGGCCCGCTACTCGTTCTTGGGTGGCGGGACGCCCGTCGTTGTTTATGAAGACCGTGGCGATCTAATCATCGTAAGGGGGAAACGCAAGAAGCGAATCCCCAGCCTCGGCGATCCTCTCGGCCGCCTACGGGAACTGATGGAAGAGTATCGTCCGGTCGTCGTGCCGGATCTTCCGCGCTTCGTCGGCGGTGCGGTGGGATACCTGAGTTACGACGTCGTCCGTACCTTTGAAGACTTGCCGTCTCGTCGAAAGGAACAGGGTTCCGCGCCGGATTTTGCCTTCTTGCTCACCGATACCTTGCTGATCTTCGACAACGTCGACCACAAGATACGAGTGGTCGCCAATGCACACGTCAAATCGACCGCTGATCGCGAGATCAAGCGGGCCTATCGTGCTGCAACGGAACGGATCGAGCGAATGATTGCCCGGCTGAAACGTCCGCTCCGTCGCACCCGTCCGCATCGCCGTCGGCGTCCGATCACGTTCACCCCGAACATGAGCAAGGCTGATTTCGAGAAGATGGTGGTGCGCACGAAGGAATACATTCGAGCCGGCGACGTCGTACAGGCCGTGTTGTCCCAACGATGGGAAACCAACCTCCAGGCGCCGCCGCTGCAGCTCTATCGTGCCCTGCGCGTCGTCAACCCTTCACCCTACATGTACTATCTGCGTGTCGCGGGTGTGGAATTAGTGGGGTCGTCCCCCGAAACGCTCGTGCGCTGTGAAGACGGGGTGATATCCGTTCGGCCGATCGCGGGAACGAGACGACGCGGCGCGACCGCCGAAGAGGACCAGCAGCTGGAGCGGCGCCTCTTAGCGGACGAAAAGGAACGAGCCGAGCATGTCATGCTCGTCGATCTTGGCCGTAATGACGTGGGCCGGGTCGCCAAACAGGGATCGGTGACCGTGGATTCGTTCATGCACGTGGAGCGCTATTCCCATGTCATGCATATCGTCTCTAACGTGACGGGACAGTTGGACGATGCCCATACCTCCTATGACGTCCTGCGCGCCTGTTTCCCTGCCGGTACGGTGTCCGGAGCGCCGAAAATTCGCGCCATGGAAATCATCGACGAACTCGAGCCGACCAGGCGCGGTCCCTATGCCGGCGCCGTGGGCTATTTTAGCTTCTCCGGCAATATGGACATGTGCATCAACATCCGGACCGTCGTGATGCAGAAGCATCGAGCCTTCGTGCAGGCGGGAGCCGGCATCGTGGCGGACTCGAACCCTGAGCATGAGTACGAAGAGACCTGCAACAAGGCCAGGGCCATGATGAAAGCCATTGAGCTGGCCGAACAGGGGCTGGAGTAGCGTCGTTATGTTGCTGATGATCGACAACTACGACTCCTTTACCTATAACCTCGTCCAGTACTTCGGCGAACTGGGGGAAGACGTCCGTGTGTACCGCAACGACAAGATCTCGATCGATCAAATCGAGGCCTTGCGGCCGAGCCGTATCGTTGTATCCCCAGGACCCTGCACGCCGAAGGAAGCCGGTGTCTCGGTCGAAGCCATCCGCCATTTTGCCGGACGGTTGCCGTTGTTGGGCGTCTGCCTTGGGCACCAATCCTTAGCCGTGGCCTTTGGGGGCGACGTCATCCGGGCCGAACGATTGATGCATGGGAAAACCTCCCAGATCCGCCACGACGGAAAAGCCATTTTCCATCAGCTGCCCAATCCGTTCGAGGCGACCCGCTACCATTCCTTGCTCGTGGACCGGACGACACTCCCTGCCTGCTTCGAGATTTCCGCTGAAACGTCCGAAGGCGAAATCATGGGGCTGCGCCACCGATCCTTGGGAGTCGAAGGCGTCCAGTTTCATCCCGAATCCATCTTGACCACGGCCGGCAAGGACCTGCTTCGGAATTTCCTCAAACTTTAGCCGGCCCCATCGGGCGTCACTTTCATGATCAAAGACGCGATTGTCAAACTCGCCGACCGGATCTCGCTCAGCGAGAAAGAAGCCGACGCGGTGATGACGGAGATCATGGACGGTGCCGCGACACCGGCCCAGATCGCCGCCTACTTGATGGGATTGCGCCTGAAAGGGGAAACGGTCGAGGAAATCGCCGGTTCAGTCCGCGCGATGAGGGGCCGTGCGGTGCGCATCGCGATCGGAAACCCCATGGTCGTCGATACCTGCGGAACCGGCGGCGACGGATCCCATACGTTCAACATTTCGACGACGACGGCATTTGTGGTGGCGGGCGCCGGCCTGACGGTGGCGAAGCACGGCAATCGTTCCGTCTCTTCCAAGTCCGGGAGTGCCGACGTCCTGACTGCGCTTGGAGTGAAGATCGATCTTCCGAGCGATCGTGTCGCTGACTGCATCAATGATGTGGGAATCGGCTTTCTCTTTGCCCCGCTCTTTCACGGCGCCATGAAACATTGTGCTGCGCCTCGACAGGAGATGGGTATCCGCACGATCTTGAACCTCTTGGGTCCGTTAACGAACCCGGCGGGAGCGACGATTCAAGTCGTGGGCGTTTACGACGGTCGACTCACCGAACTCCTGGGAAAAGTGCTGATGCATCTCGGCTCACGGCACTGCTTCGTCGTCCACGGCCTGGACGGGCTCGACGAAATCACGTTAACGAACAAAACGCAGATTTCAGAGGCGAAGGGCGGGGTGCTGAAGAATTACCTGATCGATCCGAAAGAGTTCGGATTGTCGCGTGTCTCTGCTAAGGAATTGGCTGGGGGAACGCCCCAGGAAAATGCCGCCATCACACGCGACATTCTGCAAGGGCGGAAAGGACCCAAGCGCGACGTCGTCTGCTTAAACGCGGCTCCAGCACTCGTCGCCGGGCTCAAGGCCAAGACGCTCCAAGAGGGGTTTCATCTGGCTGCCAAGGTGATCGACTCCGGAGCCGCGGCTGACAAGCTGGCGCGGCTCATCGCCGCCACCCAACGAGGATGATACGGTTGTGATTCTGTCGCGTATTCTTGAGCACAAGAAAGCCGAGCTCAGGCACAAGCAAAGCCGCGGGTATCGAGCCGAGTTGACGGCCAAGATCAAGGATGCCCCGGCTCCGCTCGGCTTTGCCGTTGCCCTGGAGGCGACACGAACGGCAGAAAGTCCCGCGCTCATTGCGGAGGTCAAGAAGGCCTCGCCGAGCCTCGGGCTGTTGCGCCCCGAATTTGCCGAACGATTCGACCCTGTGGGCATTGCGAAAATCTATCAGGCACAGGGGGCCTCCGCCGTCTCGGTCTTGACGGACAAAGACTTTTTCCATGGAAGCCTCGACGACCTGCGGGAGATCAAGACGACAGTGCCCTTGCCGGCTTTGAACAAAGAATTCATGGTCCATGAGATCCAGTTTCTCGAAGCCAGAGCCTATGGGGCGGACGCGGTGCTCTTGATCGTGGCCGCGCTGGAACGACAACAGCTCATCGATTTCTGCGCGTTGGCGCGGGGACTCTCCTTGGACGTCTTGATCGAGACCCACCACGAGCGCGAACTTGATACGGTCCTCGAGCGAGTACCGGAGGCTCGGCTGATCGGGATCAACAATCGGGACCTCAAGACGTTTTCCACCGATCTCGGCATCACGTTGCGTTTGGCGAAACGCATTCCGGCCGGCAAGCTGATTGTCAGCGAAAGCGGCATCCATAAGCGAGCCGACGTCGAACGTTTGATCGAAGCCGGCGTCCATGCCATGTTGGTGGGAGAATCCTTGATCAAAGCCGAGCCTATTGGCTCAAAGATCGCCGAACTGCTTGGCATCCCCACACGCAACGAATCATCCGGAAAGGAGGCCCAATGATCGGCAGACTGTTCACAATTGTAGCCGTAAGTTTCGCGCTCTGTGGCTGTGGCGGGTCGACGTATGGAAAATCCGAAGAATCGTGGAATACCTGGATCGGCACGACAAAGGATGAGCGGGTAAGGGACCAGGGAATTCCCACACGTTGCCACGTGTACAAGTCCGGGGGCGAAGCCTGTGAGTGGCCAATCATGTGGGCGCCGGGCAGCTCAGGCACCATCACGATCAGTTTCGATAGCAAAGGCACCGCCTGCCAGTGGATATACAAAGACGCTTTTATGGAACGGCGGAGCATGCATCAATGTCAATGACCGGCAGCGATGGCCCCACTCCGAGGGTCAAAATCTGCGGTATCACGAACGCGGAAGACGCTGCAGTTGCAGTTGCAGCGGGAGCCGATGCAGTGGGTTTCGTGTTTTATCGAAAGAGCCCACGCTGGATCGAACCTGCCGTCGCCAAACAGATCATTGCGACGTTGCCGCCGTTGGTCACGCCGGTGGGTGTCTTCGTCAACGAGGACGTCACAATCGTTCGAAATCTCATGGACGATTGCGGGTTGGCCGTCGCCCAACTGCATGGAGACGAACCAGCCGCCTATTGCCTTGAACTGAAGCGCCCCGTGCTCAAAGCGCTTCGAGTGAAGGACCGCGGAGCCTTTCTCGCTCTGGCGGAATTCAAGGGACGCGCCGGTGTGCGAGGCTTCATCCTCGATGCATGGTCCGATCACGCCTACGGAGGCACCGGGCGGGTGGCCGACTGGTCTCTCGCTGCGGAAGTGGCCAAATCCGCCACCGTATTATTGGCTGGTGGGCTCACACCCGAAAATGTCGGACAGGCCATTGCCGCCGTCCATCCCTATGGGGTCGACGTCAGCAGCGGCGTTGAGCGAGCGCCGGGCCAAAAAGACCATGAGAAAGTGCGGGCCTTTCTCCAGGCCGTCAGAGTTGTCTCGCCTGCGTGAGGCCGTTTATACTGCGGGATCTCGACGGGATGAGAGGAGCGCCATGGGTTCAGTTCCCG
>JACXTT010005876.1_pt1 | contig 17713 bp, 16 predicted proteins | sample 9270951 | NCBI WGS metagenome assembly JACXTT01 (sample SAMN15532306, study PRJNA645909) | rock metagenome | isolation source: weathered quartz diorite | place: Puerto Rico | collected 2017-06-21 | reverse complement strand
GCCGCGCCCACCGCCGCGCCGCCCACCGCCATGACCAGGCAGCCCGAGAGCAGCGTCGCGGCCGCGCCCAATACCGCGCCGCGCAGCAAAATCGATTGAAGAGTCATAGTCTTGGTTCCCCGACGCGTCCCCGAGCATGGGGCCTGACAATTAGCGCGGGATAAAGGCGGCGAAACGCCGCCTCAGAGCTCGACGCTGGCCGAGGCGCGGCGCTTGTCCAGGTCGGTGTGGCGCCGCCAGGGGCCGCGGAAGTGCGGATCGGCGCGGCGACGGCGGTCGGGACCGAAGTAGGCCTCGTTCTTCACGAAGGCCCGCGGGTGCTCCACCACCGTGCTGATCCGCTCGATCACGCCCTTGGCGGTCAGCGGCTTGGCCAGGAATTCGTTGACGCCGGCGTCGCGGGCCTCGTGCACCCGGGCCATGGTGGAATGGCCCGTGATCATGATCACCGGGCACATCTGGTTGGGGCTGTCGGGCGAGCGGCGCAGCAGGCGGACGAAATCGATACCGTCCAGCGGCTGCATGGAAAGGTCGGTCATGATGATGTCGACCCGGTTGGTCTTCATGCTCTGCAGGCCGGCCGCGCCGTCGCTGGCCTCGAAGATGTCGCGCACGCCGATCGCCCGCAGAATCTCGCTGAGCAGCACCCGCATGTGGTGATTGTCATCGACCAGGAGGATTTTCAGCAGGTCGTAGCGCAAGGGCGAATCCGTTGTCGTTTCCGGCCGGGAAAATCCGCCGCGCCTTGATTCGGCGCTGGTGGAGCGATGGCTGATTACGGTGCTGTAATGTGGCGGTCAACGGCAAATCACATTGTTCCGCGGTGAAGCTAAACGTCTGACAGCGATGGACAATCGCCAGCACAAACTAGGCGTGTAGACGCAGGATCAACTCTACTTGGGCGCTGTTCAGCGAACGGTGTTAGGATTCGAACATCGCGTATCATGTTCGCTGAATCCGGGCTCACATCCGGAGCCTGGGGCGGGCGGCGTCAGCCCGTCTGGCCGCGGTGCCGCAGGAACGCGTCGGCCAGCACGCAGGCGACCATGGCTTCCACCACCGGCACGGCGCGGATGCCGACGCAGGGGTCGTGGCGGCCCTTGGTGCGCAGTTCGATCTCCTCGCCGGCCTCGTTGATCGTCCGGCGCGGCGTCAGGATCGAGGAGGTGGGCTTGAAGGCCACCCGCGCCGTCACCGGCTGGCCGGTGGAAATCCCGCCCAGGATGCCGCCCGCGGAATTGCTGAGGAAGGTCGGGCCGTCATTGCCCCCTTTGCCGTCATGGGCCCGCATCTCGTCGGCGTTTTCCTCGCCGGTGAGGGCCGCGGCTGCGAAGCCCGCGCCGATCTCCACGCCCTTGGCGGCGTTGATCGACATCAGCGCGGCCGCCAGCTCGGCGTCGAGCTTGCCGTAGATCGGCGCGCCCCAGCCGGCCGGCGCGCCCACCGCCTCGACGGCGACGATGGCGCCGGTGGAAGAGCCCGCCTTGCGGATCGCCTCCAGGTGCTCTTCCCACACCGGGACCATGTCCGGGTCCGGACACCAGAACGGATTGCTCTCCGTCTGGCTGAAGTCGATGCGGTCGGGCGAGACGGCGTGCGGCCCGATCTGCACCACGGCGCCGCGGATGGTGACGCCCGGGATGATCTTGCGGGCGATCGCGCCCGCCGCCACCCGCGCCGCGGTCTCCCGCGCCGACTGCCGCCCGCCGCCGCGATAGTCGCGCACGCCGTACTTGGCCCAGTAGCTGTAGTCGGCGTGGCCGGGCCGAAACGCGGTGGCGATCTCGGAATAGTCGCGGCTGCGCTGGTCGACGTTCTCGATGATCATCGAGATCGGCGTGCCGGTGGTCACCTGCTCAGGATGGCGCTCGTCGGAGAACACCCCGGAGAGGATCTTCACCGCGTCCGGCTCCTGGCGCTGGGTCACGAACTTGCCCTGGCCCGGCCGGCGCTTTTCCAGCCACACCTGTACGTCGGCCTCGGTCAGCGCGATCCCCGGCGGGCAGCCGTCGACGACGCAGCCCAGCGCCGGCCCGTGGCTCTCGCCCCAGGTGGTCACGCGCAACAGATGGCCGAACGTATTGTGCGACATGGCCGGGCTTGTAGCGGCTCAACCGCCCCAAGCAAACCAAGGGACCCAACTACGGCTTGCCGAGCGTCCTCCCGAAGAAGGCCAGCGCCATGTCGATGGCGGCCTGGTGGCTGGCGTCCTGGTCGACCTTGGCGGTGCAGATCGGGACCATCGCCTTGCCCGCCGCCGTGCAGGTCGACAGGAAGTCGTAGTGGCCGACCCCCGGCAGGACCTTCAGCTCCGCGTGCGGGATCGCCTTGGCCGCCACCAGGCCGTTGGTGTCCGGCGGCGCCACCGGGTCCGCGTCGCCCAGGATGATCGCCACGGGGACGCGCATCTTCGCCAGCCCCTCCGGCGGCAGGGCCTGGACGATGGCCGGCGCGATGGCGAAGGCGGCCTTCACGCCCGGGATCGTGTGGTCGTCGCCCGCGTGGGCGGCCTCGGCGGCCAGCTCCGGCGAGGCCAGCGCGGCCTGCGCCTGATCCATCGTGACCACGAACTCCTTCTGCGGCGCGCAGACGCCGTCCGTGGGGTGGCCTTTGCAGAAGACCAGGAAGCGGTTCATGTCGACCTTGGCCCCGGCGCTGACCAGGCTGGTGAACCCGCCCGCCGAGAAGCCGGCCACGCCGACCCGCTTCATGTCCATGTGCGGCCCGATCGCCGGATCGGCCTTGGCGGCGTCCAGCGCGGCGCGCAGGTCCTGGGCCCGGTCCCACGACATGATGGCGCCGGGCACGGTCATCTTGTCCTGGCCGTTGTTGCCGGGGTGGTCGACGGCCACCACCACATAGCCGGCCCGCGCCATGGGCAGGCCGAACCAGCCCATCATGCGCGCCGCGCCGCCGAAGCCGTGGCTGAACAGGATCACCGGCCTGGGCTTTGCGTCGGCGAAGGCCGCGCCCTGCGCCACCTGGCCCACGATGAACAGCGCCTTGCCCGGGGGACCTAAGTCGATCCGCTCCTCCTTCACCCCCTCGGCCGCCGGGTACCAGACGGTGACGCGGACGGTGTCGTGATGCTCGGCGTCGCGCAAGGCGGCGGTGGCGTCGGTGGTCTTCAGATGCCGCTCGCCCACCGGGCTGGCGATCGCGGCCCCCGCGAGGCAGGTCAGGCTCAGGCCAATGGCGATGGTCTTCAGGACATGGGTCATGCGGGCTCCTTAGCCGAACCCTAGCCGCGCCGTTTGACCGTCGTTGCTTAAATCTCGGACAGGTTCGTTGACGCGGCCTAGGCGGCCCAGGCCGCCGTGAAGCGCCGCAACAGGGCCGCCGCCGCCGAATGGGCGTCGCCGCTCTTGGGCGCGAGCCGCAGGAACAGGTGTCCCTGGCGGTGATGGCCGCGCGCCGGCAGGCCCTGGCCCACCAGCCGGATCAGCTTGCGCTCCCCGGCCTTCTTGGTCAGCCACACGATGCGCCGGCCCAGCGGGGTCTCCAGCGCCACCCGGCCGCCGTCGGCCAGCACGCGCGGGCTCACCTGGACGCTGATCCAGACGTCATCGCCGCGCACCAGCATCTCCGGCGCCCCGCGCAGCACCACGGAAAGCTCCGTGCCGCCGGCCCGCACCGTGTCGCCCGTGCGCAGGCCCGACGGCAGCTTCACGCGGATGCGCCGCCCGTCCGCCAGCCGATGCTCGACGGCCCCACCGCGCAGGGCGATCAGCGGATCGATCGCCACCACGCCCGGCTCTCGCGGCATAGGCGCCGGCGGCTGGATGATCGTCGTCGGCGGCTTGGGCGTCTGCAGCCGGTGATAGGCCTCGACCACCCGGCGGAACTGGTCCTCGCCGCCGCCCGGCCGATCCGGATGGGCCAGCTTGGCCGCCTCGCGGAACGCGCGCCGCACCTCGCCCGCGCTCGCCAGCGGCCCCACGCCCAGCACCTGCCGGGCGGCCTTCACGGAAATCGGCGCGGACTGAGCCATCGGCGCGAGCTTCGCCGCGACTTGGTCAAGGCCGCGTTAAGCCTGCGCGGGCCGCATGGATGCTGCTACGCTGAGGGTCAGGGAGGCCGGGGAGGCGCTGACAAGGCGTATCCGCGCTGGGGGAGGGCGGTCATGCGGAAACCGGGTCTGGCGGCGTTGAGCCTCGTGGGCGCGTTCGCCCTGGCGGCGCCGGGGTTGGCGGCCAATCTCAATCAGGCCAGCGACGGCTGGCTTTATTTCCATCGTCTCGGCGCCACACCGGCGATCCATGACGCCGACGTGGCGACCTGCGTCACCGCCGCGCGGCAGATGGGCGCGCCCTATGCCGGCGCCGGTGTGGTGCCGGCCCTGATCTCCAGCATGACGCAGACCGCCGCGGTCACGGCCGACATCGAAAACTGCATGCTGGCCAGGGGCTGGGAGGTGGTCCGGCTGGACGACGCCGAAGGCGCCGCCATCGCTGCCCTAGACCAGCCGGGCCAGGCCAAGGCGCTGGCCCCCTGGATCGGCGCCGACACGCCGCACGGAACCGTGGTTCGTCGCTTCGAACCCCTGGCCAGGCTCGGCCGGGTGGTCGGCGCCTTCGCCGAGATGTCCGGCAAGCGGACCCTGCCGCTCAGCGTCACCGCGGCGCCGCCCGCGCCGCCCGTTCGCGGGTCCGGGCCCTATAAGCTGGATTCGCGCTTCGATCCGGACACCGATCCGGCCAAGGCGCCGCCGGGCTCGGCGTTCATCGTCATGCGTATGATCACCCATGCCCTGCCAAACAAGGGGTATCAGCTGATCCGCTTCGACGATGCCGCCGGCAAAGCCGACCTAGTCACCATGGGGTCTCCGGTGAAGATGTTCATGAAGACCGGCGCCGACATCGAGCGGACCTTTGTCGTCGCCGTCCAGCCGGGGCGCTGGCACTTCGCCGGACCTCAGTTCGTCACCCTCTGCGCCGGCGCGCCGGCCTTCGACATCGCCGCAGGCGAGGTGCTGTTCGCCGGCAGCTTCAGCGTGGGCTCGACCGAGCCCTTTACGCCCGACATGTCGCTCGCCCAGGCCAAGGCGGCCATCAAGGACGAGGGCCTCAAGGCCCGCCTGCGCCCGGCCTCGTGGGTCAACGGCAACCGCTATGACTGTGGCGCGCTGCCCTACGCACTCTACCTCTACCGCGTGGACTTCCCCGGCTTCCCGGCGCGCCCCGACAATCCGCCCCCGCCGTAACGGACAGCCGCGCGCCTTCTAGCCCGCCCCGGCCCGCGCTATATCCCTTGCTATGACCGACAAGATTGCGATCCCGCCATCGCCCAGCGAGGACGACTATGTGGCCCAGGTGGCCGCCGCGGAGCCGCTGGCGCTGCTCAGCGAGGCCGACCCGTTCGCCCTGTTCAACGACTGGCTGCGCGAGGCGATCGCCAAGGAGCCCAACGACGCCAACGCCATGTCGCTCGCCACCGTCGACGCAGACGGCCTGCCCGACGTGCGCATGGTGCTCCTGAAGGACGCCGACGCCCGCGGCTTTGTCTTCTATTCCAACGTCGAGAGCGCCAAGGGCCGCGAACTGGCCGCCAATCCAAAGGCCGCCCTGCTGTTCCACTGGAAGTCCCTGAGGCGGCAGGTGCGCGTGCGCGGCCACGTGGAGCCTGTCTCGGCGGCGGAGGCTGACGCCTATTGGGCCACCCGCGCGCGGCCCGCTCAGATCGGCGGCTGGGCGTCGTCGCAATCGCGACCGCTGCCGGACCGCCTGGCGCTGGAGAAGAAGATCGCCGAGTTCGGCGTGAAGTTCGGCCTGGGCAAGGTGCCGCGCCCGCCGCACTGGACCGGCTTCCGCATCGTGCCCGAGAGCCTGGAATTCTGGCGCGACCGCCCGTTCCGCCTGCATGAGCGGTTGGTGTTCTCGCGCAGCGGTCAGGGCTGGACCACCAGCCGGCTGTTTCCTTGAGTAAGGGCCCAATCCTTGAGTAGGGGACAGGAGACCGAGATCGCCGCCTGGCTCGCGGCGCGGTCGGAACGCACCATCGAGACGGCCTGCGCGCGGGTGTTCCTGGCCGGCGCGGTCGCCTGGAAGCTGAAGCGCAACGTCGACCTGGGCTACGTCGACTTCTCCACGCGGGAGAAGCGCAAATGGGCGCTGGACCGCGAGTTGGACTTCAACCGCACCGCCGCGCCCGACATCTACCGCTCCGTGCGCGCGATCACCCGCGAGGCCGACGGCAGCCTGGCCTGGGACGGGTCCGGCAAGACCCTGGAATATGCGCTTGAGATGCGCCGCTTCGACGACGCCGCGGTGCTGTCGGCCAACCCGGGCGTGATCGACGGCGAGATGGCCGATGCGCTCGGCCGCACCATCGCCGGCTACCACACGGCCGCGGCCCTGCGGCCGGACGGCGGGCTCACGGCCCTGGAGTGGACGATCAATTCCAACGCCGGGTTGCTGCGTGAGCGCGCCGAGACCCTGGGCGCGGAGCGGGTCGAGACCCTCGTCGAGCAGACCTTCGCCGAGCTCGAGCGCCAGCGCCCGCTGCTGGCGGAACGGGCCTCGAGCGGCTTCGCCCGGCGCTGTCACGGCGACCTGCACCTGGCGAACATCCTGATCGAGGACGGCGCGCCGGTGCTGTTCGACTGCATCGAGTTCAACGATCTGCTGAGCGACCTAGACGTCTACTACGACCTGGCCTTCCTGCTGATGGACCTCGACTTCCGCGACCGCCGCGACGCCGGCGTGCGCGTGCAGTCGGCCTATCTGGACGAGGCCGCGCGCGGTTTCCCCGAGACGATGTGGCGCGGGATGGCGGCGCTGCCGCTGATGCTCTCCGTCCGCGCGGCGGTGCGCACCCATGTCGCCACCCACGCCGGCGACATCGCCCTCGCCAAGGCCTACCTTGAGGCGGCCATCGCCCACCTGTCGCCGCCGGCGCCTGTCCTGGCCGCGGTGGGCGGGTTCTCGGGCACGGGCAAGACGACCTTCGCCCGCGCCATCGCGGCCGGGCTCGGTCCGTCGCCGGGCGCGGTGGTGCTGCGGACCGACGAGGCGCGCAAGCGGATCGCCGGCGCGGGCCCGGTCGACCGCCTGGACCGGTCGATCTACACGCCGGAGTTCTACGAGCGGGTCTACGACCTGGTGCTGACCACGGCGGGCGACCTGCTGCGGGCCGGCCGCGGGGTGGTGCTGGACGCGACATTCACCCAGCCGCAGCTCCGCGCCCGGGCCGAGCGGCTGGCGGCGGATTGCGGCGCGACCTTCCACGGCGCCTGGCTGACCGCCCCGCAGGCGGTGCTGGAGGCGCGTGTCGCCGGCCGCGTCGGCGACGCCTCTGACGCCACCCTGGAGGTGCTGCACGACCAGATCGCCCGCTATGGCGGCGACACGGTCGGCTGGACCCAGGTCGACGCCACGGCGTCGACGGACCAGGCGGCGGCCAATTGGCTTGCGGCCATCCGACGCTGAGGCCTGCGTCCAAACCGCCGCCACGTTGCGTATGGGCCCTGGGCAAAATAGCCTAGAGTGAACACCGATAAGACTTAAGGCCCTGGGGAGGACCTTCGATGCTTGGGTTGATGCAGAACTGGCCGCTGACGGTCGACAAGATCCTCGACCACGCCAAGGCCTGGCACGGCGACCGCGAGATCGTCAGCCGCTCGGTCGAGGGGCCGGTCGTGCGCTCCACCTACGCGCAGATTCACACCCGGGCCAAGCAGCTCTCCAACGCCTTGAAGGGCCTGGGCGTGCAGCAAGGCGACCGGGTCGCCACCCTGGCCTGGAACACCGGCCGCCACATCGAGGCCTGGTACGCGATCATGGGCATGGGGGCGGTCTGCCACACGCTGAACCCGCGCCTGTTCGCCGAGCAGCTCTGCTACATCATCAACCACGCCGAAGATAAGATCATCTTCACCGACCTGACCTTCCTGCCGATCCTGGCCGAGCACCGGGCCCTGATGCCCACGGTGAAGCAGGTGGTGGTGTTCACCGACGAGGCGCATCTCGATCCGGCGATCTACCCCGGCGCCATCGCCTACGAGACCCTGGTGGCCAGCGGCTCGCCCGACTTCGTCTGGGGCGACTTCGACGAGAACACCGCCTCGTCGCTCTGCTACACCTCCGGTACGACGGGCAATCCCAAAGGCGTGCTCTACTCGCACCGCTCGAACTTCCTGCACACCATGGTGACGCTGGGGGTCGACGTGATGGGCATCTCCGCGCGGGACACCGTCCTGCCCGTCGTTCCGATGTTCCACGCCAACGCCTGGGGCCTGACGTTTTCCTGCGCGGCGGCCGGCTGCAAGCTGGTGATGCCGGGCCAGAAGCTGGACGGGGCGTCGGTCTACGAACTGCTGGAGACCGAGAGCGTGACCTTCTCCGCCGCCGTGCCCACCGTGTGGCTGGGCCTGCTCACCCACATGCGCGAGAACAAGCTCAGCCTGTCGACCCTGAAGCGGGTGGTGATCGGCGGCTCGGCGGTGCCCGAGGCCATCGTGCGCGGCTTCCGCGACGAGTTCGGCGTCGACGTCACCCACGCCTGGGGCATGACCGAGATGTCGCCCATGGGCACGCTGAGCTCGCCCAACGCCCGCATCGCGGCCACCGATGCCGAGACCCAGCTGCGCTACAAGCTGAAGCAGGGCCGCCCGCCGCTGGGCGTGGAGATGAAGCTGGAGGACGACGCCGGCGATCGCCTGCCGCACGACGGCGCCACCTTCGGCCGGCTGTTGGTCAAGGGCCCGGCCGTGGCCGGCGGCTACTTCAAGGGCGACGGCGGCAACATCCTCGACGACGAGGGCTTCTTCGACACCGGCGACGTGGCGACCATCGACGCCGACGGCTACATGCAGATCACCGACCGCGCCAAGGACGTGATCAAGTCCGGCGGCGAGTGGATCTCCACCATCGAGATCGAGAACATCGCGGTCGGCCACGAGAAGGCCGAGCTCGCCGCCGTGATCGGCGCGGCGCATCCCAAGTGGGACGAGCGGCCGGTGCTGCTGGTCAAGTTGATGCCCGGCGTGCAGTCCTCCAAGGAGGAATTCCTGGCCTTCCTGGACGGCAAGATCGCCAAGTGGTGGACGCCGGACGATGTGGTCTTCGTCGACGACATCCCGCTGGGCGCCACCGGCAAGATCGACAAGAAGCTGATCCGCGACCGGATGAAGGACTATGTCCTGCCGACCGCCAAGGCGAAGGAAACCGCCTAGGCCCATGATCGCGCTGAAGGTTGCGACCGGAGGCGATCTCCCTGAGATCGTCGAGCTGACCAACTGGGCCTATCGCGGCGCCGGCGAGGTCGCGAGCTGGACGGTCGAGAGCTACCTCGAGGGCCAGCGCACCACCGCCGAGGCCCTGGCCGCCGACATCGCGGCCAAGCCCGAGGCTCATCTGCTGACCTGGCGCGACGACGCGGGTGAGTTGCAGGGCCACGTCTGGCTGGAGCCGATCAGCGAGGCGGCCTGGTACCTCGGCCTGCTCTCCGTGCGGCCCGACCGCCAGGACCAGAAACTCGGCCGCACCCTGCTGACCGCCGCCGAGGACTTCGCCCGGGCCCGCGGCGTGCGGCGCATGCGCATGCGGGTGATCAACGTCCGTGACACACTGATCGCCTGGTACGAGCGGCGCGGCTATGCGCTCACGGGCGAGACCGAGCCGTTTCCCTACGGCGACGATCGCTTCGGCACGCCGCTGCGCGACGACCTCTGCTTCGTGGTTCTGGAACGCGACCTCTAGCTACTTCTGTGTTCCGGCGGTGAGGTCGAGGCGGGTCTTCAGCGGCTCGGTCTCCGCCGCCGTCGTCTTGGGGTCGCGGATGATCAGCAGCTGGTCCTTGGCCGGATCGTATTTCGGCCACTTGGGCAGGCCCGGCCCGTTGGGATCGCCGGTCTTGGCGAAGTTGACCCAGTAGGCGTGGGTCATGGCCGCCACCGCCTTGTCCTGCGCGCTCGCCTCGCCGGAGTGGGTGGGCGAGACCATGCCGATATAGCCCGCGCCATAGGTGTCGAAGACGAACGGGATTTCCGAGGCGTGCGGGGCCCCGTACGGCGACCGGACTTTCAGCGCGTCGCCCACATAGTCGAAGCGGAACTCGTAGGCCGGCAGGCCCTGGCGGGCGAACTCCGCGGCGGCGAAACGCGCGGGCTCCAGCATCATCTGGTCCATGCCGATCCGGGCGCGCATCACGCCCACGGTGGTCGTCCCTTGCGGATCGTACGCCGCGGCGGCCTCAGCCTTCTTCGCCCCGAAAGGCGCGAGCAGCGCCTCCTTGGTGGCCGCGAAGTTGAGCCCCAGGTCGGCGCTGTTGGCCCCGGTGATCAGCCCGACCTTGGCGTTGCGCCGGCCGCGGTAAGCGTCGGCGGGAGACTCGGTGATCACCTTGCCGTCGGTGACCGGCCCGGAATAGGTCACTGGGTTCATCGCCATGAAGGTGCGCATGCTCAGGCCCCCCGTGACCTTGTCGGCGGGCAGGGCGCGCAGGGCGGCCAGCGCCGCGGCGTCGCGGCCCTCGATCCCTTGCGACTTGGCGAAGGCTACGCCGATGCTCTCGCCCGACGGTTGGCCGGGCGCGTCGACGCTGAGCTTCGGCGCGCCGCCGAGCTGGTCGCGCCCGCCGCCGGACTCCACGATGCCGCGCTGGAAGAGGCCCTTGGCCAGCGGCGTCGACAGCAGCACGTGGACCGAGAACCCGCCGGCGCTCTCGCCGAACACGGTGACGTTGCCGGGATCACCGCCGAACGCGGCGATGTTCTTCTGCACCCACTTCAGCGCCGCGATCTGGTCCAGGAAGGCGTAGTTGCCCTTGGGCTCGTCCGGATGCTCGGCGGTGAGCGCCGGGAAGCCGAAGAAGCCGAACCGGCCCAGACGGTAGTTCACGCTGACGAACACCAGCCCGTCGCGGGCGAAGTTGTCGCCCTGGTAGATGGCCGGCTGGGTGCCGCCGTTGACCAGGCCGCCGCCATAGATCCAGACCATCACCGGCAGCTTCTTCGACGCCGCGGCGGCTGGGCGCCAGACGTTCAGGTAGAGGCAGTCTTCGCTGAGATCGGTGCCCAGGCCCGGGTCGCCCGGGATCGGGCCTTGCAGGCAGTCCTTCCCGATTTCGGTCGCCGCACGGACCCCGGTCCACGGCGCCACCGGCTGCGGCGCGCGCCAGCGCAGCGCGCCCACCGGCGCGGCGGCGAACGGCACACCCTTGAACGCCAGCACGCCGTTGCTCACCGCGCCCTGCAGCTGCCCGGCGTCGATCTTCACCACCGTCGGGGACGGCGCGGCCAGGGCGGACGTCGTCAACAATGCAGCGCTCGCGAGCCCCGCGAACGGCAGGATGGATTTCAGCATGGCGCGCTCCCCAGCGGTTTGAGCGGCATTTCAGGCCGTTCGCACCGGCCGCACAAGGCCTGTGGCTCCGGCGAGTTTCAGAGCTCTCCAGCTTCGGTGAGAATCTCGATCAACAGCCGCTCGGCGACGGCGCCTGGCTTGGCGCCGGGCAACACGAACGGCAGCCCCAACGCCAGCGCCGCCACTTGCAAACCCGCGACGATGTTCCGAGGCGCCTGCTTGATCGTGCGAGACTTGACGCCGTAGGCGCAGCGCACTTCCACGCGGTCACCGTCCAGCGCCCACTCGCCCTCGTACGTCTTGTCGCCAAGCTGCGCCGTGAACCGCTTGAACAAGGGGCGCCTCACGCCAGCCGGTAGACCGTGTCGGGCCCGGGCGGGCCGCCGGCTTCGATCTCGCCGCCGCGTTCCATGTGGATGATCGCCGCCAGCATGGAGCGCGCCGCCGCCGGATGCAGCCGCGGGTCGACGTCGCGATAGAGGTTGGGCACCAGCTCGCGGATCGTCGCCGGGCCGTTGGCCAGCGCCAGCAGGATCTGGTCGATGCGCTCCTGGCGGTGGGCGGCGTAGGCGTCGATGAACGGCGTGACCTCCAGGATCGGCGGGCCGTGGGTCGGCCACAGCGTCTGGAAATTGCGCGCCCGGATCGTGGCCAGACTCTCCAGGTAGTCGGTCATGTCGCCGTCCGGCGGGCTGATCACCGTGGTCGACCAGCCCATGATGTGGTCGCCGGAGAACAGGCAGTTCTCTTCTTTCAGCGCGTAGCAGAGGTGGTTGGACGTGTGGCCGGGCGTCGGGATCGCCTCCATCGTCCAGCCGGGCCCGGAGACCTCGCCGCCGCCGCACAGGCTGACGTCGGGATGAAAGCTCAGGTCGTGGCCCGCCTCCATGCGCGGCGCGCCGGCCTCTTCCTCCTCGTGCCCCTTCACCGCGCAGCCGTAGATGGTCGCGCCCGTGACGGCCTTCAGCGGCCCGGCCAGGGGCGAGTGGTCGGAGTGATGGTGGGTGATCAGGATGTGGCTGACCTTTTCGCCCTTCACCGCCGCCAGGATGGCGTCGAGGTGCTCGGGCAGGTCGGGGCCTGGATCGATCACCGCCACCTCGCCGCGGCCGACGATGTAGGTGCCGGTGCCCAGGAAGGTGAAGGGCCCGGGATTGTTGGCCACCACCCGGCGGATCATCGGCGAGACCTGATCGCAGGCGCCGTACTCGAACTTGAGGTCCCGGACGTAGGGGATCATCCGCCCAGCGCCCCGGAGAGGTCGTAGCCGGCGGCGCGGCCCAGGCTCACCAACTCGCCGCGTTCCATGGCGCCGGACATGGCCTGGCCGATCGACCAGGCGGTGATCGAGCGCGTGCCGGAGCGGCAATAGGCCAGCACCGGCCCCGGCGCGGCGTCCACCGCCTGGCGGACGGCCTCGACTTGGGCCGGGCCGGGCGGGCCGCTGAACGGGATGTGGACATAGGTCAGGCCCGCGGCCTTGGCGGCGGCGGCGATCTCGGCGGCCGACGGCTGGCCAGGATCCTCGCCGTCGGGGCGGTTGCAGATGATGGTGGTGAAGCCCATCGCCGCGGCCTCCGCCACGTCGGCCACGCTGATCTGCGGGGCGGTGGTGAAGTCGTCGGTCACGCGTCGGAAATCGGGCATCGGGCTCTGCGGGTCTAGAGGAAGGGGAGCTTGGTTTGACATCATCGGGGGCGAGTGGAAGTTTCGCAACGCCCGCACCCGAAAAGGCGCCGTTCCAGCCACATGTTCAGCTTTATCGGCCGCCGTCTGCTGGTCGCGATCCCGACGCTGTTCCTGGTGGTGACGCTGGCCTTCTTCATGATGCGCGCCGCGCCGGGCAGCCCCTTCGACATGGACCGCAAGCTCTCGCCGGAGATCGAGCGCAACGTCCTGGCGAAGTACGGCATGAACAAGCCGCTGGCGGTGCAGTACGGGAACTACCTGGCCGGCGTGGCCCGCGGCGACCTCGGTCCGTCGCTGAAGTACAAGGACAAGTCGGTCCTGCAGATCCTCAAGGAGAACTACCTGGTGTCGCTGCGGCTCGGCGGCGCGGCGATCCTGCTGGCCGGGCTGATCGGGGTCAGCCTGGGCGTGCTGGCGGCGCTGCGCCAGAACCGCGCCGTCGACTATGGCGTCATGACCGTGGCGGTGCTCGGCGTCTGCATTCCGACCTTCGTCACCGCGCCGCTGCTGGTGCTGGCGTTCGCGTCCAAGCTGGGCTGGCTGCCGGGCGCCGGGTGGAACGACGGGGCGCTGATCAACATGGTGCTGCCGGTCACCGTGCTGGCCCTGCCGCAGATCGCCATCATCTCGCGCCTGACCCGCGCCGGCATGGTCGAGGTGCTGCACTCCAACTACGTCCGCACCGCCCGCGCCAAGGGCCTGCCCGAGCACCGCATCGTCACGCGCCACGCCCTGCGCGCCGCGATCCTGCCCCTGGTCAGCTACCTGGGCCCCGCCTGCGCCGGGCTGATCACCGGCTCGCTGGTGGTGGAGCGGATCTTCAACCTGCCGGGCCTGGGCAAGTTCTTCGTCACGAGCGCCCTGCAGCGCGATTACACCGTCGTGATGGGGATGGTCATCGTCTACGCGGGCCTGATCCTGGTGCTGAACCTGATCGCCGACCTGCTCTACGCCGTCCTCGATCCCAGGGTGCGGCTCGGATGAGCGCCTCCATCCTCGTCCCCGGCTCGCGCAAGGGCGCGGAGAGCATGGAGCGCGCGGCGCTCAAGGGCCGCAGCCTGTGGGACGACGCGCTTCGCCGCTTGCTGCGCAACCGCGCCGCGGTGGCCGGAATGACGGTGCTGGCGCTGCTGGTGCTGGCCGCCGTCGTCGGGCCCTACCTCACCGCCTACCGCTACGACGAGGTCAACAAGTCCGACGTCTGGTTCGCGCCCCTGCAGCATGGCCACCTGATGGGGACCGACGCGCTCGGCCGCGACCTGCTGGCGCGCCTGCTGATCGGGCTTAGGGTCTCGCTCTCCATCGGCTTCGTGGCGACCTTCGTCTCCCTGGTGATCGGCGTGGCCTGGGGCGCGGTGGCCGGCTTCGTCGGCGGGCGGCTGGACGAGGCGATGATGCGCTTCGTCGACGTGCTCTATTCGCTGCCCTTCATCTTCTTCGTCATCCTGCTGATGGTCACCTTCGGGTCGAACTTCATCCTGATCTTCGTGGCGATCGGCGCCGTGGAGTGGCTCACCATGAGCCGGATCGTGCGCGGCCAGACGCTGACCCTGAAGCACAAGGAGTTCGTTGAAGCCGCGCGGGCGGCGGGCCTCGGCCGCGGCGGGATCATCGCGCGCCACATCGTGCCGAACCTGCTGGGCCCCGTGGTGGTCTACGTGACCCTGACCATCCCGGCCGTGATCCTGGCCGAGAGCTTCCTCAGCTTCCTGGGGTTGGGCGTTCAGCCGCCGATGGCCTCGCTGGGCACCCTGATCGCCAACGGCGCGTCCGACATGGAGCTCGCGCCCTGGCTGCTGATCTTCCCGTCCGCGGTGATGGTGATCACCCTGATGAGCTTCAACTTCATCGGCGACGGCCTGCGCGACGCCATCGACCCCAAGGACCGCTGAACTACTGCTCCCGGTGCGCCCGGAAGGCCACGTGGTGGCCAAGGCTCATCATGTAGCTGCCCATCGAGGCTTTGCGGATCGTCACCGTGTCCCCGGCCTGCGGCGCATTGGGCACCTCGTTGGTGTCGACCTGCGCCCAGACCGCCCCGTCTTCCAGCCGGATCACCCACTTGCCGGCGCTGTTCTGGCGCGCCGCGGCGATCTTGCCCTGCATGTTGTCGATCTCTTCCGGCTTCTCGCCGCGCTCGAAGAGCGACAGGGAGGGCAGGGTGAAGCCGAAGGCCTGGCGGCGCACCTTGCGGGCCTGCTCGCGGTCGACGACCACGATGTCGCCCTTGGCCTCGGCCTGATCCATCGCCGCCGCCGCCTGGTCGAAACAGGCCAGGCGCTGGGTGTTGTCGGTGATCTTCCGGCAGTCGATGAGCGACTGCAGCATTTGCGCCCGGCCTTCGCCCTTGGCCGAGCCCACGGCCGGCGGAGCGGCCAGCGAGGGAACCGCCCCCATGCCCGCAACCAGGGCCGTAACCAGCGCAGTAACCCCGGCGAACCGCGCGGCCTGTCCCATGATCGTCATTGCTGCGGCCCTCTAAGTGTCCAGATTCGGCATTGAAGCGGGGCGGGCAGGCGGGCGCAATCGAATGCTCGGCCCTGGCTTCCTCGCTCGCGCTTTGTGTTTCGCGCAAAGGCCATCTCGCAGATCAGGTTTGGCGAGATTGCGACCTGAGAGGGGTGAAACATGCGCCCCGTGACCGCTCGTCGCACAATCTGTGACCAGAATGCGACAGGTCGGCGCCCGCAACATTGCCGAAAGCTAATGTTCGTTGACCCTGGATTGGATACGCCCGTAACTCCACCGTAACCGGGCCCGACTGGGATTCCGGGAGCGAATTTGTTTGGGGGCAGGTCGGCCTTTCGAGGCGACCGCTGGAGGATATAGACCTTGAAAATCACAAAGACCCGGGAGCGCCTGCTGGCCTCCTCGATGATCTGCGGCGCGGCCTTCCTTGGCCTTTCCGCGACCCAGGCCTCGGCCGCCGCGGCGGCCGCCGCCAGCGCTGAAGTCTCCGAAATCGTCGTCACCGGCACCCGGATCCCGACGCCGAACCTGACCAGCGTCGCCCCGGTGACCTCGGTCACCTCGGCCGACATCAAGGCTCAGGGCGTCGCGCGGGTCGAAGACCTGATCAACTCCCTGCCGCAGTCCTTCGCGGCCCAAGGCTCCAACGTCTCCAACGGCTCCAACGGCACCGCCACCGTCAACCTGCGCGGCCTGGGCTCGTCCCGGACCCTGGTGCTGATCGACGGCCGCCGCCTGATGGGCGGCAACCCGACCTCCTCGATCGTCTCGGTCGCCGCCGACCTGAACTTCATCCCGACCTCGCTGGTCGAGCGGGTGGACATCCTGACGGGCGGCGCCTCGGCGGTTTACGGCGCGGACGCCGTGGCCGGCGTCGTCAACTTCATCATGAACCGCAACTTCGAGGGCGTGCGCCTCGACGCGCAGTACTCGTTCTACCAGCACAGCCAGGATGACGGTTACATCCAGGGCGTGATCAACGCGAAGCGCGCGGTCGCCGCGGTGCCGTCGAACTACACCGTCCCCGGCGACTTCAAGGGCGGCGAGGGCGATCAGGAGAGCATCACGCTCGGCGTCAACGCGCCGGACGGCAAGGGCAACATCACCGCCTATGCCACCCACGTGAACATCAACCCGGTGACGGCCGCGAACTTCGACTACACGGACTGCACGCTGAACTCGGGCGTGACGTTCGCCGCCGCCGGCTGCGGCGGTTCGGGCACCGCCTTCCCGGCGCGCCTGGGCAGCTTCACCGTCGACCCGGCCGGTCCGGGCAACACGGTCCGCGCCCGTAACGCGTCGACCGACCTCTACAACTTCTCGCCGACCAACTACCTGCAGCGCCCGGATCAGCGCTACGGCCTCGGCGCGTTCGCGCACTACGAGATCAACCCGCACTTCCAGGCCTACATGGACCTGATGTTCATGGAGGATAACTCCACGGCTCAGATCGCGCCTGGCGGCATCTTCGTCGGCGGCGGCCCGGGCCCGGGCGGCGCCTACCAGATCAACTGCAACAACCCGCTGATGTCGGCGCAGGAAGCCACCGCGCTCTGCGGCGCCAACGCCGGCACGCCCACCCTGGTGAACCTCGCGGTCGCCCGGCGGAACGTGGAAGGCGGCGGCCGTCTGTCGATCTTCGACCACCAAGAGCAGCGCTATGTCGTTGGTCTGAAAGGCGAACTCGGCGGCGACTGGTCGTATGACGCGTTCATCCAGTACGGCAAGACCTCGCTGAACTCGCAGGTCGCCAACTACTTCATCACCAGCCGGATCAACAACGCCCTGCTGGCCACGACCAACGCCCAAGGCCAGGTCGTCTGCCAGAACGGCGGCGTCGACGGTTGCGTCCCCTACAACATCTTCGCCGTCAACGGCGTCACCAAGGCGCAGCTGAACTACCTGCAAGCCCCGGCCTTCGCGACCGGCAACATCATCGAGCAGGTGGCGAACTTCAACATCGTCGGCACCCTGCCGGACGGCATCAAGAGCCCGATGGCCAACGACAAGGTCGGCGTCTCGTTCGGCGCCGAGTACCGTCGTGAGCACCTCGACTTCAACGCCGACCTGGCGACCTCCTCGGGTCAGCTGAACGGCGCGGGCGGGGCCTCCCCGCCGGTGAACGGCGGCTACGACGTCTACGAGCTCTACGGCGAAACCCGCATCCCGCTGGTCCAAGACCAGCCCTGGGCGAAGGACATCACCGCCGAGCTGGCCTACCGGTATTCGGACTACTCGAACGCCGGGACGAC
>JACXTT010005875.1_pt1 | contig 17714 bp, 17 predicted proteins | sample 9270951 | NCBI WGS metagenome assembly JACXTT01 (sample SAMN15532306, study PRJNA645909) | rock metagenome | isolation source: weathered quartz diorite | place: Puerto Rico | collected 2017-06-21 | reverse complement strand
GCAAACGTCGCGCCGTGAAATATCCTGCGATCGAGCGCATCGCCGAAATGCTCGCGGGCGTTGAGGCCGCCACCCAGCATCGTTCGCGTCGATATATGCTCGACGGCGTTTCTCTCGACCACCTTCGCATGTTCATCGCGGCTGCCGATGAAGGAAGCTTTTCCAAAGGCGGACGCCGGTTGCGCAGAGCGCAGTCGGTCGTCAGCCAGACGCTGGCGAATCTGGAGGCTCAGCTCGGCGTCAAATTGTTCGATCGCTCCAGCCGCTCACCGGTGTTGACCAGTCAGGGTGTGGCGCTTCTGGCGGAGGCGCGCGCGGTCGTAAGTCGGATGGATGTTTTCAAGGCCCGCGCGAAGGGCCTGTCGGATGGCCTCGAGCCCGAACTGAGCGTCGTGGTGGACGTGGTGTTTCCGCTCGAACGGCTCACCAGCGCCGTCGCGGCGTTTCAAGCGGAATTCCCGGCGGTGCCGCTCAGGCTCTATGTCGAAGCGCTGGGTGCCGTTTTGCAGCCGGTGATCGAGGGTCGCTGCGCCTTCGGGGTAATGGGTTCTCTGCCTAGCGCTCCTGCGGAGTTCACGCGCGAGCACCTGCTCACTGTCGGATGGGCTTTTGTCGCATCCCCGACACATCCGCTGGCGTCATTCAAGGGAGCGATTCCGGCACGGGTCCTGGCGCAACACCGGCAGCTCGTCCTCACGGACCGCTCCGAGCTTTCGCAGGGAAAGGAGTTCGGCGTCTATTCCGCGAATACCTGGCGACTCGCCGATCTTGGCGCGAAGCACGCCTTCCTGCGCGCGGGCTTGGGCCGGGGCGGCATGCCTGTGGACGCGATTAAACGCGATTTGGCAAATCGATCGCTGGTGAAAATTCGGATCGAGGATTTACCCGAGGGCCACCTCGCCATGGCGATGTTTGCGGTGTTCCGGACGAACCGGCCGCCCGGCCCGGCCGGGCGCTGGCTGATTGAACGTCTCAAGTCAAATGTTGAGCTCCGCGTACGGCCAGCTAAAGCGGGGCCGAGGCTGTAGGGCATTGGTAGTGGCAACATCCGCCGCGACGAACAGATCGGGGTCGGGGAGTCCGGCGGGTGCTGTCCGAGCGGTGGTCAGGACTTTCGCACCTGCCTCGGGCAGCCGCGCGACCACGGCTTCGCCGATGCCCTGGGTGCCGCCGGTAACGAACGCCCGCCGGCCATGCAATTCGAGACCCTCACTCATGAACGGATCTCCAGCGACACGATCTTGTTACCCTCTAACCCGAAGATGAATAGAAGGTCGATGGGGCTGCCGGGGAAATTCCCGGTGAGCCGGTTGGTGACGATGGTCGTGTCGCCATTCGTGACGGCCTTGAGCGGCTCGACCGTGTGCCGGTATTTCTTCGTCGTCTCGGCCTTCCATCGCTGGATGGCGGCCAGACCTTTGATGGTTCTGCCTTCGTCGCGTACCACGGCATCTTCGGCAAAGCAGTCGGCCAGCGCTTGCGCATCGGCCCGGTTCTCGGCGGCGATATAGAGAACGATCGGCGGCGGCAGATCGATCGCTGTCATTCTTGGTGGCAGCCGGTGCAGGCAAAGGCGCTCAGGATCATCATCGCGCGCATTTTCTCCTCGGGCCCGGGATTGCGGAAGAGCGCGACAGCGGGAACGCATGCCGCAGGATTGATGAGGGGTCGCATAGGACAGGCTATTCGTTGTACGGGGCACAGGATCGGTCTAAGCTCGCCAAATGACAAGAACGCACAAAAAAGTAAGTAACGCACCCGAAAGTAAGCGCCCAGAGTACACCGCGGTCTCGGCTGCGCAGGGTGTCGAAGATGCGCTCGAGCTGATCGACGGCCGCTGGAAACTGCTGATCCTGTTCAGTCTCTTCGGCGGCCAAGTCCTGCGATTCTCCGACCTTGAACGCGCGATTCCCGCTGTGTCCCAAAAAATGCTCCAGCAGCTGCGCCAATTGGAAGCCGACGGCATCGTCGAGCGCACGGTTCATAGCCAGGTACCGCCGAAAGTGGAATATCGCCTCACCTAGTGGGGCCAGTCCCTCTGGCCCGCGCTCGATAGCTTGCTGAAATGGACCGAGGAGCGCTAATCGAGCGGCCACCTGCAGAGGCGCGAGTACGCGGCGAAGGTTGAACTGCGTTCAATGATTGGCACTGCCCGGCACGCAGTTTGCCGCCGAGTACTTCGCTTTTCCGCCTGCCAGCCGCCATCCGGTGTGCGGTCAACGGCCGCTTTGCGACAAACCGAACTTCGGCTTGGCCGACTCAGAGCGCCTGGTGCGACCGCCCGGCCGATTGGTGGCGCAGGTGCAATGCCATCCGCAGTGCGGTTTCCTGCCCGCGGTAGTAACCGACGGCCCATCCGGCCTCTTCGAAACCGAGGGAACGGTAGAACTGCTGCGCGACCACGTTGGTGGCGCGCAATTCCAGCTTGACTATGGCGATGCCGGCGGTCAGCGCGGATTCCTTCAGCCAGGCGAACACCCGGGTGCCGACGCCCTCGCGCTGATATCCGGGTTTCACCGCCAGCAGCGAGAGGTGGGATTTTTCTTCGCCGAACTCCATGATGCCGAACCCGACCACCCGGCCGCGATGACGGGCGGTCAGCACCAGCGTTTCGGGGTCGCTGATTGCCCGCGCCACGCGTTGCCGGCTCCAGGACCATCCGAGGCCGGTCTCGATCAGGTCGCGCGACATTTCAGCGACCACTAGGGCATCTGCCGGAAGGGCGGGCACGAGGGCGATATTGCGCGCTTTTCTGTCGGTCATCCAAGCATCCCGGGGCCCGAGAGCCCAGCCGCCGTAAGCTGAACGGCCCATCGGCGGCCGTTTATCCACTCTACTGGCATGATATCTCGCGGGGCAGAATGTCTCCATATGGAGACAGTCACCACCTGGGGTGGCTTTGCGTGATCACACAAATGGCCGCGCTCGCGGGACTGTACCTCTCGTTCGCGTGGTTGGGGAGTATCGCTGCTGTGGCGGCGGGCAACGTCCTGGTCGCGGGGCCGGCGGCCGGACTGGCCATGGCGGCGGTGTGGCGGGGCGGCTATCGACTCGTGCCGGCGATCGGCTTGGGAAGCTTCGCCTTCGAGCAGCTCAGCGGTATTCCGGTGTTGGCCAGTACTGGCATCGCGTTCGCCAATATGATCGAGGCCATTCTGGCGGTGTTCCTGATGCGCCGCTACATCGCCGGCCCGCGGCTGTTTGATCGCGTCAACCACGTTTTCCATTTCTTTCTCTGGGCCGCAGTCGTGGCGAGTGCCGCTTGCGCGGCGCTCGGCGTGGCGAGCCTGGGGTCGGCCGGCAATTGGGATGAGTTCTCCGTGCTTTGGCTGCACTGGTGGGCAGGCGATCTGACGGGCGCGCTGGTCGTGGCCCCGGCGCTGCTGGCGTGGACGTGGTCCGGCAAGTTGCGCTGGACGGCGCGCGAAGGGTTCGAAACATCGGTGGTTTTTGTGATTTTGACGGCCACTTGTGCGCTTGTTTTCGGGGCGAAGCCCATGCCGTTCGGAGGCGGGATCCCGGTCGCGTTTCCGATTTTGCCGATTATCGTCTGGATTGCAGCGCGTTTGGACCAGCGCGCGACCGTGTCTGCCACGCTGCTGACGTGCGCATTCGCGGTGTGGGGAATGCTCCATGGGACCGGGATATTTGCGGCGACGGAAGCGCCGCTGCTGGTGCTGGATCTCTTCGTGGGTGCCGTGGCGATGACCGGGCTCGTGATCGCAGCGGGGGTCACGGAGCGGAACGAGGCCGGGCAGGCGGTGCTCGAGAGCGAGGCGCGCAAGACCGCGATTCTGGGAACAGCGTTTGACGCCATTCTTTCCATCGACAACACCGGCAAGGTGCAGGAGTGGAACTCAGCGGCCGAACGGATGTTCGGTTATCGCCGCGCCGAAGCGATCGGTCGTTCGATGGATGAATTGATCGTGCCAATCCAAGCGCGCCGGCGCGATCTGTCCAAGCTCACCGATAACCTGATCACGGGCATGGGCAGTCTTATCGGTCGGCCCCTTGAACTGATGGCGCGCCGCGCGGACGCCAAAGAGATTCCAGTGGAGCTGGCTATCACGCGCGTGCCGGCCAGCGAGCCGCTAACCTACACCGTGATCATCCGTGACCTCACCGAGCGCAAGAAAGCAGAATACGCGCTGCGGCAAAGCGAAGAACGTTTCCATCTGCTGGTCGAAGGCGTGACGGATTACGCGATATACATGCTCGATCCCGAGGGTCGTGTCGCTACCTGGAACGCGGGAGCGGAACACCTTAAAGGCTACCGGGACAAGGAAATCATCGGCAAACCATTCTCCATTTTTTTCGGCCCTGAAGACATTCAACGCGGCGTGCCGGAGCAAACCTTGAAAAAAGCGACGGAACGAGGGCGCGCGGTTTACGAGGGCTGGCGCGTGCGCAAGGACGGCTCGCGCTTCTGGGTTCACGGAATAATCACGGCGATGCGCGATGAAACGGGCAAGCTCCTGGGCTTCTCGAAAGTGGCGCATGACATGACCGAACTCAAGCGGGTCGGGGAGGCGCTGCGCCAGAGCGAGGCACACTTCCGCACACTGGCCGAGAGATTGCCGCACATGGTCTGGACCTCCCGGCCCGACGGACACTGTGATTACCTGAGCCCGCAATGGGGCAGCTATACCGGTGTTCCCGAGGAGAGGCTGCTGGGTTTGGACGGTGCCTTCGGGCTCGTTCATCCAGAGGATAGAGACCGCGTGTCGACCGCCTGGAAAAACGCCGTTCAGACGGGCGCTCCAATCGACGTGGAGTTCCGAATCCGCAGCGCGGACGGCGAATACCACTGGTTCAGCGCACGGGGGTCGCCGCTGCGCGACGCCGATGGCCGCATCACGAAGTGGCTCGGGGTCAACACGGACATCGACGAGCAGAAACGGGCCAGGGAAGTTCTCGAAACGAAAGTTCAGGAGCGAACAGCGCAATTGCATGCCAGTCTCGACTCCATCGAGGACCTGCTCTACACGATCGCCCATGACCTGCGCGCCCCTAATCGGAGCATGCAAGGCTTTGCGCAATTACTGAAGTCGGAATACGGGAACAAGCTTGATCCTGTTGCGCGCGACTATCTGGACCGAATCGCGTCGGCCGCCGTTCGTAACGACGAATTGATTCGAGACCTGTTGGAGTACGGGAGGCTGTCGCACGAAGAGGCCCCGCTGGTTCCGGTGGATCTCCGGTGCGCCGTAGAGGCGATAGTGCGGGCCCTGGAAGGGGAAATCGCGAAGAGCCATGCGCACATTCGTTTGGGCCGGGAGTGGCCGTTGGTACTGGCCAATGAGCCGTTGCTGAAGCAAATCCTGACCAATCTTGCGACCAACGCCCTGACCTACGTGCCGCCCGACCGGGAGCCGGAGATTCTGATTTCTGCCAGCAAGCAGGACGGCAAGACCGTGTTACGCGTGCAGGACAACGGCATCGGAATTCCGCCGGAGCAGATAGACCGGGTATTCATGCCGTTCGTCCGCCTCCCGAATCCGGTCAACGCGACGGGGACAGGCATGGGCCTGGCCATCGTGAAGAAGGCGGCCGAACGCATGAATGGCGTGCTGGGCGTCGAGTCCACGCCCGGGAAAGGCAGTTGCTTCAAGTTGGAGCTGTCCACCGCCTGACTCCCATTCCTTCGTCACAACCGCAATGAAAACGCTGCTCTACGTTGATGACAGTTCGGACGACCGGTTTCTGGTAGAACGAGCCTGCCGGAGGGCAGGCGTGTCCTTCCAGTTGAGAACCGTGGCAGGCGGAATCGAGGCGGTTCGTTATTTGAGCGGCGAAGGAGAATTTCACAATCGCGCCGCGAATCCTCTTCCGGACCTGATCTTTCTCGACCTGAAGATGCCCGAGGTGGATGGGTTTCAGGTGCTGCACTGGATCCGCGGCGATCCCGCAACGCGTGCGATTCCGGTGGCTCTGTACACCGGTTCGCTTATTCAGGAGGACATTGCCAAGGGCTACTCTGAAGGGGCGACCCTGTTCATTACCAAGCCCCCTCAATTTGCGAAGATCATCGAGATTGTCCGCGCGGTGGACGAATGCCTGGCAGTCAGCCCGATGAACATCGAGGCAGTGGCGCAGTTCTCCGCGCCTGCACAACAAGGTTGACACGATGGGCCATCCACCGCCAGGGACGCCAAGGAAAATGCAATACAAGAGACCGGGTCTTGAACCTTGGCGAGTATTGCCACTCCAGCCGGGCCGCTGCGTCTATTCAGTCGTGCCTTCCTGCTCTTGACCTTCCCTGGCGTCCTTGGCGTTCCTTGCGGTTAACGCTTGACCGCAATGGTGTGGTGACGTGTCCGTATCGAGGAGTTGGCGTACAGCTACCTCGCCGAGGATCCGGCAACTCCGCGGTTCAGGATGCCGCCGGATTCAGTGTATGACGTCTTTCAATGTCAATCCGTGGCGCCCGCCCCTCACGGCCAGGAATATCTCTCTGAGAAACATCCCCAGGGATCCGACCAGGGCGAACATCGCCAGGATGAACAGTGTTCCGAGCATCTTGGCAAGATCGGCAGCCATGAAAACGCCGAGAAACGCTCCCGCAACCAGCAAGCAGACAAACAGGGCGCACAAAACGGCGAGCATGATGGCGTGGTAGATCAGCCTGATGCGCTGGGCCAGCAGGCTCAGCTCCTCGACATCCTCGTTGACCCGCGCGGCTTCCTCCGCCGGGAGCGCGCGCAGCCGCTCTTCGAGAACGCGGCGGCGATCGACGATGCGTCCGAGCCGGTTGTTCAACGCCGAGAGGATGGTTCCAATCGCGGTCAGCAGGAACACCGGCGCGACGGCGAGCTGGATGACTCGTGCGATATCGATGACATGGGTTTCCATCATTCCTCCATTCCGCTGCAGCTTGGAACCTCTCCGGGTAAGTGATGCCTGCGGGGCAGAGCGGACTTTATCACGCGATTTCGCCGCGGCCCGCTCGCCTGCCGCACGATTCACTTGGAAGCGCCGACTGCGGAACTGATTGCGCCCGTATCGGAGCCTTGGGGCGCCTGCCGATCGGAGGAGGGAGTGAAGGTGTAACCCAGTTCCTGAAGAGCGAAGCCAATGCGCGCCACGTCGTAGCCGTAGATGACTTTCGGGCCGATCGCAGAAACCGGGACGCCACGGCCGCGTAGCGTCCAGAAGCCGAGCTGACCTTGCAGGGATTTCTCGACGTCATGCTCCACGTAAGGTATGCCGCTGGCGGTGAGGCTGGCGCGCAGCTTGGCGCAGTACGGGCACCACGCGGTGGTATAGATCACCACCGCCCTGGAGTCGGCGCCCGGGCGATGGGCAAAGGCGGCGTAGCGATCCAGGCCGAGCAGCACGATCGTGAGGCCGGCTGCCAGGATCAGCAGGCCCCTGCGGGATTTTCTGGACCAGGCCGGTTCCGTCCTCACGGCTTCAGCTCCCCGGACTCGTTTGCGCTCGCGCGGCGTCTGCGCCCTCCGCCTTGCGCATCTCGCGAAAGACGAAAACCAGCAGCATAGCGATGATCGTGAACTCGATTGCGGTGAACAGCAGGATCGACAAGGTCAGCTTCCACATGCTTTCGAGCAGCCTGTCGTTGTCGCGGATGGCGTCGAGCGAAACGGCGCGAAGCTGCTCCAGATCGTTCGTGGTCGCGATGCTGTCCCGCACGTGCACTGGCGTGGGGACTTTCCCGGCGAGCAGCTCGAATCCCACATAGCCGGCGAACGACAGCCCCGAGCAAAAGACAGCAAGCACAAGAGTCATCAGCGCGAGTTTCTTCATGCCTGCAGCTGTGTGAGCTTCGGCGTTCTGACTTGTTGGTAGCACTTGGCACCTCGTTTGCACTTTTACTGCCTTGCCGCTTCGACGATCGCATCGAACAGTTTCTGCTGCAGCGGATCGCTGGCGGCGCTGAGTTCGGGATGCCACTGCACCGCGATCAGCCAGCGGTGGCTCGGCATTTCGATCGCTTCGATGGTGCCGTCGGGTGCATGCGCGACCGCCTCGAAGCCGGTGGCTGCGCCACGCAGCGCCTGGTGGTGCCAGGACGTGGCGTCGAACTGGTCGCGCCCGAGGATTTTCGCCAGGCGCGATCCGGTTTTGAGCTTTACGCTGTGCGTGACCGGTTCGCGCGGCGGAGCCCGATGCAGCACGCTCTCACCGAACTCATCCGGAATGTGCTCGACCAGCTTGCCGCCCTGGACCACGCTCAGGATCTGGGCGCCGCGGCAGATGCCGAGCGTGGGCATGCCGGAGTCGATCACGCGCCTGCCCAGTTCCAGTTCGAGCGCGTCGCGCTCCTGATCGATGGCGTAGTTGGTCTCGTGGCGCTTGCCGTTGTAGCGGCCCGGGTCGATGTCGCCGCCGCCGCTGAGGATCAGGGCGTCGACCGCGTCGAGAATGGCTTCCAGGCGCGGCTCGCCCGGCGCGATCAGCACCGGCACGCCGCCGGCGCGGCGCACGGCATCGAGGTATTCGGCGGGCAGGGTGTAACGGTTGTCGGCGCCGCGTCCGTAGGTGGTCAGTCCGATGAGGGGGCTCTGGCGTCGGGGCATGCTGGAAAGGGTCAAGACCGATGTTCACGACATTCTAAACCGGTGTCCTGCCCCGTTAACTGTCCTCCCGTTATCACCATACTGGGCGCACACACCAGGTTCACGCCGTTGTCATGCAGTCCCCCGTCGCCGCGGCGCCAGCCGGTACTTCAGGCGCCTGCCGGCCCGGCCCCCGGGTTGCGACTTTCGCGCCGGCGCGCTTCAATGCGACTTCAACCGCATTCCCGGAAAATGCCATGAAACCCGAAGACGTCAAGACCGTCGCCGACGCCCGGAAGATCGTCAACGAGCGCAAGCTCGCTCATGTGAAAGTCGGGGTCTTCGACATCGACGGCATCCTGCGCGGCAAGTACATGTCGCGCGAGAAATTCTTCAATTCGCTGGACAAGGGTTTCGGCTTCTGCGACGTAGTGCTGGGCTGGGATTCGAGCGACCAGCTTTACGACAACACCGAGTTCACCGGATGGCATACCGGCTATCCGGATGCGCAGGTAAGGGTCCTGCCGGACACCTGCCGCGACATTCCCTTCGAACCAGGCATGCTGTTCTTCCTCGCGGAATTCACTGAGGAGGCCAAGGCGCCGTGTCCGCGCGGCGTGCTGAGGCGAGTGCTCGACAAGGCGCACAAGATGGGATTCGAGGTCTGCGCGGGCTTCGAGTACGAGTATTTCGTCTTCGACGAAACGCCGGACTCGGTGCGTGCCAAGCATTACCGCGATCTCAAGCCGATGGCGCCGTGATACTTCGGCTATTCGGTGATCCGCAACAGCGTGCACTCCGAGTACTACCTCGAGACGCTGGACCTGTGCGAGAAAATGCGCTTTTCCCTCGAAGCCCTGCACGAGGAAACCGGCCCCGGCGTGCTCGAAGCCGCAATCGCGGTGGATGAAGGGCTTCCCGCAGCCGACAAGGCCGGTCTTTTCAAGACCTTCATCAAGGTGCACGCGCAGCGCCGCGGCCGCATGGCAACCTTCATGGCCAAGTGGAATCCGAACCTGCCGGGCCAGAGCGGGCACATCCACGTTTCGCTCAAGAGCAAGGCAGGCAAGCCGGTGTTCCACGATGCCAGGGCCCAGTTCGGAATGAGTCCGCTGATGCAACAGTTCGTCGCCGGCCAGCAGGCGCTGATGCCGGAGTTCCTCGGCATGGTGGCACCGACCATCAATTCCTATACCCGTATGGTGCCGGGTTACTGGGCGCCGACGCACGCGACCTGGGGTGCGGAGAATCGCACCTGCGCATTACGGGTGATTCCGGGCTCGGAAAAGAGCCAGCGGGTCGAATACCGGATCGCCGCCGCCGACTGCAATCCCTACCTGGGTCTTGCCGCTGCGCTCGCTTCCGGCTTGTGGGGGATCGAGCACAAGCTGGCACTGGGCAAGCCGGTCAGCGGCAACGCCTACGATGAGAAGCCGCCCGCAAAGGGCACGTTGCCGAGGACGCTGTGGGATGCGGCGCAAAGATTGAGAGCCTCGAGGGCGGCGCGCGCGTGTTTTGGCGATGCGTTCGTCGAGCACTTCGCCGCCACCCGCGAATGGGAGGAACGCCAGTTCCGCAAGTCTGTCACCGACTGGGAACTGGAGCGCTATTTTGAAATCATCTGAAAAAGGCAGTGATGAGCGATGAGTGAAGGGTGAAGGGTAAAAACGCGAGAACTGGAGTGCGTAGAGTTCCTCAACTTAGAATGCAGAGGGCACTCATACCCAATCATTTCCGCTTTCCTTTCGCAATGCTCTCGATCCCGGGCGTTTCACGCACTTACCCTTCACTCATGCACCCTTCACACCTTCACTGAAATACCCTTCACACATTCACTCATTCCCCCTTCACCCTTCACGCTTTTAACCATGACCCTCGACGCCAAATCCCTGACCCGCAACTGGAACTACCCGACCCCGGTGCGCTTCGGTCCCGGACGCATCGTCGAGCTGCCCGCCGTCTGCAAGGAACTCGGCCTGAAGCGTCCGCTGCTGGTCACCGATCCGGGTCTGCGCAAGCTGCCGATGATCGGGACCGCACTGGCTTCGTTGCGCAAAGCCGGACTGGGCGACGCCGTCTTTTCCGACATCCGCGCCAATCCGGTGGGTAAAAATGTCGATGATGGCGTTGACTTCTATAAGGCCGGCAAGTGCGACGGCGTCATCGCTTTCGGCGGCGGCAGCGCCCTCGATGTCGGCAAGACCATAGCCTTGATGGTCGGGCAGACCCGGCCGCTGTGGGACTTCGAAGACCGCGACGACTGGTACACCCGCGTCAACGTCCCAGGCATGGCGCAGACCGTCGCCGTGCCCACCACCGCCGGCACCGGTTCCGAGGTCGGCCGAGCCTCAGTGATCCTCGACGAGGCCAGGCACGTCAAGAAAATCATCTTCCACCCGAAGATGCTGCCGGCCGTAGTGATCTCCGATCCGGAATTGAGCGTCGATTTGCCGCCGCGCATCACTGCCGCGACCGGAATGGACGCGCTCGCGCACTGCCTGGAGGCGTATTGCGCGCCGGGATTTCATCCTCTCGCCGACGGAATCGCGCTGGAAGGCATGCGACTGGTCAGGGAGTGGTTGCCGATCGCGGTGAACGATGGCAAAAATGTTGCTGCGCGCGCACACATGCTGGCGGCCGCGAGCATGGGCGCCACCGCGTTTCAAAAAGGCCTCGGCGCGATCCATTCGTTGAGCCACCCGGTCGGTGCGATCTACAACTCGCATCACGGCGAGACCAATGGAGTGGTGATGCCCTACGTGCTTATATTCAACCGGCCGGCGATCGAGGAGAAGCTGACGCGGCTGGCGCGTTACCTCGGGCTGGCGAGCCCTGGATTCCAGGCGGTGCTCGACTGGGTGCTCGCGCTCAGGAAAGAAATCGGTATTCCAAAGACGCTGGCGGATCTCGGAGTCAGGGAGGCTGACCTTGACTTGCTGGTGCCGATGGCGGTGGATGATCCTTCGACCGGCGGCAATCCGCGCCCGGCGACCGAAGCCGAGATGCGGCAGATGTTCATCAAGGCCATCCGTGGCGACCTGTCCTGATAGGTCCAGGGGCTAAAAAGGTCAGCACGCTCACCACGCAGGACGCGTCGCGTCAACCTGCGATCCGCTGCATGTGTGCGCCCTTCGTGGGGTTGGAGTTTCTATCTTTGACGGCCCCACCGCCTTGCCGATTATGGATCGTAGCGGTAGACAATGGCCTCGGGGAACTCCCGCGCGATGCGGAAGTTGGGACGGGCGTCCATGAACGCGGGATCCGGCTTGAAAGACGGATTTTTCGAATGCGTTTCCCTGATACCGGACGGACGGAAGTACACCACGAAGCCGGGGTCCTTCATCCAGTCGCGCCAAGCCTGGTCGAAATTGTCCTGGATCGGCAGCAGCGATTTAGTCTTCCGCTCCGAATAGAAGGCGAGGACCGGGAACTCGTGCGCCGCGTAAAGCGTGTCGGCCGGCGTCGATATCTCGCGAATGTAACGCGCAACCTGCACGGTCTGGGTCTCGCTCGCATCGATCCACGATTGTGTGAACTTGGCGAATGCTGGGCCAAAGTCGATGGCAGCTACTGCCAGCGCGAGGAAAAGTCCGGCCACCTTAAATGGATTGGGCTTTCCGGATAGCCAGCGCCAGATCGCAGCGGCGCCCAGCGCACCGACGATCACCACCGGGATGGCCAGCGGCAGGAGGTACCGCACCTCCTTGTGCGGGATCTGCAGCATGTAAACGAAGAACGCGACGCCCCGGGCCAGCAGCGCAAAGACACGCGCGGTCCGTACATCGGGATTCGCGAATCGGCTTATCAGGCCAGGACCATGGCCGCCTGGACCGGGACGCGACCATTCGATAGCTGTGACGACGAGCCCGATCGCGAAGAGCGCGAGCGCGCTCGCAGGGAATATCTGCGGTATAGTCGCGAAATAGAAGCTCGCGGGAACCGGCGCCGTCCACTCGGTCGTGATGCGGCTCGCGAGTGCGAAGGAGTGAAAAAAGCTTCCGTAGTTCCACCGAACCCAGAACAGGTACGGTGCTATGGCGAAGGCCGCACCCGCGGCGAGCCACAAGAGGCGCCGAAACTTCACCCCTGAAAAGAAAGAATCCGCGGCGAAATAAACGAACACGAACAGCGAGGTGAATCGCGTCTGCGCAGCAAGCGCAGACGCGATGCCCGCAACGAAAGCGGAGCGGGTTCCCATCCGATCGAAAAGCCACATCGCGGCGAGCATCAGCGCGACAGCCGGCATATCCGTCATCAGTTCGTGCGAGGCCTCGACGAAATATGGGGTGAATGCGAACAGCGCGGCGGTGATCAGCGCAGGGGTCGGGCCAAATGCCCTTCGCACGTAGAGGAACGCGAACGGCACCGCAAGCGTGCTGGCGATTCCCTGTACCACGTTGGCGACGTAGATGTTGTCCCATACGAGGTATCCAGCCGCGTAGAGGATCGGCAGGAGCGGCGGCTTGTATTCGAACTCATCGTAATTGGTGCGGCCTTCGACGATCACACGCGCGTGCTGCAGATAGACGGTCTCATCCCAGAAGTGCGAGGCCGTGAGCGGAACGATGCGCAGCAGTAGCGCCCCGAGCAGGATGCCGCCGAGCAGAAGCCAGCGGTTGCGGCTCAAGCGCAGGCCCTCGCGGCCAACGTCACGGGCGTCTTGCGCGTTCAAAGGCGAAATCGCGAGCCGCGTCTGATCCGTCGGCACGGTGGAAGCGCCGCGCTGACCACGGCACCAGAGTCGTGCCCGGGGCCGGCGCCGGACGTGGCGCCCCGATCCTGACGGAGACGGACGGCGGCTCGATCCGGGGAGTCGGCGGCGGCTCCGGCGTCACGCACTTCGGGGCATTTCGAACGAGGCCAAGGTCCTCGGCGCTGAAACGCAGGCCGATGAAGCCCAGGATGGCATAAGTGCAGAACAGCACGTACGTAAGCGCAAACGCGCTACTCATCCAGTTATGGCGAAAAAGATCAAGACCTAGCATGGCCACGGCGGCCGCCAAGAATCCGTACTCGGCGAGCACGTAACCGGCTGGCGCAGCCGTGCGGCCGGTCACCTTGGGCGTTCGTCCGAACGGCGTCCGCCGCCCTGTGATCGCCTGGTGCAGCGATTTCAGCACGCCGCCGAGATGGACCGGCAGCAGCAGCAGGTCCAGCGCATAGACACGCAGGAAGTTCGATGGGCGATAGCCGCACTGCACGAGGTCGCGCGCATACAGGTACATGTACGGCAAGCTGCACACGAATAGCCAGGAGACGCGCATGTCGCGCTCGAACGCGCCAGACAGGATCACGAGCAGAGCCAGGTTGGCAATCGCAATCGAGGTCAGATAATGGACGCGGCATAATCCTTCGGGCACCTTGCGCCACGCCTGGCGGCCGCGGAAGAGATGCCGCAACGCCTTGGGCAGAATGATCGGCCCGCCGTTCGCCCACCGGCGGCGCTGGATCAGCAACGCGCCGAAATCTGCCGGCGTTGTGCTGTAGGCCATCCGTTCAGGGTAGTTGAATAGAGTCCATCCCCGATCCGCGAGGTCGATGCTCGATTCCGTATCTTCGATGACCGTGCGGTCCTGGATGTACTTGCGGATCGGATGACCGCGCTCTTCGTGCTCGGTGACGATGTCCTCGAGCGCGGCCTTGCGAAGCAGGGCGTTGGCGCCGACCCAGAACGTTGCGTTGTAGCGCGTAAAGCCCTGGTGGATCAGGTACTGGACATCGGTGGTCGCCCCGGCAACCCGCTCCAGCACCCCCGGCGCGCCGGGGAAAGCGCTGTACGGCGTCTGCACCACCGCGACGCGCGCATTGCCGGGCTCGCTCATGAGATGCGCGAGCCGCAACGCGTATTCAGGGACAATCACGCTGTCGGCATCGAGAGTCAGCAACAATGCGGCATCCGGTACGTCGAACGTGCCGGCGGCGCGCGGCGCCTCGCGCAACAGCAGGCGCTCGCCCTCTCGTACTTCGCGGAAATTCCGGCCCATCAGCGCGATGTAACTGTTGAGATTCATCGCCTTGTTGGCCTGATGGGAGAGGTTCGCGTATTGCTTGCGCTCGAAGCTCGAAAATCCGATACGGAACAATGCCGCCAACCGCACGTATTCGCGCGCAGCCGTAGCCCGATCCAGCCCACCGCCCGCGGCAAGACCGGTAAAGCGCAAGGCGCGGTCGCGATGTGCGTCGCGGCAGCGTTGCAGCACCTCGGCGACGGATACCCTGTCGGCATGGTCGGCGACGCTATAGCTCGCGATCTCCCGGTCGAACCACCCGGTGACCTCCGCGTACGATCGGGCAAGGAGCGCGGCCTTCATTCGTTCGTTGAACACGGCGTCCCGGCAGCGCTAAGCGAATAGCTGCCGCGCCCTTTCCCAGCGCCCGGCGGGCGGATCGAACAGTGCCCGCAACTTGTCTGGTAGTTCGCGCATCGCCGCGAGGTTCGCGGCATCCGTCGGCTCGGTCGGCTGGGGGGGATCGTCGATGAGCAGCACGACCCTTCGCCGCGGATACTCCTGCAACGCGGCTGACAACAGGGTGCGGCGTACGACCGCAATCTCTTCCTTGTACGAAGGTACGAGGACGGCAAGCGCCGGGGCCTCGCCGGCGTACACGGCCTCGAGCTGCTTGCGGTCGGCCGCAACGTGCTCCCGGCGCCGCTGTAGCTGGCCAATGCGGGTGACGAGATACACCAAATAGCTGTAGACAACAACCGCGACGACGAGCGCGAACGCGATCTGCATCGCGATGCCCACCCGGTCCACGGCTCGCGCGTATTCGACGCCGATCGCAGCGATCTCAACGTATGCCATCGCCGCCGCCAGGACGGTGAAGACCAGCAAGATCGCGCCTTAGCAGACTGTCAGTCTTAGCCGACAATCTGGATCGTGTGGGAATAGGGTGCGAGGCGGGCAAATGACGCGGTTTGTGATGGCGAGCGGTGATCGCCGAATTTCGACCTTTAACGATCTCGCGCCAGGGCACCCTGAAGGATTGGAGTGCCAGGAGTCATTTTATTTTCCGCCGTGGTTACCGGATAAATTCTGGGGTAGCGCCTTGCCCGATATCCGTTTGTAATCCCGCCAAGCCGGTGCTACATTGCGCGGCAGGCGAAGACGGTTCCGTGTTTGACAACAAACTTCGCCCCCAGGCGCCCGGGCAGCAGTCGACGGCGACCCCTTATCCCGGCCGAAAAGAAATTATCCGGGCTCCCTCGAAAAGTCTGATTGAACGCGAAGCGGATTCGTTGGGCGACGCACGCCGTCATTCCGTTCCCCGAGGGAGAAAACTACAAGACAACAAAGTGCCGGTTGCCGCGCACTGTGCCCGGCAGGATCGATAGCGGGGGGAGGACATATGCTGCGCTTTATTGTTGCGATCGCGTTCGTTCTGCAATTGCTTGCCATACCGCCCGCCGCCGGCGACACCCTCAGAATTGCGCAAATCGACCCCATGAGCGGCCCGTTTGGACTGGTGGGCGAAAGCCTTGCCAGGCACCTGGACGCAGCGGCCGAGGAAATCAATGCCAGGGGTGGCGTGCTGGGTGGAATGAAATTCGAAATCGTGCACTTAGACAACAAGGCCAGCGCGCAGGACAGCGTTCTGGTGCTGAAGCAGGTGATCGACTCGGGCATTCGTTTCGTCACGCAGGGAGGAGGCTCGAACGTCGCCCACGCGCTTTCCGAGGCGCTCGCCAAGCATAACAGCCGTAACCCCGAGAGCTCGGTGCTCTATCTCAACTACGCAGCGCAGGATCCTGCGCTCACCAACGAAAAATGCAATTTCTGGCACTTCCGCTTCGACGCCCATGTCGACATGAAGCTCGAAGCGATTACCAATTACATCGCGCGGCAGAAAAATATCAGAAAGGTCTACCTGATCAACCAGGATTACGCTTTCGGCCAGGCGATAAGCCACGCGGCGAGGGAAATGTTGTCGAAGAAGCGTTCGGATATCGAGATTGTCGGAGATGACCTGCATCCCCTTGGCAAGGTCAAGGATTTCTCGCCTTACGTCTCCAAGATCAAGGCTTCTGGAACGGAAACCGTCATTACCGGCAACTGGGGAACCGACTTCACGTTGCTGATCAAGGCCAGCAAGGACTCCGGGCTCGGTGCGACCTTTTACACCTTCAATGCGCAAAATGCGGGAGCGCCGAGCTCGATCGGTGCCGCTGGGGCGGACCATATCAAGAACGTATTCACCTGGCATTCCAACGCGGCGGAAAACAAGGCAGAAAAATTCGCCAACGACTACCACGGGAAATATAAGGACGATTTCTACTACGCCACCGCGAAGACCGAACTGGAGATGCTGGCGAAGGCAATCAACGACGCCAAGTCCGCCGATCCCCTGATAGTGGCGAAAACGTTGGAAGGCATGAGGTACCAGGGCGATACCGGGGAGGTGTGGATGCGCGCCGACGATCACCAGTTGATGCAACCAATCTACATCGCGACTTTTACCAAAGCAGGCGGCAAGGACGTTCGCTACGACGTCGAGGGAACCGGATACGGCTGGAAAACCGATATCCGCATCGAATCTAGGGACACGATCATGCCGACAACCTGCCACATGGGGCGCCCGCCGATGTGACCACGGCCTTGCCAAACGAAAAGGGGGAGGGACATGAAAGCATTTGCAATCCGTTTTCTCGTCGGTGCCGCGCTCCTGTTGCAGCTGGTTCCCGCATGGCCTGCGGAGACCATCAAGATAGCGGTATCGGTCGGACTGAGCGGGACGAACGCCATTTATGGCGAAGGGCAGGTCAATGCATTCAAGGCCGCTGCCGACATCGTCAACGCGCGGGGCGGTGTGCTTGGGGGTAAGAAGATGGAGATCGTCCCCATGGACAACAAAGGCACCCCGCAGGAAGCGCTGATCCAGCTCAGGCGTGCGGTCGATGACGATATACGCTTCGTCGCCTCCACGGTGTCCAGTGTTGTTCATGCACTCAACGACGCAGTCTCCAAACACAATGCCCGTGATCTGGACAAAGCCGTCCTGCTCCTCAATTTCAACTCCCTCGATCCCGCCCTGACCGAGGCGAAATGCAGTTTCTGGCACTTCCGGTTCGAGCCGCATACCGACATGCAGCTCATGGCGCTGACGAATTTCATGGCTTCGCAGAGCGCCATCCAGAAGGTCTATCTGCTCAATCAGGATTACGCTTTCGGCCAGAGCGTGAGCCGGGGTTCGCGGGAA
>JACXTT010005874.1_pt1 | contig 17714 bp, 17 predicted proteins | sample 9270951 | NCBI WGS metagenome assembly JACXTT01 (sample SAMN15532306, study PRJNA645909) | rock metagenome | isolation source: weathered quartz diorite | place: Puerto Rico | collected 2017-06-21 | reverse complement strand
CCAGGAGCCCTGAGCCGGCGAGCAGCACGAACCACATCACGGTGCCGAAGCCGCTTTCCCAAAGCCGAGAGGTGGCCGTAAGGGTCGCAACCGCTCCCGCGATGCCCCCGTAGAGCATCGCGCGGTGCTTGGAGCTCATGCTCCAGAGCGTGAAGCGGTTCTCCATATATAGGCGGTAGCCGAGGAAGCCGATCGCGGCGAGGAACCCCAGCGACAGGGCGCCGAGCACGAGCCTGGCCGTGTCGCCACCGCCTGGGATCAGGGCGACCGCCAGCGCCACCAGCGCGATGATTCCGATGTTCCGGGCCGTCTTCCCGCTCACGGGAGTAAGTGTACGGCCGGAGGGGATGGGGTCTGCCGAAAGCAGGGCCCTCGTCTTATGCGTGCTTTACGAGGATCGTCTCGAGGATGTTCGCGGCCGTCTCGCACGCGTCGATCGCCTGCTCGATTCGCTCGAATATGTCCTTCCAGCGGATCACGATCATCGGATCGATCCCGTTGGCGAACAGAGAAGCAAGCGCCTCGCGGGTGATCCGGTCCCCCTCGTTCTCGAGCCGGTTGACCTCGACCAGCTCGTGGTGGAGATCGCCGAACTCGTGCAGGCGCGACAAGGCCACGGCGAGGTTGCGGCAGGAGTCGCGCAAAACGCCGCTCAGTTGCTGCGCCTGAACCATGGGTGCCTCGATGTTGTAGAGCCCGAGGAAATCCGCGGCCTCCTCCGTGTAGTCCACGATGTCGTCCAGCGCGGAGGCCAGCGCATAGACGTCCTCCCGGTCCATCGGCACCGAGGTCTTGTGGTTCAGGAGCTGGATCACGTCGTGCGTGATCCGGTCGCCCTCCTGCTCGCAGATCAAGATCTCGCGCTCGAGACCCTCCTCGTCGGGCCACTCGTGGAGTAGCCGGTCCAGCAACTCGGCCGCCCGCAGGATGTTCGCGCCGGCCTCGTCGAATAGGTTGAAGAACTCGACCCCGTTGCGACGGCTGCGGGTGAAGATCGACATCAGCTTCGTCCCTCCCCGGCGGACTCCGGCTCGATCTCGTCCTCGGCCTCAGAGGCCTCTTGCGCGTCAAAGCGATACCCCACCCCGAAGTGGGTGTGGAGATAGACCCAGCCGGGCGAGGCGGCCTCGAGTTTCTTGCGGAGCTTGCGCACGAATACGTCGACCGAGCGGTCGCCGTGGGCCATCGCGTAGCCCCAGACCCGCTCGTAGACCCGCTCGCGCGGCACCACCCTCTGGGCAGACCCGGCGAGCAGGTGGAGAAGCTCGAACTCGCGTCGCGTGAGGCCGACCGCGCGCCCGCCCACGAACGCCTCGAACATGTCCGGCCGGACCTCGAGCTCGCCCGCCACGACCGGCTCGACCGGCTGGGCGGACAGCTCTCCGGCCCGCCGCCGGCGCACTGCGGCCTCGACCCGGGCCAGCACCTCCTCGGGATGGCACGGCTTGGTGACCCAATCGTCGGCGCCGAGCCGTAGGCCCCTGACCCGCTGGGCGACCGAGCTCGGCCCCGTGCAAACCACGACGGCGGGCGCCGCCGCCTGTCCGCAGAGCTGCTCCAGGTACGGCCACGCCTCACTTCCGAGGAGCGCGGTGTCGATCACGATCGCGTGCAGGCGCATTCCCTGGAGCTCCTCCACCGGAGGAGGGCTGGACATGAGCTGCGCACGCCAGCCGACCGCGCCCAGGCGCTTCGAGAGTACGCGCACGAAGCCGCTGTCGGAGTCGACCACCGCGAGTCGCACGGCCGCCGGCGAGGTGGCGGGTGCGTCTTGGTGCTGAAGCGGCGCCTCGGTACCCTCGAGCGATTCCACCGTGGCCAAGTGTAGGGATGGACAACTCGGGTCACAGGCCGGGTAACGAGCCCTTCACAGGATTTTCACATCGTGGCTACGCGGTCTTAACCAGCCTCCAGCAGCGCGGGGCGAGGCTGGGGCAGCCAATTTCCGGAAACGAGAAAAGGAGGGCGCACGTGCGCTCACGCCTGCTGATGCCCCTGCTGCTGCTCGCGGCGATTCCACTGGTCGCCACGGCATGTGGAAGCAGCAGCAAGAAGTCCGGGCCCGCCACCGGCGGGACCATCTCCGGAGCCGGGGCGACGTTCCCCCAGCCCGTCTACGACGAATGGGCCAGCCAGTTCAAGAACAAGACCAGCACCACTGTCAACTACAACCCCGTCGGCTCGGGCGCGGGAGTCGCCCAATTCACGGCGAACACGGTGGACTTCGGAGCCTCTGACGCCGCCATGAAGGACTCCGAGGTGGCGGCCGCCGCCAAGAATGGCAAGCCGGTGCACGTGCCGACCGTGTTTGGCGCGGTGACGATTTCCTACAACGTGCCGGGCGTCACAAAGGGCCTCAAGCTCGACGGTGCCACGGCTGCGAACATCTTCCTCGGGAAGATCAAGACATGGAATGACCCGGCGATCAACGCGCTCAACCCGAGCGTCACGCTACCGAGTAAGGCGATCACGGTCGTTCACCGCTCGGACTCCTCGGGCACGACGAAGTTGTTCACGACGTTCCTGGCGGACTACAGCCCCACCTGGGCGAGCACCGTCGGCGCCGACAAGACCGTGAAGTGGCCCACCGGGACCGGCGCGAAGGGCAACGCGGGCGTCGCCGGAGCGGTCAAGCAGACCGACGGCGCGATCGGCTACGTCGAGCTCGCATACGCCCTCCAGAACAACTTCACGACCGCGGACGTGAAGAACAAGGCGGGCAAGTTCGTCGCGCCGACGCTGGCCTCGACCACCGCGGCCGGGGTCGGCCTCAAGACCCCGGGTGACCTGCGGTTCAGCGCGATCAACGCCCCCGGCCCGAACGCGTACCCGATCGCTTCGGCGACCTTCATCCTGGTCTATGAGGACATGTGCAAGGCCGGAAAGAGCAACGACACCGCGCAGCGCGTCGTGAACTGGCTGAACTACGGGCTCGGCGCCGGCCAGAGCGTCGCCAAGAGCCTCCAGTACGCGCCCCTGCCGCCGGTGATCCTGAGCAGCGCTCAGGCCAAGGTCGACGCCCTGACCTGCAACGGCTCGGTGCTCAAGAAGGCGAGCTACTAGGGACTGGATGGAGTCGGCTTCGATCGGCGCGACTTACGGCGGCCGCCCGGCACTCGGGCGGCCGCCGCTCGCGCGGCTCCCCGATCGAGTGCTCAAGTGGGGGCTCGCGGCGCTCGCTGCCGGCATCCTCGTCCTGATCGGGTTCTTCTTCGTCCGCCTCTACATCGAGGCGCGCCCGGCCTTCCAGAAGTTCGGTTTCTTCGGCTTCACGTTCACGAACGACTGGGACGTGCACGGCGCCAAATTCGGTGCGCTGCCGCTGCTGGTCGGCACGCTCATCACGTCGGGCGTGGCGCTCGTGATCGGCGTCCCGGTGGCGGTCGCCACCGCCGTCTACACCACCGAGTTCTGCCCGCTGCGTTACCGGGGGATCCTTGCCACGACGGTCGACCTGCTGGCCGCGGTGCCCTCGGTCGTCTATGGCCTCTGGGGCTTCTTCGTCCTGATCCCTAAGCTCCGGCCCTTCGAGCAGTGGTTCTCGGACCACTTCTCGTTCCTGCCGTTCATCGGCGGACACGTCGCGGGCCCCTCGTACTTCATCGCCGGCCTGGTGCTGGCGATCATGATCATCCCGATCGTGAGCGCGATCACCCGCGAGGTGATCTCGACCGTGCCCCCCGACCACAAGGAGGCGGCGCTCGCGCTCGGCGCGACCCGGTGGGAGATGATCAAGATCGCGGTCCTTCCCTATTCGCGCTCGGGGATCACGGGTGCGGCGATGCTCGGCCTCGGGCGCGCGATGGGCGAGACTATCGCCGCCACGATCGTGATCGGCAACGCGCCCGTGATCGGCAAATCCCTCTTCGATCAGGGCTACACGCTCGCCGCCGTGATCGCGAACGAGTTCGGCGAGGCGGCGTCCGATCCGCTGCACCGCGCGGCCCTGATCGCCGCGGGCCTGCTGCTCTTCCTGCTCACGCTGATCGTAAACGCGGTCGCCCGCGGTGTGATCGTGAAAGGACCGGCCCGGGCGCGCGGCGGTGAGAGCGAGGCATTCGGAGCGACCGGATGACCTCGATCGCGCGCATCAACCCTGGCCGGAAGCGGACCGACCGCGTTGCCAGGACCCTGCTGGCCGGCGGGACCGTGATCGCGCTGATCCCGCTCGTGCTGATCCTCTACTACCTCCTCGTCAAAGGAGTGGGCGCCTGGAGCCTCCACTTCTTCACGAGCGACCCGACCGGCAACTTCTTCGGGGACCCCGGCGGGATCAAGAGCGCGATCCTCGGCACGATCGAGATCGTGGGGCTGGCCACGCTGATGGCGGCGCCCGTCGGGATAGGGGTGGCAATATGGCTGACGGAGTTCGGGAAGAGCAGCCCTTTCGCGACTACCGTGCGCTACTTCGTCGACGTCCTGACGGGAGTGCCGTCGATCGTGTTCGGGCTCTTTATCTACATCACGCTTGTGTTGAGCGGGGTGGGCGGCACGTTCGCCGGCTGGAAGGGCTCGGTCGCGCTCGCGCTCTTGATGCTGCCGATCGTGATCCGCTCCGCCGAGGTGGTGCTCGAGCTGGTCCCCGCCTCGCTCCGCGAGGCGGGGCTGGCGCTCGGTGCTTCGCGCTGGAGGGTGATCGCGAGAATCGTGGTGCCCGCGGCCCTGCCCGGCATCCTGACGGGGGTGCTGCTCTCGATCGCGCGCGCCGCCGGCGAGACGGCTCCGCTGATCTTCACCGCCACGATCGTGAAGGACACCTCGTATGACCTCGGCGGGCCCATGAACTCGCTTCCTGCGCAGATCTTCAGCGACGTGGGCCAAGCGCAGGACCGGCTGGTCGCCCGAGCGTGGGGCGCGGCGCTGACCCTCGTCCTGATGATTCTTTTGCTCACGACGGTCGCGCGTCTGCTGGCCCGTAGGAGCGCCTTAAGATGATGGCCAAATTGAGGGAGCCAATGGTCCGTCCGTCAGCAGTGTCGAATCGCACCGAACCTCGCAAGGAGGAGTCGCAGGTCCGGCTCCCCGCCGAGCGCGGGCGGAACGTCACGCTCGAGCGGCTGACCGCCTACTACGGCGACAACGCCGCGGTCCGAGGCGTATCGCTCCAGTTCCGGCCGAACGAGGTCACCGCGATCATCGGCCCTTCCGGCTGCGGCAAATCGACCTTGGTCCGTTGCGTGAATCGGATGCACGAGGAGATACCCGGCACGCGGGTGGAGGGCAAGGTGCTGATCGACGACGTCGACGTCTACGGGGCCGACGCCGACCCTGTTGCGGTCCGGGCGGCGATCGGGATGGTCTTCCAGAAGGCCAATCCGTTTCCGACCATGTCGGTGTTCGACAACGTCGCCGCCGGCCTGCGCTTGACCGGCAGGAAGGGCCGCGACCTCAACGGGCGTGTCGACGCGGCGCTCCGCGCGGCGGGCCTCTGGGACGAGGTCAAGGACCGCCTCCACAGTCCCGGATTGGCGCTCTCGGGCGGTCAGCAGCAACGCCTTTGCATCGCGCGGGCGATCGCGGTCGAGCCCGAGGTGATCCTGATGGACGAGCCCTGCTCGGCGCTCGACCCGCAGGCTACGCTTCGCATCGAGGAGCTGATCAGCGAGCTGAAGGCTCGCTACACGATCGCGATCGTCACGCACAACATGCAGCAGGCCGCGCGGGTCGCGGACTCGACCGCGTTCATGCTAAACGGCGAACTTGTCGAATTTGCTCCCACGGACAAGATCTTCACCAACCCGGGCGACAGCCGGACGGAGGACTACGTCACGGGCCGCTTCGGGTAGCCGAGATGACCGACGGGATGCGGACCGACTTCCACGACCAGCTCCAGGAGCTGGAGCTGGAGACGCTCGCCACGCTTGAGCTGACGAGCACCGGTCTCGACCAGGCGATCGAAGCAGTCGTCAACCAGGACTCCGAGCTTGCCGTGATGGTGATCGACAACGACGATCGCATCGACGGCCGCTACCTGTACGTGCATCAAGGCGTGCTGAACCTGCTCGCCCGCCAGGCGCCGGTGGCGAGCGACCTCCGCCTCGTGGCCGCCGTTCTCCACACGATTCACCACGTCGAGCGGATCGGCGACCTGACCGTGAACGTCGCCAAGATGGTGCCGCTGATGAGCGATCCACCACCGGGGTCCGAGGAGATCATCGCGAAGCTCGAAGCGGCCGGGAACCAGGCCAGGGACCAGATCAAGCAGGCTCACGTCGCGTTCAAGCAGCGCAACCTGAACCTGGCCGAGAACCTGGTCAGCCAGGACGACGTGATCGACCTGCTGAATCGCCAGATCTTCCGCGAGGCCGTCGAGATCGGCAGCGACGAGGAAGCGCGCGAGTGGGGCGCGCACGCGATGCTGATCGCTCGCTACATCGAGCGGATCGGCGACAACACCGTCGACATCGGCGAGCAGGTCGCGTTCGTCGTGAGCGGCGAGTTTCGCGAGTTCACCGACGCGTCCCATCCCGGGGGCGGCATCAGGTCGGACAGCTGGGACCGCCGGTAGCTCGTCGGCGCCCGGTGGACCGGCGCGTGGGCAGGACCGCCGGTCAGCGCAGGCCGCTGTCGTAGTCGATGTGCACGTAGCGATATCGGCGCGAGCGCACCGTGACCACGATCGGCCCGGCCCGTGCGATCCCGGACGGCAGAGGATCGAGCCGGTAGGTGCCAGGCCGAAGGCTTACACGAAACCGGCCTCCTGCCAAAGACCTGAATGTCCGCACGACCCGCCGGTTGGTGGTCCTCACCGCTCGGATGCGGGCTCCGGCCAGGGGTCGCGAGCAACGCCGGCCGGGCTGTTCCGGCCCCGGGCAGCCGCTCACGGTCACGATCCCGCGCACTCCCGAAGCCACCCCGGCCGCCACATGGGCGTGCGGCGGCGAGAGTCCAAGCGCCGCGATCAGAACGGTCGCGACCGCGAAGCTCTCAAGACTCGCCGACAACGAGCAGGAGGTCGCCAGGCCGAGGATTACAAGCGAGAGCCGGGAGCGCGGCGAACACGCGGGTCCGCTCGTTGGCGAGATACGTGCGGCGGGAGGGCTCGGGGAACCGGCGCGGGTCCGTCACTTGCCGCTCGTCCTCGGCGGCGGGAACGCCTCCGCCCCGATGAGCTTGTGGTCGTAGAAGCTGAGCGCCCAGACGCCGCCTTTTCTGACGGAAAGGTCACCCCCGGTGCCCTCGAGCTCGACTTCCTCGTCGGCCGCCAGCCGCCCCACGAGCTCGGGAATCACCAGCCGCTGGGTGCAGGCGACGGTCGCCCCGCCCGGGCGACCCAGGTTCCTTACCAGCTCTACCGCCTGGTCCTCGTGACCGGGGAAGCCGCGCTCGGAGAGAAGCGGTTCCTCCCGGATGGGGACGCCAAGCGCATCGCTCAGTGGGCGAACGGTCTGCACGCAGCGAACGTAGTCCGCGGAGACGATCTCCTCGACCCCGAAGCGCGAGAGCAGCCGGACCAGCTCCTCGGCCTGCTCCTCGCCCTCCTCGTCGAGAGGGCGGAGCGCATCGTCTTTGTCCCATTTCGAGCCGCTCCCAGCGCTGCCGTGGCGGAGGAGGAGAACCGACCCCGTCAAAGCGGGCCGGCGGGAGAATCGCTCGAGCACCTCGCGGTCGGTCGCGCGCGTGACGAGCTCGTGCGCCTCGTCGAGCGGCAGCCAGCGCATCTCGTCCACCTCGGGGCTTGGGCTGAAGCTGCCGCCGATCGCACGCATCGCCCAGTAGTGGACCACCTTCTCGCGGGTGCCGCCCCCCGATTTCTTGAGGTACCGGACCTCGCCGAGCGGCCGGCCGGGCTGAACCCGGAAGCCGGTCTCCTCGTGCACCTCCCGGAGGGCGCCCTCGAGCGCGGTCTCCCCCGGGGCGAGCTTGCCCTTGGGGATGCTCCAGTCGTCGTAGCGGGGCCGGTGGATGATCGCCACCTCGACCTTGGCCCCATCTTCGCCCTCGCCGAGACGCCAAACCACGCCGCCGGCCGCCTGGATCGGGCCCCGACTCACATCCAGCTCAACAGCTTCTTCCGGTCGAGTCGATCCCATACGACGGGGTAGCGCTCGCGATAGGCCAAGCGGCCCTGCAGCTCGCGCTCGAAGAGGCGACCTGCGGCAAAGTCCAAGACTCCGGCCCTCGGGTGTGCCCGCGCGAGGTCTTCGATGGTCTTCCGGGCGATCACTGAATCCTGGAGCTCGCCCAGCACGTCCTGGATGTCAGCCGCCCGGTGTGCGAACTTCTGCGCCTGCTTGCCGCGTTTTCGTCCGAGAGCCGGCGCGACAGCCTCGGCCCCGTAACGCGCACGCTTGGCGAGCACGCGGACACGGTGGTAGTCCGCGTCGGGGCTCTGCTCGTTCAACCGGCGTGCCGGCTTGCGCAGCTTCTTCCAGGAGCGGAGTGCGAGTAGCGGAAGCGCGGCGCCGGCCGGCGCATCGGCGGCAGCAGTGAGGCTCGGGCTCGTCGCGGCCTCCACCAACCGGTCGAGCAGCTCCACGTACCGCGCCGTCCTCAACGCCTGCAGGAGGGTCGCTCGCGCAGCTTCACGCCTGGCCTCGAGGGTGTCGAAGAGAGGCCCAAGTCCTGGCTCGAGGTCACCGGCGTCCTCGTGAAGGCGACCGAGCAGCACGTCGAGGTCGCGCACGGCGCCGAGCACCTGGCCGAGCCACCGGAGCTCCTCGCGCAGGGGGTCGGCCCACCCGCGCTCCACGAGCGGGCGGAACGTCCGCAGGTCGCCGCGGAGGCGGCGCGTCCCGACCCGCATCCGATGACGCGGCTCGATCTCCCCCAGCCGCGCCCGCGGGTCATTGATCATGATTCGGGCCACGCCCCGCGCGATTGCCGCGCGCACGGCCTCCCCCGCCGCGTGGGACGGCGACAGCCGATCGGGAACGACGACCTCGGGGGGCGCCGTCGCGGGCCGTCCAAGGGCCCGCACGAGCTTCGGTACCTGCGGAGCGGCGGCGGCGCCGTTCTCCGTCAAAACCCGTGCGATGCGCTCGACGCCGCGGCGGTCGAGCCCTCTGCCCTCGATCTCGACCTCGCGAAAGCGCTCGACCACGCGGCCACGTTGCAGCACAGAGACGCGGTCGTCCACCAACTCGGCGATCTCGTTTCCATCTTGATCCCGCAGCGACCATCGGCGACGACGCGTCCGCAGGCGCGCGACCGGCGTCAGCGACGAGGTCCGCACGAACGCCGCGACCAGCTCCTCGGCACCGTCTGGGATCAGGTTGCCGGGTCCGTCGAACTCGACTTCCTCACGGCTGGCCGAATCGTGCGGCGCGTCCGGCAGCTTCAGCGTCCAGCCTGCCCGATGTGCTTCGCCGGTGCGATGTCGCAGCGTGATCCCGCTGCGCGCCAGCCGCAGGTCCGGAGTGTCGTAGTACGTGGCGCGCAGATCGAGCGGCGCGAGCTCTTCGATCCCCGCTACCCCGGCCCGCTCGGGCGCGAGCACCGGAGCGAACGACCCTTCTACCGCGAGCTTCAGCTCGATTTCAAGCATCCGCGACCGAGTGCCGCATGAGCTGCTCCTGCAGGCTCAGACGAATCTCGCCCTCGGCAGGCGACACACGGATCCACTTGGCTCGCCGGTCGAGGGTCCACGTGCCCACGTTGTCGGAGAGTGCGAGATCGAGCACGAGCTTGAGTTGCTCGCGGATCTCCGGCGACTTGACTGCAGAGAGCGCCTCGACGCGATGATCGAGGTTGCGCTCCATCATATCGGCGCTGCCGATGTACATCTCTTCGTCGCCGCCGTTCTCGAAGTAGAAGACGCGGGAATGCTCCAGGAAGCGGCCGACGATGCTGCGCACCGAGATGTTCCGGCTCAGGCCCTTGACGCCCGGCCGCAGCGTGCACACGCTGCGCACGATCAGATCGATCCGCACGCCAGCCTCCGAGGCCGCGTACAGCGCGTCGATCACGCCCTGGTCGGAGAGGTTGTTCATCTTCATGATGATGCGCCCGGGCCGCTCGGGCGTCGAGAGGGCGGCCTCGCGCTCGATCATCGCGATCATGCGGGTCCTCATCCCGTGGGGAGCGACGACCATCGAGCGGTACTTCTTGTCACGCGAGAAGCCCGTGATGTAGTTGAAGAGGTGTGCGACCTCGGCGGCGAGGTCGGGCGCCGCCGTGAAGAGCCCCATGTCCTCGTAGATCCGCGCGGTGATCGGGTTGTAGTTGCCGGTCCCGACGTGCACGTACTGCCGCAGCTCGCCACCTTCCTCGCGCACCACGAGGCACAGCTTGCAGTGGGTCTTGAGGCCCGAGAGCCCATACACGACGTGGCAGCCGGCTTTCTCGAGCGTCCTCGCCCAGGCAATGTTCGCACTCTCGTCGAATCGCGCCTTGATCTCGACCAGGACTACGACCTGCTTGCCCCGCTCCGCCGCCTCGATCAGCGAGCCGACGATCGGGCTGCCCGCCGTCCGGTAGAGCGTTTGCTTGATCGCGAGCACGTCTGGATCGGCGGCCGCCTCCTCGATGAACCGCTGGACGGAGGTCGTGAAGGACTCGTACGGATGGTGGACGAGCACGTCACGGTCGGCGATCACCTCGAAGATGTCGACCTCGTCGTCGACCATCGAGAGGTCCGGATGCGTGACCGGCACGTACGGATCGTCTTTGAGGTCCGGCCGGTCGATCGAGTGGAGGCTCCAGAGGCCGGCGAGGTCGAGCGGCGACGGCAGCATGAAGACGTCGTCCTGTTCCACCTCGAGCTCCGTCATCAGCAGCTCGAGCACGTGATGCGGCATCGTCTCCTCCACCTCGAGGCGGACCGCGGGGCTGAACCGTCGCTTCGTGAGCTCCTCCTCGAGCGCCTCGAGCAGGTCGTCGGCGCGGTCGTCGATCTCGAGGTCGGCGTTCCGTGTCACCCGGAAGGTGTGGTGCTCCACGATCTCCATGCCGGGGAAGAGCTGATCGAGGTTTGCGGCGATCACGTCCTCGAGGGGCGTGAAGTTGCGTCCCTCGGAGAACGGCACGAAGCGGGGCAGGAGCGGCGGCACCTTGATGCGGGCGAAGTGCATGCGACCCGCGGAGGGATCGCGGACCAGCACAGCCAAGTTCAAGGACAAGTTCGAGATGTACGGAAACGGACGGCCCGCGTCCACCGCCAGCGGCGTCAGGACCGGGAAGATCTTCTCGCGGAACAACCCGTTCAGCTCATCCCGCTGCGGCCGGTCGAGCTCGCCCCAGCGCAGGACCTTGACGTCCGCCTCGCGGAGCGCCGGCATCACGCTCTCGGTGAAGATGCGGGCATGCCGGGATGCCAACGGCCCGGTCTTGGAGGAAATCGCCGACAGCTGCTCCCGGGGAGTCATCCCGTCGATCGACCGGGTCCGGATGCCCGCGGCCGCCTGCTGCTTCAGGCCAGCGACTCGCACTTGGTAGAACTCGTCGGTGTTGGTCGCGAAGATCGCGAGGAACTTCGCCCGCTCGAGCAGCGGCGCGCTCTCGTCCTCGGCGAGCGCCAGCACCCGATCGTTGAAATCGACCTGAGACAGCTCCCTGTTGAGGAAGCGGTCCTTGATCTCTGAGATCTGCTGGACGGCGGCTGGCTGACCGACGTCCCTCACGGTGCTCACTGCCACACCTCACTCGCGCTGACGGCGCGACACATATTCGACTAGACCGGTCTGAAAGGCACGATCGCCGCTCGGCAGATCTAGCGTATCAGTGGTTCAAAGGCCTGCCTCGCGAGTCGTGACCTCTGCTGGCCGGGCTGCAACCGGCTTGCGCTCCAAGAGCTGGCTTCCGCACTGCCAGCAGTAAACCGCGCCCTTGCCATGGGGCGCCCCGCAGGTGCCGCACTCGCCTGCCACGCCGGATTCCTCGCTCTTCAGGAGGCGATCGACCTGCCCGAGCTCAGCCTCCACGCGCTGAAGCTCGGCCGCCGCCCGAACCAGCACGTCGAGCCGGAAGTGATCGCGGATCGCCATCTCGTAGGCGAGGCCGCCGAGGTCCCATTGAAGCTCGACCACTCGGTCGGCGAGCCGCTCGCGACGAGCCTGAAGGGAGGTGGTCATCCGATCGTTTGGCCGCCGCCGGACCCGCCACCGGCCTTCTTCTTGTCCTTTGGCGGTGCCTTGCCGGGGAGCTTGGTCGTGTTGGGAAGCTTGTTCGCCTTCTTCTGGTACTGATCCGGCGAGAGATTCTTGAGCTGCTGGAGCTGCTTCTTGCCGACCGTGGCCGACTTCTTCTTGCCGGACAGGGCGCCGGCGTCGCCGTTGCCGGAGAGGCTCCCGCCGCCGGACGCGGAAACCTGCACGACCTTGGCGCCCGGGAACTTCTTCAGGCCCTTGAGCGCGCGCACGGCCTGCTTGCGTGTCGCGAAGATTCCGGCGTAGATCACGTAGTTGCCCGGGTCGAGGCTCTGGAACGAGTCCGAGTCGAGTGCGCCCACCGCGGGCGCGCCCTTCGACTGTGCCGCGGACTTCGCCTGGTCGACCTGGGGCGGCTGGGTCGAGTTCTTGGGAAGCGCCTGCAGCTGGATCGTGAAGCCGTCCTTCCCAGCGGGCCAGTCGCTCGTGAACGCCGCCGGCTGTGTGGGAGCCGCCGACGCGGCCGGCGCCGTCACCTTGATCACCGGGGGCGCCGCCGCGACCTGCTTCCCGCTGTCGCCTCCGTTCCCGATCAGGATCCCGAGCAGCAGGGCGATCACGAAGATGCCGAGACCCGCGCCGATCGCGAGGGGCGACACCGGGCGGCCGGCGACCATCAGCGGCGGGGACGTCGAAGGCGTTGCCGGTCCTGAGACCGGTGCGACCTCCGGTTGACCGCGCCCGAACGGCGACTCCACCTCTCGCCGGCGCTGTCCGCAGTTCAGGCAGTAGCGCTGGTCGGCCGCCAGCGGAGCGCCGCAATAGGCACACGGGTCACCGTCCCGTCCGAGCGCCGTCGTGGTAGCCGTCGGATGTTCGTGCTCGACCGTCATCGCATCACCCAAGGGCCGGCGGCGGCGCGCTCACCTCGACCCGCGCACCCCGAGGGTTGCCGATGAAGAAGGCCTGGAACCGCGCCCGCTGGCCGGACTTGAGGCGGACGATCTGACCCCTGCCGGCCGCGACCACGCGCGCGCCGCGCCGGGCTACCGCGAACACCACGACCTTGCGCAGTTCGGTCCTCGATTGGTTCTTCGCAAAGCCGACGACCGCAACGCCGCTGGCCGGGTCGTTCTGCAGTCTCTCGCCAGAAAGCACGATCTTCGGCGGGCGCGCGGCGTCGACGGTTCTGCCCGCGCCCACGATGGCGCTCGCGCTGCGTACGGTGTCACTCGGCGAGACCTGGTCGTCAACCCATGTGAAGGTCTCGCCTGGGCGCAGCAGCGGAACGTGCGCGAGCGTCGGCTCGAGGCCGGGCGCGTCGTTCCGGAAGACGCTCTTGCCACGCGCCCCCTGGACGTCGATCGAGATCGGAAGGCTCCAGAGGGCGTGCTTGGAGGCGTTGCGCAGCTTCACGACCACCGCCGTCCCATTGCTGTCCTGGAGCACCGCGGTCGACAGGACCTCGACGTCTCTCGTTCGCTTCGAGACCGCCACGCCCTTCTCTGCCGCCAGGCCCTTGCCCTCGGCTTGAAGTCGGCTGCTCTTGTCCTGTGTCGACTCGCATCCCGCGAGCGGGGTGGCAACGAGCGCGAGAAGCAGCAACGCTGCGATTGGACGCGCGCATGCGGCCATGGCACTAGCCGAACGCTCCACTCACGTAATCCCGCGTGCGCTGCTCGCGCGGGGCCGAGAACATCTGGTCCACGGACCCGTACTCCACGAGCTCGCCGAGATACATGAAGGCGACCTTGTCGGCGACCCTGTGCGCCTGCTGGAGGTTGTGCGTGACGATCACGACCGCGACCTCCTCGCGCAGCCTCATGATCAGCTCCTCGATCGTCTCGGTGGAACGCGGGTCGAGCGCGGAGCAGGGCTCGTCGAGGAGCAGTACTTCGGGACGCGCCGCAAGCGCCCGAGCGATGCAGAGGCGCTGCTGCTGACCGCCGGAGAGACGAAGCGCCGGATGCGAGAGCGCGGACTGAACCTCTCCGTAGAGGCCCGCGCGCTCGAGCGCGTCCACGACCGCCGGTTCGAGGTCGGAGCGCGAGGGCCGCCGCGACCCTTGCTCGCGAAGAGCGTACGCGACGTTGTCGAAGACGCTCATCGGGAACGGGTTGGGTTGCTGGAAGACCATGCTCACACGACGCCTGAGCGCGGTCACCTCGACGTCGTCGATGTCCTCGCCGTCGAGCGTGATCCGGCCCGAGCGGACGGCAGTCGGAGTCAGCTCGACCAGCCGGTTGAGCGAGCGCAGCAGCGTCGTCTTGCCGCAGCCGGACGGCCCGATCAGAGCCAGCACCTCGCCCTCCCGCACTTGCAGCGTCACGCCGGTGACAGCGGGCTTCTTGCCGTAGGCGATCGACAACTCGTCCGTGCGCATCCGCTCCCGCCCGGGCGCCTCCTCGCGGCGGAACCGGCGGCGGGGCGAGGCAGGCAGCCGGTCGAGCGCGATGCCGTTGCCGTCCCCGGTGAGCGGTGCGACGCCCGGCTCAGGCGGCGCGACCACCGTCGGCCGGGAATCGACGACGATCCGCCGGATCGGCGGTGGGATCAGGTGTTCCATACGGGTGCGCTCCGGCGGCGGGAGATGAGATCGACGGCGAAGTTGAGGACGATCACGATCAGGAGGAGGACGAAGGCGGCCGCGTACGCCTTCTCGGGCGCTGCCCCTTCGCCGGCCGGCGAGTTGTTGTACACGTAGCTCGTGAGCGTGCTGCCGGTGCCGCGCAGCGTGCCGAGCAGCGGTGCCCCGCCGACGCCGGAGAGCTGCAGCGAGGCGCCGAGCAGGATCACCACGATCGCGGTGTCGCCCGCGATCCTGCCCATTCCGAGCGCCGTCCCCGTGGCGATCCCGGGCCGCGCGGTCGGAAGCAGCACCCGCCGGATCGTGGCCGCCTTGGTCTTCCCGAGTGCGTATGACGCCTCGCGCACGTGCCGGGGGATCGCCTGCAGGGCCTCGCGGGTCGCGCCGACGATCAGCGGCAGCGCGATCAGGGCCATCATCGCGGCGGCGGCGAAGAACGACCGGCCGAACACCGCGCCCCCCTCAGCCGTGAACGACAGCGGCGCGAAGAGCTGCTGCGAGAAAAGGATCAGGCCGAAGATCGCGAGCACGATGCTCGGTGTCCCGGCCACGATCTCCACTCCCGACTCGACCGCCCGCGCGAGCCAGAATGGACGCGCGTACTCGCTGAGCCAGACGGCGATCGCGACCCCGGGAACGATCGCGAACGCGGTGCCCATCACCGTCAGGATGAAAGTCCCGATCAGCGGATCGAGAAACCCGCCCGACTTGCTCTGGTCGAGCTCCGGCTGAGGATGGCTGAAGAGCAGGTCCGGGCGTAGGTACTGCAGGCCGCGCACGAGCATGTAGATCACGATCGCGCCGGCGACGAGGCAGAGCAGGATGCCGGCCGCCCAGGAAAGCCAAAGTCCGACGCGGTCGATCAGCGGCCACGTGGCCGTCGACTCGTGCCCGGACGAGCCGCTATTCGGAACAATTGCGCGGCTACGCCGCCGTATCCCACCCGGCGAGCCGGTCTCACGACTCGCTCCTCTCATATGCCCGCTCCATATTTCTTGAGGGGCTGCTTGGCGACCCACGCCCCGATCGAGAGGAACATCGCCGACACCAGCAGCACCGCCGCGAACGCGTAGAGAGTCTGGCCCAGCGGCGTGGCCGAAAGCGCGTCGGCACGGTCGACGATCGTCGCCGCCAGCGGACGCGTGGGCTCGAAGAAGAATGTGATTCCGTCGATCGGGTTCGGAGCAAAGCCAGCCGAGCCCGAGACCATCGACAGCATGATCGCCTCGCCGAGCGCGCGGGCGGTTGCGAGCACCGCGGCGGCGATGATCGCCGGGCGGATGGCACGCACCGAGATCGTCCACATGATGCGCCACCGGTTCACGCCCAGGGCCGCCGCGCCCTCCGTCCACGCCCGCGGCACCGAACGCAGTGCGTCGACGATGATCGCGAGCATGATCGGCGTGATCATCACCGTGAGGATCAGCACGGCCACGATCAGGCTCGCCCCCGTGAGCTGGATCACGTACGCGACCGACTCCTTGCGCCCCTGGCTGATGAGGTGATTGCCGACGAACGGGACGATCACCAGGATCCCGATCAGCCCGTAGACGACCGACGGCACCGCGGCGAGCAGCCGCACGACCGGATCGAGCACTCGTCGCAAGGTGTCGGGCGCGAACTCGACGATGAAGATCGCCGCGAAAAGGGCGAGCGCAAGACCGAGCAGGACGGCCCCCATCGTGGTCAGGAAGGTGCCCCAGAGGAGCGGCCAGGCGCGGAGGTGGTACTGGAAGCCGTGGCCGCTCTTGGTGGAGTTGAAGATGTCGTCGAGCTGCTGGTCGACGTTCCCCCCCGACCCGAACCAGGCGAGGCCGTTGTGCGAGAACGACGGCCACGCCTTGACGAACACGAAGATCATCATTCCCGTGATCAGCACCAGCACCGAGCAGGCAACCGCGCCGAGCAAAAGCTCGGCGCGCCTGTCCGACCATGGTCTCGAGAACGCCTCCCCCAGCGAGCCGAGGGAAAGACGAGCGCGATGAGCGACCTGTGGCGTCAACTCAACTCTTACTCAGTGGATCGGCACCCAGTTCGAGTTGATGATCTTCCGCGCGGCCGAAGAGCGGATCCACTTGATCCAGGCCGCCGCCGGGCCGCTCGCCTTGCCCCGTGAGACCAGCCAGAGGTTACGGGTCCCGCCGTACTGACCGGACTTGGCGTTTCGCAGCGAGCAAGCAACGCCCTTGTAGTTGACGGCGTGCGTGCCACGTGTGAAGTTCATGTCCACGTAGCCGATCGCGCTCTTGTCGGAAGAGATCGACTGCTGCACACGTCCATTCGAGGGCTTCTGGCTCGCGCTGGACGCGACCCGCAGGTCCTGGCCCATGAAGATGTTCTGGAACGCGTCGTGCGTACCGGAGGCGGCATTGCGGACGATCAGGTCGATCGTGCCGCTGGCTCTCGAGCCCGGAACCTGGCTCCAGCTGCGCACGCGCCCGGAGAAGATGCCCTGAATCTGCTCCTGCGAGAGGTTCGAGAGCGGATTGCCGGGGTTGGTCGCGACGCAGATGCCGTCGCGCGCGATCTTGTTGAACTGAAGCCCGCCCGGGTCCGTCGGAAGGGGGTCCCTCGAGGACATGCCGAGCGTGACGCGGCCGTGTGAGACGTCGTTGACGCCGATGTCGGATCCGCCCTGGAGGATCTTGAACCGCACCTTGTGCTTCTTCACGTACTCCTTTGCGAGCTGCGATGCGAGCGGCGCGACCGATGTCGACCCACTGAGCGTGATGGTCGGCTTCGCGAGGGCAGAGGCTGGAACAGCTAGTGCGACTGAGGCCAAGACGGCGGCGCTCATCAGGCGAAGAGTGCGCATGAAACCTCCTGAGTTCACTTCTGCGTCAAGACGAGCGAACCGGCCCACCGTCCGGCGAGCCCAATCCGCGCGGTCACTTTCACCGAGTCCATCCGGGCGGGGGTAAACGCGATGTGTTCGAGTGGTGAAAAAGGGGTGAAGGGGGCGTTCACCAAAACTTCTCTACGGTTTCACACTGGCGCCCTTGTCGCGCGTCAACGTTGGCCCGATGCGGGCGAAGGCTCTCCGGACAGCCGCATTCGTGCTCGGCCTCGTGCTCTGCGGTGCGGTACCGGCGCGAGCAGCG
>JACXTT010005873.1_pt1 | contig 17715 bp, 15 predicted proteins | sample 9270951 | NCBI WGS metagenome assembly JACXTT01 (sample SAMN15532306, study PRJNA645909) | rock metagenome | isolation source: weathered quartz diorite | place: Puerto Rico | collected 2017-06-21 | reverse complement strand
CCAAAATGGAAGAGACGCTCATCTGGCAGGGCCGGCGTTTTGATTTGTCCGCGAACCGCTATCCCGACGGCGTCATTCATCCGCGCGGATTTGAAATGCTGGCTTCCTACCGGCTGGATCCGTTTCCGGTCTTTGTTTATCGGGTCGAAGGCGCCGAGGTGACCAAGCGCGTATTCATGCCGCATGGCGAAAACACCGTGGTCATCGAATACGATCTGCCCGAAGGCGCCTCGATGGAACTTCGTCCGCTGATCGCGTTTCGAGACTATCATTCCACGACGCACGAGAATCGCGAGCTCAGTCCGGCCGTGGCTTGCCCGCGAGACGGCGTGGCGTCGGTGGCGCCGTATCCGGACCTTCCGGCGTTGTACTTCGCCTATTCTTCGCCCTCCACCCTCGAGACCAGCGGAAACTGGTACCGCAACTTCGAATACCTGGTCGAGCGCGAGCGTGGACTCGATTTTCGCGAAGATCTGTTTCAACCTTTCGTGCTGTGTTCCGGCGGACCCACGGTTTCTATCATCGCCTCGACGGAACCGCACCACGACGCCTCCGAAGCAGTCGCGATGCGCGAGGCCGAAGCATCGCGACGCAAGGCCCTTCGCGACGCCGCGCCGGTGCGCGAGCCGCTGGTAGAGGACCTCACGGTTGCGGCGGACCAGTTCCTCGTCAAGCGCGGTGACATGAAGACCGTGATCGCGGGTTATCACTGGTTCAGCGATTGGGGCCGCGACACGATGATTGCCTTGCCCGGTTTGACGCTCGTAACCGGACGATATGAAGTGGCAAAGAGCATCCTGCTCGCGTTTGCCGGGTCCATCGATCAGGGGATGCTGCCGAATCGCTTTCCCGATGCAGGCGAGGCGCCGGAGTACAACACGGTGGATGCGACGCTGTGGTTCTTCGAGGCAGTGCGCGCCTATATCGGCTACACCGGCGATCTCGATTTCGTAATGGAGCAGATTCTGCCCAAGCTGCGCGAAATCATCGACTGGCATCGCCGCGGCACACGCTACGGCATTCGTCTTGATGACGATGGTTTGCTGCTGTGCGGCGAGCCCGGCGTGCAATTGACCTGGATGGATGCGAAAGTTGGCGATTGGGTGGTCACACCTCGCAATGGCAAGCCCGTCGAGATTCAGGCGCTCTGGTACAACGCTCTGCGGATCATGGATAAGTTGTCACCCGGGGCCGGGTATTCGGATCTCGCCGCCAAAGCCTCCAAGAGTTTCAACCGTTTGTTTTGGAATCCCACGGCAGGATGTTTGTACGACGCGATCGGCCGCGACGGCCGGCCGGATGCTTCCATTCGGCCCAATCAGATCTTTGCAGTGAGCCTTCCGCACACGATGCTGGCCCAGGATCGGGCGCGAGCAGTGGTGGACATGGTGCGTCGCGAACTGCTCACGCCCGCCGGCTTGCGGAGCCTCGCGCCAGGCGATTCGCAATATCGCGGCCATTATGAAGGTGGCGTTTGGGAGCGGGATTCCGCCTATCATCAGGGCACGGCCTGGCAGTGGCTGCTCGGTCCGTTCATCACGGCGTACGTGAAGGTGAATGGAGGTTCCGCCGGAGCCCGGGCGCAAGCCGCGGAATGGCTGAAGGCGTTCGACGGGAAGCAGGTGGCGGAAATCGCGGACGGAAACCCGCCACATACCTCGAGAGGCTGCATCCATCAGGCATGGAGCGTCGCGGAACTTCTGCGCGCCGGCTGCGAGGATGTTTTCGCCGCCGGCGTCAAGCCGTTTGCGCGGGCACAAAATCGGGCTGTTGCCTGAGAATGGTCATGACTCGCGCCGGTTCTCCCAGGTCGCTCCACCCAAGGTTGCGGCCTGGCAGCACGGCGAGGTTCCGGGGACAACGGGACAGGACATCGTCCGAGAAGTTGCTCGGTTCCGTACTGTCATAAAGGTCACGCACCGCGCCGGTGGAACCCAGATCCACGAGACGGGCAGCGAAGACTTCGAGTAAGGCAGGCTTCGCCTTTCGAAACAAACCGAGAAAGGCGCCGACCCGGCCGGTCATGATGAAGCTGTTCCAAAGGCAGCCGCGGGTCATGAGGCGTTGGGCGGTTTCTTGTGTGGGTTTTTCCCAGAAACGGCGGACCCTAAACGCCTCGCCAAACGTTTCGCCCGGCTCAATCCAACCATAAGAGGTTTCGGCCGAAAGCGGTTCAATGCCCAGCAGCACCACGGATTCAGGGCTCGCACGCGCAATCGTAAACGCCTCATTCATTTGAGCGGTCAAAGCCGCGCCGTTTGCAAAGTGATGGTCGGAGGGAAAGAAAGCAACAACGCCATCGGGGTCTTTGGCGTGAATCCGCAACAGGGAAAGCAGGATCGCCTGCGACGTGCCGTGATTGTAAGGCTGCACCAGCAACTGCTGCGGCGGCGCCACCTGGTTTGAATAGAAGCGCTCGTGATGTTCGGTGACAACCACCAGCGTTTGTTCGGCTCGCGCAATCCGCCCGACGCGGTGGCATGTCTGCTGCAGCAGGGTCTCGCTGCCGATGACGGCGCTGAATTGTTTGGGGCGATCGTCGCCGTTCAGGGCGCGAGTGAAGGAAAGCAGGCGCTTGCCGTCGCCGCCTGCCAGGATGATTCCCCATTGATGTTGCGTTTGCATCATTGACATATCGGCTGGCGTGCCTTTTGTTTATTCCGGAATTCGCAGAATACTGTTCCAGCCGCCGAAACCATCGGCGGCTTTGAGCGGGTTGGATTCGTCCGCCCGCCAGATGTTTTCGTCCACCAGGAACTTGTACCCATAGCTGCCTCGCGCAAGCGAAGGATGAGGCGCCGCCCAGAGGCCTGGCCGGATCTGCTTTGCAGGGATTCCGGGAAGCGTCCAGTTGTTCCAACCGCCTGCGATAGTAACATCCGCGGCGGCCGTTGTCCGGCAAACGAACTGAGCGGCGCCGCAGCCTTCCGCCGCGAGGGCTACCGCATGGCCGGCATCGATCGCTCCAGCCCCCTGCCGTTCCCTCGAGGCGCCTGGAATCGGTTGAGCCGCCAGGGTCAGCAGCACCCGGACTTCCTGCGGGGTGAGAGACGGGTTCGCTTCGAGCATCGCGCATAGGATGCTCGAAACGATCGGGGCGGCGAAGCTGGTGCCTTCGACGAGCTGGTACTCGGGCCGCACCAGTTTCCGGCCGAGAATTTCCGGCTCGGCCGTCGCGTCGCCGTTGCGCCGGCGTTCAAAGAGGATTTGCGCCCGGGCGCTCTCTTCCGTTCCAGGCAGCAACGGCGCCACCACCCATAGACTTGGGGCGACCACCTCCGGCTTTCCATCTCCGTAGTTGCTGTGCCAGAGGCCGGTGACGGAGTGGTCGAAGGTGTTGCGGTCGTCGAGTCCGCCAACGGTGATCGCCTCCGGAGAAGCAGCGGGAGGCACGAGTATCCTGACCCCGTCGTTTCCAGCGGCTGCGACCACCACGACGTTCGTCTCGACCAATTTGGCGACGGCATCGTCGATGCGGCTCGAACCCTCGGGGTCCCCGCACACCGATAAATTGACCACGCGAATCCGCAGCCGCTCCGCGTTCGCATAAATCCATGCAAGCGCCCTGCAGATGCTGTCGTTGGTGATGCGACCGGCTTCATCACGCACCTGTACGAGAACCAGGTCCGCGTCGCTCGCGATGCCGCGATACAAGCCGTGGCTCAAGGAACCGCTGCCCGCGGCGACCGTGCTGGTCATCAACCCGTGCCATTGTTCAGGACCCGGACGATCCCAGTGAACGTCGGGAATCGACGGCATGGAGGCATCCACCCAGGCTCGCACCCGGTTGGAAGGACGGGTTAGATCCGGGTGGGGATAGAAGCCGGAATCGACCATCGCAAGAGTGATACCCCGCCCGGTGTAGTGCGGGTCCGCATGCATTCGAAGAGGGGTTGGCAAGGGGCCGTACGCATCCTCGGCGTTGAGCGGCCAGACTCGTTGAATCGCAGCGTGCAAGGCGTCTTCGCCGCGTTCCTGCAGGACTTCGAGCAGCGCATGTTGGACACATGCAGGACACGCGCCGTCTGGTTGACGCCATTCCGGAGACCATGAAGCCAGCCGTTCGATCACTTGCGGCTCGAGCCATGCTGTTTCGCGAAGTTCCTCGAGCGTCGTGGGGGACGAACAAAGCGAACACCGGATCATGGCTCGATGACCTGAATCGCGTGGCCGTCGGGGTCGCGGACGCCAAAAATCCGGACCATACCAGTTTTGTCAGAAATTGGGATTTTGACCAGACCAGTTGAAATGAACGGCGACCGGGTCTCACGAAGGGCGACGGAAGCCTTTTCGACGTCGGCGGCGACGATGCGGGTCTGCCAGTGGATGAGGTCGTTGGACTTTTCATCCGCCGGATAAGGTCTGCCATCCGCCGGCGCGAGATACTCCAAAAGTTCCATGCCGGGACCCTTCGACGTGCGCAAGGCCGTGATGCGAAGCCTCGCGCCAAAGACGTTGTTGAGCCGTTCCTGCTCCGGGCCGTAGTTTTCGCTTTCTCCGGCGACCTTCATTCCCAACGTGTCGCGATAGAAACGCAGGCTAAGGTCGGTGGACGAGATCACGATCGCGGTGTGGTCAATGCCGAGAAAGAGCGCGTCCTTGTTCTGCCACTTGGGGTCGCCCTTGCCTTGCGGAAAGGCGAGGATCTCGAGCGCATGGCCGTCCGGATCGCGAAAGTAGAAGGCCTCGATGCCGCCGGCGTTGGGGTTCCAGTCCGGCAGGCGTTGCGGCCCGCTCGAGGCGTGTTGCACCTTGTTTTCGCGGAGCCATTTGTAAGCTTTGCCCATGTCGCTGACGATGATGGCGATGTGTTGGAACCATCGGTCATTGCTACGGGCGTCCACCGGCGCGGGCCGGCCCTTGGGGGCCAAAAACTCCGTAAGTTCGATCGATTCGCCGCCCAGGCGCAAGCGTACGGTGCGGGTTCGCAGGCCAAAGACGCCGGTCAGATGTTCCTGTTCTTCGCCTGCGTTTTCCTGTTCGGAAACCTTCTCGAACTTCAATACCCTGGTGTAGAAATCCACGGAGCGGTCGAGGTCGGAGACGGTCATGCCGATCGAATCGACGGCGGCGGCAAGCGGCGGGTTCGACGATGCGAACAGGGCGCCTGCCAATAGAAGGATAGACAGGATAGGCCGCATGGCGCGTTAGCCCATCCTTTCGATGAGATGGTCTCCCACGCGGAGCGCGTTCGCCATGATGGTGAGGGCGGGGTTGACCGCCGCGCTCGACGGGAAGAAGCTGCCATCGACGACATAGAGGTTGTCGACCTCGTGCGCTCTGCAGTTGGTGTCTAGCGCGGAGGTTTTGGGATCGAGTCCGAAGCGGATAGTTCCGTTCTGGTGTGCGACGCCAGCGAGCGGAATGCGTTCGCCGAGAAAGAGATTGCGACCGAAGAGGCCCTGGTGGCAGTCCTGCCCGTGAATGGCGCATTTCGTCTGATGCTTCATCAACTCTTTCAACTTGTCGCCGAGGCGCTTGTGGCCTTCTTCGTTGTTCGGCCGATAGTCGAGGACAATCGAGCCGTCGCGATCGACGCGAACGCGGTTGTTCGGATCGGGCAAGTCTTCAGAGGTGAGCCAGAAGTCGAGAGAGTGCGCTCCCATCATTTCCAGCGCGAAACCGGGCGCGATGGCCGGCGCTCCGGCTTTCAAGGCATCGCGATCCAGCTTGCCGACAAAGGAGATGTGGCCCATTGGAAATTCCCATTCCTTGGAGCCCAGATAGAAGTCATTGAGCGAGAGAGTCTTTTGAAAGACCGTGGGATTCGGGCACCTGGAGATCGCCATCAGCACCGAGTTGACGTGGCCCATGTAGTGGCGCCCGACTACATCGGAGCCGTTGGCTAGGCCGTTCGGGTGCTTGTCGTTCGCGGACCGCAGGAGCAACGCCGCTGAATTGATGGCGCCGCACGAAGACACGACGATATCGGCTGCGATTTCTTCGCGGCCGCCGCTGTCGTGCTTCACGATCACCTTGGTGACTTCGCGGCCGGACTCACTGGTCACGAGGCGTTCCACATAGGCGTTGGTCATCAACGTGACGTTGGGATGTTCGAGCGCGGGATCGACGCCGAGCACCTGCGCGTCCGCCTTGGCGTAGAGCAGGCATGGGTAACCATCGCAAGTTCCGCAGCGGATGCATTTGCTTCTGGGATTCTTTTCGTCGAGCATGACGCCAAGGGGCGTATGAAACGGTTTCAGACCCAGGCGCGCGAAATCGTCGGCGAGTTGCTGAATGCGCGGTTCATGCGAAACGGCGGCATGGGGATAGGGGCATTTCGCGGGCGGTTCCGTGGGATCTTCGCCTCGCGTTCCATGTACGTGATACTGGCGTTCGGCGGCGTTGTAATAGGGTTCGAGCTGATCGTATGAAATGGGCCAGGCAGGCGAAACGCCCCCGTGGTGGCGAATCTCTCCGAAGTCTTCTTTGCGGAGGCGGAACAAGGCCGCGCCATAGAATTTCGTGTTGCCGCCAACATAATAGTTGGTGTGCGGATGCAGGTCTTTGCCGTTGCGATCGCGCCAGGTTTCTTTGGTGTTGTATTTGCCTTGCAGGTTGACGGCGGCTGAACTCCAGTTGTCTTTTTCGCGTGGGACATAGCCTCCGCGCTCGAGCAAAAGAATCTTCTTGCCGGTTGGCGCGAGTTTGGAAGCAAGTGTGCCGCCCCCCGCGCCGGTGCCGATGATGATGATGTCGTAGCGAGATCCGGTGTGCATGACACCGGTGAAATGCCTGTGAAGCCGCGGGTTATTCCGCTAGTTCACCGAAAACATATAGCGGTAGATGGGATCGGAGCCGCGGGCTTTGAGATGAATTTCGTACGTGTTGTGGTCGAGTTCCGTGAGCGCGACAGTCAGTGTTCCGTCCTGCTGGCGGCCTACGGTCAACCGGGCTCTACTGTTTTGCAAGCGGTCGCGCAACACGAGGTCCCAGCGGTCGGTTTGAATGGCTGTGGGGAGGTGCAGATTGAGCACGATCACTCCGCTCGCCGGTTTTTTGACGTGCGTGGACTTCATCGGTTCGGTGGAGTTGAATTTTTCGTGTTCCAATTGCACAATCGCGGCCTCTTTGAATTTCGTCGACTGCATTTTGGTTTCGATTTGCGCGATGCGCTCTTTGTTGGCGAAGGTTTCGAGCGACAGGCGGGTGCGCAGCATGTCGTTTTCGCGGAAGAGGAAGAAGACCCATAGGCCGACGCCACAGAGAGTGGCCGTCGCGGCGATGATGACGACCCAGGCTTTCGCTTGCTGCGAGAGTTTCCAATTGGAATCTCCCTTCGTGCGGTGGCGGCGCCTGTGACGGTGATGGCGCCGTTTGCGGCGTGGTTCTTCGGCGACGGCAGCCTGTTCCTGAGGCGTCTGCTGCTGTTGCTGTTCGGTGACGCCACCCTGATCCACGGCTTGAGAGAGCTCGCCAAGGGATAGGCTTGCCGGCGTTTGCGGCGTGGTGTCCATCGTCATGAATCATTCTATCGTCAGTTTTGGTCAACCGTGTTAGATATCGTATCTGGTTGGAAATCTGTACCGCACCTGGTTGGAAAAGTTGAATGAACAGACGGCGTTAGATCGTTTCGTCAGTGGGAAACAAGGACTGTTCGATATCGCACCTGGTTGGAAAAGGGCAGTCGAGGGTATCGGATCTGGTTGGAAATCGCCTGTGGAATCAATCGCATCCGGTTGGAAGGATCCTCGCAGTCAGTTGGAAACAAAGCCGGAGCGGGTTGGAAGCATTGTCGAACCTGGTTGGGACAAGGTTAGCGTAGGCGGTTGGAAGCGGCCTCGCACCGGGTTGGAAGCTATATCGGACCCGGTTGGAAAATATCGGGGCTTAAGATCCATGAAATGATGGGATTGCATGATTCCATGGTGTCTATAGTGACTTCACAGATAGTGCTATTCATAGTAGTCTGTATATCAACAGTACCTACTGCTCGTAGGGCGCTTGCATGAGTAAACTTTCTGCCAATCTCGAATCCGGCGCTTCGGCGCTGGTTCCGCTGCCTGTTGCGGTGGATCTGATCCGGTTTGAGAAGAACTTGCTGCAGATCGGCTTCTTCGGCGCACACGACACCAGGCACAACAATACCTCCACCCGGCGCATCGAGCAATGGGTGAACCGCAACGGCCAAAAAATCAAGGTCGCGGCCGAGTTCCGAGGAAGCGCTGCGCTGGGTTTGCCCTCCACGAGCGACAGGGACAAATACATCGCGTTCATGAAAATAGCCATGGATTTGCGGGCGAAGCTGGGCCGGCTCGAAAATCCGATCCGGTTCACCGGCTACCAGATGCTCAAGGAACTGGGGCTCACGTATTCGGGTGAGAACTACGAAGACATCAATCGCTGGGGCCAGCGCATGGCGGATTCTTCGATTACGTCCGAGCAGGTGATCTATCTCGCCGCGCGCAAGAAGTACGCGAACAAGACCGTTCACGTCTTTCGCAGTTTCGTGCGCACGGGGCAGAGCAATCTCGATGAATCGGGCCGCGTGGAACATTACGAGGTCACGCTCGAAGACTGGCTGCTCGAGAATCTCAACCAGAGCTACGTGATTCCCGAGGATTTCAACGCCTACCGCAAGCTCAAGCGCCCGACCGGGAAAGGCATCTTCGGCTATCTGCACTTGTGGTTTCACGCGAGCCAGGGCCGGACGGTGGAAAAAGATTACACCGAGTTGTGCATGCTGCTCAACATCCCCGTGTACAAGCATGTTTCGAAGATCAAGGAGACCATGGGGCGTTCGCTCGATGAGTTGATCTCGATCGGATACTTGTCGAAGTGGGACATCCGGCGCATGGTGACCAAAGAAGGTTTCAAGCTGGTGTTGCTACCGGGCAGTGAGTTGCTGCATGTGCTGGCGATTTCGCAGCGTAAGGGGCTCATCGAGAATGGGAACCTTGGCGGTTCGGCGATCGCCGAGCAGCCCGACGAACAGCAGATGACGGCAGTGCAGGCGTTGATGGAACGCGGCATCAGCGAGGCCAAGGCGCAGGCGCTTGCGCGGCGCGAGGATCCCGACACGATTCTCGACCAGATCGAGTATGCCGAACATCTGATGACGCGTGACCGTCGCGGCAAGATCGAAAACCCGGCCGGGTTCATCATCTACAGCATCGAGAACCGGGTTCCGGTGCCGAGCAACTTTGCTTCTTCGCGCAAAATCCGCCGGCAGCGGGAGATCGAAGCTGAGCAAGCTGAGAACTCGCTACATCGCATCCGGTTGGAAGAGAAGTACGAAGAGTTCGTCCGGACGCGGGTGGATGAAGAGCTCCGGACGCGGTTTCCGGGCGCTGAGCTGCAGAAGCAAATTCGAGTCGTAATCGCGGAGCGCGTGCGCCACGATGAACGGTTCTCGCACCTGGCTTCGAAGCAGCAGGTTCCGGTGGCTGAGCAGTTCTTGCGCCAAGAAGTGCGCGAATCGCTGGTGTTGCCGGTGTTCGAGGATTGGTGCGAGACTCACCAACAGCTGAATTTGTTTTAAGTTTTTCTCCGGATCGCTTCCTGGACGATATTCTTCAATGCCACAGGCAACGCGGCCGCCGTTGCCGATCCCCATTTTCCTCTGGACGGAACTTTTGAGAGATCCATGTAGGGCTGGATCTCGTGCGCCGCGAGAACGAGCGCGTGAACGACCTCTGAAGCGCGCACGTCGCGTTCGATGCTGTGCGCACGAATGTGGTTGACCAGATCGTCGAGCATGCGCAGGGTGTCCGGCGACATGTTGAACTGCCGCCGCGGCGGGGTCGCACGCAATGGCCCCGGAACCGGACCTGGAGCTGGCGGCAGGGGCGCCACGGCCGGTGTGAAGATGACGGTTGCTGGCGGCGGCGGTGGCTCCGGCACAGGCGCAGGCGCTGTGACGACTGGTACTGGCGCCGGCGCCGGTGCGGGCGGCTGGGGTGGCGGATCATCCAAGTAGTCGCCCAAGGTCACCGGGCCCTCGGGCACTCGAATGGTGAAGCTTTTGGGGAGCCCGCGCTCCGGCTTAGACATGGGCCACCGCCGCCGCTTCCGCGAGTTCCTCGCCTGGCGCCTTCATCGCCTCGACAGAGTCGTTCTTGCCAACCAGATGCTCTACCTTATCCGCGACTTCCTGGCTCAGGGCCGCGAATTGCGCCGCGGCTGTCGTGCCGGAGGCATGTTCGAATATCGTGCGTCCGTAGACCGGGGCTTCCCGATGCTTCACGCTGCGGCTGATGCTGGTGGCGAAGACGCGGTCTTTGCCGAACTTATCCTGCAGCATTTGCCTGATGTCGGAATCGAGGCGGGCGCTCGAGTCGACGTTGCCGACCACCACGCCGAGCAATTGCAGTTTCGGATTCAGACGCTTCTGCACCTTGTCGGCGGTGGACATCAGGGTTTCGAGGCCCTTGAGGTCGTACCCGGATGGAAAAACGGGAATGATGTAGTAGTCCGCGGCGACGAGCGAAGTCGTCATGATGAAGCCGAGGTCGGGGGGCGTGTCGATGATAACGAAGTCCGCGTAGCCGTTGAGGCTGGCGATGGAGTCGCGCAGCCGTCCGCGCTGTTCGGTGCGGATATCGTCGGCCTCGAGGTCCGAGTTCCCCTCCCGGCTGAGCGTTTCCTGCAGTTCGCTTTCGAGGCGTTGGGGTATGGTGGAAAGTCCGCGATGGGCGACGCCGACGAACAGAGTTTCACCGAAGCGTTCGGGAAAGTTGACGACGATTTCCGCCATCGGCCGGCGGGCGAGAAAGGCGTCGGCGACGGTAAAGAAGCCGTCCTTGAGCAGGGCGTCCCGCTCGAGTCCGAAGCTGTCGGTGGCGTTGCATTGCGGGTCGGTGTCGACCAGGGTGACGCAGTATCCGAGTTTGGCGAGGCCTGCGGCGAGGCTCACGGCGGAGGTGGTCTTGCCGCATCCGCCTTTCTGGTTGGTCATGGCGATGACGACGGTTTGTTTGAGTTTCATCAGTGGTTAGGCCTCCAGAGTGGCATGGCGTTATGACGGCACAGTCACTATAGCAGTATAACGGAGTGCTGCTCATTCTGTATAGAGGGATGTGTGTATAACGGAGTGCCTCTATGCCGTCATAACGGCTGTTTCTAAATGGTTGACAGTTTGAAGTAGAAATTGTGCTGAATAGCCGTAGTGTCAGTATGACGGCATAATGCTATAACACGCATCGTGGGTGACGCAGGATGTCGACTGCCGGGTAGTCACTTCTTCTGGAGCCAGCGCGCAGGGCTGTCATGACGGCATAACGGCACAATGGCTCATCCACGCGCGATCCTCTCGAGAAGTGGCTTGATTTTACTCTAAGTTATTGATATAATTAAAGAAGTAGAGGTATACAACGACAAGAATCCATTGCTTATCGTAATGGCACAGTTGTGCCATATCCTGAATCCACATTAAGCTGTCCAAACGGCCGCGATTGCCTCAATCGCACCTTTTCCGCCTTCGCCATCTCCAGCAAAGCCAGAAACAAAACCGCTTGCCGATCTTTGGATCCCTGAGCCCGCAGAAGCTCCGAGCCCAGAGTCGAACCTCGCTCCGGCAACTCCCGTTCAAGAAATGCGATCATTTCCTCGACCGTCGGCCCCGGGTCGCCTAAGTCCATCGTCTGGTGATTGCGCGCTGTATCGAGCGCCTTCTTCGCCAACCGAACCACATCGAATAGGCTCATGCCTCCCCCGCGGGGAAGGGCTTCGGACAATTGCCGTTCCGGATCGCTGTCGCCCCACTCGCCGGAACCACGGCTCCAGGAAGCGGCCGCGATCTCGAGCCGTTGCTTGAGGAACTCGGCGCCGCTGCGCACTTGTTCATAGTCCAAAAGCTGCCGGACCAACTCCTCTTTCGGATCCGGTTCGCGTGCCGCCAACTCAGGATCGCTCGGAAGCAGACTTCGGGATTTGATCTGAATCAGCGTCGCCGCCATATATGCGAAATCGGCTGAGAGGTCGATGTCGAGCCGTTCGGCCCGATGCATGTAGTCGAGATACTGCCGTGTGATCTCGGCGACCGGCAGGTTGTGGATTTCGTACTCGTTGCGGCGGATCAGCGACAGCAGGAGGTCAAGGGGACCCTCAAACAACGGCACGCTGATCTTCCAGGAATCGTTCGCCATTCTGAAGCCTTACTCGACCTGCCTCTGAAACGCCTCGAAATCACTGGCTGCCGCCGAAGCCAAATCGACGATCCGGCTCAGCAGCTCGGTCGCCGAAGAGTATTGAATTTGGATCCGGTCTAAACCAACGCGCTGCACCCCTTGGGGCAGGGAAGAAGAGGGCCCGGAATCATCGGATGTCTTGGTCTGAATCACGATCTGCCGGGACTTTCGTTCTTGTGCCGCGGCCTCGAGAGTCGCGAGGATCCGCTGCCTGCGCCCGGTTGCGCGAGTCACCGTTCCGGCTCCGTTCAACGAATCGAGGTATGACACGAGCGTTCCGCGATCTACGAGGTAAGTCCGGCCCGCCTGGTACCCGCCCATGAGTTCCATGAGCCGAATGGCCTGCCGCCGGCTCACGTGGAACAGCCGCTCAAAAGCCGCGCGATCGAATACGGGAGACACACCTTCGCCATCGCGGACTGCCGCGAGGATATCCGGCACGCGAACGTGCCATGCAGGACGCGCTGGCATAGAAGAGAAGTCTGTTCTGAGCGTATCACGCGCTGGGGCTAAAGTAGGGGTTACAATGGACGAAGTAAGTACTAGGAAGCATACAACAACAGACTTCCATCGACTCGGAGAATACAGTGCCAAGTTTTGGGGGAAAATCAACCGCCCTTTCGACACCCGGACCTAAAGGATGGTACGCCATTCGTGTCCGCTCGTCTTCAGAACTACTAGCCGCGCGTCAAATGGATGGTCTGGGTTATGAGTACCTGGCGCCCACCTATCCGGCTCGACGCCGCTGGTCAGATCGGATGAAGGCGGTGCAAGCACCCTTATTTCCAGGCTACGTCTTTTGCCGGATGGATCCGGTCGAGCGCCTGCCAGTCCTCAAGTGCAGTTGCGTGATTGAAGTGGTGAGCGCGGGCAGAGTGCCGATCGAGATCGAACACCACGAGATCGATGCGGTGCGCACCATCGTAGACTCGAAACGCGAAGTCGAGCCGTGCCCGTATCTGAGACTTGGTCAACTCATCGAGCTGGATCGGGGTCCGCTGAAAGGCGTGACAGGCATCCTTGTCGAAGATCGCACGGGTCTGGTCGTTTCGGTCACGATGCTACAGAGGTCCGTACGCGTAAGCGTGGACGAAGCATGGATCGACCCCCGCTGCTACACGTCCGCCTCCTCGGCCCTCCCGCAGAGTCGAGTCGCCTAGAGTAGTACACCGATTCCGTACGGCTCCATATGCGGAAATTGACACGATCCCGCGCCGGTGAGGGATCTGCGAAGCAGCACCACAGATTCGATAAGCTGAAGATTCAAATGCCAGCCGGAACCGATTTCGTGCTTCGTGTTCAACCGGGTTCTCTTACTCGATCACGTCACGGAAGCATTTGCGGCCAAATCTGGTGCGAGTCTGGAACGCTGGCTTTTCCCGCACTGCAATGGAATGACTTTTCGGTAAGGGTCGTGAGATGGTGGCTCGAGGCCGCAGTTGGTCTAGTTGACGGTAGAAAACGCAAAGCGGAAGTGAACTTCATGGACGGACCCTACGTGGTTCGCGTCTTCGCCAAGTGTCGAGAATTATGGCAAGGTGAGTTCGTCGAAAGCCGGGTTGTGGGGACGAAGGTGATTCACCAATTCGACTTTGCTCCTGATCCCCTTATCCGCAGTCTGATCGCTTGCTCGGATGATCTGCTGCAGGAGTGCTAGGCGAACGGTTGGGAATCCACCGATGTCGATTTCGTTATCTCGCAAAGGGAACGGCTGGTTTCGCATATGAACGGGCGCTGAGAACCAGTTGGCCGTTTCGTTGGGAGCTCCGGATTGTTCACAGTTTATCTCTGTTCACGTGCCGTGTACTATACTGACTAGTGAACGCCTTCATGGAGCCACAACTTATCGAACGGGGCATTCTAGCTGAGGCCGTCGAAGCCGCGCGGCGGACCACCGGCTTACCTCTCGTTCTTCAGGATGACAATGCCCGTGGCACGCAGACGCTCGAAGTTCTCGTACACCGCCGGAAACAGCGATTCGAAGTCGTGACCAAGAATGTCGACCGGTTTGCGATTCCTGCGCTACTCAAAACCCACGAGCGAACCGGTAGAAGACGCCTGCTCCTGGCGGCTCCCTACGTCACGCGGGACATGGCTCAACGCTGCCGCGAACTGCAGTTGCCCTTCATCGACACTGCGGGTAACGTCTACATCGAAGGACCCCATCTCCTTGTTTATGTCGTTGGGCTACCAAAGCCCGAAGAATTGCACGCGAAGCCATACCGGGCGCTAACCACCGCCGGGCTGCAAGTCGCGTTCGCCTTGCTATGCGAGCCTCAGCTTCTTCACACAAACTACCGGGAAATCGCACGACGATCCGGCGTAGCACTCGGCAGCGTCGGCCCGGTCCTCAAGGATCTTCAGCGGCGTCGTTATCTGCAGGGTCGAACGCAGAGCAAGCCGAAACTCGTGAATGCCGACCGTCTGCTTGGCGAATGGGTAACGCACTATCCCGTCACGCTTCGGCCGAAACTACACACTCGCCGTTTTAGCGCTGACCCGGCCCGAGTGCGTGAACTTGACATCGCCAAGTACGGCGCCTTGTGGGGAGGTGAGGTGGCGGCCGACCGACTGACGCACTACCTGAAACCACAGCAGTTCACTCTATACACGCGTGAGCCGATTGCGAGAATCGTGGCGGCGGCAAGGATGAAGGCCGATCCCCACGGCAATGTGGAGGTCCTTCGCCAATTCTGGCGCCTGGACGCCGAGCCCAACCACGTGGACATCGTTCCAGCGATACTGGTGTACGCGGATCTGCTCGCCACGAACGATCCGCGAAACCTCGAGACCGCGAAGCTAGTCCATGAGCAATACATCGCTCCCACCTTCCATCAGACCGCGTAGCCCGCTTGACCCGATCATCATTCGGCTCCTTCGCAGGATTGACCAGTTGGCGCGCGAAACCGATTGCCCGTATTTCGTCGCCGGCGCCACTGCGCGCGACTTGGTTCTAGTTCATATCCATGGGTTGCGCCCGGGCCGCGCGACCAGGGATGTCGACTTCGGTGTGGCTGTCGAGAGCTGGCAGCAGTTCGCCACACTGAAAGAGCGTGCTGAAGCCAGCGGGGTTTTTCGGCCGCATCCACACGCGATGCAGCGACTGCTCTTCACCGACGTGGAATCCGGCGCCGAATTGCCAGTAGATCTGATTCCATTTCGCGGCGTCAATTCTTCCGACTATGTGATTGAATGGCCGCCGAGTCGTGATGTAGTGATGAATGTCGCTGGTTTTGAGGAAGCCCTTGCCTCCGCCGTTCTACTTCTGGTTGAGGGCGGCTTGGCCGTTCGAGTGGCTTCGATTCCGGGCCTGGCAGTATTGAAGCTGGTCGCTTGGACGGATCGCCGGAACATCACGAACAAAGACGCAGCGGATATTTATCGGCTCATCGCAACGTATGGAGATGCGGGCATCACGGACCGGCTTTACGACCAAGAGATGGCGCTGCTCGAAGAGCACGGATTTGACACACAATTGGCTGGTGCGGATTTGCTCGGGCGGGACGTCGCCGAGCTATTCCGGTACTCGACGCGAGAGTTGGTTACGCGACTGCTTGCCGAGGACGCTACATTTGCTTTGCTTGTCGATCACGTCCTTCATACTTCTGCTGCTACGCCCGAAACACTCGATTCGACACAGCGTTTGATGGATGCGTTTCGACGAGGTCTGACTGGGCGAGAGCGTTAGCAGGGCGGCCACAAAAAAGAGGCGGGACCCTCGCTGCCGGGTCCCGCCTCTCTCATCGTTTCAGGATTCAGTTTGCGGCTATTTAACCACGATCGTCGGCAGGTTGCTCGCGATCGCGCCATTCACGACGACGCGAATCGCCACATTGCCCGTTCCAACCAGGTTCGCTGGGACCCTCATCTTGATCTGCCAGACTCCGACTCGATCCGGCGACGCCGTGGACGAAACGACCTCCGCTGCGCTGGCGCCCATCGCAACGCAGACCAGGTTCGATCCGCTGGCGAGGCACTTGGCCAAATCGGTCGTAGGCGTGGCGGCGGTGGGAATCTCTCCGCCAGTCTGACCGTCATCAAGCGGAGAACTGAGCGGACCTTGGCCGGTCGCGAGAACCGTAACAATCGATCCCTTGGCTGCCCCGCTGCCGGTCTTATTCTCGGAGGTGTCTTCGTTGAACGCCACGGCCTGACCACGGCCATCCTTGGAAACCGTGTAGACGGCGGGAGCATACGCGTTGACCGTAATGGCGCCTCCGGCGACCAACTCGCTGGTGGCTGCGTTTCGCACGGCGAACTTTTGTCCGCCCAGGGGAACCTGACTGGGAATCTGCAGCTCGAACTTGTTCTGCGACGCCGATTGGAGAGGCGCGGCAGTGTCGTCGTTAAAGATCACCTCGCGGCCCGCTAACGACAGGGGCAGGGGAGCGGATCCGTCCTCGGCGGAACCATCGGTCAGTCCCGAACCCTGAATCCAAGCGAGAGATCCGCGGGCGACAGTGGTGGTTTGCGGGTTGGCCGGATTGGCGACCGTCGCGCGCTGCAACACGTGCACGGCGCGGTTGTTGCCGGTATCGCCGATGTAGAGCGTATTCATGCGGTCCGCGAATACCGCGACCGGGGCCAAGATGCCCTCGGCGGTAGCTTGGCCGTCGCGCGAATTGTAGTTGGCGGTCGATGTGGTGAGGCTGCCTTGGCCAAACACCGAATCCGCCGGGGTGTCGCCGGGCTGGAGCAGGAGCAGGGAAGGGAATTGCAGGACGCGGTTGTTGGTGTTATCGCTCACGTAAATCCGGCCGTTGCCGTCCACTGCAAGTCCGACCGGTCCGCGCATTCTGGTTGCCGAGGCGCCGGAGAGAGCCGAATTGAGGTTGGGCTGGCCGATCACGATTTCCGCGCTGAGACCCCGGTCGGCGTCGCGTGTATTGGTGTAGACGAGAACCCGGTTGGCGCCGGTATCCGCGATGTATACCGCGGAAAAGATATCCACCGCAACCGCTTGCGGGCCGGCTAGGGTCTGTCCGGAAAGCGTGGCCGTCGTCGGCAAAACCGCAGTTGTGAAGTCCGGCTGGCCGTAGACGCGGATCGCAGAGGTCCCGCCGTTCGGATATTCCAGTACTCGATTGTTTCCCGTGTCGGCGACGAGCAGGGAATCGCCGAACGCCAGTGTGACGCCAAACGGAGCTCGTAGCGTGCCGGGGCCGACGATCGCGGCCGATGAGGTTTCGAAGTCCGGCTGGCCGAACACCAGGTCGGGCGTGACACGGCCGCTCTGATCCACGGGGCGGGGGTAGCGCAGGACCCGGTTGTTGCCGCTATCGGCGACGAAGAGCGAACCGACGCTATCGACGGCGATGCCGCGCGGCGCCGCCAGGCTGGTGGCGCTGGGAGTCTGGTTCGCCTTATCCACGTTTGGGATCGAGGAATTGAAGTCCGGCTGCCCGATCACGATATCGGCTGGCTGGCCATTCTTGAAGCGGATCGAATCGCGCCAACCCAGAACCCGATGATTCTGGACATCGGAAATATAGAGCGCGAAGGGCTGCTGCGAATAATCGATGACGATGCCCGCCGGCGCCGCCAGGCTTTCCGGCTTGATCTGGTTGGCGGAGTTCAGCGTGAAATC
>JACXTT010005871.1_pt1 | contig 17719 bp, 22 predicted proteins | sample 9270951 | NCBI WGS metagenome assembly JACXTT01 (sample SAMN15532306, study PRJNA645909) | rock metagenome | isolation source: weathered quartz diorite | place: Puerto Rico | collected 2017-06-21 | reverse complement strand
GGTAAAGACGGTCCGGTCGTTTCGGCGTTGGGGTTGGGATGTATGGGGATGTCCGAGTTCTACGGGGAGCGGGACGACGAAGAGTCGATCGCGACGATTCACCGTGCGCTCGATCTCGGGATGAACTTTCTCGACACGGCTGATGCCTACGGGATCGGGCGGAACGAAGAGCTCGTCGGGCGCGCCATCCGGGCGCGGCGGAGCGAGGTCTTCTTGGCGACGAAGTTCGCGCTCGTGCGCGACTCGGCCGGCAAGATGGTCGGGCTCTCCGGCAAGCCGGAGTACGTGCGGTCGGCGTGCGAGGCGAGCTTGCGCCGGCTCGGGGTCGACGTGATCGATCTCTACTACCAGCATCGCGTCGATGCGCAGACGCCGATCGAGGACACGATCGGGGCGATGGCCCGGCTCGTCGAGGAGGGGAAGGTCCGTTACCTCGGCATGTCCGAGGCCGGCCCGGCCACGCTGCGCCGCGCCTCTGCCGTGCACCCGATCACGGCCCTCCAGACCGAGTACTCGCTGTGGACGCGGGATCCCGAGGACGGCACGCTCGCGGCCTGCCGCGAGCTCGGCATCGGGTTCGTCGCCTACAGTCCGCTCGGCCGCGGATTCCTCACGGGCGAGCTCAAGAGCCCCGAGGACTTCAGCCCGAACGATCGGCGGCGCGATCACCCGCGCTTCCAGGGCGAGAACTTCCAGAAGAACCTCGACGTGGTCGCGCGGATCCGCGAGATCGCCGCGGCGAAGGGCGTGACGCCCGCCCAGCTGGCGCTCGCCTGGGTGCTCGGGCGCGGCGAGGACATCGTTCCGATCCCCGGCACCAAGCGGCGGAGCTACCTCGAGCAGAACGCGAAGGCACTCGAGATCTCGTTCGATGCTGCAGAGCTGCGAACGATCGATGAAGCCTTGCCGACGGGCATTGCTTCGGGGACGCGCTACCCGGAGATGATGATGTCGTGGCTGAATCTCTGATCCGCGAGGATCCTGCCCCCCTGATCCGTACGCCCCGCGTTCGCTCGCTCGGCGAGCGCCTCCGGCCGGTCGAGCCGTTCAGCTGCTACTCGCACCTGCTCGGGGTCGCGCTGGCGATCGCGGGGCTCGTGGTGCTGCTGGCGCTCGGCGAGAACGATCCCTGGCGCAGGGTCTCGTTCTCGGTCTACGGCGCGAGCCTGATCCTGCTCTACCTTGCGAGCACCGTGTATCACTGGGCGTTGCTGCCGATCCGCCATCGCAAGTGGCTGAACCGTTTCGATCACGTGGCGATCTTCCTGCTGATCGCCGGCACCTACACGCCCATCTGCCTGGTCTCGCTCCGCGGTGGCTGGGGCTGGACGGTGTTCGGCATCGTCTGGAGCATCGCGTTCGCGGGCACGGTGACGACGCTCTTCTTCCACGGCCTGCCGCGCTGGATCTCGGCGTCGATCTACGTCGCGATGGGATGGACGGCGCTGATCGCCGCGGCTCCGATCTCGCGCACCTTCCCGCCGATCGCGATCGCCTGGCTGCTCGCCGGCGGATTCCTCTACTCGGCGGGCGCGGCGATCTACGCGACCCGCCGCCCGAACCCGTTCCCGCGCGTGTTCGGATTCCACGAGATCTTCCACCTCTTCGTGCTCGCCGGCAGCGTCGCGCACTTCGTGTTCATGCTTCGCTGGGTCGCCTGAGGGCGCCCGCCGCAGTGCCAACGACCTGAGAGCCCGTGCTCAGGCCTCGGGCTTGCGCGGCTCGGGAAGCAGCGCCGGCACGAGCGCGGTCAGCAGCAGCGTGCCGGCGCCGCCCGCGAGGAACGGGGCGTCGATGCCGATGTGATCGATCATCCACCCGGCGATCACGTTCGAGAGGATCGCGCCCGCTCCGGCCCCCGCCATCGATGCGAGCCCCTGCGCCGTGGCGCGGAGATGCGGCGGCACGCTCGCCTCGACGTAGAGCGACGATCCGACGCTCAGGCCGGCGACCGTCACGCCGTGCAGCAGCTGCAGCGCGTAGATCGTCGTCATGTCCTGGGTGAGCGCGCAGACGACCCAGCGCACGCCACCCGCCGCGAGCCCGATCGCGACGAGCCCGCGCGGCCCGAGGCGCCGGAGCCCGGCTCCCGAGAGCGCGATCAGCGGAACCTCGAGCAGCAACATGAAGATCCACATGTCGCTCAGCGTATCGAGGCCGCCGCCGCGTGAGCGCACGTAGAGCGGGAACATCGACATCGGCCCCTGGATGAAGAAGAAGGCGGCGAACGAGAACCCGAGGATCGCAACGAACGGCCGGTGGCGGGAGAGCAGCGTCCAGTTCATCTCGCCGCTGCGGACGTGCGGCGGCTCGGGCGGCTCCGGCACGCGCGCCAGCACCAGCAGGGAAGCGAGCATCCACGCCGCGGCCACCAGGAACATCACCGCGAGCCCCGGCTCGCCGACGATGCCGGGCACGGGCGCGATGCCGCGGAGCGCCTGGTAGCGGTGCAGCACGGGCGGGAACCCGACGACGACGACGAGAAAGCCGAGCGTGCCCCAGACGCGGATGCTCCCGAAGCGGCGGAGCGCGTCTTCGCCGAGCGCGGCGAGCGTCACCGACACGAGCAACGGGACGATCGCCGTCGAGAACGCCGCGAGCGCCACGCTGCCCACGAGGAGCGCGCGGTAACCGTCGAGCAGCGAGAGCCCGACCGTCGCACACGAAGCTCCGGCGATCGCCGTGCCGACCACGCGCACGCGCGAGCGCGTGCGGTCCGCGAATCGTCCCCAAAGCGTCGGCGCGAAGAGCGCGACGATCGGCGACATCGTGACGACCGTGCCGACCTCCGTCGCGGTCAGACCGGCGCTTTCGCGGAGGTAGAGACTGAAGAACGGGAACAAGATCCCGAGGCCCCCGAAGTACAGGAACCACACGCACGAGAGCCGCGCGGCGACCGTGCTCACCGCGGTCCTCGGTGCTGGCGGAACGCCTGGCACCCATGTAGGGAAGTGCCTCGGAGAGGCGGAATGTCAGAAGCGGTCACGCGCGGGATTCGGGTGCATGTGCGGTCGGAGTTCGTACCGGAGCGGTCCGACCCGCAGAACTCCGAGTTCTTCTTTGCCTATCACGTCACGATCGAGAATCACGGATCGGAGCCCGTGCAACTGATCTCTCGCCACTGGGTCATCACCGACGGGATGGGCAAGGAGCAGGAAGTGCGCGGCCCCGGCGTCGTCGGCAAGCAGCCACGCCTCATGCCCGGCGAGGCGTTCGAGTACAGCAGCGCGTGTCCGCTCTCGACGCAGATCGGGTCGATGTACGGCACGTACAAGATGACCACCGACCGCGGCGAGAGCTTCGAGGCCGAGATCGCTCCGTTCACGCTCGCGATCCCGGGCGTGCTCAACTGATCGGCGGCTTGCCGATCCCCATCCCGGAGGAGCGACGATGAGCCAGGCGAACGAGAAGCTGGTCACGGATTTCTGCATGGGCCTGATGGGGCCGCTCGCGAGCGCACTCGACGCGCTCGCCGAGGACGTCGACTACGTGAACATTCCGATGGACCCCGTGAAGGGCCGCGAAGCCTCCCGGAAGTTCCTCGAGCCGTTCCTCGGCGAAGGGCACCATCTGCTGCGGAAGATGGACATCAAGCACACGACCTCGTCCGGCAACGTGGTGATGAACGAGCGCCTCGAGACCTGGAGCACCGGCGACACCACGATCAAGCTCCCTGTCACCGGCGTATTCGAGATCGAGAACGGCAAGATCCGCCACTGGCGCGACTACTTCGACATGGGCCAGCTCATTCCGCTCGTCGAGGCGATGCAGGGCAAGAAGTAGCCCCGTTCTTTGGCTTGAGCGCCGCGCGCGGTTTGGCGTAGGGACGAGGCATGTCCCACATCGCCCCGCCTGCCCGTCTCGAAGCCATCCAGTTCCTCGTCGGACGCTTTCGTGGCCACGGCCGGTTCGAGGGCGGGACGATCACGTACGAGAAGGAAGTGTTCGGCCGCTGGGAAGCCGGCGGACATTTCCTCGCGCTGTCGATGAAGGCTTCGTACCGCGACGAGGAAGTGGTCGCCGACATCCACGAGGCGATGGCCGTCGTCGGGGCCGACCGGAAGAGCGGCGGGCTCTCGGCGCACGTCTTCACCGACGGCGGGATCGTCTTCGAGCACCAGCTCGAGCTCGCACCCGACCGCGTGAGCTTCCGCGACCGCGTGCCACACGAGATCCGCGCCCGCGAGGCCCGGAAGATCCTGATGCCGACGAGCTACGGTTACGAGGAGCTGCTGCAGGTCGATCGCGGCGACGATCGCTTCGAGACGTACCAGGTGGTCCAGCTCCGCAGGCTCTGAGCCCGCGCGAACCGGCGCACGATCCGGCACTCGGCGGAGCACGATTCCGCAAGACCCGACCGATCCGACGAACGTAGGATCGGTGAACTCTCAAAGGAGGATCACGAGCATGAGCGCACTTCCAGCCCAACGCATCGACGGCGGCCCGCGCCGAGCCGGCAGCTCGGCTTCGCCCCTGAACGAGTTCAAGTACTGGCGCTTTTGCGCCTGGAACGGCTACGTGTTCATGGCCGTGTTCGTCGTCTGCTGGGGCATCCTCAGCGGCAATTGCCCGCCCTGGGCAGGCGACACTCCCGCCCCGGTGATGGGCGAGTTCTTCCGCTCGCAGGCGAACTGGATCCGCGCCGGCATGGTCGGCAGCATGACGTTCGTCACCTGCTACCTCATCTGGGGCGTCGGCATCGCCCGCGTGATGAGCAAGGTCGTCGGCAAGGACAGCGTGCTGATCGATCTCGAGATCTGGGGCGCCGGCCTCACCGTCGTGCCGATCCTGATCTCCTCGTCGATCTGGCTCGCCGCCGCCTACCGGCCCGAGGCTCTGCCCGACAACATCCTGCAGATGCTCTACGACATGGCGTGGATCCTGATCGACCTCGCCTACGCGACGACCACCGTGCAGATGATCGCGATGGGCGTGGCGTTCCTGTCGGACGAGCGCGAGGTGCCGCTCGTGCCGAAGCTGCTCGCGTGGTACGGCATCTGGGTCGGCCTGTCGTTCGCGGCCGAGTGCCTGATGCCCTACTTCAAGACCGGAGCGTTCGCCCGCCAGGGTCTGCTGAACTTCTGGATCGAGTTCCCACTCTGGTTCGCGTGGGCGCCGGCGCTCACCTACTACATCCTGAAGGCGATCCCGCGCCTCGAGCAGGAGGCGCTCGCCGAGGCCAATCGTGCCTGATCCCGCCGTCGCGATGGGCGAGGCGCCGCGCGGCGCCTCCCATCGCGGCTCCGCACACGGGGTCGACCGGCTGCCCGGCGACCCCGGCGTGTGGATGTTCATCACCGCCGACACGCTCATGTTCGGCGTCTTCTTCTTCGTCTTCACCCAGGCCCGGCTCGCGGCGCCCGCCGCCTACGAGGAAGCGCGCCGCCAGCTCTCGCCGGGCTTCGGCCTCTTCGACACCCTGTTACTGCTGACCAGCGGCTGGCTCGTCGCGCTCGCGATCGAGTCGGTGCGCGAGCTCCGCCCGAGCGAAGCATCCGCGCGGCTGAAGATCGCCATGGCGCTCGGCGTCGGCTTCGCGATCTCGAAGCTCACGGAGTGGACGCTCGAGATCCGCGCCGGCCACACCATCACCTCGGGCGAGTTCTTCGCCTATTACTTCGCGTTCACCGCGATCCATTTCGTCCACCTGCTGCTCGGGCTCGGCGTCCTCACCTGGTGCGTGATGCGCCTCGGGCGCGGCCCGATCGATCAGAAGTCGATCCTGTGGATCGAGTCCGGCGGCTGCTACTGGCACATGGTCGATCTGCTGTGGATCGTGCTCTTCCCGATGCTCTATCTCGTGGGGTCGGCGTGAACGGCGACATCCTCCACCGGCCGATCACGAAGATCTGGCTCGCCTTGATGGCCGCCACGATCGCCAGCACCACGCTCGCGGAGACCGCCCCGGCGGGCCTCGCGGTGACCGCCGTGATGCTGATCGCCGCGGTGAAGGCGCGGTTCATCATCACTCGTTAAATGGAGAGCCCCTGGCGGCCGCTGCCCTGGCGGCTGCTGATCGAGGGCTGGGCCGTGGTCAGCACGGCGATGATCCTCGCCGCGTTCTGGATTCGCCATTTCTGACCGACCCGCGCGGTAATTGACGCTGCCGGGCCATCGGTAGCAATCTTCCGGCCGATGCCGGAGGACCGCTCTCTCCTTCAGGCCGAAGCCAAGCTCGCCGAGGCGCTGCAGATCCGTCCAGACGTGAGCAGCCGCGGGCGCGGCTGGCACGGGGTGGATGCGTGCATCTGGAACGGCAGACCTGGCGAGTATCACGTCGACGCGCTGTCGGACGTCTGGCTGATCCTCCACCGGAGCGGCGCCTCGCGACTGACCTCGAGTCGAGAGCCGCGGAAGGCCGCGACCTCCGGGCTCGTCACGATCATCCCTCCCGGCCTGCCGACCGACTGGATCATTCGCCCGGACCAGCAGGCGATGACCGTGCACCTCCGCTCCGACCGCTTCGCCGGCCTCGTCGATCGCGAAGGCCGCTCGCTGCACGACCTCGAGAACCTGCCGCTGCGCTTCGCCGTCGCCGACCCGCTGATCGCCGCCGTGCTGGAGAGCTTGCAGGCCGAGCTACGCACGCCGAACGAAGCGGGCTCGCTCTATGCGGATCGGCTCGCCGACGTGCTCGCGCTGCATCTCGTGCGCTCGGTCGGAGGCCGCGTGCCGGCGGAGTCGAGCGCGAAGGGTGGCCTCTCGCCGCAGGCGCTCCGCCGCGCTTGTGAGCTGCTCGACGCCAGCGCCGTCCACGGCATCTCCCTCGAAGACCTCGCCCGCGAGGTCGGCATGAGCCGCTTCCACTTCGCGCGGGCGTTTCGGCGATCCACCGGCAAGTCGCCGCACGAGCACCTCACCGACATCCGCATCGAGCGCGCGAAGCAAATGCTCCTGCACTCCGACCTAGCGGTCGTCGACGTGGCGTTGTCCGCCGGGTTCGGCAGCCAGTCTCACTTCACGCACACGTTTCGTCGCGCCACGGGCACGACTCCCGCGGCGTACCGTCGCCGCCGATAGCGCTCATTCCGGCGGCGCGCCTTCTTCGAGGTACGGCAGCCCGTCCGCGAGCGAGACCCAGCCGAGCTTGTGACTCGTCCAGACGTGGAGCACGGGCGGAAACGCGTCCGGATCATCGAGACTGGCGGTGGTCACGTCGATCGTCGGCCCGTAGCTCGTCGTCCAGTACGTCAACGGCGTGCCGCAACGCCCGCAGAAGGTTCGCGTGACCGGCGGCGAAGACGCGAACTCGACCGGCTTGCCCGCGGTGAACGAGAACGCCGCCGCATCGAGATGGATCCACGGAACGATCGCTGCCGCGGAGGCCTTGCGACACGTCCGACACTGACAGGTCGTACTGACGAGCGGCTCGCCCTCGATGCGATACCGTACCTCGCCGCAGAGACAGCCGCCTTCGATGGTTCCGGGCATGACGTGGTCCCTCGCTGTTCGCCGTCTAAGCTCTCGAGTCCGTCCCGGTGTTGACGGCCAACTGCGCGGCGAACGCCCGCTGGTAGGCCGGCCGCGCTTCACCGCGCCCGACGTAAGCCGCCAAGTTCGGATGCTCGTCGAGGATGCCCGATGCCCTCAGCCGAAGCAGCACCGACACCATCATCAAGTCGCCCGCGCTGAACGCTCCGTCGAGCCACTCCGCGTCACCCAGGCGGTGCGATAGCGGCCCCAGCCGCGCGCGGACCCGATCCTCGACCAGCGGGAGGCGTTCCTTGCTCCAGGGCTTGTCGCCTTCCAGAAGCCTCGCGTTCGTGAGCTCGAGGATCGACGGCTCCACCGTGTTGACCGCGGCGAACATCCACGCGACCGCACGCGCTCGGGCATGAGGCTCGTCCGGCAGCAGACCCGCAAAGCGCTCGGCGACATGGAGCACGATCGCCCCCGTCTCGAACAAGACGAGCCCGCCTTCCTCGTAGGTCGGGATCTGACCGAACGGATGAAGCGCCAGATGTGCGGGCTCCTTCATCGCGCGAAAGGAAACCAGGCGAACCTCGTAGGGCTGGCCCACTTCCTCGAGCGCCCACCGGACACGCGTATCGCGCGCCAGCCCTTTGCCGCCGTCAGGGGACCGTTCGAACGCGGTGATCGTAATGGCCAACGGGACCGACTCCGAGGGAACGCGCGATCAATGCCGCTCGGTGGCACGCGCTTGGTAGGAGAACGTCGAGCGGAACAGCTCGTCGACGTTGACCAGCTCACCGATCGTCGCACCCGCTTTGATCTTTTCTTGGAGAACGTGCTCGGTTTCGAGGAGCTGCCGCGCTGCTGCCAGGATCGTCGCCGACTCGGCCTTCGGCACCACGACCACGCCGTTCCCGTCGGCGGCGACGATGTCTCCGGGCGATACCGCCACTCCCGCGCACTGGATCGGGACGTTCACGTCGCCGTAGCCACACACGGCGCCGACGTTCGGAACGATGCCCTTGCAGAAGACCGGGAACGCGAGCTTCCGGAGCTCTTCGACATCCCGACAGGCGCCGTCGATGACGGCCGCGACGACGCCACGGTTCCGCGCCGACATCGTCATGTTCTCGCCCCAGAAGGCCGTGTTCGAAGAGCCATGGGAATCGATCACCACGACATCGCCGGGCTTCGACACGTCGATCGCCTTGAACGCCGCGGCCAGATCGGACGCGAGCGTCTTCACGGTGACGGCGGTGCCGACGAAGCGGATCCCCTCGAAGAGCGGCCTCATGTCGGACGTCATGGCGTTGAAGCGCCCCATGCAATCCGACAGCGCGCACGTGATGGAATCGTAGCGCAGCAGGGATCGGAACCCCTCGACCACATCCGCGGGCGCCCTCTCGATCGCTTCGTTGATCATGAGGTCCCCCAACTAGCCGGTGAAGCCTTCCACGGTGACGAAGAAGCCGGTCTCGGCGGCAGCCTGACGCAGAGGAATCGCTTCTTGATACTCCGGCGAGGAGTACCATTCATCGAACGCCGCCTGGTCTCGGAACTTGAGAACCACGTAGCGGGCGAACGGGCTCTTCCCTTCCCGCGCGACCGGCGAGTCGCTCCCGACGAGAGGCTCGACCCCGTACTTCTGCAGGCTCACGATCGCCTTGCGGACGTACTCCGCAAAAACCTCCTTGTCCTTCACGTTGATGCCGACCATGAGGTACACGCTCATCGGATCCTCCTTTGTGATCGCGGTAGAGTCTTCTCTGACCCACTCGTCGCGCGCAAACGGTCGATCCGCACCGGCCGCGTCGTCGACCGTAAGAACGACCTATTGGCAGTCGGCGTGGGAGCCCGCACGCCGCTCCGCGACGGCGACGATCTCGTCCACCCCAGGTGTGTCGACGAGGCCAGGCGAGAACGCGAGCGGCTTTTGCAGATGCAGCGCGATCGGCATGAAGACGTTGTTGTACCAGAGCATCGCCCGACGGCGATTGCGGTTCAGCATCCACATGCCGAAGGCGACGAGTCGAGTGCTCTTCGGTTGCATGCCGAAGATCGCGCTTTCCGTCAGATGAAGACCGCGAGCGGCGAGCGCACCGCGGATCTCCGCCGGGCGGTAGCGGCGCTCGTGTCCCACGGTGTCGTCGAACGCGGTCCAAGCCTCGGGGTGCAGCGGGACCGAGAACAGCAGACTGCCGCCCGGGGCGAGCACGCGGGCGATCTCCGCGATGACGCGCGCGTCGTCGGCGACGTGCTCGATGATGTCGAAGGCGGCGACGACTTCGAACGACGCGTCGGCGAACGGTAGCTCGCGCGCATCGCCCGCGACCGCACGAGCCCCGGCTGCGCGGAGCCCTTCGACGGCCGGCCGGCTCGCATCGACGAAGGTCGAGGTCTCGAGCGGCAAACGCGGGCGTGCGCCAGCGCCGAGCTCGAGCGACCGCCGTCCCGCGCAAAGTCGAGACACCAGCGGCCAGGTGTTGAAGCGCTCGGGTCGTTGCAGCCGCGCATCGCGCCAGAGCGCGTCGTAGAACTGGCGGTTGACCTCGGCCGTGCTTACAACCGAAGCCATACGCCAACCGCGCAGGGATCGGTACTGCGCTGATTCAGCGACAACGGGAGGGATCGGATCGGTATAGCGATCGGACGGGGTCGCATCTTGGTCGGACAGGGGGCTAGTGCGCACGGCCGCGGAAGATCGTCCGTGGGTCCCAGCTCCTGGTATCGGGACATGCTGCCCGAGTGACTCGTAGTTTCTCGGCAGACGTGAAGCCTGGGGGAACCGTCAAGTCGACCGAAAATACGATTCGGTGGATCGCGCCGAACTCGCTCGGGGGCGCACCCGACGCGTATGCTGCCGTTCCTCGATCGAAGTCGGAGTCGATGATGCGCAAGACGCCGTGTCCCATCGAAAGGGCACCGAGCCTCGAGAGCGCTTCTTCCTGATCGGTATCGGTTCTTGGCCACAGGATGGCATCGAGCGCCTGCGATGCCGCTACTCCGTCGCCGCGCCGAGCCAAGAACCAAAACCCTCGATCACCTCGAGGGACCGCATCTTGGGCGGGCGTTCCGTACTCGGTGCTCAGGTGGGTGAGGTTCCGGCCCCGCCACGGAGGATTCAGAGCATAGATGAACGAATCAAACTCGTTCTGCTCAGGATTCACGGGGCCGATCTCGAACGTCCAGCCCCCATCGTCCGTCTGTGGCTCCATGCGAAAGGCCAGGCCCCCTCCGAGGAGTTGGCGGTAAGTGGCTCCGCTTCTCACTTCTCCGCCGAAATGGAGCCGACGACATTCGGATCGCGCCTCTGCCGCCCCACAGCAGAGGATGATCGCGCAGCACATGGCGAACGTTGATTGCAGCGCTTTCGATGCACGGCCGGCGCCACGAACGAACCGCCCGGGTAATCGGCGGACACCCGGACTCACACGAGCCGCGACGAAGCGCCTCATGGATAATGATCCGGGTGTTGGATGCAGAACTCCCGGCATTGCTCGATTCCACCCGAGTCCTGCACACAGCCGCGCTCGCAAGCGTTCGCAGCGGCGCTGATGTTTTGCTGATCTCGCTGAATCGAGTACGCGAGCAGTGCGACCGATAGGACTGCGACTACGGCCACGACGGCCAGGCTCCATTTTATGAAACGCGACATTCAGTGTTCCATGCTCCGCCGTGGCCTCCCGGTCGCCCGCGCAGGGCGGCTCCTGGAGTGAGGTCGCCTTCAATCCGGATAGCTACGACCGCCCGCTTTCGGCTCGAGATCACCCATCAGCGCATCGTGGCAGGCCTCGCACACGAGCCCGTGCTCCTGCCCGTCGTGCGTCCCGCGGTGCGTGTGATCGCGGACGCAGGCGGCAAGCGGGAAGCGCTCTCGAATCCGCTGCGTGTCGAGGAAGCCGTCGAAGTAGACCCACTCGCGGCAGTTCTTCGACCAGGCCGCGCCGCGGAACGTGATCCGAGCGCCGGACGCGATCAGCGCCTGCTCGACGGCGGCGAGATGCTCGCAGACCATTCGGCTGGCCTCCTCGCCGCGACCTCACCGCCTAGAAATCGAGCTTGTCCAGATACTCCATGATCCACGTCTTCTTGTCGGCGAACACCGGAGGCACCTGGAATTCCTTGCCGAGGCTTTCGTAGGGCTCGTCGATCATGAACCCTTCCTTCTTCGACACCGTGGCCTCGAACAGCGCTCCGCCCGGCGTGCGCACGTACACCGACTCGAAGTAACCGCGGTCCTTGCGGTCGGACACGTCGGTGTAGCCGAGCCCTTCCAGGTACGCCTTGATCTCCGTCTGCGCCGGCAGGTCGTCGACCTGGAAGGCACAGTGGTGGACCGTGCCTTCGCCGAACGTCCACGAGCCTTGCGGAAGATCGGGCTCCACCACGAAGTCGACGATCCGGCCGGTGCCGCCCCGCTCGAGCTCGTAGCGCATGTAGGCCCCGTCGTGGTCGCGCTTCGTTCCCGACCAGCCCTTCTCCATGAACTCTGCCGACTGCTCCATCTCCCGCACGGACACGGTGATGCCGTGCACACCGCGAATGGCGAGATCCGCGGGAACCTCTCCGTTGGAGTAGGGCTTCCGCGCATCGTCGGCGACGCCGACGAGCTCGTACTCGATGCCGCACGGGTGCGCGAAGCGAAGCGTGCGCTCACCGAATCGCTCCACCGCCTTCACTTCGATTCCCGCGCTCCGCAGCCGCTCCTGCCAGAACGAGAGCGACGAGACCGGCACCGAAAGCGCGATCGCGCGGATCTGCCCCGAGCCTCTGCGACCCTTGCGGCCGGATTGCCGCATCGGAAACGAGGTCACCAGCGTGCTCTCTTCGCCCACGTCGTTGCCGTAGTAGAGGTGATAGATCGGCACCGTGCCGTCGTAGAGCGCGGTCTTCTTCACGCTCTTCAGGCCGAGCAGCTGGGTGTGGAAGTCGTAGTCTTCCTGCGCTCCGCCGGTGCAGAGCGTGACGTGGTGGTGACGGCGGACGACCGGGGTCGCTTCCATTTCTCGTGGCCTCCTACTCGACGGGTGCTCCTACGGCACGCCTCGCGAAGAGTGGGCCACAAAACGCAGACGATGAGAAGCGCGGCGCTCGGACCGCCGCGGGCTCAGACGCCGACCTTTTCGATCTCTCCGTACGCGTGTTTGAGCCAGCTCTTGACCCGCTGCCTCTCGAGCAGCCCGAGGCCCGTCGTTTCCTTCTTGTCGCTCTGCCCGGCCGCCCAGAAGCTCGCGCTGCGCGCATCGATCTTGGTGATGACGCCTTCGTGAAGCCGTCGGATCGTGATGATCGTCGCCTTCTGCTCGAGCGCTCGTTCCTTCTCTCCCGATTGCTCGAAGATCGCGAAGTCGTCGCCGCGGAGCTGGTTCAGCACGATCGTGTAGGAGAGCCGCGAGCCGAAGCGGTCGAGCAAGCCCTTCAGCAGATCCGTCGAATCCTTGCCGGAATCCATCACGTGCCAATAGCGGATCGGTAGCTCGAGCTCGGCGGCCAGCTCGAACAGATCGGATTCCTCCATCCATCGCGCCAACGCTTCGTGCGTCTGGGCCGCCAGGTCCACGAGAATCCTCCGGTTGGAATCCTCGGCGGCGGCCTCGACCATCGCATCCAGGCTCTCGTAACGGTCGATCACCACCGGTGAGGCGTAGCCCGCGTAGAAGCGCAGCAGCGAGCCGTGCGAGCGGTCCGAATCGAAGCCCAGAAAGGGCATGGAGTGGTCGATGAAGTACTGGGCGAGAACGCGCGCGACGAGCGACTTGCCGACGCCGCCTTTCTCTCCCCCGATCAAATGAATCGTTGCCATGGTTTTTCCGGTCCTTCTTGGCTGAGACATCCCGAGATAGACCGGACAGGCTAACAGCTCGATCGAAGGTTGGCGACGACCTCGCGTTTCAGACCCGAGACGAGGGCGAGAATTAGTGATGCAGCCGGTCGAACGGCTCTTCGCCACCCGTCGACGTTTTCATCGGAGACGAGTCATCGGATATCGATCCCGGATCCACTCGTTGAAGTAGCGGCCGTGGGAAGCCGCGCGAAGTAGGCCTTCGTAAACGCCCTGAGGGACACCCGCATACTCGTACGCGCGGCCCCGGTGAAACTCGACCGTGAGAACCAGTCGATCAGGTTCATAACTCGCAGCGGAGAGATTGCTGGAGCTCAGCTCCGCGTGGAGCGGCAGGCCCACTGGGCGCCTCGGTACGTTGCCGATCGCCGGGAACGGAGCCGGGCGACGTGGCAACGGCTTCGGCTCCTCGACGATCAGGCTCGCGATCGCCCGGAGGCGCTGGAGCAAGATCGGCATTCGTCCCTGGCTGGCCGCGTCGCCTCGAAGGTGGCCCGACAGAGCATCGATGAACCGCCGATCTCGGAGCCACTGACCGATGATCTGAGCGATAAACTCACGGACGTCCTTCGGCGCCCGCTGGATCTCGTCTCCCAGCTCGACTCGTGCGTCGACGAGCGCGATCAGATCTTCGAGATCGTGGTGGAACAGGTCGCCTTCTCCGCGGGACAGGTACGATTCGATCTTCGTCGCGCAGAAGTGGACCGCGTCGGGGATCCGAATTCGTCCTTTCGGTCCGTCGACTCGGACCGAATGCTCGATCGTGCTGCGGTACCAGACGTTCGTGAACCCGAGAATGCCCGGGTCGGTCGGCATGATGTCGACGCGCACTCCCCGAACGATCCATCGGCAGATCGGTGCGCCTTCGTCCGGACACTCAGAGAATCCGCGGGCTCGCAGCCGCTCCGACAACTCGACGTAACTCGCTCTGGAAACGTCGACGATGCAGTCGACGTCTTCCGTCGGACGCAGCGATCCTGCCGCCGGATCGGTGAAGAGGAGACCGGGCACCATTCCTCCGACGAAGACCACCTCGTGGACGAGGTCACCTAGCGCTTCCGCGACCGTCCAAAGCTCTCCCGGAGCGTTCACCCAACGAGCCTCCGATCGATCTCCTTGACCGCCAGATTCCGCTCGCGCGCTCGGCCGGCTCGAACCGCATCGATGAGAGCGAGCCACTCGTGCAATACCGGGGACTTCAGGGCCGCCGAGGGTGCCGATCGATGCAAGGGTTTCAGTCCCTCTCCGCGGGTCTCGCCCTCAGGCAGCGGCCACACGGGCGGGAGATCCGCCGCGGCGAACTGCGCCTTCAGGGGAGGCGCGGCGTAGGAGGTGGGGACACCCCTGGTGACGCCAACCCATTCCGCGGGGAACACGTACTTCACGCCATGGACGAGGAACTCGCAGAGGTTCTCCCGTCGCACCTCTCTCGAGGAGACATCGACGAGCCCAGCCTTTCCCCCACGACGCAGTCCCGCATGTAGCTCGGAGGCGCTGATCCCCAACTCGGTCGCCAGCCGCGGGAAAGTACGCTCATGTGGATCGAGGTCTAGTAGCCTCAGGAGCAACAGAATATCTTGAGACTTCATAGTCTTTTCTATATTCGCGAATCGCGAATCGCGAATCAAGCGCACAGGCCACAAGACACGCGGCTAGACCCGAGAATTTCGTTTCATCGCCCGAAGAGGGGCTCAAGAACGATCGATGCATCGGGCAGGCTAACAGCTCGATCGCAGGTTGGCGACGACCTCGCGTTTCAGACCCGAGACGAGGGCATGAAGCATCCCGTGAGCCCGAGATCGGCGAGCCAAGCTGCCACGCGCTCGCGCGCCGAATCGTTGAGCCGATCGCGGATGCGCGCCTGGATCATGCGGCGCGAGAGCTCCGGATAGGGTCGCGCGAGATAGCTCACGTCCTCGCCGTAGGTCCGCCCGTGGAACGACTTCCGTCCCGTCGCGAGCGCGTCCGCGTTGCCGAGCACGAACGGGGCATACGCGTCGCGGGCGAGCGCGAGCACATGCGCACCGAACGGAGTCGTCTCCGGGAAGGCCGCAAGCTCGCCGCTTCCGTCCCAGGCATCGGCACCGCCCTCGGCGTTCCACGCCAGCACGCGCGGAAAGGACGAGAGATCGGGGATGGGATCATGGTGGGTGTGCGCGCGGAGACCGCCGAGGAGGATCGCGTCGACCGCGGTCGGCCGATCGCCGAGGGCGTAGCGTGTCGTGGCGAGCTGCTTCTCGAGCACGCCGAGCAGGCTCAGGTATTCCCTCTCGGCGGCCTTCTGCTGGCTCTCCGTCTCCGTCCCGGTGGCGCGGCACGCGCGGAGACCCCAGCGCGCGAGCGGAAACGCGCGAGCATCTTCTTCGGACATCGGCTTCCCCGTCAGAAGGCTGACGACGAAGGCGACGTTTTCGAGGTTGTGCCAGCGGAAATGGACCATGGCCCGCGCGACCCATTCGTCGAGCACTTCCTCGACGATCGAGACGAGCACGCCGCGCTCGCCCTCCGGAACGAGGCGGCGACGCGGAAAGCGCCCGTCGAGCATGTCGATGATAGGCGTGGTGTCGGCGATCACCCAGTCGTCCGGCGTGCGAAGCACCGGGATCTGGTGGGTGTGAGCCCGCGACTCGAGCTCGTCGCGATTCTGGTCCGTCTTGTCCTCGACGCGAAACGGCGCATCGTAGAAGCGAAGCGCCGCTTCGAGCTTCCGCGTGAACAGGCTGATCGAGGCGCCGTAGAGGACGTAGGGGTCGCGGGTGTTGTTCGGCACGGGCGGCATCATTCGTCCCTTCACGGACTGGAGCAACCGAGCCGGGGCGCGTGGAAGGACTAGGCGTCTTCGTCGATCGGGTCCGCGTCGTTCGCGAAGCCGGGGCGGATCGGCTCGTCGACCGCGAAGAGCAGCCGAGTGGTTCCTTCGTCACGAGCTCGGCCGCATCCGCACGGACGACCTAGGACAAGGGTTAGCTGGCCGGTTTCTCACGGGCCGCGGCTCCTTTGAGAGAACAACCTTCAGTTCCTGATGTCTTCGGATTTCCACCCTCAGACGGAAGTCGCTGAACCACACCGCGGCCGACCTCTTCGACACAAACGAACTGCATTTCACCGTCGCGTGCCTTCGTGAAAGGGCAGACGAGGAAGTCACCGTAGACTCGAGACTCGAAGGTTACGAGATCCGACAGGCAGCGGGGCATGATCGGTGGTTCACTTGGAATCACGCCGAGAATACGCTTGCTTCCGATACGCCAGATACGGATGCCTGGTGCGCCGTTTGCGGCAAACATCCGACCATGGAGGGTGAAGCACTCGCCGACCAACCCGGCATTTGGTGCGGCAACGGCGGTCACCCGACACTTCCGGATCATGTGCAGGCGCCGCAGCGAGCGTGAAGAAAAGCATCGCAAGCATCCTCTTCTTGGGATTCGCGATCACGGGGTCCAGCTAACGTCACGCGGTTGAGCTGCGGGCCGCACGTAACGCCCGGCTGTGGCTGAACGCCCACCGGCCCGGCTGCTCTAACCGCAAGTTAGACTGCACGCACCCTCCTCGGCGAGCTCGATTGCACGCAACGCTGCCCCCGCCGTGACAGTACGCGGCCCCTCAACGCACCACCCTCCGATTGCAATCGTGCGTTTCAACGACCGACCTTCGTTTGCGAGCCATACGATCGAGATGGACTGAACTCATTCCCTCCGCCTCGTGCTGGCTAACGTGTTGCGCTTAAGCTGCGCGCGCCCAGGCTGCTCGGCCGGAGCCGGGACGGTTGCGCGCGCGGCAGCTTCAGGCGCGAGTTAGGCAGCGCGCACTGTCGTCGAGTTATTTCTGGCATTGGGCTTCACTGGCATGGCCCGGGGACACAGAGCTAGCAACCTTGGCGCCGACACAGCCTATTTCGAAGGTCTCGTCGAGCCCATCGATATTCAGAATGTAGTACTGCGGATAAAAGTGCGCCGTCTGGAGTCGTTCGCGATCTATCCAATATTGCGGATGCCAGCGGCCGACGGCTCGCTTGTCGAATAACACCGTATGCGGCGGCGCGGTGGTCGTCGCGACGATACGCGGGCCAGTAAGGGTATAGAAGGTGACGTCCACATTTACGTCTGGGCGCGAATAGCTCGGCGGCAGCGACAGCCAGCGAGGTAAAGGCGATTCACGCAAAAGCGGCATCTTCGACTCGACGCACGCCTGCATCAGCATCGCGAACCACACCAAGACGAAGGTCGCCCATTTGTTTGTCACGTTTTGCCTAGCACTTCCTCGCGCTGCCTAACGACTCACGGTTAAGTTGCGCGCGCCCACGAGCGCGAGGCCGAGACGAACTGGTCGTGCGCGCGTCAGCTTCAAGCGCTTGTTAGGTTGCTCCGCGCCCTGGCACTGACGTGACATGAGCCCTTATCCACGTGAGCAGTTCTTCGCGCGAGCACGAACCAGCTGCGACCGAGAAGATCAACTTCTCCGCTTCGT
>JACXTT010005869.1_pt1 | contig 17725 bp, 17 predicted proteins | sample 9270951 | NCBI WGS metagenome assembly JACXTT01 (sample SAMN15532306, study PRJNA645909) | rock metagenome | isolation source: weathered quartz diorite | place: Puerto Rico | collected 2017-06-21 | reverse complement strand
CGGTTCGGACGGGCGAACAGGTCGCGTCCCAGGGTCACGCGGTAGCAACGCGCCTGTACGGTCAGCCGCGTCAGTGCGTTCAGGTGGTCCTGCGCCAGGTCCGGTTCGAGCATCACCCACGCTGACCAGCGGACCAGCTCACCGAGGGCCGCCGCCGCGGGGATGCGCTCTCCGGCCGTCTGGGCGTCTCCGACTGAGGGGAAGATAACGATCTCCGGGAAGACGAGCGGGGTCCAGACGCCCCCGAGATCTTCGGGCCAGTACCCCACCTTGCCGCGCTCCGGCAGCTCGATGCCGCCGGCCCGAGCGAGCAGCGCCCGGCCGCCGGGTCGCAGCGCGATCGGGGCGTGGCAGGTATGGACGATGACGCGGGCGTCGCGCCCCTCGAGGAATGCGGCGTCGTCGGTTCCCACCTGCCAGCCGCTCGCGGCCAGCAACGCCGCCGTCGTCGACTTGCCGCAGTGCGCGTTGCCGGCAAACAGCCAGCCGCGCGACGTGGGATCGATCGCCGTCGCGGCGTGCAGATGGTACCACCCCGCGCGCCGCAGCAGCATGATGACGACGGCCATGAAGAAGTTGCCCAGGCTCTGCTCGAGCCGCGCCGCGGCGACGGTCGAGAGCCGCACAGTGGCGGTGTGCGCGTCACCCGGCAGATCGGCGACGGCCGCGGCCTCGTCCCACACGATGCGCAGACCGCGCCCGTTGGGACCGCGCAGGAACCCGACCTCCGGCTGCTCGAAGACGCGCTCGCCGTTTTGCGCTTCGATCTCGGGCACGAGTACCACCTCGAGTGCGAGCCCCGGCGGCGCCGCAATGCGAAGCTCGGCGAGCCACGTCTCGAGCGTGGCGCGGACGGCGGCGTCCGTGGTGCGGATGGCGATCGCGGATGGCGGCATGGGGGAAGGAAAAAAGCCCCGGAACGCAACGCGCGCCAGGTCCGTTACGACCTGGCGCGCGTCACGACCTACCCGGCGCGACGGTTAGCTGCTATGCCCGTGGCCGTGGTAATTGGACGTGTTGTTGTTGTTGTTGTTGTTGTTGTGCCCATGCTTCTCGCCCTTGCCGCCCGAAATCAACGTGACCTTGGCGAGCGACGCCTGTTCCTTGATCTGCGGGACGACGAACGGCTTGCGAGTGCTGCGATTCATTTCCGGCCTCCCGGTGCCGAGTGATCGTTGTGGGGTCGTTTTCCCCGCCGAGAGGTTAAGCAAGCGGCGTGCCAGAGACAGGGCGCTGCAAGGCGGTGAAAACACTGCGCGCCAGGTCGCGGAGGCGGCCTGGCGCGCCGTGGCGGTGCTGTTAGCGATGCGCCTTAGGACGAATGACCTTGGCGCGTCGGTGTGCCGCCACCACCAGACACGAGAGTGACGCTCGACAGCGACGCTAGCTCTTTGACTGTCGGTACGACAAAGGGTTTGCGATTCAACTGTTTCACGTCATCCTCCTCGAGTCCGTGGGTCGGCATGCGGCACCGGAGACTGGCCAGTCCCGGTGAGCGCAGTACAGCAAGTTCCGGACCCAATTCTCCACCCTCGCACATCATCATAAGACATTGATCTGTAATCAGTTACAGGTGTCCGCGTCTCAGCCGGGATCGTCGATGATTGCCGACTCGCCACAGTTCGTGAGGGGGATTGGGGAAGGCTCACTACACAGGAATGGTGTGCAGTCTTTGTAGCGATGCTCCAACACTCTAGCGGGGCAGCGTATACCAACCCGCTGCAGCGCCGGCAACCTGGGCCACGACGGCGATCGGGAGCGAAAGACGACGCGAGGTCGCGTGCCCCGCTTCGATGATGAGAAACACGGCCAGCAACACCAGGAAGAATGGCCAATCGGCGCGGAGCCCGAAGAAGCGCAAGATTCCGTCGCCGGTCCACGCAGCGGCGAACCCTCCCGCGAGCGAGCCGAGCAGCATCGCGAGCTGTTTGGCTCGGCGAAACGGTAGCGCCGCGATCGGAAGAAATACCGCGAGGCCCGCGAGCGCAGCGAGCACGGCGCACGCAAACCCGGCCGCGTACCCGACGATCAGTCTCAACATGTGGTGGAGCCTGCTCGCGCCACTCTACCGCCGTCCCGTGCAGGATCGTGCCGCCATCCCACCGCTTCCATCGGAGTGGGCTGTTCCACTCGAAACGCGCGGCCAGGTGAGCGGCGGTTCCGGCGCACTAGCGTCGGCGCACACCTGCTGCGAGAGGAGCCCGGCACAGATCAACGCTCCCAAACCTCGGTATCTGAACGGTCTCAATCGTGCTCCGCGTCGACGTATGCCCGGGGCAGGACTCGAACCTGCACGGGAGTTTCCTCCCAAGGGATTTTAAGTTCTCAAGACCACAACGCAGCAAACTGCACGACTGACACAACACACGCAAATACTGTGCGTTCCGAATTCGGAACGCGCACGAACCCGCACCAATCCGCAACCAAACGGAGCCAATTGGTCACAACCCTGGACACAGGGTTGGAGGGCTGGGTTCGAGGGGCGTCCGGCCGGGTTGTGGGCACTCCCGAGTCGGATGGGGGCGTACCGGTAGCTAGGTACGCTGTTGTTGGGTCCGGTAGCGGGGCTGTCTTGCCCGCTACCGGGCGCCCCCCGATAAAAGTGCCCGGTGTGGTGGCGGGGTGGTCGCGGGGCGAGCGCAGCGAGCCCCGCGCTGCTTCTCTTGGTACTAACGCGGTCATTGTTTCCCGTGACCCGATCTCCCCTGCCCTGGCCAGCCGTGTGTCGCGGCGCAAATGGGAAAGGGGAGTTTCCAAGGCTGATCGCATCCGGCGCCGTTTGCGCGTGACCGCTCAGCGGGTCGCCCCCGCTGGCTCGAACCGAGCAAAGTGCGGCCGGGTGCCCGTTACGGAGCGAATCGAGGTGGCCGATGGGTTCTACCGGGATGCGGAGCTCGGCGTCGTCGTTCGAGGGGTCCGACACAAATACGCAGCCTACGCGGGCCTGGTCACTTGCGGCTCCGCGTGGTCATGTCCGTGCTGTTCGGCAAGGATCGCCCGCGAGAGAGGCGAGGAGGTCCGTCGAGCGATTACGGCATGCCGCGCTGGAAGCGGAGAGGTGTACATGCTCACACTCACGACCCCCCACGACGAGGGAGACGCGCTCGCACCGATGATGCGCGCCGTCGCCGATGCCTTCCGGTACATCCTCCAAGGGCGAGCTTGGGGGCAGCTAAAAGACGAACTCGGGTACATCGGGTTCATTCGCGGCGCCGACGAACCGACCATCGGCCCGAAAGGCTGGCACCCTCACCTCCACGTTCTCTTCCTGTTCGAGCGACCGTTGAGCGCTCAGGAATTGGCCCGGTTCGAGGAACACGTCTACTCACGTTGGGTCAAGAGAATCGTGAAGCATGGCTATCGCGAGCCATCGCGGGAACGCGGAGTCCACCTCGCTGTCAGCCACGAGGACCGCTACATCGCGAAGCTGGGGCTCGCGGACGAGTTGGCGAGCGGCATGTACAAGCAGGCGCGAGAGGGTCGTCGGACGCCGCTGCAACTGCTGGTGGACGCCGCGGCCGGCGACGACAAGGCGCTTGAGTTATACCGCGAATTCGCGGAAGCCATGCACGGCCGGAAGCGCATCACGTGGTCCAAGGAGCGAGTGACTAGCGCCGGTGGGCAGCACCGGCTACGGAGCCTGCGAGCGCGGTACATCACGAATCCAGAACAATCGGATGAGGAGATTGCCGCTACGGACGAAACTGCCGGCGCTGTTATCGAGGAAACCTTCGCGGTCCCCGTGCCTTCGCGCCTGTGGAAAGCGTCTCTTGCCGACAACCCGGACAGGCAGTCCGCCCTCCTGAAGTTTGGCAAACGGTTTGGCGCCCTCGGAGTGCGAGCGTATCTCGATCTGCTGGAATCTCGGAATCAGTTTGCCTCGACCGCAGGAGGTGGAGGACCGCCTCAATCCTTCGCGCGCCTCATGGACCGTATCGCGGCTCGCGTCGTGGCATTGTGGCCTAGTCGTGCGATCGCGTGACCTTCCCGGTCCAAGAGAGCCAACGTGATCAGAGGCTCCGGACCCAATTCTCCCACGCGACGGCGTTCTGTCCGAAGTCCCGGCCGCTCACCTGTCTGAGAAAACGCAGCGCTGCGCGCGCGCCAGTTGAGTCTTCAGAACGGCGCTTAGCCAGGACCAGTTCACCCCCACCGCGGAGAAGAGCTGACGCGAGCGAGGGGCCGACCCGCGTCGCCGCGAGAGCGTCGAGCAAACTATTGTGCGCGAAGAGATTTGTACCATCCAGCACCGCGCGCACCTCGTCGACCATGGGCGCCCAGTTCACCGGCTTCGCCGCGCTGCGTGATAGGGTGCTCAGGACCTGACTAGCTGTTGCCGACACCATGCCATCTTGGTCGCGGAGCGCATCCGCCAGCGCCCACCACGTAGAGTCGCTCTCCGGAAAACCAGCCAGGACGACGGCGGCAACCGCCCGCTGTTGGGAGTTACCGTCGTGCGCCAGCGTCCAGAGTGCGCTAAGGCGGTCCGCTTCGGTACGATGTCTGCGCAGGAACTCAAGGAGCGGTCGGGCTGGCGCAAGACGCGGCTCGATGCTGTCGGGGTCTATTCGCCCAAGCAGAAATGAGGGCCACTGAATGGCGGACTGAAAGGCTTGATTCTGCTTTCTGAAAATGGCGATTGCCACGGCCCAGTCAGCGCGGTCGGGGATCGAGTCACGTGGCCGTGCCCGGTAGCGGACGCGCGCGGAATCCTGGGGCTCAACGAGCGGCACAGCGAAATACCCCTTGGTTCTCCCATCGAATCCAGCTGGGTAGTACTCCACGGACGCATCTGCAAAACCGAGTTTCCCACGTAGGATCGCGGCGCAGGCGTGCGAGGTGAGCGAATCGCCGGGGGCGTAACGGGCAAGGGAGTCCCGAATCATCGCGAGCGTCCAGCGCTTGAGTCCGATCAACTCCAGGCGGACCTCGGGGGTTTCGAGAGTCTCATTGTGGACCCCCTGGGTCGCTTGGGCTCGGCCGGCAGCTGGCAGTAGCAAGGCCGAACTCAAGGAGGCAGGTAAGAGCCAGCGCCAAGGGAGTCGCCTTGCGATGAGTGCCTGGGAGTATTGCCCTCTCAGTGCAAGAGAGACCGATCCGCGGACGAAAGTGCCACTGAAGAGCTGGTACATACTCTAGCATGAAGCCGGTTCGCGAGACTGGATAGGTCGAAAACGCGCCACACAAGGCGGGAACGCGACAAACCCTAGCGCCTAGGCAACGTCTCCTCCGACTGTAGACGTGCAGGTCTTACGGTCCAGGAGAACCAGCGTGCTCAAACAACTGTTCCTCGAAAACCATGTCGTCGGAAAAACGATCTCGAATCTGGATCACCCATTGGTGGTCTTGACTGACCCATATCTCCGAGGGACGGGCATTGTATCCCGGGCTGACAGTTCCAACTGCCGGGACACCCGCCAGGATTTTCCAGCAATCGAAGCTACCCGCCGGGACCTTGATGCGTTCGTGACCAACGATTCGGAGGTCGAGCGTGAACGACGGGAAATACAATCGGTCCCGCTGTGGTTGCATGAATGTGACGTAAACACTGCCGCTCCAGCCTCCCTGAAGTGTCGCTGCTTGGAATAATGGCTTCAGCGTCATCCAGTCCACCATCGGACGGCGTAGCGAGGCGGCGCCCTTGACGGTAAGCGCGGGGTATCGCTGGGTCTGCTTGACCAGGTCCGTGCCGAAGACACTGTCTGCAGTGAAGTCCTCCACCTGGGAGACTCGAGGACGGTCCACACTACGGTGTATCGGCCATAGAGTGCTGCCGTCTACAAGAATCGTATCCACGTAGGTGCCGCGCCCAAACGGGTTCTGAGATGCCCATTCGTTGGTGACTTGCCAGACAGCGAAATCTTTGTACTTGGCGCTCGTCACGGTCAGCGTGCGGCGACTCGAGTCCGTTTTCAAGATGCCGTCGACAATGACCGCTGCATGGTACGTCCACCGACCCGGCGTTAACCGTTTGGCATCCAGCCGGCCGAGCGGTTCGTACTTCATGGGCGCGGGACCTTCCGCAACTTGCTGCGCAAAGGCTACAGAGGGGGCAAGAAAGAAGGAGCTGGCATTGGAATTCGCCGTATCGTCCAAGTTTGGCTGGTAAATCCACAAAGCAATCCCGGTGATGACCGCAGCCGCCCCGGCAATCAGGACGCGCGGCAACCGGGACCAACGGGCGGCTCGGTCCTGAAGCGGCAGGATCATACGTATACCGCCGGCGCGCGCTGCCAAGATTCGTGAACGGAGCTCGGGGCGCGGAGTCGGAGTCGGCAGTCTATCGAACGCGGTTCTAAGTGAACGCAACGCCGCGACCTCGCTACGACAGGCCGTGCATTGCGTGAGATGGCTGGTGAGTTCTGTTCCGTCGTACTCGCGGTCAGCGTAGGTCTTGAGTCGCTCCAGCGACGGGTGCCGCAAGCTGGTCATGTTCGAGAACCTCCTAACCTTCGCCGAAGAATCTTGAGCGCTCGGAGGAGACGCACGCGTGAAGTCCCGACGGATATCCCGAGCGCCTCTGCGACCTCGCCATGCGAGTATCCTTCCAATTCCTTCAGAACCAACACGAGGCGGAGTCGATCTGGCAGCGCGTCGATTGCAGTTTGAATCTCGGCCGTAGCGGCAGAGTCTCGGTCATGCGCTAGGACGTCGGCCGCTGCCTCGAGGCTAACTTCGTGCCTGCGATTGGATCTGCGCAGTCGCATCAGCGCTACTCGCAGAGTGACGCGCTTCAACCACGCATCGAACTTGCCGCGCTCATCGTATCGTCCAAGCGCCTCCGGTAAACCCACAAAAACGTCTTGCACCACGTCCTCAGCTTCGTCACGGCTACCGGTAACGCGATATGCCAACCTGTACAACCACGCTCCGAACTCGTCGTAGAGGACGCTCAACGCCGCCGGGTCCCCTTGGCGGGCCCCGGTTATGTCCGCGTTCCGGTTTCGCCGACTGGCGGACAAGGTCGGACCAAGCTCGGGTGGCATATGCTCGATTACAGAATGCACCAAAGGGGGCGAAACGTTACACTCGACCGGCCGCCAGCCGACGGCGGTACATTACGAAAATGAAGCAATCATTTCTTCAGGCCCAGCAGCTTAGGCGCGACGGCTGGCGATCCTTGCCAATTTGGTCAGAGCTTGCTCACGCACCGACTCCTTCAGCCGTCGACTATTACGCTCATGTGGACCAGTCAGGAAATGTCCAGTGGCGAACGCACCGGATACGGCCTCGGCTGGTTTGTAGTTCGCGACTCCACCCAAAATGACATCGTCTTCCATACCGGCGAGGCTCTCGGCGGGCGAGCCCTTCTTGCGATATAATCCGCAGAAGGGCCTGATAGTGGCGCTCCTCTTCAATGACGACCGATCCTTACATAGGCTCAGCCGGCCGGATCGCACGCTGGTTCCTCGCAAACCTACCGTCTAACTAATGGTGGCAAGAGCGTCCGACTCCCAAAATGGCCAAAAACGGGATCAGTCGCCCGAGAATGCCATTGTCGAGTCCATTGCGGCAGAAAATCTAGAGGACCTCGCTGCAGACAGCTTCGAGGCCGTTCTCGATTCACTTGTCGCCGACGGCCCCCTCAAAGACATCCCAATAATCGGATCTGTGTTGAAGATCTACAGGGCAGGCGCGGACATTCGGGAAGCGATGTTCGTCCGGAAGCTTATTCGCTTTCTCTACTGCCTTCATGACGTGCCTGAGAACGATCGCCGCAAGTTTGTTCGTAAGATGGACGCGGATCCAGAGCTAAAGCAGGAACTCGGAGAGAAGTTGATAATTGTCCTAGATCGCCTCGATGATCTAAAGAAGGCGGACCTTGTCGCGGCAGCTCTCCGAGCTCGGATGAATGAACAGATCACCTTGAAGGACTTTCACGCCCTCATGGTAGTAATCGACAGGATCATCCTCGTTTACATGGACGACTACCTCCAACTCTATTGGCTCGAGAATCCATTCGTTGCTTCATACGCTGATCGTTGCGACCAGCTTCAGACCTGCGATCTCTTTCGCCGTCGCCCAGAGCGTGGAAGTGGCTTTGGTCTTATTCACCACGAGAAATCGGATCTCTCGAACTTATTCTTTCGGTTCTTGGTTCCGTTCGACAAGAGCGCGATTCGGCAAGACTTTCTCTTGACGATGAAGAACATGCCGATCACGAAGCCGATTGACGAGGCAGGCTACCTTGAAGAGAAACTGAACTATGAGCGGGCGACGACTCTGATTAACCAGCTGGACGACGCTGCATTCATGGGCCTGAGGCTCCAACAGGTCCAGATCAACCAGAAGGACAACGAATGGTGTTTGCGACATCTGGGTGAACTAACATTCCAGAAGTTTTGGAAAACCCCCGGCGTTTAAGTCACGGTCGGTCGAGACGCGGTCCGCAAGGGCCCTTCGAACACCGGATCTCAGGAGTTTCGGCCTTTCTTGTAAAGCCCTAGATGGTACTGGTGAAAGCTTGGGCTGTCCTCTTCAGGATCGAGCCTTGCAAATCCAAATGTCCGTCCGCGTCGACGAGGCCCGAACAGGTGAGCGAATTCCCCCTTGAATCTTTGTAGTGTCGCAAACTCGTCACCTCTCTTGCTTTCTTGCTCGAAGTCCTCATCCCAGGGGAGCCTTCCGTATTCGTCCATCGCGCCTCCAGGGCCTGGCCCACCCCCCCACATCACCGTACCCCCTCCAGTCAGGGGTCGAGGATCCGGCATTAGTAAGTAACCTTGACCGTAGTCATGCCAATCAGCTTTGGACACATGTCGCTCCGGATAGAGCCACTCCTCCTTCGCAGCACCGACATACCTAAGCGCTCGTGTCTTAATGATGAAGTTTATCTGGTGCACCTCCGCTTCGGAGAGGTGTCGCAGCGTCTGAATCTCCGTGAATTTGAACATTGCGCTCCGGAATGGATTCGGATTCGGCCTTCCACTCGTCTCCTTTTGATAAGGGTTCCGTGCCCACGACAGATTTGTGAGGATCAGCACTTTGTCGAGGGAAAGGGGAAACACCGTGTGGGTCCCGTTGAGCCAGATATCGGGGTCGTTATACCCGCGGCACCATTGTGACCGTGGCCCACATCTGCGATTGTAGACGGTGACTGGGTGGTCCGAAATGATGAACTTGGTCTCGCTATCCTTGGCGTCCGCGATCAGCCAGACGCATTCCGTCCATATCGCGCCGTAGAGTTGTTGTAGTTGGATCATTGCCCGTAGGACTCTTTGCTGGTCGTTGGTCCGCAGCCGATCCCCCAACCAGCCTAGCCCCTTGGGGGTGCGAAGCTTCTGAGTGCTCATGTACCGCATCATGTCCTGAAAAGCATCGCTGTCCACTGATGGGTGTTCAAACGTTGTGAAGTAGTCGACCGCAGTTCTGCCATTGCGATCAATCGCACCGAAGAAGAGCTTTTCGATGTCCGTAACCGCTAGCCCACCGAAGCGAGTGGTGTAGAGATCAGTCTGAGCGAAACAATGTCGGAATCCCTGACGCTTGACTGCTCTCCTGGGGTGAGTGACCCCTCTGGGGTCAACAAAGACGCCAGGTCTTAAGTCCAGGTAGTGCAGCTCTTGATCTACTTGGGCGGGTGGGATGAAACGTTTCTGGTACCAGACGGGCACGTAATGATTGTGACGGTATTCACCTGGCATTGAGTTCTTCTGACCGTTCCGCAAACGGAGCCATTCCAGGCCCCGTTTCAAGAACGCGGGGAAAAACTGAAGCGATGTCTGCGACCGTGCTCATGCCTTGACCGTTTGGGGCCTACTCCGTGGCCGTTGTTGTGGCTCGCTGGCCTTCAGATGCATCATTGGCCCATCTGGCCAGCTCGACTTCGCAGTATGACTGAAGAGAATCGGCGAGTTGGTCGGGCGCCTTCTCTACAAGGTCGTAAGTGTGGCGAAATTCTTGCGGCAGGTGGCGCCTCTCAAATGGTCGACCGTGGAACAGTAGATCTCGGAGACGGCCGGCAAGAGCAATGGCATCAGCCTGCATTGTCTGACCATCCACACTAACTTGAATCGTGCTCGCGATATCAGATAGGCCGAGAAGCTTGCGGACGGCATCGCGCGATCCGACGCCGCCGCCCTTCAACCGATATGCCAGGGCTTCCAAACAGGAGAAGAACCGCGCCGTTCGGAAGCGCGCGTTGGGGTCATGGAGGGCATCGTGAAAAAGGCTTAGTGCAAACGCGAAATGCTCGTCCTTCTCGGTTTTTGTAGAGATCCTATTCACTGTTCTAGCGAAGTCCTCACCTGTATTTCCAAGTCCCAGCCTTAAGCGTCTACGCGATTGGGGGGCGACAAGCCGAAAGAATGTTTGGTTGCCGACGGCGGTAACGACTGCGAACACCGTTGGGTATTCTCCCGTGGCCCACGCAATAACCAAGCGTGCTCTCTCGAGGTCCGGCCTTACAGCCGCTTCTGCCTGCTCCGCTGTCGTCAGAAGGACGGAAGGTTGGGCGACCAAGGCAATGACTGGGAGTGCATCGACCCCCTGTTGAACAAGTTGGCCGAAGGCCGGAGCGTCGACCGCACCGCCAATCATCTGAACATACGTCGCCGCATAACTAGCTTCTGACTCAAACCCAACAGCAATGCATGGCGTAGCGACGACCAAGCCGCCGAGGTGGACGGTCTCTTGGACAAACGCTCCGTAGGTTAGTTCATGAACCGCAGGGCGCTTTCTGAGATGCTCCGGGATTGGCAGGATGAGCTCACCAGCCATGACTCATTCCGCATCGAGGCGCCGACTCTGTCGCCCGTCGTAGCCATGCGACGGCTCCAGCATGACACGCCTGACCGACGGGTAGCCCACCACTATAAGTCCGCGAGTGTTGCCGGCAGTCCCGATAGCTCTGGGACAGGCAGCCATTCGGCGAAAAACTCTGATTCCTGGAGCGCAGCGAATCGCTCCCCAAGCGGCGTCTGATCTAGTGGGTTAAGAAGCATGATTCGCCACGCCGTCGCCGGAGCCAGGCCAATTATTGACCGCGAGGGTTCCATCCGAATGCGGCGGGCGCCCGCGAGTGACATTGTTTGGTACACCTCAGCCAATGCCTCAAGGCCGCGCTTCAAGGCTTCGTACTGCTTGGTTTCGGCTGTCTCAAGGTGCGGGAGCAAGGTCTGCGGTGGCCAATCCCGCAACTCGTTGGCGAAGCCTCGGAGAAGAACGGCACGCTCCGCGACCACCTGGTTGGGATCTTTGCCGGGGTCGGGTATGTCTGGCCAACTTCGGTAATTCCCATCCTCAAGGATCAACAGCCCTCGAACGTTCTGTAAGAGGAGATCTCTTACGGAGTCTCTGATTTTCTTCGTCTCTTCAGTAAGCGAAAGCACCCTGGCGAGCAGCCAACACAATACGAGGGTACCGAAATAAACTTGGGTACCTCCCCGTCCAGTGAACGGTTGCCGCTCGCCCGCGTCGGGAAATGGGTACGTCCCGTCGCTAAATAGTCCCGTGGCGCGACGAATGAAGTTGGTCACCTGCCGAACCGCGAGCGCCATGGCGCGAGGGAACTGTTCGCCGGTGACCTGGCGGAGGACACGGTACGGTTTGTCGGGAAGGTGGGTTACCCTGCATCGTTCCACTACGTCCAATAGTTCCGTCGCAGCCGTCGAGAAGTCGCGGCGACTGCGGCGCTGGTTGACCGATCTCAGGATACTATCGACCGCAGCAATCTCCTCAAGCCGGTACCCGATCAGCCGCTCCTCAAACGCTCGTCTAGCACCACACCAAAGGCCAACAACTCGATCAGGAAAATCTCTGAAAGAGGGCTCCTCCGGTCTCTCGCGTGGTAGGCTAATAACCTCGTGGGCTGAGGGGTTGACGATTAGTAGCTGAAGCGAGGGATTCGTCGCAAGGCGGTCTAGTACCGTTCGACGTATGTGGGCGTCTCGAAAGCTGTAGCCGACTGCAATGCAGAAGTCGGCCTTCGAGAGCGCAACAGTGAAGCTCGACATCAGGGTGGCAAATGGTTCTGCGTATGACTCTTTCGTTTCTGCCGGGTAAAGCAGCACCTCGACCGGGGGCTCATCGGGGAAGGCATAGTGCTCTTTTGATCCCTGAAAAATCAGTGACCGACCAGGCAGGCGATACCAGTCGACAGATCCATGAAGCTTGAACACTCGCATGTCCCAACGGTTCTCAGGAGCAAACAGGCCTGGGTCCCACACATCGCCAAAGCCGGTAGTGAACCGCACCTCGAACCGCGCTGCCATAGACTCTACTAGCCGATCGTAATTCATGGTGAACACGTCTAGGGGCTCGTCAGAGTCGTGAAAATCTAGAAGGCCGTACAGATATTCTCCGTCTTTCGGGTTCACCTTACGCAAGCGAGCGGCGATGTATTCGCGAATGTCTGCGGCCAGCACCGCGAGGTCATGAGGGTTGCCGTCAAAGGGAGGCTCCCAAGTCTTGATGACACTGCCGGCCGGACCAAGCTTGAGATGAAAGCGATCCGAGAAGAGTGAGGACCAATTCGATGTTTGGGGTACCGGATGTGGATACCGCTCTGACCGCTGCGTTGAAGAGTTGTAGATCTCGATTCTTGTCGTCAACAGAGGACGCTGTAGCTAGCCAATCAGGGAAGTCAGAGGTGAGCTCCGACATCAGCGGCAGATTCGCGTCGTGCGAGGCTCCCGCCCCGAGGAGAAAGATCACTTTGCTCAAGTGTGCGCTATCCCGTGAGGTGAATTTCGGTTCTGTCAGGACTTCCACTCAAGCCAAGCTGGCTCACCTCTCGTCGAGACGCAGTGAAAAGAGACTCATCTCACCAATATCCTCGTTTAATAGGATTCCCCATCCATCACGAACGCGCCTAACGGGCATCAACACCACCCTGCCATCGGATCCGGCTGGTCCCAATCGATAGAGGACATATGCGAGCGTCTCCGCTTCGAGTACCTGTCCGATCACTTCCCGCCGCAGCTCGAAACGCGTCGTTTCGTCACCTGGACTAGCTCCATAAGTGGCTTCACACCAGCGCGCGAAGAAGGCAGAAGGAGAGAGTGCTGAAAGTTCACCGATAGTAGGAGCGTTCTTGAAAATGGGAATCTTCACCTTGGCTACTTGAGCTATCGCCGCAGGTGTAACCGAGTCATCGTACATGAGCACAAAGCCGATGTCTCGATGAGCAGCTTGTGCTCGCGAGTCCCTGGAGTGACTCCAAGCGATGAGGTAGGCCAGCACTTCACTTTGGAATGATGCTAGCCTAGAGCCATCGACGTTGCTTGCAAGCGCCGTCCAATCGCGTTGCTGGAATGCATCGAGCGCGGTGGCGACCCTTTGTTGTGGTTGGTCGGCTGCAGCTCTTAGCTCGGTGGAAGGCGGTGGGATTGGTGGCGCGACGCGAGTGGTCCGTTTGAGCGGGCCGGCCCCCACATGCCTATCCGGTCTGAGGGCCCCCATGAAGTCCACGGTCCAACCAATGTCGTCGTTCAAGAGAAGCATCCAGCGGTCCGCCACTCTCCTGAGAGGCATTTCCATGACCCGGCCTGGTAGATCGATGAACAATTCGCCCATCTCGATATACCTCGACTCACGTCTGTAAAGGACGTGTGCAAGTGTGTCACCCTCCTGAACCGCGCCAAACGTTTGTCTCTTGAGGCTGACGAGATCCCGCATAGGGTCATCTCCTGACTCCGCACGGTATACAGCGCCGCACCAAGCGATGAAAAACTGGCTTGCGGAAAGTGACGCCAGTTGAGCAATCGTCGGACTATTTGGGAACGAGGGGACACGTTCGCCGCCGACCCGAGCCAGGTGGTCGGCGACGATTACCTGATTTGGGTTGTAGCCACCCCCCGCCTTCCCGGCGAGCTGATCCTCCGTCATCAGGATGATGAGACCCAGGCTCTCCTGTCGGAGCGAGTCGAGAGCAGCTGAGTGCACCAAGGCTGCAAGCGTTTGCCAATCGCGACGGCTTAGGGCGGCAAATGCCGAATCAACCGTCTGACTAGGACTGCTTTGCGATTCCATCGGAGCGTAGACCACGAGGAGCGAGAGAACGCGAACAAACGCGCCAGTGAGGAGCAGGGACATACCCTAGCATGCGGTAGGTTCGCGAGACCGGATAGGGCGAAAACACGCCATTGCAAGGCTTGAATGCGACAACCCCTGGGGCGAGGCCGCCCTGGCAACGTTGCTGCCCCCCTTGCGGCGGCTGCCCTTTTCCGCCAAGTTAGCACTTAACGTTAACTGCTAACCTGAGCGCTCAATGGCCTACTACCGCCCTGACGGCATCGAGGCGTTTGCAACCGACGACGGAGGGTTCGACTTGCTCATCACCAGACGAGGCAAGATGTACACCCGCCACATCGAGCCCAACGGGTTCGTAACCCAGATCGAGGCCGCGGCCATTCTCCGCCCGCAGGTGTCCAGGGTCGCCGTGTTCAAATGGATAAAGGGCGGGAAGCTGAAAGACGACAACGTTGATGGGGTTTCGATGATCCGCCTGTCTCGGCTGCGGAAATTCGCAGCTAGACATGGCTACACGTTTGCCCAACCCTTCCAAGGTCCATGAGGAGGTGAGATCCGATGCCGCGCACAACGAAAGCTGAGCTTGAACGCGATAACGCTGAACTTCGCGACAAGCTGCAATCGGTCTACGACGAGCTGGGCGAATTCCTCGGGATCGACGAGGAGGACGACGACCCAGAAGAGGATGACGACGAAGAGATGCAAGACGAGGATCACGCCTAAACCCTGAAAACAATGCCGCCCGCGAGTCCTCGGACGGAAACCTCGCGGGCGACCTTGTGGGATGCTTTGCAAATGGAACTTATCAAGCCCGGTAGGGAGCGCAACTCCCACCAGCCAGCGAAACCACCGGCGACCCCGACGACGCCCGCGCTCGCGAAAGCGGACGACGCCCTGCTTAACAAGCAGGAGGCGGCCGAGTACCTCAAGGTCTCTATCCGCTGGCTTGAGACCAACCCGGACATCCCCAAGGTCAACCTCGCCCGCCCCGGTTCCAGGCGGGCCATCATCCGTTACCGCAAATCGGACTTGGATTCCTACATCGCCAGTCGGGTAGTCGAGTGCCCGACCGGGAGAGGTGTTTAATGGCCTGGAAACACGGCAGACATTATTGGGCCCATGTGCATCTGCGCGACGGGGCGCGGGTCCGGCGCTCGCTCGAAACCGGCGATAGGACGATTGCTCGCGACATCGAGCGCATGCTGGCAATTCTGCACGATCGCCGCGACTGGGGGCTGCTGGATGCCGCGGCCCGCGGGCCGTCGAGCGTTGGGGAGTTGTACGACTATTGGCGAACGGGTGACGACGGGCTCCACGCGCTGCGCGCCAAATTGAACGACGTTGACCTCAACGGTTACGTGGACGGATGGAAGCGGTGGGCGCAGCGCCGCGCGCGGCCCGAGACCGTAGACAAGTACGAGACTCAGCTTCGCGCCCTCTTCCCCGCCGGGAGGCCTTTCCCTCGATCCGGATTCACCCGGAAGGCGATTTCCTCCGCGCTGCATTCGCTTCCCGCCTCGTCTACTACCGCCCGGCGCTATCACGCGGCATGGTCGTCGTTCGGCAACTACCTGGTCGAAATGGAGGCGTTGGACGCCAACCCGCTGCGGTCGGTAAAGGCGCCGAGACCGAATCCGCCTAAAGAGCTGTTTCTGCCTATGAATGACGTGCTACGGTTGGTGGAGGCCCAGCCCGAGCCCTACCGCACCATTGCGGCGTTACGCGAGGGCGCCGGCGTCGAAATCTCCGCGGCGCTGCGAGTACGACGCGCCGACGTGGATATTGCGAAGCGGATTGTTCATGTCCACGGGACCAAGACGCCCTGGCGCAACCGCCCTGTTCTGGTGGACGAGTGGGCAATTTCGTACCTGGAGCGCTACATCCGGGAGCGGGCTCTAACGCCAGCCGCTCTCTTATTCGAAGGAGTCCTCGGACGTGCCGCGTGGGACACCCAGAAACGCGCCCTGGTCGCGCTGGAGCTCGATCTGCGGTACACGCTGCACGACAGCCGCCACAGTTACGCGGTGCGGTGGATGAAGCAGGGGCGCGACCCTCAGCTGATCGCAAACAATCTCGGCCACAAAGATGCCACGTTGGTCCTAAGAGTTTATGGGAAGTACCGCCCCACAGTCGCGGATTTGGAGCAGGCCCGGGAGGCAGCGAAGTGACCACGCGGCCGACCGAAGGCATCTGTGGTGAATCACCTGGTGAGTTTCCTAGTGAATTCCCTAGAGAATCGCCTAGTGAATACCTAAGAAACGCCCTAGAAATGCCCTACGAGAGCCCCAAGGAACTCCCGGGGGAATCGGTTGAGGAGCCGGTGGAGGAATCGGTAGAGGCAGCGGTTGAGGAAGCTTTGTCCCTCGACGAGCGCATGGAGTTCGCGCTGGAGTACACGCTGGCGCGGACGCTGGAACCCGCGCTGGACACAGCCGTGGACACAGACCTCACTCGGCGCGATAGCGAGGGCGGCATTAACAGCAACGCAAATCATTACGCTACAGTGATGCCCGGGGCAGGACTCGAACCTGCACGGGGTTGCCCCCAAGGGATTTTAAGTCCCTTGCGTCTACCGGTTTCGCCACCCGGGCTCTGGTGTCAATCTACGAACGCTGGTACATCTGCTACAGATGACCCTGATCAAAGTAGCCCCTCCGCTCGATCAAGACGTCGACCTGACCACCACCTACGATGCCGTCATCATCGGCTCGGGGGCCGCCGGTGGCATGGCGGCCTACGTGCTGACGGACCTCGGCCTCAAGGTGCTGCTGCTCGAAGCGGGAAAGAAGTTCTCCATCCCCGAGATCAACGCGGAGCTGCGGTCGATGCAATGGCCCTACGACCATCCGCGTCGCGGCGACCTGCCACCCGGCTATCACGTCCTCAACTTCAACGAATACCAGATCCGACAACCCCCTTATGCGCAGGGCAGCCCGTTCCGCCACGTCCTCTCGAAGCAGGCCAACCATCGGGGGGCCGACTACGTCAAGAACATCCTGGTCGACGAGAAGGAGCACCCCTACACCGGGACCCGTTACGCCTGGGTCCGGGCGCGGCTGCTCGGCGGCAAGACCAACATCTGGGGCCGTCTCGCCCTGCGCCTGTCCGACTACGACCTCAAGGCGAAGACACACGACGGCTACGGCGAGGATTGGCCGATCTCGTACGCCGACATCGCGCCCTACTACGACAAGGTCGATACCACCCTCGGCATCTCGGGCCACAAAGAGAACCTGCCGCATCTGCCGGACAGCCTGTTTCAACGACCCAGTAAGCTCAACGTCGCCGAGGTGCAGCTGCGTCACACGCTCGCGGGGATGGGACGCGTCCTGACCTCGTATCGGGCCGGCGTCACCACCGACGGCGTCAAGAACAAATATCGCAACCATTGCATGGGGCGTGGCGCGTGCGATCGCCGCGGCGGCTGCGACATCCATGCGGCATTCGACTCGCCGACGGGACTCATCTATCCGGCGATGGACACCGGCAACCTGACCGTACGCACCAATTCGACCTGCCACGAGGTGCTGGTCGACAGGAATACGGGGAAAGCACGCGGCGTCGGCTTCGTCGATAGCGTGACGAAGAAGTCGCTCGAGGCCAAGGGGAAGACCGTGATCGTCGCGGCGTCGACGCTCGAATCGGCCCGTCTCCTGCTGTTGTCGAAGTCCCCGCAACATCCCAACGGCATCGGCAACTCGAGCGGCCACGTCGGCCACAACTTCTGCGAGCACCTCATGGGACCGAGCATCAC
>JACXTT010005868.1_pt1 | contig 17725 bp, 16 predicted proteins | sample 9270951 | NCBI WGS metagenome assembly JACXTT01 (sample SAMN15532306, study PRJNA645909) | rock metagenome | isolation source: weathered quartz diorite | place: Puerto Rico | collected 2017-06-21 | reverse complement strand
CCGCTCGCCCCGCTAACGTCCTGAGTTTTAACTGTGGTCTCTTATGGACCTCCGTTTGAGGTAGTGCGTCCGCTAAGTCGGAGAGAGGACGGGGCAGGCAGATCGTGAACAGCCATCCAGAAGGGTATGGTTCTCTTGCTGGGCGAGGCAGGGATCGAACCCGCGACCTCCTCGGTGTAAGCTTACTGCCCATACGTACATCGCTTTTGGATGGAGGTGAATTGAGTGCGCGGGAGGCTTGTCAGATATGAGTTTGGCAAAGAACCGGGGCGTGTGAAGTTCGCCAAGTTTGGAACCTGATCGGTTGAGCTTTCTTTCGCGGATTAGCAAGGGATTTGCACAGGAGTAGGAGAGGGCGTGTGCCGGAATCGCCTCGCCGACCGCGCCCTCTCTCTTCCCAGCCTCTACCTGTCAATTTTGTGCGGACCGGGCTTAAGCCCGGCGATCTCCGTGAAGTAAGCAGCATCGCAGTAACCGGGTTTCAAGCACGGCGAATAACCGCCTTTCTTGAAGGTAGTCCTTCATCTTCGATCCCCCAGAAACATCCCATTTCGATGGCCCATTTGGGACATGACGCTACCCCAACCGACTGATAAGTTTGACTGTGCATGCGAGCCTACAACGTTCGCGTCAAAGGGCATCTCGACCGTTGCTGGTCTGATTGGCTCGGTGGACTCACTGTGACTCATCACGCGGACGGCACAACGGTACTTGCCGGCACTGTAGCAGACCAAGCAGCGCTCCACGGCATCCTGGCAAAAATCCGCGACCTGGGACTAACTCTGATCTCCGTGACACCGGCAGAACCAAAATAAGCGTCAAGTTAGTGTATCTGGCAACGCGGGTGGGGTGGCGTGCTCTGCGACGTTGGGGAGAGCGATTTATTGTCGATCCAACTCCATCGTCGTGATAGTTCGAACCCCCGAAAACCCTTCCGGTACAATACTTATGCGGGATTTCCTGGCTATGACCAACTTCTATCTTCCCCAATCGGCCTGGTTGCGGGAGACAAAGAGGGTGGGCGAGAGGCGGTCTCCGTTCCTCCTGAGCGTCGGTTACCAACCGGCGTCTCGAGTAGGCTTCTGGCCTCGTCAGTGTCCTTTCGAGAGGTCTTGCACGGAGGACGCTCGGCTATCTCGTGCCGGCACTTACCGGCAACCCTGACCGACGGGTAAGCCTGTCCACAATGCTTCGCACGAAACGGTGGGCGATCGCACCGTCGGGATCGAGGGCGGGGTTGAAAACCGTGATCTCCATGCCGACGGCGTTGCGCGAAGCCACAAGCGAAGGCGTAGGCACGGATCCCGTCAGGCAACGGATGGGTATTGAGCTCCTCCAGCGCCGGTTTCTGGCCGTCCGGCGGGAAGCCCCATGAAGCTCCAGGAGTCGGACGCCAGAACGGAAACGTTGGAAGCAAGTTGCGAGCGGCCGGCGTCCGCGCCCAAGGGGCGGCAAGAGGATACCACCCGTCGACATAGGATAAGACCGCCCCTTCGTTCGGCACCCCGACCATCACGAACCGGGTCACCAGATGGGACCATCCGGGCTCGAAGGCGAGGTTCCACCGGGCTAACAGCCCTCCCAGGCTGTAGGCGACGACATTGATCCTGGCTGAATACGTTTTTGGTAGCACGACCTCGCGGACATAGGTTGAGAGGGCCCGCGCGGCCTCTTCCAAACCGAGGCGCCGGGAAGGATAGGTGAACCAGAACAGACCAGGCGACGCCCCTTGGATGCGATAGCCGCGCTGTTCGAGGGCGGCCATGACTGCGGGGTCTGGCTTCGCGGCCAAATCGTTCAGGTACCCGGGGACGATGATGGTGGGCAGCAACAGCATCCCTGCCTGCCGAGCGGCGGCCGTCTCGTCTCCCTGGCGTACCGAGACCTCGACCGTGACGGACGTGTTCTCCTCAGGGGCGGTACTGGCGGAAACTCTCGCGCGGTCGCATCGCCCCCGATGCGAACCCTACCTGCCGGTAAGTCGAGGAACGCGGAGAAGCGCGAGACGATCAGGGGGAACGGCGGCCAGAACTGGGTCACTTGGCCGCCCAGGGTCGCACTTCCCTCGATCGTTGGCTGGAGCACGGACTGGAGGCCGGTGATCGTCACGTCGACCCGCGCCTGCGCGGGCGCGACCCACTGGAGGCGCGAGAGGCTCACGATTATAGGAATTGCCGCCTGGCCACGCGTGACGAACAGGGACGCCGCAAGGAGGACGCTCAGGGCCATTGGGAGGATCGCTCTCCGCATCATTGCCGGGACCATGCACGGCGGGTGACGCCGAGGAGGCTCATGGCCTCTTCCCTAACTCGTGCTCCCACCAGTCTCGAAGCGCAGTAACCATCTGGGCCGGAGCGTGTTCCTGGGGGAAGTGGTCGGCACCCTTGACGATAACCGAACAGTGTCTGGAAAACATGTGTTCGTACCGGCTTAGCCAGCCTGCCTTGTAAGTCGAATCGTTGTCGGCGAAGAGCAGGAGAACGCGCATCTCCCGGAGCGCCAGCATCTTTGCCTGTAGGTCGGCGAGGTAGTCGTGACTGCGCGTCAGGCTCTTGAACAAGTCGTGCTGATGATGCCGGTTCCCCCGAACAATGAACGGTCCCCGGTACGCGTTCCGCTCCGCGTCGGAAAGCCTTCCGGCCGCGATCCGCTTCACAGTGTAGTTGATTAGGAAGTTGAAGTTAATGATCAGGAAACGGAAGAGGGGTGAACTGACGATCTTGATGAAGCGGTAGATCCTGGGGTACTCCTCCAGTGGCCAGGCGAAACCGTTGGAAATCACCAGCCCTCTGAACCACTCTGGGTGGCGGGCGACCACGCCGAGGCCAATGGCGCAGCCACTGTCGTGAGCGACCAGCGTGATGTCGGCGAGATGGAGCGCCTCGATAAAGTGCTCGACGACGATCGAGTTACCCGCGAGTGTATTGCGGAAGCCTGAGGCCGCCCTCGAAAGCCCGAACCCCGGGTAGTCCAGCGCAACGCAGCGGAAGCGATCCTTCAGCCCCGGGATGACGTTCCGGTACTGGAACGACCAAAGAGGGTTGGCGTGCAGGAAGAGGAGCGCCGGGCCGGCGCCCTCATCGACGTAGTGGATCCGGTTTCCCTCGATCTCAAGATACCGGCTCTCGAACGGGTAGAGGCTTCTGTCGAGCCAGCCCGGGCGAGGAAGGGCCCGGATACCGGCCGCGCCAGGAGTCGTGAGCGTCGATGCCGTGTTCATGGGTTTGATGTTCCTTTCTCGTTTGGGGATGCCTGGCGCTGTGGAAAGACTAACAGGTCAGTGGTGAAGGCGTCATGTCCCAAGTGGGCTACTCAGATGGGATATTTGCGTCGGGGTGCGGGGCACGCGTGACCGGCGACTGTCTCTAAAGAAGAGACGTCCCTTCGGGGGTCGTGGAGGCGATGTAGGTGCTCGGATTGAAGACCGGGGCCGCGCTCGAGGAACAAAACGTCTCAACGTCTCGAATGCGGAATCCCGCGCGAATCAGGCGCGCGAGGCTCGGATGTGCAGCGGGCACAGCGATCAGCAATTCTTCTGCGCGTGGACGCGACCAGTTCACGATCGCACTCGTGCAGGCGTCGGCATCAGCCGCGGTTACGGCACCGATCGGCCCGAGGATCATCCGCGCAGGTTGTCGGCCGCTTCTCGCCTTTGGTTGGACATAAGCGTAGCCCACGATCGCACTATTCCGTTGGCACCAAAATGGAACGGCGTGCAGCGCCGCCTGCCAGTAACGATGTTCCTGCGGCCGGAGTCGCCCGCTGATCCGTTCGTCCCACTTGACGATCTCTAGATCCCCGGGACTCGCCGCGACGACGTTGATCTCTTGACCGGGATCCGTGGCGACGATCGGGCCCCCCACGAGCTGGAAATGCGGCCGGTGAGGCGTCAGCCCGGCACGAAGGTAGAGGGCTAGGGCACTCGAGTTGCGAGAGCTCATCGTGCAATAGACACCCATCCTGCCCTGGATCAAATGGCGAAGCAGGGCCGTGCCGACACCTCGGGACTGGTACTCGCCGCGGACGAAGAACTCCCCGATAAAGCCAACAGCGCTTCTGGGGATCAATGCCGCATATCCCACAACTGCTGCATCAGCCTCGGCGACCCACATCTCGCCGGTTGTCAACTCATGCTCCAACAGAGGCGGAATGTCGGCTGGGTCGGGGCCGTGCTCCCCGTCGCCGTACTCGACCCCATATAAGATGTCCCAGACCTCGCGCAGATCCGAAGGCACAGCCGGCCTGACCAGAACACCTGCCTGTTTCACAGCCGCCCTCGGGGGATCGCCTGCCCCTCTCATAGTCCACCGTACCACCGCACCAATTCCTCCCCGATAAGATGCGGGTTGTCCTCCTGAAGATAGTGGACCCCGCGGCCAACGTCTATCGCCTTGAGATTCTTAAGGTTCTGGCGGCACCAATCTACGGCGCCCACCCGCACCAGCGCCCCCGGCTGCGCGTAGAACAGCAGCTTCGGCACTTCCGAGCGCTTCAGCCATTCGTGATAGGTTGTCACCGCCTCCACCACATCCTTCGGCTCCCCGTCGATGGGGATCTCGTTTGGCCAGCGCCACACCGGCGTCCGGCTGGATGGGTCCGGGTACGGCTCCCGATAGCGGTTCATCTCCACCTCAGTCAACTTGCGCACAACGGATCCGGGTAGCACCCTTCCCACGAACACGTTTTGGTTAGCAATCAAGTCCCATCCCACTTCCGGCGTCCGGAATGCTTGAAACATCCCCCGTGCCTGCTCCGGAAAGTCAGACCAGCTCAGCGGGCGGAGGATCGCTTCCATAAACGCGAGGCCCTTCACATTCTCTTCGCGCCGCGCTGCGTAATGGAATCCCAACGCCGATCCCCAATCGTGGATCACGAGTGTGATGTTCCGCAGCTTCAGCGTTTCAATGAACCCCTCCACGTATCGTACATGATCGAAGAATCGGTACTCGACCTTTGGCTTGTCTGATTTCCCCATCCCGATGAGATCGAGCGCGATCGCTCGACCCACCTGCGCGGCGTAGGGGATGATGTTTCGCCACAAGTAGGACCACGTCGGATTGCCGTGAAGGAAGAGGATCGGGTCTCCCCGTCCTTCCTCTACGTAATGGACCCGCGAACCGTCAACTTCCACGTATCTCGACTCGAACGGAAACTTCGCTGAGATGGGCTTATCCGTCATACTACGCTCCGCTATTAGCCTGCCATTCCACTGAATCCGCTGAAAATGGCACTGCGCGCTAGAGTGTTCCAGACTGTAGTCGAACACCCCACCGCCTGGGGTGGAACTCGGTCAGCACGCCGCGGCCTGGGCCGGCGCTCCTCGCCCGTCGAGGAGCCGCACCCAGTTCCGGAGCGCGAGCAACAGGGACTGAATCCGCTCGCGGCTGCGTTCGTCGATCAACCTTCCCGCCGCATCGAACTTCTCCCAGGCATCCGTGATGTACACTTCCGGCTTGCCGAGGACGAGCACGTTGTTGTGCAGCAGCAGCTGGCGCAGGTGCTGCTGCGCCCGGAGCGTCCCGAAAGGACCGCCGGCCCCCATAATCGCCGCCGGCTTGCGGTTCAGGGGCGAGTTCTCCGGCGTCCGCGATGCCCAGTCGATGGCGTTCTTCAGGACACCGGGCACGGAGTAATTGTATTCGGGCGTGACGATTAGCAGCGCGTCGGCCGCCGCGAGGCGAGCTTTGAAATCGGTGATCGGCGGCGGCAGCTCTGCGGCCTCGAGGTCGGCATTGTAGAGGGGGATCGGCGCCAGGTCCACTGTCTCCAGTTTCATCCCGGAGGGTAGCTGCTCGGCGGCTGCGCGCAGCACCGCTTTGTTGTAGGAACCCCGACGCAGGCTCCCGGCAAATCCTACGACGTGCACCGTTGCGTTCATGGTCCCTCCCGTTCGTGCTGTACGATGGCCAGCTCGTACGAAGCGGAGCAGACCGATGGCCCGCTCGATATCCCGCCGGCTGGCGAATGTAGAAGCTTACCCGGCCGCTCTGCGAGGGAATATGATGTGGCTCAGTCAGGCCCGCGGCCTCGAGCTGATCCCGGATCGGCTTGGGAAAAGGGAGGTCCAGCAGCCGATCGCCATGGACGTGGCCGATCTCTCGCTCATGCAGCCGGTACTCGATTCCCGCCGAAACGGTGGGGGTGCGACTCGACGACCTCCCACGTTAATATGGCCGCGCGGATCTGTTCGCTTGCCCCACGCACGCTCACGACTTGTTCATCCTCTTCAGTCATCGGTCTTTGTCCGCGTATCCCCGTCCCGCACGAAGCGGATACGTGCTTCCAGATGCGCCGAGCCCTTGATCACACCACCGCGCTTCAGTGACCGGCCAATCGCCGCGCGTTCGACCATGGCTTGAGTGGTGGTCTCAATTGTGCCGTCGCCGGCATCCCGCACCATGGCCACGACCTCGAGGGGATAGGCCATGCCTCGTATGACCAGGTCGCCTGCGATGCACACGCGGCCATCGCCGCCGTCAGCTAGGTTCTGGACCGAGAACTCCAGGTAGGGGTAGTGTTGCGCATCAAAAAAATCGGCGGAGCGCAGGTGCCCGTCGCGCATGCGGATCCCTGTGTCAAGGGAGATGGCGTGCGCCCGCAAGCGGCCACTGGCCATGGACTCTCGTACATAGATGGTACCGTCGAGCACCTTGAAGCGGCCGCTGACGGTAATCAAGCCCCACATGGCCTTCACGCGAAATGTGACCTCGGAGTGGTCCGGGTCCACGTGCCAAACATCCGGGGTGAGCAGGCGGATGGTGGAGGGAGCAGTGGTGTGCATTGCGTTCTCAGTTGTCATGTTCATGGCGACGTTTCTCCTTGAATCTTCAAGTTCGCTGATCGTTGACGCTGTCGGCCCGGTTATCTCTGAAGCGCCGGCGCCCGTGCCTGCATGATCCTGCCGGCGAGCCACTCGGCCTGGCCCATCGCCACTAGGCCGCCAGTCAGGTGGAGCATCTTGGTCATCCAATTGAAGCCCCCGATCAACAGCCGATCCTGCGACATCCCGAGGACCGTGACGGCAACACCCCAGACGAAAGTCAGCATGACCAAGGCAGGAGCCACGCCGGCCCGGGCGGCGAGGGTCGCCAATGCCCAGAGCGAGAGCACCAGCACGAACCCGAGCAGCATGTGCACGGGGATCAGGGTCACGGCAAGGCCGGTCCAGGACAATCCGCTCCAGCGGTGCAGCGGGACACCCTCACCCAGCCCGCCGAGACGTCGGATCTATCCCCTTGGCCGGTCACCGGACGCGCCACGTGCGGCGCCGGCCGGCGCCGGCTGCGGCACGGCCCCAAGTTGCTGCAGGAGCCCGAGGCGATCGACCTGTGCCCAGAGCTCGGCGATCCTGCCGTCTTGAAACCGATAGATCGAGATCGCGCTGAACGCCACCGGCTTTCCGGTTGCCGGAATGCCCGAAAACGCCCCGCGGTGCGTTCCCTTCATGGTCCACCGTACCACCACACGGTCGCCTTCCGCGACGAGCTCATGGATCGTGTGGTGCAGGTCCGGAAAGGCCTCCCGCACGGGAAGGACAATCGCCTTGACGGCCTCGGCCCCTTTCACCGCCGCGGCGGCATCGCTCACGAAGTCCGGTGAGACGATCTCCTCGAGGACCTGCGCGTTTCCCCGGTCCACGAACTCGTCATAGAGACGGCGGAGAACGTTCTTGTTCTCCTGCTCGCGGTCAAGCGCTCCCTGCGACATGATGTGCCTCCTTGGGCTACTGATATGGACTGCTTGGTGTCGCGGAGAGATTACCAGTTCACCGGGGACGGCGTCATGTCCCAAGTGGGCTATTCAGATGGGCTATTCGTGTGGGAAGCCTGTGGCGGGCTAGAGCACGTGCAACATTCTTGCTCGCTCGACCGCCTGCACGCGGCTGTGAGCGTCGAGTTTGCCGTAGATATTCTTCACATGGTTCCTGACTGTGCCGACCGCTATCACCAAGGTGTCGGCGATCTCTGGCGTGGACAGCCCCGCGGCGACCAGGCGAAGGATCTCAAGTTCGCGCTCGCTCAGAGGATCAACGAGCAACTGGCCCATCGCTGAGCCCACCGGAGCGGCGTCACCAAATGCGGCGAGGATCCTCCTCACGTACGCTGGCACGACACCCCGTGATTCAGCCAGGTGGAGCAGCGTGGCCATCGGCGGGCCTTCATCCACGAAGATACGAACGTAGCCCTCCGGTTCAGCCAGTGACAGCGCCCGGGCTAGGGTGATCAGGGCCTGTGGCGTCTTCCCCTGCGCTTGGAGGGTGAGGCACTGAAGCCCAAGGGCTTCGATCGCCGTTCCCGTCAGCCCCGCCTCCTCTGCAAATCGCAGCAGCCGCTCCAACAAACGTAGCGCTACGTCCAGCTTGCGCTCCGCGATCAGGAGCCGCGCCAGCGCAAGATGCTCCTGCTCCCGGAGGTAGGTAAGCTCGTCCTCGACGCCCACTCCACGTTCCTGTGCCCATCGTGCCGTGGCAGCGATGTTCCCCTGGTCAATCCACCGCCTTGCCTGGTAGGCGGTCACATGTGCCAGGGTCAATGGGGAAACCTGACTGTGACGCGCCACCTGCTCCGCTTCCAAGAGGGCATCGCTCGCTTCCCCCACCTTCCCCTGGGCCACCTTTAGGCGCGCTACGTTCATATGGGCCCACGCCAAACCGTCTGCGTTTCCCCCCCACTGTGTGGCCAATTCCAGGCCTTCCAGCATGTGGTGGGACGCTGCATCCAGTTCGTTCCACTGGCGCATCAAGTCGCCGAGTCCCACCGCCGCCCACGCAGCTGCTGGCACAGGCTTCTCCCCATGTCCAACTGCTTTGGCCAGGGCACATCGATAGGTGCTGGCTGCTTGGCGGAGGCGGCCTTGCTCGGCCTCCAGATTGGCCAGTTGACCAAGGGCCACGAGAGTAGCAAAGAGATTGCCCGCAGGCTCGCTGATTGCACTAGCTTCGGCCAGCGCCTCGGCGGCTGCCACCACGTCCCCGCTGTGTCGGTAAGCGATCCCCAAATTGAGGGCGACCAAGCCGCGCACCGACAGATCCTGTGGGGGAAGGTATTCAAGCGCCATATGGCACAGCGCGATGGACCGGGGGAGGTCATCGTTGACACGGGCGACGCGTGCCCTGATGGCGGCCATCTCGCCGCGCCAGCCCCGGATCTCGGCCAGGCTCGATTTAGACATTACCGGGCTGTTCACCGCTGACGCTTCTGTTGCCCCTTGCAGACTCCTCGCGAGTCGACGTTCAGTCTCCTGGAGAAGAGGTTCGACCGCTGCGGATTGCCCAGAGAGAAGGAGAGTCCACGCATACAGGAGACTGAGCCGTGGGTGTTTGCTCACAAGCGCGTCCGGCAATGCCTCTAGCCAACCCCGAAGCGTTGCCACCTCCCCGCGCATCCAAAAGGTGGTTTTCGCACTCTCTTCCACCAAGTGTGCGGCCCGCTCAAAATCCCTCCCAGCCAACGCATGTCTTACCGCTTCGGCCCGGAACTCTTGCCCTTCGTACCACGCGCTGGCACGTCGGTGTAGCTCGAGGACACGGTCGGAGTGTGCTCGGCGCAGCCGGTTGCGAAGCATCTCGGCAAACAGGTGATGATAGCGGTACCATCGGTGCGCGTCATCGAGGCGGATGGTAAACATGTTCATCCGCTCCAGTTCTTCGAGCACCGCCTGACTCCCCGACTGCCCGGTCACGGCATCACAGAGCGGAGCGCACATTCGGTCTAAAATCGACGTGTGCAACAGAAACGACTGCACCGATTCGGGCAGCAGCCGCACGGCTTCCTCGGTCAGATAGTCAACGACGTATTGATGGCTTCCCGCAAAGGCTGCGATGAAATTCGTGGCATCGGTTTGCCCCCCCATGGACAGCGCTGCCAGCTGGAGGCCGGCGATCCAGCCCTCCGTGCGGTCTGCCAGCACGGCGACATCTGCAGCCGAAAGATCCTGCCCTATGATCTGATTCAGGAAGGTGGCGACTTCTTCTCGGGTAAAGCGGAGATCATCGGCTCGGATCTCGGTCAGGAGATTGCTTGCCCGTAATCGAGCAAGCGCCAGCGGTGGATCGGCGCGGCTGGTGATGATCAGATGCATCTGTGGTGGCAGGTGATCGAGCAGAAAGGCGATAGCATCATGAATGGTCTGGGCGTGTATGGCATGATAGTCGTCCAGCACCACCGCGAATGACGTGGGCATGGCGGTGAGATCATTGATAAGGATGGTCAGGATGACCTTTGGCGGCTGGGGCTGAAGCGATTGGACCAGAGTCAGGGCCCGCTCGCCGATACCTACCCTAAGGGTCTCCAGGGTTGCAATCAAGTATGTCAGAAAGCGGGTTGGGTCGTTATCGTCGTCATCGAGTGACAGCCAGGCGAGGGGAAACTGACGCCCTGGACCGGCACGCCACTGGCTAATCAGAGTGGTCTTGCCAAAACCGGCTGGGGCGGCGATTAGGGTGAGCGGACGCGTCAGTCCTTCACTCACCCTCGTGGTCAGACGCGCACGCGGGACAAGGCTGGGGCGCGCATGAGGGATATATAGTTTGGTCGCCAGCAGAGGGCCGGACACCTGAGTCACTCCCTGGCCGAGGACAACTGTGTGACAAAAAATACTTCTGAATAGTCGTGGCCTTTGGATCAAACGTTGCGGGGGTTCAGTCTATTCCCATTCTACGGGAGTCACGGAGATCAGAGTCAGTCCTAGGTCGCGGATTTTCGCCAGGATCCCGTGGAGAGCGCTGCCTGGTTTGCCACGACGCCGACAAGTACTGTCGTGCCGTCCGGATGATGCGTCAGAGTTAGTCCATTAAACCAGTCAGACCAGCAACAGTCGGGATACCCTTTGATGCGAACGCAATAAACTTTGGACTACTTCGTCCCTCGCGCGGAAACCGCCTGATGAGTGTGACCAATTCAATCTTCTCGTGTCCCCAGCTGAGGCAAGAGCCACTTTGACGCGCCTGCGCGGTCAAGTTTATCAACCGGTTGGAGGTAGCGGCATATCCCAAATGGGCCACTGGGATGGGATGTTCGTGAGGAGCCGGGATCGTCGGAAAGGCCGCAGTGGAGGTCAACCTGTTGGAGGAACAATCCGGATACTGCGATTAGCGGAGATTTGCAAAGTGAGGGGAGCGCGTCACATACACCGAGCGCAAAGCCTTGATTTACTTGGTGGGCGAGGCAGGGGTCGAACCCGCGACCTCCTCGGTGTAAGCGAGGCGCTCTACCGCTGAGCTACTCGCCCCTCCCGGAGTATAACAGAAACCGGTTTTCCAGCAGGAAGACGACGAAACAAACCCGACGCACCAGCCGGCCTTGCGGGGCTCAGGCGGCCTTCCGGAACCACTGCATCACAGCCGCCCCGATCGTCTTCAGGGCCATCTCGAGTTGAGTGTCCTGCCCATGTTCCATGTCCGTGGCTGTCAGCTTTACGAGCACGTCGGGTGGGATGCCCTCGTGCTCGATGACTTCGTTGCTGGGCCCGACGACCCTGGCCAGGGCGACGACCATGGCCCCAACTGCCAACGGAAACGCACGGCTGGCTCCTAGCGCTCCCGCGGTTCGGTCGCCAACGATCGTCGCGCGCTGCGCGTCGCGCAGGCCGATCGTGACCACTTCTGAAGACGAGGCGGTGCGGTCGTCCACAAGGACAACCAGGGGCACCTGGAGCATCGTCGGCTCGCCCCGGGCCACGTACGTCCCCGCGACGCCCTGTCGGTTCGTCGTCCGCACGAGGATGGTCTCGGGCGGCAGGAAGGTTCCCGCCGTCGATTCCGCCTCGCGCAGCAATCCGCCCGGGTTGCCGCGCAGGTCGAGAATGATCGCTCGGATCGGTTCCTGGGCGGCGAGCGACCTGAGCGCGCGGCGCAGTTCCATGCCCGCGCCCTGTTGGAAGTCCATGAGCTTGACGTAGGCCACTCCCGGACGAATCACTTCCCCTCTCACGAGCGGCGCCCGGATCGGTGCACGCACGGCGGAAACGGTCACGGTCCGCTCCCCCCGCTGCACCACCATCGTGACCGTTGATCCCGAGCGGCCCCGGATCAGGTCGGAGACGTCGCTCGCCGTCGCATCCTTGACCCAAGTTCCATCCACCTGGAGGATCCGGTCGAAGCGCTCCAGGCCGCCTGCGGCCGCCGGCGAGTCCGGGTAGACGTCAAAGGCGTAGGGCCAGTTGGCCCCATCGCCGGCCCGGCGCATCACGATCCGAACCCCGATGCCGGAATACGCCGGGTTGCCGGCGTGCTGATTCGTGAATTCCTCGTACTGGGCCGCGTCGAGGTAGCGGACGTGCGTGTCGTTCACGGCGGCGAGCACCGCTCTGGTCGTCCGGATGGCGAGATCTGCCTCGGACACGACGCCGATCCGCGCCGCCACGGCAAATTGCGCAAGGAACCGGGCGTACTGGTCCGTTTGGGAAAGTCCCGCTGGAACGTCGGGAAGAACGTCAGCCGCCGCCCCGGTCGCTTTTCTGAGGGTGTCGATCCCTGTGTTCAACAATTTGGTCACATCGACCGGCGAATGATATTCGTGGTCCAGGACCTGCAGGGCTTCCACGACGAGGGAGCCGTCGGGCGAAGCCGCAGCGGCCGGCGCGTGCGCCGCTGCGACCAACACACAAACCAGGACGACGGCCATCCAAGACGGCAGCGCCCGCTTCCGCACTCGCGACGTTCCCATCGGCATGGCCGTCTGCGGTTAACCCGACACGCGTTGGACCCGCGCCCCGAGGGCGCCGAGCTTTTCCTCGAGGCCCTCGTAGCCGCGATCGATGTTTTCAAGACGAGAGATCTGCGTCTCCCCTCGCGCCTGCAGCCCGGCGACGACCAGCGCTGCACCGGCCCGTATGTCCACGGCCTCGACCGGAGCGCCCGAGAGATAGGACACGCCGGTAATCGTCACCATGTCGCCCTCCGTCCGGCACTCCGCGCCCATCCGGCGCAACTCGTCCACGTAGCCGAACCGGCGCTCGAAGATCGTCTCGCGAATGGTGCTTCGCCCGCTCACGACCGACAGCAGCGCGGCAAGTTGGGGATGAAGGTCGGTGGGGAATCCTGGATACGGAGCCGTGTCCACATCGACCGGCCGCAGACCGCCCTCCGCGCGCACCCGCACGCCGGTGGGTTCCGGCTCCACGACCGCGCCGGCCTCCCCAAGCTTGGCCAGCAGGGCGGTGACGTGCTCGGGGATCAGGTCCTCGATCAGGACGTCACCGTGGGTCGCCGCCGCGGCGATCAGGTACGTCCCGGCCTCGATGCGGTCGGGAATGATCGTGTAGGCTGCTCCGCGAAGGTCGGGCGTCCCCTCCACGGTGATGGTGCTGGTCCCGGCGCCGCGAACTCGCGCCCCCATCATGGACAGGAACACGGCGGTGTCGACGACCTCGGGCTCCCGCGCCGCATTTTGGAGCACGGTGGCACCCGGGATCCGCGAGGCCGCCAGCATCAGGTTGATCGTCGTCCCCACGCTGCTGCGGGGCTCGTAATAACTGGTGGCGGTCAGGTGGGGCGCGTGGGCCTTGAGAAACCCATGTTGTGTCACCACCTGGGCCCCGAGCGCCTCGAAACCCCGGATGTGGAAGTCGACCGGCCGGCTCCCGATGACACACCCGCCGGGCAAGGGGACCTGGGCGCGGCCCAGCCGGGCCAGGAGCATCCCGGCGACGTAGATCGACGCCCGCATCTGCCGGCAGAGCTCGTACGGGGCTACGTGGTCGGTGAGGTCGCGGGCATCCAGTTCGAGCCGTCCCGGAGCGGTGAACTCCGCCTGTGCACCGAGCGCGCGCAGGATGTCGAGGATGGTCATGACGTCCCGGCACAGCGGCACGTTCTCCAACACCGACCGGTCAGCCGCCAGTGCCGCAGCGGCGATCACGGCGAGGGAGCTGTTCTTTGCCCCAGCGACCCGGAGCCTGCCGCTCAACCGGCCCCCGCCGGTGATGAGCAGCTTATCCGTGCCCCGGCCGGCGACTACTGCGTCAGCGCGTATCGACGGTCCCTCCCAGCCGTGCCTGGACGTAGCAGCGCACGAGCTCCTCGAGTAGCCGGTCTCGGTCGATCTGCCGGATCAGGGTCCGGGCGTCCTTGTGGCTCGTGATGTAGGTCGGATCTCCGGACACGAGATAGCCCACGATCTGATCGACCGGGTTGTAACCCCGCTCGAGGAGCGCGTTATAGATGTAGCGAAGCGACTCCTCGACGTCGCGAGGCTGCCGGGCCCTAACTTCAAATACCCCCGTCTTCTCGCGTTCAGGCATGCACCCTCCTCCGCTCAGCCAGCTCGTGCGGGCCGAACACCAACGTGGATGGCCGAGATCCCGTTCAGTAGATCATGGTACCGCACTTGCTCAAACCCTGCACGGGCCATCGTGGCGGCGAACGCCTCCTGGTCCGGCCAGGTGCGGATGGAGGTCGTCAGGTACCGATAGGCGTCGTCGTGACCTGATGTAAGGCGGCCAAGCCACGGGATCACCGTAAACGAGTACCAGTCGTAGAGCCGTCGGACGATTGGACTGCGGGGCGTGCTGAACTCCAGGATAGCGAGCCGGGCCCCGGGGCTCAACACACGGTAGAACTCTCGGAGCGCGGCCTCGGGGTGAACCGTGTTCCGAATCCCAAACCCCACCGTGGCGCCATCGAAGCTGGCGTCCCGGACGGCGAGCGCTTCCGCGTCTCCCAGCGCAAAGTCCACGCGGGTGCCCAGCCCGGCCGCCGCCGCCTTCTGTCGCGCCACGGCGAGCATCCGCTCGCTGATGTCGATCCCGACGACATGGCCGCGGGGGCCGACGAGTTTAGCCAGGAGGAGCGCGAGGTCCCCGGTGCCGCAGCAGATATCCAGCGCGCGCCCACCCTGGGGTACCTGGACCAACCCAGCGGTGGTCCGCTTCCAGCCGGCGTGGAGCGACGCGCTGATCAGCGTGTTCGTCAGGTCATACCGGGGGGCGATGGCGTCGAACATCCGGCGGACGTAACGAGCCTTCTCCGCCTCCGAGCCCTGGCCGCGGCCAACTCGCTCACCGACCGACTTTGCACTCACCTTCGCCCCACACCAGTTCGACAAGATCGCCGTTAGTATGAACTTGCCGTTAAATTACGGGCCCTCCGCGCGAAATCAAGAAGGTAGGGTTCGCGCAACCGGGGAACCATTCCTTGCCACGGAAGGATCAGTTGCCGCCGCTGGCGGCGCTGTGCACGGTGAGGGGGGTGCGGCATGCTGATTCGCGCGCGTCTGGGATGGCTTGGCCTTGTACTGCTGGTGGTGTGCGCCTTGGTGCCCGTCCAAGCGGGCGCCCAGGCCGCGATCTCGCTCCGATACTACTACCCTGTTGGTGTCTCGGGACCCCTCAATCAGTTGATGACCGCCATGGTCGGCGATTTCAATAGCACCCATCCGGCCATCCGCGTCGAGCCGGTCTTCGCGGGGAACTACGTGGAAACGATGGCCAAGGCCATGACCGCGGTCCTGGGCGGCGCCCCGCCCGATCTGGCCGTGCTGGACACGCCCGAATTGTTCTCGCTCCTCGACCGGAACGCCATCATCCCCCTCGACGAGTTCGTCGCCCAATCGGGCGGCAAGGCCTGGGTGGACGACTTCTATCAGGCGCTCCTGCTCAACGCCCGGGCGAACGGACACCTCTACAGCATCCCCTGGCAGCGGAGCACACCGATCTTCTATTACAACAAAGACATGTTCGCGAAGGCGGGGTTGGATCCCAGCCGCGCCCCAAAGGACTGGGCCGAGCTCGTCTCGTACGCGCAGAAGCTCACGATTCGTGACTCGAGCGGCAACGTCACGCAGTGGGGGGTGGAAGCGCCCGTGGTGGACACCTCCCCGTGGGTGTTTCAGGGGTTCTTGATCGAAGCGGGGGCCAAGTATTTCGACCCCGCTGGCAAGTGGGTGAAGTTCAACTCTCCCGAGGCCGTGCAGGCGCTCCAGTTCATCCTCGATCTGCAAAGCAAGCATAAGGTCCATCCCACCGGGCCCAGCAGCCCGGCGTTTTGGGGCCAGGTCCCGCAGGACTTCATTCAGCAGAAGGTGGCGATGATCTACTCGACGACCGGCAACATGACCTTCATCCGGACAAATGCGAAGTTTGCGTGGAACGCCGGCTTCATGCCGGCGGGCAAGCAGTACGGCGCGCCGACAGGCGGCGGGAGCTTTTACGTCTTCGACAAGGTCCCGCGCGAGCGCCAGGCGGCGGCATGGACGTTCATCCGCTGGATGACCGAACCGCAGCAGGCGGCGCGGTGGACCATCGGGACAGGGTACGTGCCGATCCGCAAGACCGAGCTCTCTGCCCCGGCCTTCAAGACGTACATGGAGCAGGTCCCCCAGGCGTTGACGGCCACGCTCCAGTTGCGGGTCGCCGGCGAGCAGATGACGATCCACGATGTTGACGAAATCGGGTTAATGCTGGTGAACGCCGTTCAGGCAGCCCAGTCCGGTCGGTTGAGCGCTCAGGCGGCGCTGGACCAGGCGCAGCGCGACGCGACGGCGCTCCTGCAGAAGTACCAGTGAGGCAAGCGCGGCCAGGCCGCTAACGAGATAACCGCAGGCGGCGGCGCCGGCATCGGGCGTCGCCGCTTCGCATCCCTCTGGCACGATGGCGCAGGAGACGGGGGCCCCACCCCTCGCTGCCGCGGCTCCTCCAGCCAGGCCGACGGCGTGGCGCGGCCGGCGACGCGCGCGGATCCAGCCGTATCTCCTGCTGCTTCCGTCGCTCGCCTTCCTGGCCACGTTTACCTACTATCCAATCCTCTCTTCGCTGGAGCTGAGCCTCTACCGGGCGAGCGCGACGATTCCGCATCCCACGTTCGTCGGAGTGCGCAACTATAGCGCCCTCGCCGCGGACCCGGTGTTTCGCCAGGTCCTGCAGAACAGCTTTGTCTTTCTGCTCGGCACCGTCCCCGTTACCATGGCGCTGGCGCTCGCCTTCGCCCTCCTAGTGAACCGGCCGCACATCCTGACCACACCGTTCCGCACGGCGTTCTTCTACCCGGCGCTCCTCCCCCTGGTGGGGGCGGCGGCGATCTGGCTCTTCGTCTTCACGCCGGGGTACGGGTTGATGGACGTCTACCTGCGGCGGATCGTCGGCGGCGGGGTGAACTGGCTGAGCAGTCCCACGCTGGCGCTCCCCGCAGTCATGATCCTCACGATCTGGAAGAATGCCGGATACTACATGCTGTTCTATCTGGCGGGCCTGCAGACGATCCCAGTCGAGCTGTTCGAGGCCGGCCGCCTGGAGGGGGCCTCCGCGCTGCAGCAGTTCCGGGCGATCACCTGGCCGCTTCTGGGCCCCACCACGCTCTTCGTCGTCATCATTGCCAGCATCAACGCGTTCCAGTCTGTGGACCAGATCTGGCTCATGACCGGCGGGGGGCCGGATAACCGCACGAATCTCCTCCTCTTCTACGTCTACCTGGTCGCCTTCCAGTTCTTTGATTTGGGCAAGGCGGCCACGCTGACCGTCGTCCTGCTCGCGCTCCTGATGGGGATCGCCGCGCTCAGCTTCGGCTTGCTCGAGCGACGGATCCACTACGAGGTCTAGACGATGCGGCGCGCGCGGGCGGTCCTGGGGACCTGGTTCTGGGCGCTTCTCGTCGGCGCGCTTGCGTTCGTCTGGGTGTTCCCGCTGCTTTGGGCGTTCGCCACGTCGCTGCGGCCGCCGGGGCAGTTGGGCAGCGACATCGCCTCGCTGTGGGTGCATCATCCGTCGCTCGCTAATTTCAAAGAAGCGTGGG